>Ga0315282_10007640_pt1 | contig 17708 bp, 16 predicted proteins | sample YL17G07_20_MG_FD_203693 | JGI IMG/M metagenome (GOLD analysis project Ga0315282, IMG submission 203693) | Sediment microbial communities from Yellowstone Lake, YNP, Wyoming, USA - YL17G07_20 | ecosystem: Environmental > Aquatic > Freshwater > Lake > Sediment | place: USA: Wyoming | collected... | reverse complement strand
CCGCCAACGAATCGTTCTTCCAGATCGTCCTACTCGCCTACAACCTACTCAACTGGTTCAAGCGGATGTGCACGCCGCCGCGGTGGCAGCGCGCCACGCTTCAACGCGTGCGACAGCGGCTGCTGGTGGTCCCGGCACAACTGGTGCACCCGGCGGGGGTGCCGACGTTGCGAATTGCGCCAGCGTATGTCTACACCGACGATTTTCTCGACATCCTCAAGCGGGTGAAGACCCTCGCGCCCCTTCCCGGAGCCGAGGCCGCATCAAGCGCGTCGCGCGCGCCGCACAGGACGACCAGAAAAACACGGACGAGAAAATAGCCGTTTTCACGCCGGTTTCAGGTTAAGCTGGTCTTCGGTAGTCCCAAGGACAACTATCACTGACCGCACGTCCTGGAAGCGGGGCCATTTCCTTCCGGTGGGGGTGGAAGCCTCGGGGTGTTCTTCTCTGCGTGCTCGATTTGTCGGCGGAGAGCGGGGGGACAGACACCGGCAACAAGGCTACGCATTACGCTCCGCCTTGGCAATCGCTTCCATCTCCGATGGGAAGCCGCCGTCCACGTGGCCGGCCAGTCGCTTGGTCGCATTCACTTTCCCGCTGGCGCAGGCATCGGGCATACAGCTGCTGGATAGCCTATTTCATCTTCGCCAGGAACGCCCTCGCCGGGTCCAGATTTCGTTAGAGACAGGTTAGCCTGCCGCCTGGGCGAGCTTGGCGCCCAACGCCCTCAGCTCGGCGACCGCTTTGTCGTCGGGACGGCCCTTGACCAGAACAGAATCGGCGACCTTCTTCAGCTTGAACGACTTGGCAACCCCCTCGATGCTCGCGATGGCTTTGCCTCCGCCGCCGTGCGTGAGGAACGCCGCGTAGGGCTTGTCCGTGACCTTCCCTTGGGTCGGGTAGTACACGCGGTCCAGGAAATCCTTGAGCCCGCCGCCCATGTAGCTGAAGGCATCGTACGAGCCGAGGGCGAGTGCGCCGCAGTTCAGCAGGTCGTCCGTCTGGGCTTCGAGCCCCGACTTCACCACCAGCTCGGCGCCGGCCGACTGGGCACCCTCTGCGATGGCCTCGGCGGCCGCCTTGGTATTGCCGGACATCGAACAATAGACGACCAGTACCTTCGACATGGCTGTTTCCCCTTTCGCACGAAGAGTGTATGGCAGTTTCCAGCTTTCCACTGTCTCCCGCCTCGGCGCAGGACGAGCCACTGGACAGCCTCTACTTCAACTTTGCCAGGAACGCTCTCGCCGAGTCAAGATTCCCACGGTTCAGGCTGTAGAACCTCTGCTTGCCCTTACGTTCCTGGCTCACCAAGCCCGACATCCGGAGCAGCGCGAGATGATGGCTGACGATGGGTGGTGGACGCTTCAGCGTATCGCACAGCGCCATGACCGGCTTGGGACCCCTGGCCAGGATAGCCACCATCGTAACTCGCGTCGGATCGGCGAGCATGTGGCAAACCTCAGCGACGTCCTGCAATTCAGCTGGTTTCATGCGAAGGTTCCTTATCAATGCGCGATTCCTTCAACTTCCACCACTGGCCAGCCATGAACAAGCATCGATGCTATCCACGGCACCGCCGCTCTGCAAACAGATTCGCGAGTCCTGGTGCCCGCGCGTGGGAAGCCGCTTTCCCCGTGGCCAGCCAACCCATTATGCCTCGCCACGCGCCCCGAGAGAGCATAGCGCCCGATGTGGTTTTCGGGAGGCACAACTCCCCAGGAAACAAATGGGTCGGGGCGATCCCGACTCGTCGTAACAACGTGGCGCCGCTTCATGGGACATCCCGGGAGACCTCGATGCGTTCGATCATCACCGGATGCCGCAATTCCCGGCTCATCCGCTCCAACCGGTCCAGGGTGTCCTCGATGTTGTCATGGCGATAGATCAGGCAGACGTTCTCCTCCTGGTACCGCTCCCCTTTGGGAAGGAACACGGCGTTTTCCGGGTGAAAGCGGCGGTTGGTGTAGGAGAAAGCGCGGCAGAAATAAACCGCCCAGTCGGGCAGCTCCGTGAGAAGGGTGGTGTGGTTGTAGAAGGTCGGTTTCCCGCTGAACTCGTTGGTGTTGCGCTCCAGGAGCTGAAACTGCGCGAAACCGTCCCCCGTTTCGCGACTGTAAAAACTCGTATAGTCCAACTTCGACGGCAGCACATTGCTCAGGCTGTGCTGAACTCCCTCGAAAGGTTTCACGTTGAGTCTGGCCATGAGCGGCACGACGGCCGGTTCCACCGCGTCCGTCGCTCTGATGCCGGCCGCCTCCGGACGGATGATCGCGTGCGTGAAGACGTGGGTCAGGAACACGAACTGGCTGTTCCGGATGAAGTAGACCAGCAGATCCTGAAGCGTCCTCATGTCGGATGACTGGAAGAACCACGGACACCCGTCGTAGAATCGGTACACGACTTCCGCCACGATCAGTTCCGTTTTCTCACGGTGAAGGTTGGGGTTGGCGTGTTCCGGGTGCGGCCACACCACGCCCTTGCGCCGGAGCTCCCAGAAGACCGGCCCGTCGATGATCTCCGCGTGGGGGTTGTCCCAGCCGAACACGTAGTGCCAGTCGAAGCAGTCCGGGTCCGCGGCGTCGTAACCGTTCGTCACGCGTTCCGGATGCGCCACCCAGCAGTTCGGCGCCCAGTGGCAAGGGTCGCCTCCCTTGTCCCGGTTGGAGTCCCACTCGTTGTGATGCCACGACGTGTTGGACGCCAGCTTGTCCCAGATGTGCCAGATCTGCCCGCTCTTCGGCATCGTCTCGATCTTGAAATGCTCGCTTTCCACGAAGTAGTGCAGCGGCCCCAGCGGACCTTTCACCGCCTTGAGTCCGCGAGGGCAGGCGACCTTCCCCGCCGCGGGATTCCCGTGATACACCCGGATCGTCCTGCTCCCGTTCGCGTCCAGATCCATGAAGAACGCGACGCGGCCCTTCAGCGATCTCTCGCCCGGGACCCTTTGGTAGAACTGCGCGGGGACCTCCGCCAACGCGCCGCCCGGCGTTTCCGCCGCCACCCGAAGCTCGGGGTCCTTTCTTTTTCCCGGGACGTCCGGGATCTCAAACGCCATATCCACCGCGGTGCGACGCCGTGCCAGGCCCGCCGTTTCCGAGATGCGGTAGGCCGCGTAACCACCCCACCGCGAGGGATCGAATGGAATCCAAGAGTTCTCCGTCATCAGCGCACCCCGTATTTCAGATAAGCGTCACGACGCTCGCCGCGCGGTAGCGGTTCGGACCTCTCCGGCGGCACCTCCCCATCCATGAACCGTGGATGCACGCTGATCTCTACCGGACTGTTCAAACGTCTGCCCATGTCGTCCGTGCGATCACCCCACTCGCGGTCGAACACGTCGCACACAATGGCGTCCAGTTCCTCGACCACCGTCCCTGCCGGAATCGTGATCCTATTCTCCCGACGGTCCCGAATCGCCACGTAGATCGGCCAGCGGCCGCTGCACAGCGTCTTTTCCTGCCGCAGCAGATAGGCGCCGCTCCGGTAGTACGGGAACGCTCCCCGGGGACAGGCCACCGAGTGTTGAAGCTGGAGACACGCGACCGCGTGTTCGCTCCCCTTCCTCGTGTTCAGAAAGCCGTCCCAGGCGATATCGTATGGCAGCAGGCTCGAAAACGCGTTGCCCAACGGCAGATCCCCCGTCAGCAGAGGGTCCACAAGGATATGCCCCATCTCCTCAATGTCCGTCTCCGGGAGATCCGGTGATACCGGGCGAAAGGTGTAATGGGTGCAGCGGTCGCGGTTCACGGTCAACCCTCCGACGCGAAGGCCGAACACGTTCGTGTCTTCGGGAAAGACTAGTCTCGTCCGCGCAAGAAAATAGCCCTGCTCGGCGAACAATTTGTACGTGACCTCCGCAATGGGCCGTTGCCTCGGCGGACAGCCGGGATACGCTGGCCGGCCCCGGATTGTCCGTTTGACGAACACAGGCCCGCGAACGTCCTCGACGAGCTCGACGTCGATCCAACCGGCGGACGCCGTCTCCACCGCTCGGATGCCTCCCTGTTCCTCCACCGCGAAAACGACGCACCCGTGCTCCTGCAGGACGTCCGGGAATCGCACCGCGCGCGCCCCCAGGTTCGGCGGATCGAATCGACCGACGATGGCCTTCGCGATTCCGCACCTCTCATCCATCTCAAGCGTGCACCGCGGCGTCTTGACAGTGGCCTTGAGGCCGTCTCCATCGACGTCGATTCGTGACGGGTAATTCGGCGCCGGGGCGGCGGGATTGTGATAGTAGATGCCTACCCGCTGATATCCCTGGGCGGGAACGTCCATGGAAAACGCCACGCGGAACGACGCCGTCGGGCCGTTCCGCTCGATTGCATATACCTGGGAAGGGATCTCGGACTCGATGAGGTTCCAGTCTTTCTTGAGAACCACGCGGACGTCGTTGCCGAGGTTGCCGGCCCAACGCGCGTCGACCGGGATTCGGACGTCGATCAACTCCCGCTCTCGTGCCCGGGAACGGCTGTGAACCAGGAGCGTCTTCTCGAAATTCCAGCCGCGGTATTGCACGCCTGTCCCTTCCGAAAACTCCGTCGGCCTTGCCGCTCAAGGACTTATGGCTCTTGCCAGGAGCACGCCCCCGGTGTAGGATTCCCCGCCCCACAACACGACGGAGGTCCTATGAGAGGCATCCTACAGGCGGTCTGGAGGCTGGTCAAGTCGTTCTTCAGCAAGTGGGCCAATATAGCCTTCGAAAACATCGCTCTCAGGCATCAACTGGCTGTGCTGCAACGGTCCGTGGAGCGTCCCAAGATCCACCGGCGCGACCGGATCTTATGGTCCTGGCTCTTACGCCTGTGGCCGCGATGGCAGTCGGTCTTGCTGATTGTCCGGCCGGAGACGGTGATCGGCTGGCACAAACAAGGATTCAAACTCTACTGGCGATGGAAATCCCGGGCGAAGCAGGGGAGGCCGTGCATCGAGAGGGATATCCGCGACCTGATCCGCCGCATGTCGCGGGAGAACCCAACCTGGGGAGCGCCTCGAATCCAGTCGGAACTCCGCCTCCTCGGTCACGAGGTTGCCGACTCCACCGTGGCCAGATACATGGTCCGTCAACGCAAGCCGCCTTCTCAAACCTGGCGGACCTTCCTCGCCAACCACATGAAACAGACGGCGGCCATCGACTTCTTCACGGTTCCGACCGTTACCTTTCGCGTGCTGTTCTGCTTCATCGTGCTGATGGGGTGCCCCCGATTTATGTGCCACACGTTATGAGAGTTGATGACGTCTTCGCCAGAGAGAGCGTGTGTTGCGGAAGGCGGAGCGTAGCGGAGCCTGAAGCAACACACGCTCGCGCAAACTCCGCCGGCGCCACATACCCCAGCGAGCTGTGCGGCCTCGCCTCATTGTAGTCCCGCCGGTAATCCTCCGCCAACACTTTCGCCTCCCTCACGTTCGCAAACACCTCCCGATTCAGAAACTCGTCCCGCAACCGGCTGCCAAACGACTCGCTATACGCGTTCTCCCACGGACTCCCCGGCTCAATGTAGGCTGGCTTCACGTGCAACGGCTTCAACCACGCCTTCACCGCCTCCGCGATAAACTCCGGCCCGTTGTCGCTCCGCAGGAACTTCGGCGCTCCCCTCACCAGAAACAGATACTCCAGGACGGCGATCACGTCCTGGGCCGTGATGCTTCGCTCCACCTCCAGCGCCAGGCACTCCCGCGTATACTCGTCCAGGATCGGCAGGACCTTCAGCCGACGGCCGTCCTCCGTCTCGTCCATCACGAAGTCGTAGCTCCACACGTGGTTGATGTGCTCCGCCCTTCGGTGGATAACGCCCTCATCGCTCGTCCCCCAACGCCGCTTCTTGTGCTGCCTGGAAGGCACTTTCAGCCCTTCCCGCTTCCACAGCCGATGCACCCGTTTCCGGTTGACCGCCCAGCCTTCTCGCCTCAAAAGCGCCGTGATCCGGCGATACCCGTACCGCGGATGCTTCCCCGACAGCTCCCGCATCCGCTTCACCAGAGATCGCTCGTCGTCTCTGGGGCGAGGAAGATACCTCTGGGTGGACCGGGGTTGACCGACGGTCTGGCACGCCCGACGCTGCGACACGTCCAACGCCTCCTCGACGTGTCCCACGGCCTCGCGCTTTCGCGCCGGGCTCAGTATTTTCCCCCCAGCACCTCCTTCAGGATCGCCTTGTCCAGCTCCAGGTCGGCGACGATCCTCTTCAGCCGGGCGTTTTCTTTCTCCAACTCCTTCAGCCGCTTCATCTCCGGCATTTTCATCCCGCCGTAGAGGGCGCGCCAGCGGTGAAAGGTCGCCTCGCTCACCTCGAGCTTCCGGCAGACCTGCTCGATGGGAAGTCCCGACGCCAGATCGGCATCCGCCTCATGCAGCTTCCGGATAATCTCCTCCGCACTGTGACGCTTCCGCTTCATCTGAGAGCCTCCTTTCCGTATCCCCACAGGATACCACGAAGACTCTCATAACGCATGGATCAGTTCTTGGGGGGCAGCTCACTGAGCCACGACCGTCGGCGAATTGTGCATTTCAATGTGACGCAGCATCCCACCGAAGCGTGGGCGGCCCAGCAGGTCGTCGAAGCCTTTCCCTATGATACGGTGCCTCGGTATCTCCTCCGCGACCGCGGCTCGATCTATGGAGAATTCTTTCGGCGGCGGGTGAAGAACATGGGGATCGAGGGCGTCCCCGCCGCGCCGAAGTCCCCTTGGCAGAATCCGTACGTCGAAAGGCTGATCGGCTCGATCCGCCGCGAGTGCCTCGATCACGTCATCGTGCTGAATGAGGATCACCTGCAGCGAATCCTGGCCGACTACTTCGCCTACCATCATGAGGCCAGGACGCATCTGTCGCTGGAGCGGAATTCGCCGATCCCGAGGAGGGTGTGCCCGCCAGAGCAGGGGAGGGTAGTCGCGAAGTCCTATCTGGGCGGGCTGCATCACTGCTACACGAGAGCTGCCTAACATAACCACTTGAAACCCGTTGCCGGAAACCCCAGAGACACTATGTACTGAGCCAAACGATTCGTCCTGTCCCGGCTCACCCGACTATCCTACCGCCGGCCCCGACCGATCCCGGATTCGCAGTGAAGTCATGCTGCCATGCCAATTTCCAGCGGTTCTCGGCCGGATGGAGTTTTCGGTAGCCACAGGTGCGGGCCGAAAAGCGATTTCTTATCAATTTACGGATTCAGGCAGTTTATTGTGGACTGTTCCGTTGCCACAAAGATCCTGCCCCCGGCCACGGCCACACCGTTGGGCGCGATCTTTTCGGCCACCTTGAAGCGGCTCTTTTCCGTTTGGTCGGCTGTATTCAAGACAGCAACCTCGTTTTCTCCCACCACCACGAGGCTCGCTGCCGTCGCCACGACGGTGTGTGCTTTCGCGGGCACATTGGATGCCGTCCATATGATGGCGCCAGCGGGAGTGGCATGAGTATATACGGCTTTCTTCTCTGCCACGCAACTTGCTAATAGTTTCTTCCGATCGTACGCCCGTACCGCGAAGCCCTTGCCCTTGGGATCGAGGATACAATGGTAAACTGTGCCCACAGCAAGGGTAGGCACACAACGCGCAATATCTCGAGGCGCCTCCTGGGCTGAGGTTCCCTCGAAGGAGAGGATCGGCAAGTACGGTTTGGCGGTGTTGGCGTTGCGGATATCCATGGCTATGGCTCCGGCTCCCGCTGCTTTACCTAAGGGTCGGTTGCCGCTTTGAAGCAGTATTTCACCATCTGTCACCACCTCCGGACCACCCCATCCCCCCCAACTAGTCAACTCCTGGCGTCGCCAAAACGTCTCCCCATCTTTCTTCTTGAAAGCGGAAGTTGTACCCCCACCGTTGGGAACGATCAATAGATCCCCGGCTATGGTCAATGGGCCGTATGGGTTCATGCCGAGCCCCCCAAAAAAACTAATAGCGGAGACGTCATCCGCTCTTATTTCGTGACCTTCTTTCTTCGACCACAACACTGCGCCGGTCTGAACATTCAAGGCATACATATATGCGCCGTCGTAGACGCACAACCCGGCTACGACATACGCCGTGTCGTCCTCCACGGCCACACCCGTCTGCACCGGCCATTGCGAGACCATCTTTCCCATCACATGCAGGTATCGCTCCTCCGGCGCCGCGCGGAAGGCCCAGGCCAGTTCTCCAGTCGCCACCTTCAGACAATAGACCCAGCCGTCCCTGGAGCCCGCCAAAACACGGCCCTTCCAGATCATGGGTGACACGGGAATATCCCCACCCGTCATGTATTTCCATTTTATCGCGCCCGTGGCCACGTCAATGCCCCAGATGTAACCATCGCTGGAAGCGGTCACGAGGATATCGCCGGCCACAGTGGGGGACGCAAGTGTTCCGCTGAGCGCGGTCTTCCATTCTTTCTTACCTGCCGGTTTGACCTCGCCAGGCGTACAACACGTATGTTTCGTATCGTGGCGGTAGCACGGCCAGTCGTTCTTGGCGTCAGACTCTCCCACCAAGGGGGTCTCGTAGGCGGGTCCCTTGCGAAGACGGTATGCCGCGTCTTTCAGCACGTCGGGGGGGACCCATGCAGGCGCAGGCGCGACAGCCACGCCACCATCCATGGGATCGTTCCAGTCGCAGAAACCGCCTATGTGGTAAACCAGACCGTTGGCCACTTGCGCGCCCTGGGGGCACTCATTGCGGTAGGCATCGAAGTAGAAGGCCTTCTTGGTTTCCATGTCCACGGCTTTGGCCATCCAGACATGGGTAAAGAGACATTTCACACTCGCCGTTGCCACAACACAGCGGTAACCGCGAAACTCAGGCACCGTCGCTAATTTTGCGCCGGTCTTCGCGTCGAACACGTCTGCTCCCCTGGTCGAGTAACCTCCCGCAAGATAGACTTTGTTGTCGATAAACAACGGCGCGCGTCCATCCGGAAGCGTGTAAATCAACTTTCCCGTCTTCGTGTCCAAAACCTTATTCCAAGCTTTGGTACTAGCGTTATTGGGACCCAGGTAGAACCCCACCATGCCGTCATAGTAGATAGCAGAAATTGGTGCTTCCTTGCTCGTGCCCGGATACGGCACATCGGTGGTATTCTTCCAGCGTTCCTGGCCGGTCTTTATATCCACTGCGAAGGCGCCTGTCTCCTGGACGTAGAAGTACATGGCTCCGTCACCGAAGGCAACGGCGCTCGCCGATTTGGGCGCCTTGTAAGACCACAGGCAACGCCCGTCTTTAAGGTTGAACGCAAGGAAAATGTTTCCCCAGTTGAAACCGGGGTAACCCGTGAGTTTCTCCGCATTGGCCTGGGCGTACAAGACGCCATCCACCACATCCAGCCGCATGAACGAGGCGCCTGCCGCTTCGCTGTCCCTGGCCGCCTCAAACGTACGCAGTTCCTTGCCGGATGCGGCGTCGAGTTCCCGGATCACCGGGCCATCCACGGTATAGAGCCGTTCGCCCGTTGCCACCGTGTCGTAGTATGGAGTCCTGTGATACGAGCTACCATCCGGCTTTTTCATTGGCAATTGCCAGAGCGGAATACCGTTGAAGCCGTCCAGCACGGACAATTCCTTGGAAACCTTCTGTATCACGCGCCCCTGCGCCGCGAGTCTGCCGCTCGTCGAGATCCATTGCGTTCTAAACGGCGGACGGATGGAAGCATCCTGTGAGACCGGGTTATTATCCGGTCGGCGGCGGAAATGACCCCAGTCGTCGGCGCCGGGGGGCATTTTACCTTGGAAAATGAGGTAGTTCCCCTCGATCTTGACACCGGTGATGCCGGCATTGGCGGCCTGTTCCTTGAGTTTCGCCGCATTCGCCTTGGCTCCACCGATGACCGCCACGCCATGGGGATTCAGAACGCGGAAGACCTCCTTGAGATTCAGACCCTCTTGATAATCGCCGGTGACGATGAGGTTGGCGTAGTTGTTGGCGAGCGGAATATTCGTGAGCGAACCGGTCACCGCGATGGCGCGTTTGCCGTAGATGTCCGCTTTATCGAGGGTTGTGCGTGTTATGGCACAGTCCTTGTCGTCCTTGGCTATGGCCAGGACATAAAGTTCACTTTTCCGGACAATGGCTACGGCAAGTTTACCATCCCCACACCCGAGGTCCAGGCATAGGCCTTTGCGGCCCTCCAGGTTCTTGGCAACTGGCGCGGGCAAATCAACCGCCGCCGGGTCCGGTCCCTTCTCCTCGGCCTGCAATGAAGCAACACTGATCATCATCCATCCAAGCACAACAAACGCTGTCTTCGGAGTCTTCATTTCTTTTCTCCCCTCCCCCATAACTTGCATAAAAGGTTTTGGCTGGCTCCGGCCCACGCGGGACGAAGTTCAGCATCTCCCCCGTGCTCCCCCCGGGCCGACTCTACTTGAGGAACGAGAAGGGCGACGCGGTCTGTCTCGACGTGAGTGGAAGATAGGCACGCTGTCTCCTAAGACCCGGTTGGGGCGCTTGAGAATATGGCCGGAAAAGTGCGGTCAGCGACGCCACGGCGCATTCGTGGAAAAAGGGTGGCGATGGTTCGTACGTCGTCAGTTTTCTGAGGCAGCGTGCGCGTCGTGAGATGAGACGTCTCCTTCCGGCCCAGCCTTCATCTTACCTCCCGGAACTTCCCCGCTGGCGCACGCTTCTCGATGTTTGCCAGCCCTCGCTCTCTGCCGTGCCATGAACAACCGCCCTTATGTTCGGATTACTAACCCATGCATGCTTTCGCCCCTCACGAGAATGGTGGAATGCGGCCTCACTTGGTGACGTCCAATTTCGGGATCGCCTTCTTCAACTCGGCTATTCCAGCGTCCGTGGTCTTGGTGTTCTTGAGATGGAGAGTCTCCAGCTTCTTGAGCACTTTCAGGTGTTCCAGCCCTGCATCGGTGACGGCCGTATCCCACAGGAACAAGACGCGCAGCTCGGTCATGCCCTGCAATTCCTCGAGGCCGTCGTCAGTGATTTGCGCTCCCCGCAGATTCAGGCGCTTCATCTTCGTCAACACACTGATATGTTTCAGGCCCACGTTCGTGATATTGCTGATCCCCCACATCACGAGTCTGTCCAGATTGGGGCACTTGCTCAAATACACCAGGCCCGCATCGGTAATGCCTGTGACTCCGCCCAGGTACAGGGCTTTCAGGTTCGGCGCACCCTCCAACTCCTTCAGCGAGGCGTCCGTCACATTGGTGAACTCCAGCCCTAACGTCTCCAATTCGGTCTTGTCTCTTATGGCCATGAGCAGCAGGGCCTTGTCGGTGATATGGGTGTTCATCACGTCCAGGTCTTTCAGATGGGAAAAACCCCTGCACGCGGCCAGGTCTTCATCGGCTATTTTCTTGCCGTGCAGGTTGACGGCGACCACCGGCTTGTCGGGGCTATTCTGGTCTATCTTCACGGTACCGCCCAGTTTCTCGATGAGCGCGATGGCCTGCGGTTGAGTCATTGCACGCTCGTCTTTACCTTCGCCGGCAGCTGCCGAAAATGGCCAGAGGTACGCGGTGCTCAACAGGGCCAGCAAGAGGCAGTGAACTTGACGCATGACGTTCTCCTTTCAGCCGGGGACCATGTCCCCTCAGCAGTTGACCAGGATTTCCCATAGGGCGACCCACCATGCGCCATGGCCCCGCCGGCCCCGTATACCAGGCGCTTGCCGTCGGGCGAGAAAGCGATTGTATCCGTGTAGATGGTGTCGTACTTTCGTCCCAACTTCCCGTCGCAGGTGACGTGAAATGCGTCGCCGTAGGCCAGACGGGCTCCGCCTGGAGACACCACGAGCTTGGGGGTTCCTTTCACCTTGCCGAGGGATTTCACCTGCTTCTCGACGAGTCCGGCAGCAGCGTCCTCGGCGTGTGCCGGGCGACGGCCGGAATCTGCTGCAAGAAAGAACAGAAGAGCCGCGGAAGCCCCCGCGACCATTTGACCCCAGGAACTGCCCATACCCTTCCTCCCTGGTCCCTCCCAAAAACTCCGTCGGCGTCATTATGGTTGGATCCACGTCACTTGTCAACGAGCCAACCTGTGGATAGGGGCCAAGAAACCGCCTTTGGTTACCTGCTCAAGTCCGGATGAGGTCTTCGGGAGGCACACCCGCGCGATCACTTTTTGGTGTCATCCTTGGTCTTGGTTTTATTCTCTTCCAGTTTTGGTGCATCGCCGTCTTTTTTCGTTGCCGGCGGGGTGAGATCGCTGATATCAAACACCAGCATGCCCTTGTCACCGTCAACCACATAGGCATGCTTTCCCGAAACATCTACGCCACGGGCGGTGCCCGGGGTATCGTAGGTAAAGACCTCCTTGGGCGTGGCGAGATTACTGATATCCATTATCTTGAAGCCGGACATGCCGTCACAGAGCAGCGCATACTGTCCCCAGATCTTGATCCACATGCCCCGCTCGTCCGTCTTGATGGTTTGCACGACGGTGGGATTGGCGGGGTTCTTGTATTCCATGATCCGGTAGCCCGGCCCTCCCTTGTAACCCTGCAACATCACCGCCAGATACGCGGACGTATCGTTGAGCACAAAGCCGATGCCCCCGGTAGAAGGAATCACTTTCTTGGACACCGGGTTCTTGATGTCGCCGACGTCCACGATCTCCATGATTCCCCCCTGCGAATACACCAGATACACGTAATCGCCGATCCGCACGGCGCCTTTGGTGTCGTTCCCGCCGCTGGCGGTGGTGAACGTGCTGACGATCGTTGGTGCCGCGGGATCCTTAATATTGGCAATGGTCAGATGGACGGGGTGGTAATCCGCAATGTAGGCGAAATCGCCTTGCACAAAGATCGCCCGGGCCGCACCGGGGGTTTTCAGAAATCCCACCTGCTGGGGCTTGGCGGGGTCGGAGATATCCATGATCGACATCCCGCCGGTGTATGCAGCGAGGTAGGCGTATCTCCCCTGCAACTTCAATTCAAAGATATCGCCGGAGGTGGCCTTGACGCTCCCGATCAGGCTCGGCTTAGCCGGGGTGGTGATGTCCACGATCTGAAGCGTGCCGTTGCTGCACGCCAAATAAGCGTAATTGCCCCGCGTCACCAGGGACCGCACCATGACTTTCGGGACGTTCAAGGTGGTCACGTAAGTTACCGCATCCACTGTGTTGCTCAGCAAGGAAGAAGCCAGCAGGCAGATGGTCGTTATGAGGAGATGTCGCTTAAGCATGACTTGTCCCTCCCGAACAATTAGTGTGCGGTATTATGTCCGGAGTTACGTCATTTTTCGACGAGCCAGCCGGTGGACAGGATTTACCCTCTTTTGCGGACCGGAGGATCATAGATGGGCATCTTCGGCGTGCTTTTCATGTTCCCCGGCCCAATTCGAGGACTTCAACTACGAAACGACGTTCAATACGGTCGACTCGCCCCTCCATCCGCATCATCCCCGTGCCGAGGCGGGGCTCTTGGTTACTCGCTCACCTCTGGATGAGGCTTTCGGGAGGGACAGGCAGGCGGCGGGACGTGAAGAGGTTGATCACCATGACAAGTGGGGCTGGGAGCTACTGTCCGCCGGCCTGGAGTTCCTGCCGCCGCGCGTTCACCCTGGCCCAGTACGCCCTCGACAGCGCCCGCTCTTCCGGCGTGCCGTTCGAGAGAAGCTGCTCTATGCGCACCTGCATCTGGTCCGCGCTCAGCCGAAAGGCCGGAGCACTCGGGGCGCCCGTCGGTGGATTCTTGGCCGCAGCCGCCCTCGCCGCCACCGCCTTCGCCGCCGCCTCCTTCTGCTCCGCAATCAGCTTGTCCAGCGCCGCGACCTGCTCTTCCGGACTCAGCTTGAAGAAGTCCCTCATCTTCTGCACCTGCTCCCGATGCCAGGCGCGACTCATGCCGTCCGCCGCCCGGAACCGCTGCTGAAGCGTCAGTCCCGTCCACGGCGAGATCTCCCGCCGTCGCTCCACCGGAAGTTTCGCAATCCGCTCCGAGTACTCATCCTTCTTCGCGTCCGACAGCTTCGCAAATCTCTTCGACGCCAGGTATGTCGTGATCTCCTTCGCCGGGGCGGTCCCCGGGTCCGGAGGCGCCGGTTCCAGATACCACGTCACGCCCCACGCACACGCCCCCACGATCGCCAGTCCCACTAACCAGAGAAGGAACTTCTTCTTCCTCCGCCCGGCTCCCGGGTCCGATACCGGCGCGGCCTCCCGGACGATCACTCGCGGACCTCTCTTCATAATGGGTGGTTCGGGTGTTGTCATGGCGTGTTGTCCGTTTCGTCAGGCGGCGGACCGTGCGAGCTTCCCACGTGTCCGTCTACGTAAACAAAGTTCCGGGAGCCGGCCTCTCCGGCCCCCCCGTGCACGTCCTCGTAATCGTAAAAGACCGCCGTGTGCGTGGCGTCATGGGCACCGACCACGACGACCGCGCCTGCGGCTACGTCGCTCGCCGGCGTGTAGTCGATGGCCTTGCCGCTCTGAATGAACCTCGCCTGAAAGTCCTGCGACATGAGTTATCTCCTTTTCTGATAAGGGCTTATGCTTCCCCCTTCACACGCACCGCGCCGCGGTAATCCTGCTCCCGGACGCCGAAATCGATGTACCCCCGGAACTGAATGCCGAGCGTGTTGAAGTCCGCGTCGGTCTTCTCCACCGTGGGCTGGTCCACGCCGTTCAGGAACGCGACCTCGATGGCCGGGAGGCGGTTCGGGTCGGCCAGCAGGTACCACGCCTTCGAGGACGCACCGGTGAAACTGGTGTTGGACAGATACACCGAACTGACCACCGTGTACTTTCCGACGTGCGGGTTGGTGGAGGGCTTCGGCTTGTTGGCCGTGGTCAGCTCGTTGAGCTGCGGAGACTTCATCAGCATGTCCGCCGGGACCCTGAGCGCCGTCGGCACGAGGAGGACGCTCGCCGGGATACCCAGTGGCCTCCCGTTGGGCTTCACCTGCCCGCCGAAGAGCACCTCGGCTGCGGTCAGGCCGTCCACGCTGAGGATGGTGTCCGCGCCGTCGAGGTAGTTCTTGTGGTCGGTCGAGAAGAACGCCTTGCCGTCGGACTGGACCGGGTTCGAGAGCCACAGGGTCCATACCGCATCGGCGATTGATTCCGCCGCGCCCATCCCGATCTGCCGCGGGATATCCGTAAAGGCCCCCATGTCATCGTTGATGATCATCTGGCGGGTGAGAGCGAACATGATCCCGTGGGTGTCGGCCCTCTGGCCGTACTTCTGCTCGTCGAGCTTCCCGTGCTTGAGCTCGCCGTCCGGGCCGACCTGCTCGAACTTGAACGCACCGGTCATCCGGTAGCGGGAATGCTCCTTGAAGTCGTTGACGCTGGCGATCTTGCAGACACTCCGCCAGGCGTCCTCGATGTAGTTGTAGCCATCCAGGAGCATCTTGTTGGCGACGTTGGAGAGGATGCCGGGGAGGCTCGTGGTGCTGAACGCGGCCTCGAGCCAGCCTGTCGCGTCGCGCCGGAAGCGGGGGAGCTGCCGCCCGCAGGCGAGCTCGCAGAACTCCTGGATGCCGACGCCGCGGAGCTTCTCAGCGGCCTCGAGGACCGGTGCCTGATAGGCCGCCTGGATGCGCGTGCTCGATACGCCGGCCGCCATGAGCGCGATGGCCTCGAACACCTGAGGGCTCGTCTGGCGCTGTGCCTCATGCACCGCGGGGGCCTTGGGCCGCTCGGCCCTCAGCACCTCGAGCTCGCACTTCGCCTCGTCCCACCCCTCGGCGATGGCCTTCGCCTCGATGTCGGGGTGCTTGGTCGGTGAGGGCTTCGAGGCCGGCGTAGATCGCCCCCTCGAGGCCTGCGCCCTTGGCGACGGACTGGAGCGTCCGCTGCGCGTCCCTGAGAGAGAAGTACGCACGCTTCTGGTCGGGGTAAGCCCCGTAGTCGATGAGGTAGCCCGAGAAGTCGTCCTCCCAGGCTGCGACGACGTAGAAGAGGAGCTTCCCCTGGACGTCAATAAACATCGTCAGGTGGCTCGCGCCGATAGGGACTTCGGTGCGCTTGTGTCCGTTGACCTTTGAGGCGATCTCATCGGCCGAGAGCAGCCCTTCGTCCTCGACGCCCTTCTCAGGGAGCGGCTCGTTCTGGTATTCCGCCTGGAACGCCGCCTCGTCCTGGAGGCGCAGGTTCATGGCGTGCTGGATGGCCGACAGCTCGTCGTAATTGAACCGCTCCGGCCAGGCGACCGCCGCGCCCTCGTTCATCGCGTCCTGATTCTGGCGGTAGAACTCCGTCGCGGCGGCGATGCCCTTGTCGGCACGCAGGCTTTCCGCCCGGATTTCCGCATACTTGGCCCAGAGCTTCTCGTTCGTGGGGAACGAGTAGACCATCTTCGTCCGTTCGCCGTTCCAGTCCGGGTGCTTCTCGCGGTCGAGGATGGAATCCGCCATGTCGCCCGGGCGGATGACGGTGCACGGCATAATGCCGGAGATCTTCTTGCCCGGGCCCGCCATCCCGAGCACCGCGCCGGCGAGAATCCGCTCCCGCGTCGCGCACTGCGAAAGCGACCGCGCGGACTCGTCCGTCTGGGGGTCGTCCAGCACCACGAGTGACGGACGGATGGCATGCCCGTCGGCCCGCTTGTACTTCATCCCACGGATGCGGCCGGTGATGCCGCCGACCTTGATGATGGCACCACTGGCCACGCTGCCGGGGATCGTCGGCAGCACGACCTCGTTTGCGACCCACCCGATGTGCGTCCGCTCTCCCCTGTAGAGCTGGCCCGAGCAGCGGTTGGCGATCCCGTTCAGGCAGCCGATGGGGTGACAGACCTCGGGGAAATCTTCGGCCAGGAGGTCGTTGCTGACGAGCTCCATCTGGATGGACTCCAGCATTTCCCTTGCGTGGGATTCGTCGCTGCCGATGAGGCACACGAACTCCCGGTGCCCATAGAGCACCGCCCAGAGGCAGGCGCACGCTGCTATGGACGTCTTGCCCGATGCCCTGGGCATCGCAAGCGCGAATAACCCGCCGTGCAGGACCGCCTCCTCGACCTTGCCGATGACCTTCAGGTGGTCGGGTGACCACGCCAGGTGGAAGGTCAGCGGGAAGTAGACCTCGCAGAAGTAGCGGAAGTCGTTCTCGGCCCGGGCCTTCCTCTCCGGATTCACGACGGCCGGCAACTCGCCGATGTCCCGCCCGGCCTCGGACCTCATCCTGTTCCGCTCGGCCGCACGCTCGAGCACCGCCTTATATTCGGACGTGAGATCAACGAGGGGCTTCGGCGTGCGCCTCAGCTCGAAGAGCCAGGCCACGTACCGGAAAAGGTCGACGCGCTTGCCGTCGCCGATGCGGTATCCCGCCATCGTCCGATGCCGGTGGACCAGGCGCTCATCGATGACGGTCCCCAAGGGGGTCGAGTTGAGGAGCCGTGCGAGCTCGAACGGCTTCAGGTTCCTGGGGTCAATCGCCACGCGTCACCTCCACGAGCCACGCGGCATAGTGGACGAGGTTCATCGTCCCGTCGGGGTTCTGAGGCGCTCCGGCGGCAACGTCCTCGCGCACCATCTCCGCCGTCACGGGCTTGCCGCCCACGCGGGAAAGAAGCGCCGCCACGTCGGCCAAAGAGAGCGCCGTGATCCTCAAACCATCGCCGCCCTGCATGGGGATTTCCTTTCCAGGCCGATAATAACTATTGGGGGACCGTTGCAACCGCCATGCGGAATCCGCTCGATTTTTCCCGGAATCCCCTTCCCTTGTGCCAAAGCGCATGGCTTCATGTATGCAGAAGGATGAATGGGAGTCCTTCGGAGCCCTAACCGAAAGGAGCGACGATGAAGAAGAAGCAGACGAAGATGGGCGTGGTG
>Ga0315282_10007639_pt1 | contig 17711 bp, 18 predicted proteins | sample YL17G07_20_MG_FD_203693 | JGI IMG/M metagenome (GOLD analysis project Ga0315282, IMG submission 203693) | Sediment microbial communities from Yellowstone Lake, YNP, Wyoming, USA - YL17G07_20 | ecosystem: Environmental > Aquatic > Freshwater > Lake > Sediment | place: USA: Wyoming | collected... | reverse complement strand
CCTTTTTAGGTCAATTTACGATATTCCCTACATCATACGATGATATTAACAAACGTGCTGAAGATTTATTAAGGGAATACAAGCGACATCAAATCCTTCCCGTGGACATCGAGGCAATAGCAGAATTCAACCTTGGCTTGAATGTTTTTCCGTTTCCCAATTTACAGCAAACCTTTGACATAGAAGGATTTATTTCCGGTGATCTGAACGTCATTGATGTGTTAAAAAGCACCTTATTTTGACTAACATTTACTGCTTAACGGTACCCGATTTGAGAGGCTTCTTGAGCAGAAAACCAAGGTTAAAATCATCTCCCTTTACTCAGCCTTGGTTTTCTGATCAAGAGGTTATCAAACCCATAGATTTCGATGCAGAGCGGCCAAACCAAGCCCTATTGGTTACGTCATCTTGGTAAAAGTTGGGAGTAATAACATAGTAAAGAACAGCGGAGGTAATGGGGAGGAGCCGGCGGGAGTCGGTGGTCAGGGGGAGGAAGGTATTGTGTCAGGTGGCGGTGCGGAAGTTGGGATACACGGGGGCGTCGGTGGCGCGGTTTCTGGGGATGATGACGTCATCGGTGAGGCGGATGGCGAGACTGGAGGAGATGACGGAGTTGGATGCGTGGGAGAAGTAATTTGCATTTACCCCTGCGTCCCTTTCAATTATCTAAGTGCATCATTTAGCTTTGGCCCCAATTGTTCCAAAACCAAAAGATAAAGTCAAGAATAAAGATCTGATCCCATTCCTTCTCACAATCTGGACCTTTTCAGCTTCAGGGCTTGTGTCGAGACGCCTCGTCGGGTGGCAATTCCGTTCCGCTACGATGGTCGCGGCAGAGGGAAATGATGGAGCCCACGGACGGATTTGAACCGCCAACCCGCTGATTACAAATCAGCAGCTCTACCATTGAGCTACGTGGGCTTTTTTAAAAAATTTCAATAAGATAGATACTTTATCAAATCTCTTAAACTCCTCATTGTGCTAAAATTGTGCTGAATTTTGCCCTCGTTTGTCAAGTACTCTTACAGCCTCCCTCAAACTTTCTGGGTAATGATGAGCGTATCTCTGGGTCATTGATAAAGTCTTATGGCTTAAGAGACTCTGAACTTGGTACAGATCTTTCCCTGATTGAACAAGTCGGGTTGCAAAGGTATGACGAAGACCATGAAATCTAATATCTTCGACATCGGCTTTTTTGACCGCTTTCTCGAACATCGTCCTCAAATTACGTTCGCCCTTTTTTGTCCCGACAGTGCTTGGGAATACAAGATCCGTTTTTATCGACCTTACTTTGGATTTGGCTTTGAGCAATTCAAAGACCACCTCGTTCATGGGAATGGTTCTTCTTTCATCATTTTTTGATTGATTGGTAAACTGAGAAATCCTTCGCTTTGTAGGCGATAGCCCTCCATACCGGAAGTTCCCGCTCTCAAACACCTAATTGAACGAACTTAAGACCAAATTGTTGTCAAATTGGACGGACCGGCAACCAAGACCCGATGGAAAAGAGATCGAGAGAGGAGGTGATGGGAGCGAGAACCATTAGGAAAGCTACTTATCAGAACTGCCGGGTTCGGGCGTACCAAAAATCTTGGAAAGGAAGGACATTGAAATGATATTTGAAAAGTTTGTAAGTCAGCGACCATCTGACTACCCAACGGTCGCAATCAGAAAGAACGGCACAATTTCGTTAAATGCTGTTGCCGTCCAACAATTCAACCTCAAGGGAGCACGCTTCGTTGGACTCTACTTTGACAGCGGAGGGCGTTTGATAGGGATCAAGGTAACCGACCAAAAAGATTCTGCGGGTTTCCGGGTTGTCCATGAAAAGGGTCGAACGTTTACCGTTTCGTGCCAGAGTTTCCTGCGGAGCATCCAGATTCCCTACAAAGAGGGTTCAAAGATTTACAGAGCAGACTGGGACGAAAAACGAGGCATGGTTCTTCTTAAGATCGGATAGTCAAGCACGGCCCCTGCCTCCGAGTTTCGGGAGCAGGGGCTACGGCTTGAATAAAACTGCTAATTGAGATAAATTATCTTAGGAATAACAGGCCTTTTGCGTTTATTCAGCCCTAATAGAGTCTTCTGACACGTGGATGCATTAAAGGAACACGCTTATGAATTCTCAATCTGACATTTTCTTATCCCACTGTTCGGCGGATAAGGATTTCGTACGTAAGCTGGCTGCTGATATAGAGTTCCAAACCTTTGAGGGTCGGCGCCTCAAGACCTGGGTAGACGAAGCGGAGATAAAGCCCGGACAGAGCGTAGTAAAGTTAATTAACCAGGGATTGGAGACGAGTCGACTTATTGGCTTAGTCATGACTCCGGCTTATTTCCAAAGCGAGAGAGGATGGACCGATGCCGAGTGGCACTCAGCACTTCACGTTGATCCAGATAATCGTAGGGCCCTCATCATACCGATGCTGGCAGCTGATTGTCCTTACATCCCAATTCTTCTTAAACATTTGCTAAGAATCGACCTTCGGGGCAACAAATATCCGCAAGGGTTGAACAGCCTGATAAGGATATTACGTAACGAGCCCCTCCCAAGACCTACTCCCTATCGGGGACAATTATTGAATCCAATAGGAATGATTGACCGTGCAACCCTGATTGCAGAGCGTGCCGTACCTCAGGCAGACCCCGATGCTGTATCTGAACACCTTTATTGCAATCTGTTGCCCGTACAGAACCTTCCACAGTACGTATATACCGCATCTATTGCAAAGGGACTCCGTAAACTCAGGAAAGATGGCACAGAGGTCCTCCCCTCCAAGAATGAGATCAAGGAGAAGATTCGTCAAGTCCAGGAGCAAAACAATGTCAAAACCCCTCTCGTGCCCGCCTTTCGAATTGTGGAGGACAGGATAGTAACATTCCACGACCTTGAATCCCCACAGGGATTATTGGCACCCGTGGTTGAAGACGACGTGGAACCGGTCCCGACACTGAATCTCATGACAGATGAGGATGACCGGAAAATTGTAGTATCACTTCTTAATATGGCCATTAGCCGCCATGCTCATCGAATCGGACTTATAGCCGACGAAACAAAAAACTGGCGTTACTTCTTTGCCCCGAAGGAGAATGGTCCTCACATCATCACCTGGGTTCCTTTAAAGACAAGAGCATCAAGAACGGTAGCGAAGCCATGCATAAAAGATGGCCAAGTTCAATTCTGGAGACACCAGGGTGCGTACCTTAAGGTGTTATTCCTCGGAAATAAATTTTACCTTCACATCACTCCAACGTGGGTTTTTACAGAAGATGGCTATCGAGTCAAGGGAGGGCCAAAGATAGGACGGTTGGTCATTAAATGGACAGGTCCGGAACGTAATCTGCATCTGCTGTATCACATCCGTTTTTGGACCTCCATCCTAAGACGGGGACCAGGTCCCATTTCTATTATGGCCGGAGATCAACGAATGGAAGTCTCTGCTACGTCCGCCTTTATTCAGCAAGTGTATGGAATAGCTTATGACCAGAAGAATTTATTAGGGCTTTTGGATCAGGAGGCACCCCTGATAGCAGGCACCGAGGATGAACTTGCGGACTTGGCGACAGAAGAGGAATTGAGCCCGCCTGAAGTTGCACTTGATCAGGATGAGTTAAGTGACGAGGCAATCGAAGAGATCGAGGAGACTGAACCTAATGAGGTTGAATAAAGGGTTGCGAAAGGGATTTCACAAGCCCCCTGTCTATCGAAACCCGAACTTTGAATCAGGCATCATTCCTGAACCTCTCCTTACCTTTGGAGGACGACATGACCACGTGGATCCAAAGACAGGCTTAGGGCTTTACGGTCCTTATACTCTGGTCGGTCAAACAAGACCATCCTTAACAAGCATTACTGTTGGAATCGTGGGTCCCGCCCCAATGATAGCCGATGCAGAGCAATGGCTGCGTGCATGCAGAGGAATCCTAACCAATGATGGAAGCCAACCCTTCCTCTATCCACATTTTCCAGGTTTCAATGCCAATTTACCATTCCAATGTGAGTTGATATTCGGAAATACATGGCAAGATAGCATCAAGGCTGCCGATCTACAGTCAGCCCTCGGCGTTGCAAATTTCTACGATCGGGTTAAGAGGGCAGTCCGCCTTTATGTGAAGGGTGTCGAGACTCTTGCCCAACGTGATCCACCTCCCAATGTAATTCTTTGCTGTATCCCACAAGAGGTCATCGATCTTTGCACTGTCCGAATAACCAGATCGGGAGAAGTTAAGCCCATCAAGACGACCAAGTTAGAACAATGGGCAGATAAAGCCACTCGAAAGGGCCAGTTCTTTCTCTTCCCGAGTATGGATCCCAGATTGGGCATCGAAGATGAAGGGTGGGGCCATCAAAATTTGCGTCGGGGACTTAAAGCAGAAACGATGCAATTCGGAATTCCCACACAATTGGTTTGGCCCCGCACATTGCGCCTCACAGATGCCACATTAGCGCCAGGTGAACGGGCACTGCAGGACGTTGCAACTCGTGCATGGAACTTCACGACAGCCCTCTACCATAAGGCCGGAGGCTCACCATGGCGTCCAGCCGATATAGAGCCAGGAGTTTGTTTCGTTGGCATTTCATTCTTCAAAGAAATCATGGAGACTAATCCACGTATGCGAACCAGCATGGCCCAGACGTTCACCGCCGCTGGCGACGGGTACGTTCTTCGTGGCAATTCATTCGAATGGAACGAATCAAGCTACGGGAAATCTCCTCATTTGAGTCAGCAATTAGCCGCCTCCTTAATGCGGTCGGTAATCGATCTTTATAAGCGCCAGAATCGTGAAAGCCTTCCAAGCCGGATTGTCGTTCATAAAACATCCAGATTCTGGGAAGAGGAGTTAGCGGGATTCAAAGACGCATGTCAATATGTTCCGCTCAAGGACTTCATTGCATTGGGTTGGCGCGGCATCCAGTTTTACCGTGCAGGAGATTATCCTGCCATAAGGGGCACTTATGTTAAGTTTAATGAAACCGACTTTCTATTTTATACTGTGGGATATATTCCCTTCTTGCAAACTTATCCGGGAGCAAGGGTGCCCCAGCCAATGGAAATCCTGGAACACCACGGTGACAGCCCCTGGCACGTCCCGCTGAGAGAGATATTGGTTTTGACCAAAATGAACTGGAACACCGCAGACTTTGCTTGCAGTAAACCAATAACTATTGCTTTTTCGCAGAGGGTGGGGCAAATTCTTGCTGAGCTCCATCCTAACATTGAACCAAGGCCCGAATACCGTTTTTACATGTAGGGTGAGGGAAGGAACTTGTCTATGGCACAACTGGAGCACATAGAAGCTATCGAAAGACGGCTCTGGACTGCGGCGGACACGCTGCGAGCAAATTCGAATTACGCCAGCAACGAATACTTCCTGCCTGTAATGGGTCTTATCTTTCTACGGCACGCTTACAGTCGTTATCTTGCGGTTAAGGACGAGATCGAGGCCAACCTTCCCAAAAGAGGCGGTAAGGCCCGAGAGCTGACGAAAGAAGATTTTTCTCAAAAGACGGCAATCTTTTTACGTCCCGAAGCCCAGTTCGACTATCTCGTCGCCCTAAAGGATAGTGACGATCGTGCGAAAGCGATTATCCAGGCTATGGAGTCTATCGAAAGTGATTATGTTAGCTTAAATGGGGTCCTGCCCAAAGGTGAATATCAGGAGCTCGATAATGTAGTGCTTGGCCAACTTCTGCGCACCTTGGACCCTGAAGAATTAAAACATACGACCGGCGATGTCTTTGGCAGAATTTACGAATACTTCTTGACCCAGTTCGCCGACCAGAAAGCACATGACAACGGCGAGTTTTTCACACCCGTATCGCTTGTCTCCCTAATTGCAAACGTGCTGGAGCCAACCCAGGGAACTGTCTTTGACCCGGCCTGTGGCTCGGGAGGCATGTTTGTTCAGAGTGCCCATTTTGTGGAGCGACTGAAGCAGAATCCCGCTGAGAAGCTTACCTTCCGGGGGTTGGAGAAGAACGCCACCACTATTCGACTGGCCAAGATGAATCTGGCTGTTCATGGGCTCGAAGGCGATATCCAGAAGGCAATTACCTATTACGAGGATCCCCATGAATTGCTTGGCAAGGCCGATTTTGTGATGGCCAATCCTCCCTTCAACGTGGACGAAGTAGACGCTGACAAGATAAAGCGTGATCCCCGCCTACCTTTCGGTTTGCCGGGCGTCAACAAGAGTGGCAAGGTGTCCAACGGAAACTACCTCTGGATCAGTTATTTCTACAGTTATCTGAATGAGAAAGGCCGATCTGGATTCGTAATGTCTTCTCAGGCCTCCAGCGCCGGCCGAGATGAGGCCAAGGTTCGACAGAAGCTGATCGAAACCGGTGACGTGGATATCATGATCGCCATTCGCTCAAATTTCTTTTATACCCGGACTGTGCCTTGCGAACTTTGGTTCCTTAACCGTGCCAAACCCAAGGACCATAAGGATAAGGTTTTAATGATCGATGCGCGAAATATTTACCGAAAGGTGACGCGTAAGATTTATGACTTCAGCCCTGAACAGCTCCAGAATATTCTGGCCATCGTCTGGCTATACAGAGGTCAATCTGAGCGATACCTGGAACTGGTTTCCAGCTATTGTGGTCGAATGCTTGAGGAGGCGGAAGCCTGCCTCTTCACTAAAGATGATAACGGGACCGAAGTTCGGCCACTCTTAGAATATTTGGATACCCTGAAGGCCATCCGCGATGCTATTAAACCATTCCTGGATACTCTGTCCAAGGACGCCCCCCATGCCGAAACCGACAAACAGTTGGCCAACAGTTTAAATCTTTTCTCCACCGACATTGATAACTTTCGCAAATCCTTAGAGCGCGAGCAATCCGTTTGGAAAAAACAGAAAAAGACCAATGGTGCTCTGAAAGAAGCAGTTGACAGGCTAACCTCTCTGGCTGAGACCAGTCGAGACCTTACTAAGCAGGCTGACTTGCTATTTAAACTTGCCTCACGACTGATCGACATCTGTGAAAATGACTGCGGTGCGAAAGAAAACGACAAGTGGGTCAGTCGGGAAATTGCCCGTGCTCGAAAATCTGCCGACCTGGCGCGCCAGAGAGCCACCGAGCAGCTAAAACAGGTACGATATTTCCACCGCCACGCTCACTGGCTGACCGAGCGATTCCCAGAGGCAAAACTTCGGGACGTAGAGGGTCTGGTCAAGCTGGTGACCATAAAAGAAATTGAGGCAAACGACTGGAGCCTGACACCTGGCCGTTATGTAGGTGTGGCTCGCGAAGAAGAGGATGGGGTTTTTGATTTCGAGGAAGTCCTGCGTGAAATTCATATTGAACTGGAAGGGCTCAATGCCGAAGCTGCAGAACTGGCAGATCAGATCGCTAAAAACTTTAAGGAATTGGGGATATGACCTGGTCCTTGAAGTCCCTTGATGAAATCGGGTTCGTCAGGCGTGGCAGGTCAAGGCATAGGCCACGAGATGCTGAACACTTATATGGTGGCCCCTACCCGTTTATACAAACGGGTGATGTAAAACATGCCAACCTCTACATTACAGAATACAGCCAAACTTATAGTGATGCAGGGTTGACCCAAAGCAAGTTGTGGAAAGAAGGCACTCTATGCATCACTATCGCGGCAAATATCGCAGAGACTGCCATTTTGGGAATCGACGCTTGTTTTCCTGATAGTATTATCGGATTTATTCCAGACAGCGACAAAGCGGATGTGCGTTTCATCAAATACCTGTTTGACGCACTCTTGCAGAGGCGCTACCAACAGTTCACGCAAGGGGCGGCGCAAGACAACCTCAGCCAAGAAAAACTTCTGTCTCTGAAATTTCCAGTTCCTGATATAAAAACCCAGAAACGAATTTCAGATGTGCTTGCCACATATGACATTCTCATCGAGAACAATCGCCGCAGGATTCAGTTGCTGGAGCAAGCCGCCCGTCTTCTTTATAAGGAGTGGTTTGTTCACCTCCGCTTTCCCGGCCACGAGCACGTAAACATAAAAGACGGCATGCCGGAGGGGTGGGAAAGGAAAAAACTCGGTGACATAGCCCAACTAAACTACGGGAAGGGTCTCAAGGAGGAGGAGCGGATTCCGGGACCATACGCAGTGTATGGGTCGAGCGGTAAGATTGGTACACACGAAAAGCCGCTTGTTCAAGGGCCGGGGATAATCGTCGGACGTAAAGGCAACGTTGGAAGCGTTTTTTGGTCCGAAGAAGATTTCTACCCCATTGATACTGTATACTTCATTGGAAATGATAAAAGTGGCCTTTTCCTGTACTATTCACTGCTTCATACATCATTTATAAGCACGGACGTAGCTGTTCCAGGGTTGAATCGAGACCTGGCTCATAGTAGACAGTTACTTATTGCTGAACCAAAACTGAAATCATTGTTTGAAGAAATGGTTGTACCAATTCATAAACAGATTTACATCTTACAAAAATACAATACTTCGTTAGCTAAGGCCAGAGACCTCCTTCTTCCACGCCTCATGAACGGAGAGATTGCCGTATGAGCCTAATGACCGAAGATACTTTGGTTCAGCAAACAACTGCGGAGTATCTCGAAAAGAAACTCCACTGGGAAACGGTCTATGCCTACAACCAGGAAACATTCGGTCCCGAGGGTACGCTTGGTAGGTCCTCTGATCGAGAGGTCGTTTTAACCCGTTATCTTAGGGCCAAGCTGATCGAATTTAATCAAGGCATTCCCGAAGATGCCTACCAAGATGCTATCCGCCAGATCGTGGAATACAGCCGAATCCAGACCCTGCTGGCCACCAACCGTGATAAATACACGCTCATCAAAGAGGGCGTTCAGGTCTCCTTTCGTAACGATAAGGGTGAACTAAAAAAAGAACGCCTGCGTGTCTTCGATTTCGATGAGCCTGAAAAGAACCATTTCCTCGCCGTGCGTGAGCTATGGGTGCGTGGAGATCTTTATCGCCGCCGAGCCGATATCATATGTTTCGTTAACGGCATTCCTCTGCTTTTTATTGAATGCAAAAATATCCACAAGGACCTTCAGGTTGCATATAACAAGAATCTCTCGGACTACAAAGACACGATTTCCCACGTCTTTCACCATAACGCTCTCATCATGCTTGGGAATGGCGACAAGGCCAAAATAGGCTCGATCTCAAGCCGCTTTGAGCATTTCCACGAATGGAAACGGCTGGCTGAAGAAGAGCCTGGTGTTGTGGACATGGAAACGCTTCTAAAAGGCGTCTGCGAAAAGCGAAACTTTATGGACCTGATCGAGAATTTCATCGTTTTTGACGATTCATCGGGCGGGGTTGCCAAGATCATAGCCCGTAATCACCAGTTCCTCGGAGTTAACCGGGCTATAGAAGCCGTCAGTGAACGGAAGAACCGCCATGGAAAGCTGGGGGTATTTTGGCACACCCAGGGATCAGGGAAAAGCTACTCGATGGTTTTCTTCACTCGCAAGATCCACCGCAAGCTCGGGGGTAACTTCACCTTCCTCATTTTAACCGACCGGGAAGACCTCGACAGGCAAATCTATAAAACCTTCGCCGGTTGCAGCCTAGTAGACAATGACAAAGACCCTTGCCGTGCCAGTAGCGGTGAAAACTTGGAGCAATTGCTCGGCCAGCGCAAAGCCTACGTCTTTTCATTAATACAAAAATTCAACAAGGATGTGAAACCTGAGGAGGCATACTCCCAGCGAGATGACCTCATCGTTATCACTGACGAAGCCCATCGTACCCAGTATGGCCTGCTGGCCCTCAATATGCGGAACGCCCTCCCGAACGCAAGCTATATTGGATTTACTGGCACCCCGCTTTTTAAAGATGATGAGATTACCCGACGCGTCTTCGGTGATTACGTCTCCACCTACGATTTCCAGCGGGCGGTCGAGGACAAGGCCACAGTTCCGCTTTATTACGACGCCCGAGGAGACAAACTGGGGGTATCTGTGGGAGACCTTAACGAACGCATTGCCGAGAAACTGGAGAAGTTGGAAACGGAGGATATTGACGTCCAGCAGCGTCTGGAGAAAGAACTAAAGCGAGACTACCACATCATAACCGCTGGCAAACGCCTGGACCAGATCGCTCGTGATTTTGTCGAGCATTATTCCACAGCGTGGGAAACCGGCAAGGCCATGCTGGTCTGCATAGACAAGATCACCTGTGTACGGATGTACAATCTGATTGCTAAGTATTGGGAGAAAAGAATTAAGAAGCTGGAAGCCGAGCTGGCTATCGTTAGCGATGAACAGGAGGAAGTATATCGCAAACGCCAGATAGCCTGGATGCGAGAGACCCGAATGGCGGTTGTGGTCAGTGAGGACCAGGGGGAAGTCGATAAATTCCGAAAATGGAAGCTCGACATCACCCCCCACCGAAAGCTCATCAAGGATGGGATGGAAATTCCACAATCTTTGCTCGACAAGCCCAAATTCAAAAACATGCAGCGGATGGAACTGGATGATGCCTTCAAGGAAGAGGAGCACCCCTTTCGCATTGCTATCGTCTGTGCTATGTGGATGACCGGTTTTGATGTCCCAAGTCTTTCGACCCTATACCTCGACAAACCGCTTAAAGCCCATACTCTCATGCAGGCCATCGCCCGTGCAAACCGTGTCCATGAGGGCAAAAATAATGGACTGATCGTTGATTACTGCGGTATCCTGAAGAACCTACGTAAGGCCCTGGCCACCTTTGCTGGTCGGGCAGACAATGGTCATGGTGGGGAGAAGGGCGACCGGGAACAAGACCCCACCAAGCCAGAAGAAGAGTTGCTGGTCGATCTAAAGGAAACCATTGCCTTTGTTCGAACATTTTTATCCGAACGTGGGGCTTCGCTCGATGACATTATTGTAAAGACTGGATTTGAGAAAAATGCGGCCATCGTGGCTGCGAAGGAGGCCGTGAACGAGAACGATGAGACCCGAAAGCGCTTCGAAGTAATGTGCAGGGAGGTCTTCAACAAGTTCAAGGCATGCATAAACATCAAGGGCGTAAACCAGCACCGGAAGGAATACGATGCGATCAACATCGTTTACAAGAGCCTCCAGAAGGATCGAGATGAAGCAGACATAACTGAGATCATCCACCAGCTTCATCAGGTAGTGTATGAGGCCATCGACACAAAGGCACCCAAGGTCGGGGAACCGCGAGAGACATACGACATCAGCAGAATTGATTTTGACCGGCTCCGAAAGGAATTCGAACGAAGCCGAGGTAAGAGGACGACGGTTCAGTGTCTAAAACAGGCGATTGAAGATAAATTACAAAACCTTTTATTGCGAAACCCCCTACGCACTGATTACCAGCATCATTTTGAAGAGATTGTGGCAGAGTACAATCGTGAGAAGGACCGTGTGACCATTGAACAGACCTTCGAGGCACTCTTGCGACTGGTTAATGAACTGGACGAAGAAGAACACCGGGCCATCCGTGAGGGGCTCGATGAGGAATCGCTAGCGATTTTCGATCTTTTAAAGAAGCCAGATCTAAGCGCCGCTGACATAAAACGAATCAAGCAGGTCGCAGTTGAGTTACTTAAGAACCTGAAAGCCGAGAAGCTGAAAATCGATCATTGGCGGGACAAGGAATCCACCCGTGACGCCGTTCGGCTTGCTATTCGTGATTTTCTCTGGAGTGAAGAAACTGGCCTGCCTCTTAACAGTTACACAGAAGCGGATGTCAAGATCAAGTCTGAAGAAGTTTTTGTCCACATATTTAGGGCCTACCCAACATTACCTTCTCCCTATTATGAGATGAGGGCATGAAGGTGAACCGAAATCCACAATATAATTAAGGACAGTATTTATGATCCTCATTACTCTTCTCTTTAGCTCGCTTTTTAGTAGCCCCGTTTAAATAGGGGAACATTCAAAACCCTCCATTTCGTTGCATTTCGTGTGGGAGAAGCCATTCATCGAGTTTCAGATTTCAGACAATGCGGAGTATTCACATGGAAGAGCTGTCGAATGCCGAAAGGAGCATTAATTTCATACTCAAAGACATAAAGAATGGATTTCGGGTTGACGCCCATACGCTGGCGGATCTCAAAAAAAGTTATGAATCGGACCTCCTCAATCTCAAGAAGGAATTGCGAAGCAAATTAGGAAAAGCCGTCAGGATCGATTCAAACAGAGAGCTCAGTGATATGCTTTTTCGGGATTTGTCCCTAACTTCATTGAGGAACACCCCGACCGGGAAGCCCTGTGTGTCTGTTGAGGTTTTAGAAAGGCTTTGTGATCTTTATGCCGATACCCACGCCATCCTGAAATCGGTGATCGAATTTAAGAACGCCCAATCATTGATTAAGGCCGTAAAGATCATTTTAAAGAAACTGGACTTGCAGGGCAGGATTCATCCCGAATTTAATTATTCAACCTGTCCTACCGGAAGGATTTATTCTTATGTCCAGAATCTGCCCAAAGATATAAGGGATGTTCTAATTCCTGATGAAGAGGGGAATATATTTATCGAACTGGACTGGTCTCAAGAGGAAATGATAATCCTTGATGCCCTAAAAGTTTATGTGTCCGTGTTTAAAAGGTCGAATTACCTGATATCGTTCGAGATTCAGGGCAGGCGGCCGATGCCTTCAAATTGGTCAAAATGTCTGTCAAAAGCGATAGCGTTTTTCAGTTTGAGAGCCCTCATGATAGAGAAGCTTGTGCAATCGGTAAAACTAAAATCCTTGTCGGTATATTGCTTAAAAATAGTAAAAGCTGCGTCTTCAATGGCTGGAGTAACTGTGACAATTTCGATGAAGCCACTCTTCCTCAGGCTCTCCCGGAAAAGGACAGCGATATCATGTGTCATCCTTGCCCTGAGGTAATTCAGGGTCTCGCAGACGACGAAGTTTGTGGTGACGAAGCGAGTCCCCTTTTCCTTTTCATTTCGATAAAAGGCTGCAGCAGCTTTGTGGTTCCGGTCATCCGCATCGGTTAGGGCTGTAAATGTCCCCGTGTCTATAAATAACTTCATTGATTTTTCCCGTAAAGGTAATGGTCATGCTTTGAAGACGCATCCCTGATACCTGATCTTGCGATTCCGATCACGTCTTCAAAAGGGTCTTTTTTCCGTTCTTCAGGCTGTGGAGTGGCAGCGAGAGACCTCTCGATGGCTTCACGGATAATCTGGTTTACACTCTTCTTCTCCTCGATCGCTCGGTACTTAAGGGCCTTTAAAAGATCTTCGGGAAGCCGAACAATTGGGGACGGGTTCTTATTTTGAGGTTTTATTAGTGGATACCTAACTTTCATCACCCATTACGACATCAAGTACCGCATGGGGCTTGGCGGAAAAGAGACTGAAGAGGAGGACAGTTGACTTTTCTCGATGATAGAAGAAGGAGCCAATTAAAATGGGTGATTTAATCCCAAGTGATTACAGGGAAATACTCGGCAAAATTAAGGAACGTATTCGCTCCGCTCAATATGAGGCATTGAGAACGGTCAACAAGGAACTGATTTCGTTATATTGGGACATTGGCCGTATCATTTTGGAAAGACAGGAAGGTGAGACCTGGGGTAAATCCATTGTAAAGAAACTGGCTCATGATTTACAGGCGGAATTCCCAGGAATTACCGGTTTTTCTGCCTCAAATCTCTGGCGTATGAGGATTTTTTGTTAGCACCGATTTAAATCTCCCCCTTTAGCACCGGTCTAAGATTTCCTCCTTATAATTCCTGTTATTCAGAGAGAGATACATATAGGTTTTTCCTTTTCATTCCTCTTGGTCTTCTTATTCCTTTGGCTTGTATGATTACTTTCATTCCAATACCGAAGGAAAGACCAAGATGAGAGAGAAACGGTGCCCTTATTGCGAAAGGTTCCTTACGCTCAATCCCAGAGTAAAGAAGCGCCGGAAGACCTGCGGTGATCCTTCCTGCCAAAAGGCGCTAAACAAAGAGAACAGTGCCCAATGGAGAAAGAAGAATCCGAATTGCCATCGTGGCGATTACCCTCGGGTCAAAACCTGGCTTGATCGCCATCCGGGCTATCTCAAGCGTTACAGAGAAACCCATCCTGAATACGTTCAAAAGAACCGGGAGGCCAAAAGGCTCAAATATCGGCAAAAAAAGCTCCCTGTTGATATACGAAACAAGATCAAAAGACAACCTCCTGAAATTATTAACCAATTATGGGATTTATCCCATGTTGATATACAAAATGAATTTGGCCTTCAACCCCTTGAAATAACTTATCTTTTCAGCACCCTTCCCTGTTTTGATATACAAAATTCAATCGACAAACCGCCCTGCCTGAAGGACAATGACATCATCGAAGTCAGGAGGTGAGGCCCATGAGTGTTAAAAAACTCCTTCGCCCAGACCGGATCCGAAAGATTGAAGGCTCCTTCAGCTGGATCGATCACCGTTTCATCACCGGTGGTTTTTTGCGAGACCTCTCCACCATCGAGATTGTTCTTTACCTCTTCCTGGTCGCCGTCTCGGATCGAAACGGATTGAGTTTCTATCATGACGACCGAATGGTCACCCTTCTGAAGATCGATCTGGCTTCTCTGGGCAAGGCCAGGGAAGGGTTGGTGCTGAGGTCCCTCGTGGCTTATGACCCCCCCTCCTTACCAGATCCTGTCTTTGCCCCCACAGCCGCTCCTCCTCCCCTCCAGAGAAGACAAGGAGAGAATAGATCACGAAAAAACCATCCATTTTTTTAAAACCATTCAGGAGGTGCTGAAATGAAAATCGAAACCTGGGCTTCCATCCGACACCTTTACCACGTCGAAAAACTCCGCAAGAAGGCCATTGCCAGACAGTTGGGGATCGACCCCAAAACCGTGAGACGGGCCTTGAAGCAAGAGACCTTCTCTCCAACTCCTCCTCCGCCAAGGGCCTCCAAGCTCGATCTCTTCAAGGATAAGATCGGTGAACTTCTGAATCATTACGCCATGATGAGCGCCGTGCGTATCCACGAAGAGATCCAAAAACTTGGCTACTCGGGAGGCATCAGCATCCTTCGAGATTACCTCAGGCCCCTGCGGTTCTCCCCAAAAACCTTTCTCCACATTCAAACCACCCCAGGGGAGCAAGCCCAAGTCGACTGGGCCTATGCCGGCAAAATCGCCTCCCAGAGCGTCTACTGTTTCATCATGGTCCTCTCCTTCAGCCGGATGCTTTACCTCGAATTCTTCCCTTCCCAAACCATCGAGCATTTCATGACCGGCCATCGGAGGGCTTTCCATTTCTTTCAAGGGATCGTAAAGAAAATCCGTTACGACAATTTATCCAGCGTCGTCCTCCACCGCCTCGGTTCCGCCGTCCAGTTTAATCCCCGTTTCCTCGCCTTCTCTGCCCACTACCTCTTTGACCCTTCTCCCTGCAATGTCAAATCTCCCCACGAGAAGGGACGGGTCGAAAAAACGATCGCCTATGTCAAATCCAATTTTCTCTCGGCAAGGACCTTCCTCTCCCTGACCGATCTCAACCATCAGGCCTTTGCCTGGCGAGACCAGGTGGCCAATTGCCGAATCCATGGCACCACCGGCAAAAGACCCATCGACCTCTTTGACGAACAGGAAAAATCCCTTCTGATCCCTCTACCCCAAACCGATTAGGATACCCGTCTGACCCTCGGTGTCAAAAGCACTTCCCAGTCTCTGGTCCAGTTTGAAACCAATCGCTACAGTGTCCCTTTTGCCTATGCCTCGCACATGCTCACCCTCAAGGCCGATGACCAATCGGTCTCCCTCTATGACAAAGAAAAGCTCATCGCTCAGCATCCACGATCTCACCAGAAACACCAGGTACTCGAAGACCCCCGCCATGACAAGGGCCTTCTTGCCTCAAGACCCCATGGCGCCTATTTTAAGCACCGGGATGCTTTGCTGGCCCTGGGGGATACGGCCCACCACTCTGTCGAACTCCTTACCAAAACCGAACTTCATCTGCCCCATCAAATCAAAAAAATCGTTGAACGGGTCGATCTCTACGGTAAAACCGAGGTCCTTGCCGCCATGGAGCATGCCCTCAACCACAACGCCCTGGGCCATGAATACCTTCGAAATATCATCCAGGCCGATCGACGAAAGCGAGCCGCTTCCCAACCTCTGGGCTCCCCTTCTTCCAAAATCAATCCCGATCTGATCCGTTCCACCTGGGTCGAGGAAAGAGATCCCGGCCTCTATGATGCCCATTTCCAGAATAAGGAGGAGGATCATGAAGATCGAGAAACTTAAAGAATCCCTTCTCTCCCTTCATCTTAAAACGATGGCGAAGATCCTGGAACAAACCTTAAAAAAGGGAGAGCAGGAAAACCTCTCTCCCGCCGATCTCCTCTTGATCCTTGCCTCTCAGGAAATCGCTGCCAAGCAGCAGAGACGGGTCAAAAACCTCATCGCCCAGGCAAACCTCCCCGTGATCAAAACCATTGATGCCTTCGATTTCTCTTTCCCCAAAACCATCAATAAGTCTCAAGTAATGAACCTCTTTGACCTCCATTTCGTCGAGCAGAAACACAATGCCATCCTTATGGGGCCTCCGGGAACAGGAAAAACCCATCTGGGCTTGGCCCTGGCCTATCAAGCTTGTCTGCAGGGAATCAAAACCTTCTTTACCACCGCCATGAATCTGATCAATCAGCTCTCGGCCTCCCTCGCCGACAACTCGTTCCTCAAGGCCATGAAAACCTTCACCTCTCCCAGACTCCTTGTGATCGACGAACTAGGCTATCTCCCCGTGGATAAGCAAGGGGCAGGACTCCTCTTCCAGGTCATCTCGAACCGGTATGAATGTGGCTCCATCGTGGTGACCACCAACCGGGCCTTCAGAGACTGGGGAGCGATTCTCAATAATGACAATACCCTTGCTTCTGCCGCCATTGATCGCCTCGTTCATCATGGGATGCTGGTACAAATCAAAGGAGACAGCTATCGTGTAAAATAAATCCTGTTCAAACCAAGTTTCAACCCTGTTTCATTGGCTGGAAGCCATTGCTAAAAACTCGCGGCTACGCTCTGGCTTCAGTTCTACCTATCGGTCTGCTTTGCCTCTCCGTTTTTGCTCCCCAAGGGGATCCTTAACCGGTGCTAAAGGGGGAGATTTAAGTCGGTGCTAACAGATTTTTTAAGAGACCTACGCTCCAAACGAAAAACTCGCACCATTGGTGCGAGAAATTAGCTGGTCAAAAAACATAATCATTATGGAGAGATGCAAAGAGGATCTTGAACGGGAATTTTATCTTCGAATGGTCAGGAAATTTGGTTGGACTAAGGATGTTTTGATTCATCAAATAGAGAACCAAACCTACGAAAAAACTCTGCTTGGCCAGACAAATTTCGATCAAACTTTACCAGAAGACATTCGAGATCAGGCTAAGCTTGCAGTCAAAGATGAATACACGTTTGACTTTCTGGAACTGGCTGACGAACATAGCGGACGTCAGTTGGAGATGGCAATACTCACAAGGGTGGAGCCGTTTCTTCGTGAAATGGGTGGGATGTTTTCTTTCATTGGGAGCCAGTACCGGCTTGAAATCGGTGAAAAGGAGTTCCAACTTCCGCTTCGGAGGTGGTTCTGCGTGGTATTCAATAATGGTTATAGGTAGGTCAGGCATTTTCATACCGATTAATCTCTGGGAGGTAGCGCCTGAGGGTCAGGCAATCGTAATAAAGTATTCCAAAAACTGGCTACCGTTCCCATCCTCCCAAACCATTGACTTATTTATACCAAAAATTTTATTTTATAGCAATTTTCGGAAGGACCGGTGATC
>Ga0315282_10007638_pt1 | contig 17711 bp, 12 predicted proteins | sample YL17G07_20_MG_FD_203693 | JGI IMG/M metagenome (GOLD analysis project Ga0315282, IMG submission 203693) | Sediment microbial communities from Yellowstone Lake, YNP, Wyoming, USA - YL17G07_20 | ecosystem: Environmental > Aquatic > Freshwater > Lake > Sediment | place: USA: Wyoming | collected... | reverse complement strand
CACCTCGGTGGATCATGTAAGGTTGCACGACGGCCACATATTGGTCGTGTTCAATAATGATCCGGATAACCGCTTTCCGCTTTCCGCCGCGCTCAGCGTGGACGAGGGCGAAACTTACTTGTTCATCCGGGATCTGAACAACGAATGCGACAATCCTCCATGCAGCTATGCTTATCCCTCCGTCATGCAGAGCGCGATCGACGGAACAATCTGGGTGACCTACACATACAATCGAACAACAATCGGCTGGGTGCACTTCAATGAGCAATGGTTAGTGAAAGGCGAATAGTGCTTCGTTTCGGTTTCTTGCATGCAAATAAAAAGCCGATTTGAGTCATCCCGAATCTGCAAAAAATTTTCTATTCATTTCTATCTCTTTTTAGCTGAACCGGCATCCGTTGCTATGTTTTTGTTTTTGACGATGCAACCATATTCCGGCTTCAACACCAATCGACTGAATTCGTCATAGGGCAACTCTATATTTGTCTTGTCCCCAGCCTGTCGGCGTTGCAATTCCAATTGCATGGCAGTCAAGACGGCTTCGCGGTGCTGCATATCTTCAACGGTATTTTTCAATAAATCGGCGACATTTGGCCAAGCCATCGTAAAAAATAAACTATATTTGATCTCTTTTCGGATCGGCGACTGAAACGATCCGTTTGCGCCGTCAGCCAGCCATTTTTGTAAGGCTTCAATATCCCGACTCGCCAGACTTAAGCACATATACCTCTCTCGTGTCATATAACCTGAAAGTGTAGCCAGCCGGAGTAAAATCTTGGTAGAAACACCTTTCCAATAGAGCATGTTATTTAGATCATCAACTGAGACTTGATTTGAGCGCAAACGATCAAAAAGCTGAATATAGGATGCCACCTCCACCTGCATTGCCTTAATGTACATGGCTCGCGTGTCGGGAAGCTTTTCCAGCATGTCTTTCAATTGATCGATCTCCGGAGTGCTCAGGCGCGGCAGCAAAAACATGACAGCTCCATCAATCTTCATTTCTATCGCGATGCACATCATGAGGTATATGAGCTGCGGTGTCCTGATCAGGCCCTCATTGAAACGGATGACTGAGGCCAGGCGTTGCATCGCTTCGTTCCGGCGACCCTGTTCAATATCCAGAATAGCGGCGGCCAATTCCCATTCGACGAAACGGCGGGGTTCGAGAAAATGCAAAACGTTGGCTTCAAGATCGGCATCCTGCTGCAGAACCAAGCGATCCTTCACTATCGCTTGGAAGCGAGTATCGAACGGCTGAAATTCGCGGATGATAGGCTCAAGAGTTTTGATATGCTGCAAGTCATACGAAGGGCAATCTTTGCCCGCCAGATTTTCATCTTCTTTGGCGATGACAGGCATCAAATCCGTGATCAGTCTTTCCAAAGCATTGCGAGCATCCTTCGGCCGATCTGACATTTCCTTGGCCGCAGCCTGGTAAATAAGCAAACGCGCATTAAGCATTTCTTTGCTCTCTGCCGGCATGCGGTAATATGGATAAAAAAAGATCGCAGCCACAAGCAGGAGAATTCCAAAAACGGCTATTACTCCAAGGAATATCTTTTTCACGATTGAGCGCATCAAGTTCCTCCCATTTTAGAGCTATATAAAATCTCCAAGATCGAGGATGTAATTAATGGTTACTTCTTTTGTTGAAAAATTATTATAAATTAAAAACAACGCTGTGCAAAAAAAATGTCTGATGTCGCTGTCCGGCCGTTTTTTGATACTGCAAATTGAAGGCCGGATATAAATCTATTTTCTATTAGTTCTAACCATATATTTTCCCAAAGTCGCTGGTAAATATTACTTTTCCTATCCCACATAATTACAGCCACGTGTCAGAAAATGGAATTGATAATTGATTCACGCGATTTTTTTATGCTAATTTTTCTAAGTAATTTGGCCTATGATCTCCAAGATTGAGCGTTTGATGCATCTCAAACCGAAATTGTTTATGAAGGGAACCGCAATGAACTATCGGTATCATCGTTTCCGTGGGTTCAAGATCAGATTGGTCCTTTATCTTTGCACGATGTTCCTGACTATTTTTATTCTCGCCTCTACCGGAGCGACGCAGGAACAGCACAAGTATGCCGTAGCGCTGTTTCACTGCAACGTGCAATATGTGGCGGGCGGTACATTGGGGATGCTCCCTCTCCCATTTCTGTTGGGTTGGTTTCCTAATTGGGAGCTCGATAGCGATGCCACAGAGGACATGATCATCAAGCAAGGCTTCGAGCCGATGTTGGACCTTTATTTGGCTCATCCGAATTGGGGCGTAGACATCGAGTTCCAGGCGTATTACGTAGAGGTATTGGCCCAGCGTCATCCAACTGTTCTCAATAAGCTTATTACGCTCGTCGAACAAGGCCAGGCCGAGATCATCAGTTTCCATTACTCCGATCAGCTATTCATCGGTTTCGGCCGTCCGGCATGGGAGAAGTCAGTCGAAGAAACCAAGCGCGTCTTTGAAGAGAACGACGTTCCTCTTTCTGACGTCGTTTTCACACAGGAAGGACAAGCCGGCATGGGCATGGCTCAGGCTATGGAAGAACACGGCTATGCGCATTTGGTCTGGCCGAAGAACCTCTGGAAATACCAGCATGGCGATTGGGAGTCCGCAGCATATTATAAATTCGGGAACCTGGACATGATCCCCGGCCCGAAAGACATTAATTATAACAGCGGCCAGTTGCAGCTTACATGGACTTTTTTGGACGACGGCGAACTTATGGCTGCATGCCATGTCGACCCCTATTTTCCCCCATTCTTCAAAACGAGTGAGAGCTGTATCCGCGAATACGAGAGCGAGGTCGAACAACTCGAGGCTGACGGATGGAAGATTTCTACAATCGGCGAGTATTTCCATGCCGCGAAAGATATGGGCATAACGCCCACAGAGCCGCCTCCTCTGTTCGACGGAACCTGGCAGCCAAAGGACACCGACGGGGTCCATCGATGGCTCGGCGGCAAAGGCATCATCCCATTTAATGCGGACGACGAGCGCGACAATCACGTGCGCACGCTCAATGAGATCGCCTACCGCGAATTGATGGCTGCGCAGACAATCGCCAAGGCCGCAGGCCTTCAAGCGGACGATGAATTGGATGACCTCTGGCATCTGCTGAATCTGGGCATGGTCACAGACGCCTCAGGCATCAATCCAATCGGCGGCGAGATCGGTTACAGCATCGCGCACAGCGGTGAAGTGGCGCGGAGCGCCCGCCTCATTATCGAGCAAGGAAAGGAGGCATTGGGACTGTCCGACGCTATTATCGACACTGAAGCCGAGTCCGTCATCGCCGGGACCGCTCCGGATGAACCGCCGGTTGCGGATGAAGCGCCTATCAATGTGAATATCGACCCGGGTTGGCGACAAGCCTCATCGACCTGGTATCGAGTTTCGGATAATCCGGAAATCTGGCGTTTGGACATTACAGTAAACGCCGGCATATATCGCTCTATGGCCGTGACCTTCCCCGGGGATTCATCAAAGGTCATCTTCACTCCCGCTCTGGCCGATGATATGCCCGTCAGTTATAACCGCTCAGACTTTGCCTTTGATCATTGGTGGCTGGCGCTCGCCAATGGAATGATCAACATATCCGACGACATGTTCGTCATTAAGGATATGGGGCTTACGCATGTTGCTGCTCTCATATATCCTGACAGCGAAGATGTGACGTTCAGAGACGACGTAGCGACCCCGAATTCGGCTTTCCAATGGCGCTTCTACCTGTTGCGCGGAACCGCGGATGATGCGGTCGCCTTTGCAAATTCTTTAAACGTCTATCCCACGCTGTATCGATGAGGAGGGATGCTATGAAAATCAAAATCCAATTGATTATCGCGTTTCTCATTTTGATTCTTGTTTTCGCCTCTTGTAAGGGCAATGAAAACGAGGAGCCCAATAAGCACGTTAATAATCAGGGCGATGACGATACGCAACTCTCCGATGATGATACGGAAGCCGGAACCATTGAGCGGTCCTTTGATGTGGTCTTTGAATACCGCAATAACGGGCACATCAGTTGGGTCGAAAAAGGCGACCGGATCACCGCAACTTCTGTGAAATTCGGGGACGCTTACGGCTATGGGAACGACCTCGTTCCCCCCAATGTTTCGATGAATGGCGTAGGAAAGATCCTCCGATTCCCGGAATCGCGGTTTGAACTCCATACGCTGTATTTCCAAGGTCCGGCTATCCCCAAGGGGCCATGCGGTTCAAAGCAAATCAGTTATGCGCTGACACTCACGGGACAAGAAGGCGCGTCGGAACGTTACGGCGGGATTGCGGCTTACTGCGGCGGTGCGATCCAAGGCAAACCCGCGCGCCTGCTGCGAATCTATGGGATCTGGAAATAGCGGAAATGAAAATGCAAGGATAAGAGTTCTTCTTTCTTGGCGTAATCTCATTTTATTCGCTCGATTCAGCCACCATAAAAGTAAACTGTAGATTGATTTTTCTGCCACTTTTCAATTAATATTCGGTATCTCCGTAAAAACGACTTGATCTGTTTGGGCATGGATAAGAAAAATACGTGCTTTCAAATAAGGTGCTCTGGTTTCGCAAATGCTTACCGCTGATGAGGTGGACTATGGCCCATTTTATCGTGAAAAAAGGGCTCAGCAGCAAAACGAAGTTCGATATTACCGCCGATTCAATGACAATCGGTCGGGACCCGAAAAACGATATTCATCTGTCCGATCAAAGCATTTCCCGAAAGCATGCAATCATTCATCGACTTCCGAATGGCGGCTTTGAGATTCAAGATGTCGGCTCCACCTCCGGAACCGTTGTAGACGGCAAAAAAACTGTCCGCGCACATTTGGCAAACGGATCTATTGTGATCTTGGGGCAAGCCGCGGTTTTGCAATTTGTTCAGGAAGAATCCGCGTTAAGTCAAGCAAAACCAATCAAACCTCCAGAAGCCGATGCAGCCGGAAAAGTTCAGCTAAAAGATCAGCCGATCAATGCGCCATTGAAAGGAGAGCGAGCGCCGATCAAGGGACAAGAAGAGAAAAAAATCCCCGCTTTTAAACTCAGCTCTGAATTGGAAAAAGAGATGGAGGTGCTGAAACGGAAAGCGGAGGAGTTGAAGAAAAGCGCAGGATCAGAAAAACGTCCCAGCAAAATGACTGATTATTCCGAAACGTTTAAAAATATGGAAGAGCAGAAAGGGTTGCCGTTATTCTATATAATTCCCGCAGTTTTATGTTTTTTCATAATAGTCAGCGGCCTGGTGTGGTATCTGAAATTCGGCGGGAATCTGCAAAAGGAAAAAGCAAAAGACGATGGCGTGTTAAGGTTTCGCATCACGTTCAACAAAAACCAGACGTACGATTTGGCGACCATGCTCCCCCAAATTGAGCATCTGGGCGGCCGCCTGCCTCCGATTGGCGGCGATAAAAGCAGAGGCCCGGACGCCAAAATGAAAGTCGTCGTCGAAATCGACGAGGTGGACGGCCCGCCTAAGAGTAAGACACCGAAAAAAAAGAGCAAGATTGACAAACTAAAAGATAAAAAGAACAAAGAATTGGCATTCCGCGATCTTGGAGATTCAAAAAATCTTGACATCACTTTAATCGATAAAAGAAAAAATCCAAAATATGCTTTTACGCCCGAAGCAGCGATGCTTGGGGATTCGAAGAAGCTTTCCGGATTGCCTGATGTCAAGCAAAAAAACTCTGACAAACTCCCAATTGACATGAAAGGGGGATCAGACGGATCGCCGCAGATTCCGGCATTGGCAAGCGGTCCATTCAGCCTTGGCCGATTGGCAAAGCATGCTGTTGACACGGAAAGCCCTTGTGTATTTAACGTCCTTAAACCATCGAACGAATCTTTGAATTATCCTTCTGTCGCCATCAACGACGTTGGCGCATTCATCGTGGTTTGGCAGGCAAAACGTTCAAACGAACGGGGATATGAAATCTTCGGCCGAAGATTCAATGAAAAAATCTCCGGCGTCGGAGAAAAATTTCTTGTCGCGTCCGTGATGTCCGATATGGAAATCCGCCCATCGGTGGCTATGTCCAACGAAGGCAATTTCATAGTCGTCTGGGATGATATCAGCCCGGATGGCGCCTCGTCCCGAATAGTCGGCAAGCGTTATTATGATGAAAGAGGCGAGATCCAGACGGATGAATTGGCAATCAAATCAGAATCCGATACAAAGATCGGCCGTCCTGTCATCGCGATGAAAGACAATGGTTCCTTTTTAGTGATCTGGCAAGTCCTTGATAAAACGGGGAGAGCCGAAGAAACCAGAGGCCGGGTGTTTGCATCATCGGCAGAACCGATCGGAGATGAGTTCCAGATATCTACCATGCCCTATAAGGATTGGGTGGCCACAATCCGCCATGAAGAGCAATTTGTTCTGGCATGGCAAATCGAAAGCCAAACGGCGAACAAGGCTTATTTGGGCGATCAAAGCGGTGAACAGACGAGCGACGATTTTGTCCTGCTGTGGTCAGCGGAAAAACAGAAAGATGAAGCTTTTGGAGTCGTAGGCCCTCGCTTGGACCTGATAAACCTCTTCTGGAAAGAGGGTTCGCCGGTTGCAAGGCTCCTTCCACCGGACCGTTATATGCCCACCCTTGCTGCAAAAAGCGGCGAGGCGGTCGTGATTTGGATTGGTTACGACAAAGAGAAAAAAATGCAAAAACTCGTCGGCCAACGGTACGATGCGACCGGTGAATTGATCTGTTCTTTTTCAAGGAGTTGACATTCTTTTTCGAACTATGATACCCAACAAGCAAATTTACGATACAAAGCAATATATGAAGGAGTGGTTGTCATGAGGGAATTTTTGGCGATTGGGATGGCTTTTGGGCTTTTGTGCATAGTTGCCGTAGCGTACTTACATGCGGAAGATAATCCTGTGGATTGTGACGCGCTCAACAATGCGGCTGCCACAGCCGAATCAAGCCTGCAAACCCTTGAGCAAGGCTATAAACACGCTTGCACAGAAGATCCGACGACACCGGAATGCCAAATGATGAAACAAGCTCTTGACATCAGCAGAGCCAATTTTGAGAACGCAAAAGGGCAACTCGCTGAAATGGGATGCAAAGGCACGACAACAACAACAACGACGGTGACTACTACTACAAATTCTTGAAAAGACTATAAGCCATAGACTGTAGACCACAGGAAAATCAAGAAAAATTTATATAAACTCCTGTTCGAACTTCTGTCTCGTACCTTCATGTGGCCGTAAGGCCGCCGTCAATCAATACAGCCTCACCCGTGATGTAAGAAGCAAAATCGGAAACCAGAAACGCAGCAAGCGGCCCGATTTCTTCGGGCTTTGCAAACCGCCGCATGGGGATCGCTTTTCGGTACTTTTCCAATGTCTCTTCGTTCTTGGCGAGCGAGCGCATAAGCTCTGTATCAACATAACCCGGCGCAATTGCATTCACGGTGATGTTATACCTGGCCCATTCCAATGCTACGGATTTGCAAAACAGAATTGCGCCTGCTTTGCTTGCATGATAGGCCGCGTTGCGCGGAGCAGCGACAAAGCCGCCGCTGGAGGCGTTGATCAGGATTTTGCCGTAGCGGTTTTCTATCATATGCGCGCCGATTTCCCGCACGCATAAAAATAAGCTTTTCAGATTGGTGTCGATGACGGCATCCCAGGCTTCTTCGGTTTGCTCTAAAAGAGCTGATGCGCGCTCAATGCCTGCATTTGCAACTAGAATTTGCACCCGGCCGAATTGAGAGATCGCGGCCTGAACCATGTCTTTTACATCTTGAGCCCTTGAGATATCGGCCTTGACCGCGATTGCACGAACGCCATGGGCTTTAGCCATAGAGGCAGTCTCTTCGATCTGATCCTTTGTGCGTGACACGCAACAAACGTTTGAGCCCGCCTTCGCCAGTTCAACCGCGATGGCTCGCCCTATTCCACGACCTGCGCCCGTTACTATCGCGGATTTTCCCGAAAGATCAATGCAAAGCGCCATGATGAATCTCCATGAATAAAAACGAATTTATTTCAGATTCCAATTTTAGACTTTTATCGCGATATCATTCTAAGTAATCTCGCCAAGCGGGATCTTCATTTACCAACTGACCGATCCATTCATAGTACGAAACGCCTTGAACCTCGTATTCCGGGCCACCCGGCAAAAAGAGCGAGGTATGACAATTCCCTTTGACAAAAAAACGACTGAAGCGATCCGAGTGCGAGCGCTTGATATCGTTCGTAACCCTCATAAGAGTTTGACGAAAATCATAAGGATCCATCTTTAGAAACCACTGAGAAATAATTTCATCATAATAAGAAGAGAACATCCCGATACGAACTTGAGGGTCATAATTCATATAGGTTTCGAAAAGATACGTATTAATCGGGCCGTCGCACTTCGTGCAGTCTTCCGGGACGCGTAAATTCCATGACTGTAGAATAGTGTCCCAGGTTGCAGGATCATGCGGATTATAAAAACCGACCCCGCCGTCGCTGAGAATATAAGTATCCGTATCCATGTATTGAGATTTCACAATCGCCCAGCCGACATACGTGCCATATGCGCCGGCGCTAATGCCGGTGACAAGAATTTTATCCGGGTAAGGGAATAATTCTTTCATGACCGAGACGGCGGCAGCAGTGTGACGCATTCCCCATTGGTAAGCTTTTCCAAAATAATAGTCCACAATGTTGTCACCCATATGAAGGCTTTCATCACAATACGGAACATAGACAAAGGTCCAATCTCGAAGAGGATTGTCCTGATCGCGTGATTTGAAGCTCAAGTCATAAGGATAATCCATAGTAATGGCGAAGCCGCCGCCGGGCCACCGCGCTCCGCCGCCTTCCAAGTAGAACATCACATTGTTGGAACTTCCCTCCGAAACGGCGACATGGGCTTCATCACCGTAAAAACAGAGCACGTCGTTTTCGTTGAAATAATAGTATGTATATCCGTCCGGACCCGGTTCCATGCGTGTAGGACGCGCATCAAAGTAGGATAAAAAACCCATGCGGGAAAACATTGCTTCCAGTTTTTCGCGCCCATTTTCGGTAGATGACGAATTATTGATTAAATCATTTCCGGCATCAGAATTTTGCACGCAATTATCGGATTGAGAACTACCCGCGCCGACGCAGCAAGGCATTAAAAGAAATATAAAAAAAGGTGTAGCCAGAAGCAATATCGTGCATTCTTTCAGTTTCATTCTTTCACCAGCGGCTTTCTTCCGGTCCTTTAAAATACTAAGAGTTGCAAATGATATGTTTACACATTTGGAAATTCATTCCAATAAATGAAATCAACCATTTTGTTCTTCATCTTTAGGTGATGAAGCCGGATGAAAATCCGGTAATTCCCGTATTGCTTTCATATACTCGGGATTCATAATCCATTTGCCTTCAGGGGTCAGCATGTCACGATCCCAAGGCCAAATGATGAGAGCGTCGGTTACAAATGCAACCCAATCCGGGCGAATGCTGTCGCTATGCGCCGCAAGCGTTGCGGTTCGTATCTCTTTTGCCCCTTTTGTCCGAATCTCTTCAACCGCCATTTTTAGCGTTCTTGCGGCGATAATAATGTCATCTACGACAAGCACTCGTTTCCCTTTGACCAGATCCGTCGGATAGACGCGCCAAATTGGTTGCGTCGATATAATCTCTTCATTATTTCGACACGAAAGCTTGATCGGCAGAAAATCAACGCGAAAGGCGGAACTCAGATATACTCCCGGAATAACGCCGCCTTTAGCAATTCCCACGACAAGATCAGGACGATAATCCCTTTGTATGGTTTCTGCGAGCCGGATTAAAAGCTCGTTCAACTTTGACCAGGATATCTCTTCGAAATGAGAATGCGCATGATTATAAGGATCGAGCATTTAATTCTTCCTTAAATAAGAGATAATAAATTTCAATTGCACTTTGATATATCAATTTTCTTTGCCGGAAACACTAATAAAAATCTGTTTGAAGCGGCGCTTCAGCAGCTCTCGTAAGCCTTCAATAGAATCCGCAATTGACTTGATCCGGCTGCGAAATGATGCACTAAATTCATCTGATTCAATTCGGTCGCAATTGGATACATGCCGCTGTTGCATGAGAAAAAAATCTGACACATAGTACAGAAGCTTAGATGCAATAAATTTTTAAAAGGAGCCGCTTTATGAAAACCGTGAAACACTTCTTTTTAATTTTTGCAATCGTTCTGTTCTCTTTTTTAATGATCTCTCTGGCAGCCTGCCAATCGGGAAACGAAAATGATGACGATTCAACAGGAGATGATGATTCCGCCGGCGGCGACGACGATTCAGGCGCAGACGATGACTCGGGCGACGACGACTCCGGCGAATATCAAATTCAATGGACGGATTGCCCTGATTATATTTCCATCTACTTGTTTGCAGGCCAAAAAGCTCAATGTGCAAAAATCCCCATGCCCCTCAATTACAGCGATCCGAACTCACAGACCATTCCGATATTCATTTTCAAGATTTTCACAACATCGGTTGCCCAAAAAACCGGTCAGATATGGTTTCTGGAAGGCGGACCCGGCGGGCCGGGAGAAGATTACGCGCCTATTATGCCATGGATAAACCGGGACTTTCCGGACATGGATGTTTTTTCGCTGGATCATCGAGGAGTCGGCAACTCGTCAAAGCTGACCTGCCCTCAGGAAAACTCTTATCCATTCGATTACGAGGGATGTATCGATATTTTGAAGAAAAAATGGGGAGACAACCTGCTATACTTTACTACCACCAATGCTTCGCGGGATCTGGGCAACATAATCAATATCGCTTCTAAAGGATATCCGAAGGTTTTTGTCTATGGAGCTTCTTATGGCACTTATTGGGCTCATCGGTATCTGCAGCTCTTCCCTAACCAGGCGACAGGCGTGATATTGGATTCCATCTGCTCGCCCGGCAAATGCAAGCTCGATACTTACGATCAGCATTTCAACGACAACGGGAAAGCCATCATGAATATCTGCGCTGACGATGCAACGTGCTCAAATAAAATGAGTTCGATCGATCCGGACCCATGGTCTGCTATCGGAAAAGTTTTCGATATCATCGACAATGGTCAACTTTGCTCGGATCTGCTCGGACTCGACCGAACCACTTTACGCAACGTGCTTGGCTACATGGAGATGGATTGGCTCGCACGCATTCTTGTCCCGGCCACTGCATATCGCATTTATCGCTGCAACGAGGCCGATGTCGCGGCAATTAACAACCTCTTTGACACATTATTCGGCAAATCCGGCTATATATCCGGAGATGACGACTACATAGAAAATTTCGATGACCTGGATGCCTCCAGCACCTTGGGCATGCTCGTTTTGCTTTCTGAGCTGTGGAACAACACGCCGCTCGATCAGATTATGGATATTGTCAACGCAGCCTATTTCTCGATCGATTTAGGACCGATGACAGCGGAAATCGCCGAATCCGGCTCCTGGCCCACATACGGCGATGACGGCTACATCGATAAATGGGCGCAGACCGATATCCCCATGCTCATGCTGAACGGTACGCTCGATCCGCAGACCACTTTAGAAATGGCGCAGCCGGCTGGAGATCATTTCAAGGGGTCTTATCAAACATTTGTAACTATGCCGCAATCACCGCACGGTGTGATTTTCCAGTCATATACTGATGAATCGGTCAATTCAATCGTCGCAAATCAGAATGGGTATTTCATAAAAACATGCGGCATGAAAACTTTGTACAGTTTCCTCAACAATCCGCAGGCGGCGCCCGACACAAGCTGCATAAGCGACCTCTATGCGTTGGAATTCAGCGCCGATTCGCCGATAAACCAGTGGGTCAGCGCAAGCGTGTTCGGCACAGAGGATATGTGGGAAGGCGCACCCTCAGGCGGCAAAAAAGCTTTCGTGAAGCCGCCCGTCATTCATCCGAGAAAACGCGGCCCGTTAATGCCGTGAGAGTCAAAAATTTATTGGGGACAGAAATTGTTTTACCCTATATTTTCAAAATGGATTGTTTTCCGTCGATCCTCCGAATGATTGGGTGAAGAAATTATTTTCTCATCAAGAGCTTTATTTATCGGCTATATATGTTCTTTCGCGTAAAATCTTCGCTTAACCATTTCCGCGGTGATCACGTACAGCCCTACGATCACCCCTATTGTGAGATAGAAAAATAAAGAAAGCGGTTCAAGCTCAAACGGGCGCGCCAATGGCGTGTACGGCAGAAGCAAAGTCACAGCCACAACCAGCAGAGTGGCAAACAGCAAATATTTCCCAGGAGCACTCTTGTAAATCGGTTTCCGGCTGCGAATAACCAGCACAATCAGGGAGGCGGAGATAACGGATTCCAGCAACCAGGCCGTACGGAACTGTTCATGCGTTGCGTGAAGAATCCACAGAAGCGCACCGAAAGTCAGGTAATCAAAAACCGAACTGACAATGCCGAAAGTGATCATGAACCGGCGTATGAAACCGATGTCCCAACGCCGCGGCCTCTCCACCAATTCGTCATCGACGGAATCCGTGGCGATCGTCATTTCCGGAAAATCGGTCATTAAATTGGTCAGTAGAATTTGCTTCGGCAACAGAGGCAGAAAAGGAAGAAGGAGCGACGCTCCCGACATGCTGAACATGTTGCCGAAGTTGGCGGACGTGGCCATGAAAACGTACTTCAGCGTATTGGCGAATGTCATCCTTCCTTCTTGTACGCCTTTCACCAGAACAGAAAGGTCATTTTCCAGCAGAACGATATCCGCAGCATCCTTGGCCACATCGACGGCGGTATTAACAGAAATTCCGACATCCGCTGCATGAAGAGCTGAGGCATCGTTGATGCCGTCTCCCATGTACCCTACAACGTTGCCCGCCTTTCGCAGCGCTAAAATGATCCGTTCTTTCTGATTGGGTTCGACTTCTGCAAAAATATCTACGTCTTTGACGCTATTGATAAGCGCCTCATCGCTCATGCGCCTCAACTCCGGACCCGTGAAAATGCGGGGTTTCGCCAAACCGATTTGTTGCCAGATTGCGCCGGCCACCAATTGATTGTCACCGGTAATTATTTTTAAAGAAGTGCCGAGCGCTTTTAAAGACTCGATGGTTTTGTCGATTAAGGGTTTGGGCGGATCCATAAAGACCAGTAACCCTAAAAACGTCATCTTGGTCTCGTTGTCTTTGGTGATCGTTGAGTCCGGCGCGATATTTTTGTATGCAATACCAAGCGTGCGAAAACCTTGGCTGCTGTATTCTTGAAAATGACGCTGGATCTTTTCGCCCACCGCCGCCATGTCGGTTGTAGTTCCGTCGTCAGTTTCCGCTGAAGAGCAAACCTCTAAAACATTTGACAAAGCGCCCTTTGTCACCATCAGCCGCATATCATCCTTGGCGATGAGGATGCTTAACCGCTTGCGAATAAAATCGTAAGGCACTTCGTCCAACTTATTATAACCAGTGACATCAAACTGATGGCGCCTGCGAATCGCCTGATCGATGGGATTGGTGAATCCGGTCTCGAAAATGGCGTTAAGATAAGCGTAAAACAGGGCTTTTTCGCTGAGCGTTCCTTCTATGTTAAAAGCGGATTGCAGGCGCACTGTGCCTTCAGTCAGAGTGCCTGTCTTATCCGAGCACAGCACATTCATGCTGCCGAAGTTTTCAATGGCTGCAAGACGCTTGACGATAACTTTATTCCTCGCCATGCGTTTGGCGCCGTGCGACAGGTTGATGCTGATGATCGCCGGTAAAAGTTGAGGGGTCAGACCCACGGCTATCGCCATCGAAAAGAGAAACGAATCCAAAACCGGCTTTTTGAGATAAACATTAAACGCGAAGATGATGATCACAAGGATCAGCGTCACTTCCATGAGGAAATATCCGAAGCGGCGGACGCCATGTTCAAAATCGGTTTCCTGCGGTCGGAGCTTTAATCTTTCGGAAACCTTGCCGAATTCGGTTTCCTTCCCCGTGTGGATCACCAGCGCTTTGGCGCTGCCGCTGATAATATGCGTCCCCATCCACAGCGCGTTATGTCGTTGAGCAAGCGAGGTGTCGGCTTCCAGGACGCACGCTGTCTTTTCCACCGGATATGTTTCGCCCGTCAGCGTCGCTTCGTCCACAAACAGGTCTTTGGATTCGATAATCAGGCAATCGCCGGGGACCACATCGCCTGCATTAAAAATGATTGTGTCGCCGGGGACGATTTGTTCCACTGGGATTTCGGTCGGTTGTCCATCGCGCAATGCAGTGGCGTTGATCTTGACGATCGCCAGCAACTTTTCTACTGCGTTCGCCGCACCGCGCTCCTGCCAAAACCCCAGAAGACCGCTGATGATGATAATAGTCAGGATAATAAATGCGTCGACGGAATCATGAAGGAAAAAAGACAACACGGTGGCGCATGCCAGGATAAGAATCAGCGGGCTTTTGAATTGAGACACCAGAAGAGAAAATGAATCCGTTCTCTTTTTCGGTTTAAGCAGATTGGAGCCATATCGGATAAGCCGCTGTCCAGCTTCCGCTGAAGACAATCCGGCGGGAGTCACTTGCAGTTGCTGAAACAACGCTGCGGACGGAACACTCCAAAATGATTGAGTTTGCTGACTCACGGATTTAACAGCTCCAATCCATGAAAAGAAATTTCCCGCTCATTTTATGCGATATTCAGATTAATTTTAATCCTTCAGTACACCCACCCCAAAATGCCCATGAATATAATGTTCACTGCTATGGCGATGCTGTAAAGCGTGGATACGGTGATGATCTTGGCCTTATGGGTTTTCATGCTAAGGACCAGTATGATCGCCACAAAGAAATGGAAATATCCGAACAGGAAAATCAGCCAGATCCCTTTGAAGGAGAGGTTCCACCATTCATATTCCCATACCAGGTGACCCCCTATGTTCAGCAGGCATTCGACGAAGACGCAAAATGCCGAGTATGCGATCGCCCAAAACCACCAATCCGGAATGCCGAGCACCTTGTCTTTCCGGTCGGGTGAAATGGAGTAGTAGAAGATGATGCCTGCAATGGAAAACATGAACATGATCTCCAGGTTCCACCCCATCATCGTGCGCAGGGCTGTTTCGCCCGGAGTGGTCCATACAGCAGAACGTTGCGTGATGTGAAACACCATCCCGTTCCAGGTCTCGTTGATGAAGTCCATTCCAAACAGGGTCAGGCCGGCATAGACGGCATTCCAGTTGCCGGTCTGTCTGGCCTTATTGATTTCTTTCACCCAAATGTAGATGGTGACCGCCAAAAGGGAAATAGCGTACCACTTGATGGTGCTCAAGTCCCGCAACCCCTCCAACGCCATGCGAGATGCTTCGGTCATTGCTCATCCTTTTTGTTCAGGGTTAATCATCGGCTTTGATATCGAATTGGATATAGCATTGTGCGGGCTGGAAGAAAAGAGTCGGCCGGCTCCGTTTTCGCCGCGGATTCGAAACGCCGGAACCTTGGCATTCCGCAAGGCGTCTTTTCAGCGAATGCAAAAAGCTCCAGTCATTCAAATAACCTATTGCCGACATATTGTTATCCAAAACAAACCGCTGTTCCTTTTCTGCACATAAAAAATTTGGTATGCTAATAAATGTCAAGTGTGCGGAGGGTTTTGTAATGCATAGAATATTGTTGATCGGGAGTTGTATCGTTTTTCTTTTCCTCATGAGCGTCACGGCGGCACCGGCGCAAAGCACAAAAGGCGGCGGGTTCGGCGTCGTCCAGTCACCAGCGAGTTATTCACCGTACGCCAAGGTCTGGATCATCTCCATCGGCATCAGCCAATATCAAAAGAAAGATTACAATCTTCAGTACGCAGACGCCGACGCCCAAGCGATGGCGCAAACATTTGCCTCGATTTATTCAGTACCGCAGACCCAAATTCGCCTGATCATCAACTCAGAAGCGACTGCCACCGGCATCAAGTCGGCTTTTTCCTCGATCCAGCAATACGTCGGATCTCAGGATGGCGTGATCGTCTACTTCTCCGGTCATGGGCTGGATTACCCGCTGCCCTCCGGCGGCAAGATGGGCTATCTCGTGCCTTTTGAAGGAAATATGGATGATCCCTTTACCACCTGCTTGGACATGGACGTGATCCGCAAGATGGCCGACCTACTGCGTGCCAAGCATGTCATTTTCCTTGTCGATTCGTGCTACAGCGGCATCGCGGGAACGCAAAAATCCGTATCGTCCACAGCGGCTACGGCAGAAGTCGCCGCCATGAGCCAATTGCCGGCGCGGCAGCTTATCACCGCGGGGCGCGGCACCGAGCGCGCCTTGGAGTTGCCGCACTTGCAGCATTCCGTGTTTACCTATTGGCTGCTCAATGGGTTACGGGGCCAGGCCGATCAAAACAAGGACGGCTACGTGTTGGCTTCCGAGCTATTCCTGTATCTCAATCCCAAGGTGAAGACAGAAACGAACAACTCGCAGACGCCGCAGATGTTCGCGTTGCCCGGAGACCAGGAAGGCGATTTCATCTTCAAATTGGACACCGAGCGCGAAGCCCGCGAGGCAGCGGCCCAAGTCGGCGCGTTGGAGCAGGAACTAGCGGCGCTGAAACAACGGGCGGCAATGGCGGCGAAGATGCAGGACGCCGCCAAGCAGCGCGAGATCGAACGCGAAAAATTACGCGCTGAAGCGGCTTTGAAACAAGCGAAACTTCGCGAGGAAGCGGCCGCGCGTGAAAAGGAACTCCAGGCCAGGGCCCAGGCCGAGGCGCGGCAGCGAGCGGCGGTGGCGGAACAACAAGCCGCCGAGGCGAAAGCCCGCACTGAGCAGTTGCAAAAAGAAGCACAGGCCATGCGGGAAAGGCTGGGCGCAGGCGGCGCGACCGGAGGGCGCACTGTGGCGGAGGGAGTGGCGGAGTATCACAAGATCACACAGGCTCTCGCGGATTTGGACAAGAGATACGCCGAGGAATTCGCGGCGCAGACCAGGCCGATCGACGAATACTACAACAGGACGATCAGCGAGACGCGGCCCGCGCCCAAGGACCAGTTCGAAACCGAGGCGCAGTACCAGGAACGCAAGAAAAGCGCCGAGAGCACTGTCGCGGGATTGGAAAGCGAGCGCGAGAGCAAAAAGCGCGAGATCCGGAATTCCATCGGAAGCGTCATCCAAAGCCAAAAAGCTGCATTACAAGGCCAACTTCCGGCCATCGAGAAAATCAGCGAGCCGGTGCCGCGCTCGGCCATTTCGTTTCAATTGGGGCCATATTCCGCCGAGGCACAGGCCTTTGGTTTAAATATCCATATAAAGGAAGGCATCATCGAGGGACACTACCAAGGCCAGATTGGGATTCCCGCCGACAAAGCAAGGATCTATGCGGCGGACCCGTCCTTGCTGATTCCGGAAGCTGCGGTCTGCGTAAGCAATGGCAATCCCAGGCTCTCCGCATTGGTTTTTTACGGACCGCAGGCTGGTGAGACCTACAATGCAAAAGTCATCCCCTACGATCCGTCCTCGTCTTATGGAGATTCAATAGTCGTGCGCACGAGCGGCCAATACCATGTGACCTCCTGCGGGAGCATCATCGATACGAATAGTGGTCTGGAATGGGCGCCGGATGCAGGACGGGACATGACGTGGGATCAGGCGAATTCCTACGCTAAAAATCTTTCCCTTTGTGGTTACAATGATTGGCGGCTGCCGACGAGAGCAGAGCTACGAAGTCTTTACGATTCGTCATTGAAGACATCATGTTCCGGAAATGATTGCGGAGGTCGCGGCCCTTA
>Ga0315282_10007637_pt1 | contig 17714 bp, 19 predicted proteins | sample YL17G07_20_MG_FD_203693 | JGI IMG/M metagenome (GOLD analysis project Ga0315282, IMG submission 203693) | Sediment microbial communities from Yellowstone Lake, YNP, Wyoming, USA - YL17G07_20 | ecosystem: Environmental > Aquatic > Freshwater > Lake > Sediment | place: USA: Wyoming | collected... | reverse complement strand
GGTTGGCTTGGTTGGCTAGGCGTATAAGTTATGGTTATGGGCGAACTTTGGGTCAAATCTACACTCCCTTTCCCAGGCTTCTCAAGATTCACTCTGACGTAAAGATGAAGGGAGGTCGCGGCGTCGGGAGTCCCCCCGTACATCGTACTGAAGGTTTGCCGAGCCGTAGCTGTTCGGACTCGACTGTCAGAATCCTGAGGGATACTCGAGTTGCTAAATAACCCTTTTTCGGTTAGAAAAAGGAAATTCAAATTGCCGAAAGCGTAACATTCAGGAGGCGCATTTTCTGCATATGCATTATATACCCATGTATAAACAGCCGAGATGTCGACGTACTGATCGACATCCGTCAACTGCTGTGGTTGAGCGTTTAACTGAACACTACCGTAAGCATAGCAATCTTCCTCATACACGGCATGGGCTTTAATGGGCTTAGAAAACACTAATATCCCCAAAAGGACAACAAGAAAAGCAGTTTTCAGGCTCTTCATTTATTTCATTTTACCGCCGGCGGGCAAAAACTCAAAGGGAAGGTTTCGCCGGCCAATTTAGCGTCCGCCGCCGGCGCCGCACTCCAGGTTATATTCAACAAACAGGCTTCTTGCTGACTAATGTTTAGGATTTTCAATAAATCGGATTCTGCGGCATTCAAGACGGCCGTAACTGGACCGTTTAAAATAAATATCCAGAAGCTGCTCTGCGACATATTGTAAGTTAATCGGTAATCTTTGGCGTTTTCAATTAAAACCGTGTCCCCTTCCTGGCCGATAACGTTTTTGTAAAAATTTTTGACCGTAACGGCGCCGCGAGAAGTTCCCAGGGTCAGCGTTTCAGAGACGGGATAGTTGCGCGGTAAAGAAGAAATGATATTAAGTCCGGCCGAAACCTGATTCTCCGAGTTTAAATTTGAAGCAGTGGCGGGCGGAGGATTGGCGGGTCTTCCAAGCCAGAAATAAACAACAACCGATGAGACGATAATGATAACGATGATTAGCAGAAAATATTTTCTCATACTTCAACAGCCTTGGATATGAATGTTATTGCCGGTTGTTGTGTCATACGTGGCACCGCCGCAGTTTGAATATTCGTTGGCAACCTTTTGAGCACCGCAACTTTGGGCAGCGTCTACCACGGCTTGCACCTGTGAGCAGTTATTAAAAGAAGTGATTTTCACGTCTACACAACAGCCGTTATTGTGACACTGTGAAATATGGTTTACTGTCGGCGGGAACGCTTCGGTTACGGTGATAGCCACAGCCGACTTTTGAATGATGCATTGTAGGACCGCAACTTCTTGAACGGCAGCTGTGCAGCTCTGGGAATCTTTACAGCTTATCCCGACCGCACTTAAGGAGGCGCAGTTTGGACAACCGCCGCCCGCGCCGGATGGCGCGGCTATCTCCGGCGCCTGAAGCGAGGGCAGCGAAAGCGAGGTTAAATTGGGGTTGATGGTATTTAGCACAATGTAGGCGCCAAAGAGAAGCAGCAGTCCCCAAAATGCTTGCTGTATCCACTTTTTCCCTTCTTCGGCAGATGACGGATTGCCTCCAGCCATGGTGTACCTTATGCCGCCGTAAACAATGACTCCAAACGCCAGTATGCCGCCTGCCATTAAGGCGAAATTGTAGAAGTTATTAATCATGCCGCCTGGCGTGGAGGACGCTTGTGTGGCGCCTGGGAAGTTAACGTCAATTTGAACCGGCTGGCCGGCTCCGCGGGATATCGTCAAAAAAACGCTTGTAAGAATAACGCTGAGAAAAGTTATAAAAATTATCTTCTTCACTTTCAGCCACCAAATCCTTGTATGAGCCCTTTCTTGATGCCGAGAACCGCGATGAACGTCTTAACCAAAAGGAAAGCAATAAGAACTATAACTATGCCGATCACCGTAAACTTTAAAATCTCTTTGCCTCGCGAAAGCAATCCCGGGTTGGCACCGCCAACAATTATAAATATTCCGCCGATAGCAAGGGAAATTGGCGAAATAACAAAGATTGCTATCGTTATACCAAGGTAAATGACATTTATGAACGTTTGCACGAGATCATTCAAGCTGGTGCATGGTTTAGTTGCGCCTTGCTGGTTTGGGTAGGTGACGCCAGACGCACCGTAAAGCCCCGTGCATGAAATTAGCGGCGGGTTCCGACCCCAATAACCCGAGGGCCAGAGGCTGGGCGAGGTGAAAGATTGATTAACGTTGCCACCACCGCTACTTGGCTGAGCGCCGCTTGGTTGAGTGCCGCTTGGTTGAGTGACACCGCCCGAAGGAGCATAGTTACAATAACCACTAGAGCATACAAAGCCGCTTCCGCACGGGGTGTTTTCGCCGCAAGAGGCACCGAAGCCTCCGCCGCCAGGAGCCAAATCACAAGTACCAAAACCCGTTGAAGGGTCTATGTCCCGGCACGAGAGATTAGAAGCACAATCATCGTTGGAGCTGCATGTGCTGCCTTGAGTCCCAATGCCTTGGGCAAAAATCAAAAGCGGCACAATGAGCCAAATCACCGCGAAAATTGCCGCAATCGCTACACTGCCTCCAAATTTCATCTTCAACATTTTGTCCATGTTACAACCCGCGCATTATCTGGCTCACTTGGTCCTGAGCCTGGCTTAGAGCCTTTGCGGCGCTAGCTTCACCGGTAAGGACGGAGAGTATTGCTTGACTCAAAACATCCGAGATTTTATCCGGATTGTACTCGTACCATGACTGAGCCGTGAGAGCTTGTGTCGCGAAAACGCTGTATTCCGGGTCATTCATTTCTTCTTGAATCATTGACAAGAGTGCCGGCGGCTCGTTGACGGAGGCCAAATAAGTTTTGGCGTTGTCTGTATTGGTCGTCAAATACATTACAAAATCCCAGGCTGCCGAAGGCGCCCTGCTCTGCCGCGAGACGCTGAGCCCGGTGTAGCGCGCGTAATCAATGCGGTAGCTGGCGCCGGCCGGCTGAGGCATTTTAGCCACGTCAAAGTTCAAGAATGGGCTTTTGTTTTTTATCTGCGCCAGAGCCGAATGATAATTGAAGATCATAACCGCCTTGTCACCGGAAAAGCTGTCTAGCGCCGGCGGCTCGTCATCATTCCAGGTGTAGTAGGGTGAAGCGGCATTCGCAAACTGCAGGTAAAAGTTGAAAGCTGTACCACCCGGGTCGCCCTGAGACGGTGAAGCAAATGTGGCTACGGAGTGATCTGAAGACGTCATTTGAGTGCCGTTCTGCATCATAAGCAAGCTCAAAATGTCGGAAGCGGTGTCTATTGAGTTTTTCGAGCCGCCAATGGCCGCCGCCGCGCGGAAAATCTGCCCCGAAGGGTTCAATGAACGAAGTTTTGGTACGTCTGTCAAAAATTCGTTCCACGTCAAAGGCGGCAACGATACACCGGCTTGGTTTAACAAGCTGCGGTTATAAATCAAGGCCAATGTATCAATGTAAAGAGGCAGAGCGTAAACCTGGTCGTTCAAAGAAAAATCCTGGCGCACAACATCGGGGAAATACTGCTTGAGCTGCACCAGCGAAAACTGCGTTGAGGGAGCCGGCGAAATTATATTCCAAAATTTCGGCAGTTCGCGGTTACTTATGTAAAAAACATCCGGCCCCTGACCGGCGGCCAAGGCCTCTAGGACAAGAGAATTGTAGTTTTCCAGGCCGACCGTCACGTAATTGACCTTAACGCTCGGCTTCAGCTTTTGATAGGCCTGAATCATGGAGTCCCAAACCATGGAACCATCAGTGCCCCACATGGTGAGTGTGGCGGACTGCCCCTTTGGCGAAGGCCGAATGTTTAAAAATATGAGAACGCCGACAAGGAGAACTATAAAAACGCCTCCTGCTATCATTAAAAGTTGCTTTGGAGAAAGCTTCATGCCTTAAAAACTAGATGACCACAGTGCCTGTAAGTTTGTCGCCGGCTTTCAGATTTATAATCCTCACGCCCTGAGCCGCCCGTTGGGTCGTGCGCACGCTTCCTAAAACCGTGCGTATCATCTGTCCTTTGGCCGAAAGGGCGAAGATTTCTTTTTCCTCGCCTACCACATGCGCCGAGATCAGCTGGCCGGTCTTCTCTGTAATCTTGGCGGTGGCAATGCCCGAGCCGCCGCGGCGCTGCACCTTGTACTCGCGAAGCAGTGTCTGCTTGGCATAACCGTTCCGCATCACGACCAAGAGTTTCGAACTTTCCTTCTTTGAACCCTCTTTAATTATATCAAAGCCGGCAATCTCATCGCCCGACCTCAAACGAATGGCGCGGACGCCAGCAGCAGTCCGCCCCGTGGGCCTTATTTGTTTTTCTTCAAACCTTATCGACCGCCCCATATTCGTTGTTAAAATCACCTGGTCCTTGCCCGAGGAAAGGCGAACCCATTTTAAGATGTCGCCTTTATTTAGGGCAATGGCGACAATACCGGTCCTCCTGATATTTTTAAAATCCATAAGCGGCGTCTTTTTTATGAGACCGTTTTTTGTCGCCATTATTAGGAATGTCTCATCTACCTTTATTTTCTCGTTGGCGTAAGCAACAAGCGCGCTTATGTTTTCGTTCACCGGCAGCTCCAGAAAATTGTGAACGGCACGGCCTTTAGAAATGCGGCTCGCTGCCGGAATCTCGTAAACCTTCGTTTGGAAGACCCGCCCCTTATCAGTGAAGAAGAGTAAATTATCATGAGTCTTAGCACCGAAGAAATGAGATAGGAAATCCTCTTCAGCCACCTCAGAACCAATGAGACCTTTGCCGCCACGCTTCTGCGATCGGAAAGCAGCCGGCGGCAAGCGTTTGATGTAGCCGCCAGCAGAATATGTTATTATGGCATCCTCATTGGGAATCAAATCTTCTTCACGAAACGCCTTAAGCGGGGCTGGCACGACTTGCGTCCGCCTTGGGTCGCCGTATTTCGCTTTGAGCTCCTGAACCTCGTCCTTTACGATTTTCAAAATACGCGCGGAGCTCTTCAGCACAGCCCCAAACTCCTTTACGAGCTCTTGTTTCTCTTTGAGTTCGGCGTTTATTTTAACCCGCTCCAGGGCAGCCAGCGTCTGAAGCTTCATTTCCAAGATGGCGTTCGCCTGAACTCCGGTGAATTTGAAAATTTTAACCAGGCTGACCTGCGCTTCCTCCCGGTCCTTCGATTTTTTAATGGTGGCAATGACCTTGTCTATTAATTGCAACGCTTTAGAAAGCCCCGTAAGAATGTGAGCGCGCTCTTCGGCCTTCCTCAAGTCAAACTGCGTCCGGCGACGCACAACTTCGCGGCGATAAGTCAAATACGCCCCCAAGACGTCTTTAAGCGACAAAACCTGCGGTTCAATACTGTTCACCAACGCAATCATGTTCATGTGAAAATCTTTCTGCAGATCTGTGTGCTTATAGAGTTGGTTCAAAACTTTCTGGGGAGGCACGTCACCCTTAAGCTCAATTACAATCCGCAGGCCCTCACGATCCGACTCGTCGCGTATGTCTTTTACGCCCTCAATTTTCTTACTCTGGGCAAGCTCTGCAATGTGTTGAATTAACTCAGCTTTGTTCACTTGATAGGGAATTTCCGTGATCACAATGCCGAAATGTTTGCTTTTCAATTCTTGGATGTCAGCTTTGGCTCTCGTCGTTATAGCGCCCCGTCCAGAGGCATAGGCTTCCATTATGGCTTTTTGGTCAAAGATTATACCTCCAGTAGGGAAATCCGGTCCTTTTACGAATTTCATCAAGTCATCATTGTCGGCTCGTGGATTGTCGGCCAGATAAAGAATGGCATCGGTAATTTCGCTCAGGTTGTGCGGAGGAATGTTTGTCGTCATGCCGACCGCAATGCCCAAACTGCCGTTCAATAAAAGATTGGGAAGTTTGGCGGGCAAGACCCGTGGTTCTTCCCTTGTCGCGTCATAATTTGGCTGCCAATCAACGGTTTCCTTTTCAATATCTAGAAGCATCTCCTCGGCGATTTTTGAAAGTTTAGCTTCGGTGTATCGGTAAGCGGCCGGAGAATCACCGTCCATAGAGCCGAAGTTACCCTGCCCGTCAATTAGCGGGTAGCGGAGAGAAAAATCCTGCGCCATGCGGACCAGGGCGTCATAGACCGCCAAGTCACCGTGAGGGTGATAGCGCGCCAAAACCTGACCGATTACGTTTGCGGATTTCCTGAATTTGGCAAGATGCGTGAGACCGCTTGACCACATGTCCCACAGAATCCGCCTGTGAACCGGCTTCAATCCATCGCGCACGTCAGGCAAGGCGCGCGAAACGATAACCGACATCGCATAATCCAAATAGGATTCCCTTAGCTCTTCCGTTATCTCGCGCGGTTCAATGTTGGACATGGTTTTCGCAAACGGCAAATTGTTAATTGCCGGCAACTATTTGCTCTTTATGATTAGTCATGTGCTACCTCGGCGGTTTCACTATGTACTCCCTTGGCGCTTGTAAAATAGAGCCCAAAAAATGAAGCTCGCCAACAAAAACCTGGTAAAGAGATGCCATGCCGTCCTTGAAGCTGCTCCACATGGTTACGCCGCCGCTGTCCGCTGCTGACTGCTGCTCAACCTGCGTCTGGGCAGAGGTCTGCGCCAGTGGCTTGGAAAAACCGGCCATCAAGTTGTTGAAATAAGCTAGCCAGACGTAAATTACAATCACCATAATAACCGCAGCGCTTATGACCATCCAGCGCGTTTTCACAGATTCCGGCGCCGACTGCAGTTTCTCCAAAAAGCTTCTGTCTTCCTCCATTTAAGTGGCTTTAAGCACTACGACGCGACTTTTTTCGCCAACCAGGTCTTTCTTCTTGAAAACAAGTTTCTCCTGGATTTCCGATTTTAAGCCGCTGGATTTTAGGAATTCGTTAGGGGTTTTAAAAAATGCTGGTATGACAACGGCTGGCTCCAACTGGCGAACAAGTTTGGCCGCCGCTTGCGGCTCCAAGAAATGACCGCCGCCAACCGGCAAAAACAAAACGTCGGGCTCGTTCAACTTGTCCAGGATTTCAGCCGAAGGTATCTTTGAAAGGTGCCCCAAAAATGCGAAATTTATTTCATCCCAAGTCACCGAATAAACGGTTTTTATGAATTTTTCGCCCGATTCTCCAAGGACAGCTATGCCTGATATTTCAATGTCCTTGGCTTCATACTCGCCGGGGAAAGAAAACTCGTTTTGCGGTATGCCCGCCGTTCCAGAAGCCGAAAAAGCCGCTGGTGAAAGGGTGCGCAAAACAACATCGGCTTTCAGCCGATTGTTCTCAGGATCTATGAGGAGCGTCGTTTCACCGCTCTGGAGGCGAAAAGCGCCATTGCCGAAATAATTTACTACCATACGGCTACTTTATTTTATCAAAAATTTTAACGCCTTACCAGCGCGATGTAGCTTGATTTCCCGCTAGCACCCTTTATAATTCCCCCCGTGCTTGAAGACCAGGATAAAAACAATTCAGCGTCAATTCAAACGCTCAAAAACGAGCTGGCTTCAATTGACTGGCCCAAAGAAGGCAACGTAGTCGAGGCTACACTCATAAAAAAAGCGCCGCGAGCTGTTTACTTTGACCTTGGCCGCTTTGGCACCGGCATCGTCTACGGCGCAGAGTTGTCCAACGCCAAAGAAATCCTAAAAAACCTAAAGGCTGGAGACAAAATTTCCGTGAAAATCGCGAACTTAAGCGGAGAGGATGGGAACGCTGAATTATCCTTAACAGAAGCCGGTAAGCACAAAGCCTGGCAGGAGATCAAAGAACTGATGGAGAACGGCGCTGTGATCAAGGTTAAAATTATTTCCGCCAACGCCGGTGGACTCACGGCCGCGATTGGCAAAGTCGACCTCAAAGCTTTCCTTCCAGTTTCCCAGCTTTCACTAGACCACTACCCGCGTGTCGCCGACGGCGACCGCCAAAAAATCGCCGAGGAACTCAAAAAATTCGTCGGCGAAGAAATGAACATAAAAATTATAGACCTCAACCCACGCAACAACAAAATCATAATCTCTGAACGCGAAGTCTTGTCAGAAAATATCAAAGAGCTCCTCTCTAAATATTCCGTCGGTCAAGTTGTTGACGGGCTTGTTTCTGGGATGGCCGACTTTGGAGTGTTTGTGAGATTTATTGATAACCCGGAAATTGAAGGAATGGTTCACATCTCCGAACTTGACCACCGTCTAATCGACAACCCTAAGGAAGTTGTTAAGGTCAACGATCAAGTAAAAGTGAAAATTGTTGATATTAAAGACGGCAAAGTTTTCCTCTCGCTCAAAGCCCTAAAAGCCAACCCCTGGGAGAAGGTGAACGAACTTTATAAAGCCAATGAAGAAGTCTCTGGAAATGTTTACAAATTGAATCCATTCGGCGCGGTAATTACTTTGGACAACAATCTTCAAGGATTGATTCACGTCTCAGAATTCGGCGGGCCAGATGAAATGAAGGCGGCGCTCCAAGTCGGCGGCTCCTACAAATTCATAATTGACTCCATAAAACCGGAGGAAAAAAGAATAACGCTAAAGTTAAAGAAGTAATTGCTTTACTTAGCACCTTAAATTATTTATCCTAAACCCTGACGCCTGGGTAGCTCAGCTTGCCCCGCCACTTTTAAAGCACGCTGGAGTAGCTCAGTGGTAGAGCGCATGCCTGAAGAGCATGGCGTCGGCAGTTCGATTCTGCCCTCCAGCACAACAGAAAGGTGGCGGGGTGAAGTAGAGCGCATGCCTGAAGAGCATGGCGCCGGCAGTTCGATTCTGCCCCCAGGCACAAAGAAACCGCTTGTTCTTGAGTAATGCATTTTCTTTATGGCATGAAGCTTATTTCACTCAACACGTGGGACGGCAAAGCATTCGCACCACTTATGGAATTTGTAAAACAACACTCGGAGAGCACGGATATTTTCAGTTTGCAAGAGGTGCTCGACTCGCATCTCGACGTGGTAGAAAGCCGCGGAGCGAGGATTAATCTGCTTGCCGAAATGACCAAAGCGCTTCACGCATTTGATTACTATTTTGAACCTGAAGGATACGGCCTCGATGAAACTGGCCCTATAGCTTTAGATATAGCCAGCGGACAGGCGATATTCTTCAAGAAAAGTACCATAAAGCCAATCAGAGAAGGAGCTATTTTTGTTTATAAAAACAGACACAGACTTGAACTCTATGAAAAACTCGAGGACTTGGGGTGCAACTTCCAGTACTTCTGTTTTGAAGCCGAAGGCAAAAAATTTACACTACTCAATCTGCACGGCATTCCCTACCCAGGCGATAAATTAGACAATAGAGACCGCCTTTCACAGTCAAAGAAAATACTGGAATTCCTGGCAAGAGAAAGCTGCGCGAAAATCTTGTGCGGCGACTTTAACCTTATGCCCGAAACAAAGAGTGTAAAAATGATTGAGGATGCCGATATGATAAACCTGATTAAAAAATTCAAAATTGGGTGCACGCGCAGCCGCCTTTCGCCGTTTTACGGCAACGGCGACTTCCAAAAATTCGCCGACTACATGTTTGTCTCGCCGGACGTGAACATATTAAGCTTCGACGTACCGGACTTGGAAGTTTCCGACCACCTGCCAATGGTTTTAGAGTTCTCGTAGTTTTTGCCTTGCGCCCCCACCAGGAATCTCACGTCGTCCCGCCAAGGCGGGACTCCTTCACAACCCTCGGTTTTGAGTAATTTCCTACACGGGAGGAATCTCATACTTTCCTCCCGACCCCTCTTTCGGTTCGATTCCTGCGGTGGAAAATTCAGCCGATCGGAATAGCCAGCTGAATTTTCCACCGCAGGAATCGAACCCGGATCAACGCCTTACCTGCCCGCCGCCTTTATTGCGCCCTCGCGAGGAATCGAACCTCGATCTAGGGATTAGAAGTCCCCAATTCTATCCGTTGAACTACGAGGGCATGGCTTTGGCAGGCGGGGAAGAGCGCTGCTCTGTCCATTGAGCTATGGGGGCAACAACTAAAAAGTCTAAACCAAAATAAGATCAGAAATCAAGGAATAAAAACGGCGGCTGAAAAAACTGTGGTCCAAAGGCCGTCTTTATTGCCGACGGCCGATTGGGTTATGTTCGTAGTCCGCACAATTTTACCGCTCATTTTATAAACCTGCTCCCGCTCGTCCCATGAGGAATTTGGGTCAAACTCTATGCCCAGGGTTGTGGCCAACATTGAAGCAGCCAGGTCTTCGGCGTATTCGCCGGACTTTTCATCGGTCTCGCCGAAAGAATGGTGCTCCGACAAATAGCCGTGCTGGTTGGCATCGGCTGGGATGGCTACGCCGACCGAGGCCGCCACCAAACGGTTTGGTTCATTGGTGGCGTTCCTCGCATAAACGACGAAGACCACCTCGCCGGGCGCAATCATCTTTACACCCTCTTCCTTGCTTACACGTCTGCAGCCGGGCGGGAAAATGCTGGAAACTAAAACTAAGTTACAGTGAGCTACACCGGCGTCGCGGAGCGCAAGCTCAAAAGAGGATAACTGGTCCTTATAAACGCCTACACCTTTCGTGAAAAATACCTTTGATGGAACCATTACTCCAAATAGAAATATTCCGTAGAGAAGTAATTATAACAAAAAACAACTTAATAAGTTTGTGGATAAATCCTCGCGAAAAGAAAAAGCCGATTCCGCTCGCGATGCTTTGCTTGCACCAAGCGGAACCGGCAGACGAGAGAACCGTCTCCTCAAAGGGGATGCTTTCGGCCGCTTACAAACTCAGCGAGCGGAGGTACGACGGCCGCAAGAACAATGAAGAAAGCGGCAATGAGGAAAGCCACAACCTTTGTGAAAAGCCCTAGGTGTGGGGCTCCTGGGTGTGGGGCTCCTGGGTGTGGGGCTTTAAAGAAGAAGTAGCCGAAGACCGCAAGCCCTGCAACCACGACAATCGGGAAAACGAGCTTCCCTAGATCCTTAGAGAAGGTCATAAAACCTCCTTTCCACTGTTCTATATACAACGGTGCCGCCATGTTGTCAAGAGGTTACGCTTGAAAAAACAGGAAAATAAAGCTAACTTTAACCTAAACAACGGGCTGTAGTGTGACGGCCAGCACGAGTTTTTCTTGCCCCGCCGCACTTCTTATCTGGTTACCGGGGAGTCGTATAATGGCAGTACGCATGCTTTGGGAGCATGTAGCCCGAGTTCGATTCTCGGCTCCCCGACGAAACGTGAAAGTGCGGCGGGGTGAAGGAGGATTTAGACTGGGTTTCCACCAGAGGCGGATCCGCCTCCGGCGGACAATTCCCAGCGGCCCGACGCGCGCTTAGCTCAGTGGCAGAGCGTCTCGTTTATTCACCCGCCCACCTTTTATGGGCACTTAGCTCAGTGGTAGAGCGACTCGTTTACACCGAGTAGGTCGGGGGTTCAATCCCTCCAGTGCCCACCAGAGAAAAGGTGGGCGGGCAAGCCGAGAAGGTCGTAGGTCCAAATCCTACAGCGCGCACAACAACTACTTTTCAAGTTCCAGAAATTTATACTTTAACCCCTCTGACTCGCCTCCGGTCTCGGAAACAACCTTTTTAAACGCCGAATAATCGGGGAAAAACGTGTCGCCAGCAAAATCACCTTCCACAAGTGTGAGGTAAAGCTTGTCGGCTAAGTTTATTGCTTGCTTGTAAATTTGGCCGCCGCCGATTATAAAAACCTCTTTGGGTTCAAGCTCCTTGGCCTTCCGGATAGCTTCCTCAAATGAGCGGCATACAACACACCCAGGCGCAATGAAATTCTGGTCATTAGAAACTACGATGCTCGTTCTCTCGGGAAGCGGCTTGCCGATAGACTCAAATGTTCTCTGTCCCACTACTACCACGTGGCCGGTCGTGAGACGCTTGAAGCGCTTAAAGTCCTCTCTAATATGCCACGGAATTTTACCGTCCTTACCTATAACGCGGTTCTCACCCAAGGCCGCGATAATGGATATTTTGGGGTTCATATAAATATCCCAAATATTAAACTGAATATAGCCGCGTTCGGTATTTTTAATTAGTTTTCTTCTGGACGAACTCTTTCCAAGAGTCCGTAACAATACCTCCGGCAGGAGTCAGTTCCGCTTTGATGGCGGGGTGAGGATCATAACCCTCCAATTTCACGAGCTCGGGTTTAAAATCGTCAACGCTCTTCACCGACGGATCAAGAAATAATTTTGGGAAGGGTCTAGGCTCGCGCAACAGTTGTTCCTTAACTTGCTCAATGTGCTCCTTATAGATATGAACGTCGCCAAACGTATGAATAAAATCTCCCGGCTGATTGCCAGTGACCCGAGCCAAAATAACGGTTAGGAGCGCATAACTCGCAATGTTGAAAGGCACACCCAGAAAAACATCAGCCGAACGCTGGTATAAATGTAGGGATAATTTGCCGTTTTTTACGTTGCACTGATACATATTGTGGCAAATGGGGAAACGAGACGCCTCTTCCGGCAAGGCCATTTCGTATAGATACTCTGGATTCCAGGAATTCACCAATGCATTGTGAGCATCCGGGTCTTTCTTTAAGTCGTCCACGAGCCACTGAACCTGGTCGATGGTCCGGCCGTTTTTGGCCGGCCAACGGCGCCAGAATTCCCCGTAAATATTCTTGAGCTCACCATACTTTTTGGCAAATTCCACATCGGCTACGATTTTAGCGATAAATTCTTCTTTAGTCATCTCTGGAACCTGGCCCTTTTCCATTTTCTCCCGATAAATCTTATAGGGGTAGTCATCCCAGATGTGGACGTTGTTCTCTACGAGATATCTGATATTAGACTGACCGGATAAAAACCAAGCTAGCTCGTATAAGACGCCTTTCCAATAAACTTTCTTAGTCGTAAGCAGTGGGAAGCCCTGACCTAAATCGAACCTCATTTGGCGACCGAACACGCTATAAGTGACGGCGCCGGTTCCTTTGTCTTCTTGTTTTTGCCCGTGTTCAAGAATGTCCTCGAGAAGATTCAAATATTGATATTCAGGATGCTCTCGTGCCATAAATTTGAATTACTCTATGACAAAAACTTTGTCCGTGCCGTAATATTCCGGCCAGTGAGCGTTATAATAAGCGAACATTCGCTCTAAACGCTCTTGATTTAATTCTCCCACTCCCAATTCATCCATAAGCTTTCTCAATCTGGCCTTGGTTACCTCCAGTTTTACTGGGTCGTTTTCCATAACTTCAAATTCGGCCAGATACCCATAGCCGGCATTCTTATCAATGCTTACGTTGGCAAATAAAAATTTATATAGAGAGCGCTCCCGCGACCACTTGGCCTGGTAGGAAAATCCGGCCTTCAAGACCAACTCGTCCAGTTTTTCAAGCGCGAGATCGGGTGTTTCCGCCTCAAACTCAACACGGGCCGTGCCGTTGGCGCTTGTCGTATCGTCAACCGAGGCCTTGACGACTAAGACCACCCGACCGTCGGCCAAGCGCGTGCGGAGCGAAAAATCCCTGGCTCTTTTTGCCAAATCTTCAAACTTCGCGTGGTCGCCTTTTTTCATAAAACGGCCGACCGACGCCGTGAGCTTCCTTAAATCACCTCCGACAAAATAATGGTTCAACTGCTTGTGAAGACTTATTATTTTCAGGTTTGGGTCGCGTTTTTTCATCTTCTCCAGCAGCTTGTCAGCGTATTCCTTGTCACCAAGGAGACTTTTTATTTCAACTTCGTAGTTTTGACCCAACATAATTACTTCTTCTTTTTGAATTCCCGCGAGAGGCGTGAGGCTAAGGGACTTTTTTGATGACCAGCGTACTTCTGTCCCTTTTTCTTCCAGTAAGGCACCTCCACTTTGCTCGAAACCTCTTCAAAAACGAAAGCGCAAATTCTCATACCCGGGTAAAGCACTACCGGCATGACACCCAAGTTGCCTAACTCTATAGTGGCATGACCGCGCCAGCCCGGATCAAAAACCGAAGCGGTGCTGTGAACGACAATACCCAAACGCCCAAGAGAACTTCTGCCTTCTATGCGACCCAAAATATCATCACCGAGTTCAAGATTTTCAACCGTCGCCGCCAAAGTAAAAGCGCCGGGCTGCATGGTGAATGACTTACCTTTTGGAACAGTAACCTCCTGCATAATGCTTTCAATGTCAACGCTGCCCGAGAGATCAATATGCGGATAATCAGAGTGCTTGAAGACGCGGAATTTGTTCCCTAAATGAAAATCGATGGAGCAGGAACCGAGTTGTTCTTTAAAATCTGGCGCCGGCTTAATTTTTATTCTCCCGGCCTTAATGGCTTTTTTTATGTCTCGGTCGGAGAGTATCATGTTTCCCCCATTATCCCCCTCCCACCACTATTTATCAACACCTACTGGGTATTTAATGTGTAAAAGTTTTGAAAAAGCTTGGCAACCAGTAGCGGGCCAGTGCCGCCGGGTGTCGGGGTATAGAAAGCTAAGCGCGAATCGTCCGCCGCCAACTGTTCAGAGTCAAAATCGCCGCGAATTGATGGCTTGCCAGTCGCGCTTTGCGATTTACTCACGTCGTAGCCGAAGTCAATGACGCCGGCTTCAGGCTTTAACATATCTGGTCTTATAACTCCGGCCTTGCCTACCCCCGAAATAACGATGTCAACGTCTTTTAGAATTGAAAGGTCGGCGCTGTGCCCTAAAACAATGAGTTCGCGCACCTTATCCATAAGCCACAAAGCAATCGGTTTCCCGACAAGCATTCCTCTGCCAACAACCGCCACGCGGCTACTTTCCAGCTGCACGTTTCGAGTGGATAGAATTTCGTCTACTGCGCCTACGGCCGGCGGCAGAACTGGATTCCGACCGGCGTAGAAGGCGCCCAAAGCCCGCTCGCCCAGAACATCAATGTCTTTTTCTCGCGGGATGACATTCAAGACATACTGTTCATTCACATGTTCCGGGAGCGGCAGCTGAACGATGACGCCGCCGCAAGTTTTGTGTTCGGCGACTTTCCGCACTTCCGCCCGCAAATCGTCATTTTTAACGTCAATTGGAAATTTGTAAAGCCGGAAATCAACGCCCAGCTCCTTGGCGGTTTTTTCTTTCTGCTTCAGGAAGCTCGCCGAGGCCGGATCGTCGCCAACCAAAAACGCCGCCAAAAATTTCCTGGCTCTTAGCTTGCCGAAGGGTTCTGATTTTAGTTTCGCCAGAATTTCGGAAGCGATTTTTTTGCCGTCAACAATCATGGATTTTATCTTAACACCGGCGTTAAAAACTTTATGCTTTTCGCCTTGTTGTAGCCTTTTTGGCTACGACGTACTTGGTGATATTGCGGAATTCATTGCAAAGCGGGTGGTTTCGATTCAGACGAAAATATTTCTCGTGACCGCGCTTAAAGGAAGCAAACAATCCAAAACTTGTAAGCAAATTGAGTTCGCGGGAAAGGTAGGTTGCGTCGAAAGATAAAATCCTTGAGAGCTCCCGGATGTAGTGTTCCGCGCCGGGGTTGGAAAAATAGTAATTAAGCAACGCTTGATGCAATTTTGAACGGAAGTTAACAGACATATAATCACATTATATCACAATTGTAGCTTTTTAAGCTACAATCAGGAACTAACAAAATAGATCGTGTCTTTTTTTTAAGACACAATCGATAGAATTGAAACTCAGAGGCAATTCGCAAGCTTATCTTATCGGGAACCTCCTACAAAGCTTCTTGACCTCTGCTTTAACATTTTGGCCGGAAACCAAAACCGCGTTTATGAGTTCGGCTACTTTTTTCATTTCTTTTTCTCTCATTCCGCGCGTGGTTAAGGACGGAGTGCCCAAGCGGATGCCTGAAGGGTCCACCGGCGGTCGTGGGTCGTAGGGAATCGTATTTTTGTTGACAATGATGCCACTTTTCTCCAGTTTGTCGCTCGCCTCCTTGCCGCCCAAGCCGCGCGCAGCCACATCGACCAGAAGAAGATGTGTATCCGTGCCGCCGGAGACAACCCGCCAGCCGAGTTTCTGGAGCTCGCGCGCCAAGGCGCGGGCGTTTTTAACAACCTGGTGCGCGTATTTCCTGAACTGCGGCGTCGCGTCTTCAGCAAGTGCCACGGCGGTCGCTGCAATCTGGTTTTCGTGCGGCCCGCCTTGAAGTCCCGGGAAAACGGCCCTGTCTATCGCCTTCGCAATATCAATTTTATTGCGCTTGGCAATCTTTGAATCGCGGCTCGCAAAAATCATGGCTGCTCTCGGGCCGCGCAGGGTTTTGTGCGTAGTCGTCATCACAACGTCAGCGTAAGGAAATGGCGATGGATGCGCGCCGCCCGCGACAAGCCCAGCGAAGTGCGACATATCAACCACTAAATAAGCATGAACGGTGTCGGCAATCTTGCGGAATTTTTTGAAATCAATGGCGCGCGGATAGGCGGTGTAGCCCGCGATAATCAGCTTCGGTCTCTCACGCCGCGCCATTCTCAAAATCGCGTTATAGTCTAGAAGTTCCGTTTTTTTGTCCACCGTGTACTGCACGGCCTGCCAGAGTTTCCCCGTCGCCGACACTTTGTGGCCGTGCGTAAGGTGCCCGCCCATATCAAGGCGCATTCCCATAAACTTTTCTCCTAAAGGAACTAAAGCCAGTAGTATCGCAAGATTGGCTGGAGAACCGGAGTAGGGCTGGACATTCACGCTCCAGTGCTTCGGCGAAAGGCGAAAAAGTTTGAGTGCGCGCACTCGGCAAAGGTTTTCTATTTCATCAACGTATTGATTCCCGCCGTAATAGCGTGCGCCCGGATATCCTTCGGCGTACTTGTTGGTCAAAGGCGACCCGAGCGCCTTCAAAACTTCCGCCGAGGCGATGTTTTCCGATGGAATTAAATCAAGCGTTTCCCGTTGCCGCCCGACTTCTTCTTTTATTAATTTCTCCGATACCTTGTCCTTCATGGGCCACCAATATCCCAATCCTACCCGAAAATCAGAAAAAAATTAAATATCCCTTTGATTTAAATGATTGAAAAATAAAGCAATCCACAGAAAATCGGGACTTATGCACGGACCATAAACATTTCTGTGTTGACAGGGGATTTACAGGCAGATTAATATCATACCACGCACTGGTTCACGTTCTTTGAAAGTTTGGGATGTAAGTGGTCGAAAGCTGATCGCCAGCAAACACTTATCTGCCAACCTGCGCCTAACAAGCGTTTGTTAAAAAGTCCGGAGTAAAGAGTAATATCAGCTTCGGACCGGACAGGTAGGTTGACGCACACTTCAATGGGGAAACTCAAAGGAGAACGCGCTAACTCTCTAGACTCGCATGAAGGAGTCTGGGAGACCTTAATATCGTGGGGCGAGGAATCGCTCTGCGGTAAGTAAGGCAACTGTTTGTTGGAGAAAAGGCAGAGTAATCTGCGGCAGGGAGGTTAGCAACGGAGCAATCCGACGCACGCCGAACTGTGATGGTGGGTAACGCCGCTGTCAGGGGGTTCTCTCCGCCTAAAAACGGGGAGGAACGCAGATAAGAGCTGACAACCAAAAGACGCATCGGCGCAAGTCGAAGTGTTAATGGTGGCCAGCTACTCCGGCGGAACTTCTGCTTCCGCCCGAAAGGTAAGTAGCGAGGCGACCTAAAAAATCGCATCGCGAAAGCTTAGTCTCTGTACCGCAACATCCCAATTGGACGCTACCCCTAAGAAGGCAGCGCTCCTTTCTGGGAAAGCAGGGGTGATGGGTAAGACATGCCACTAGTTGGGAAACCAACAGATGAGACAGCAGGTTGAAAAACGTGCTACCTCAGCGCCAGGTGGTGTGTCATACCCTCCCCCTCGCCCGGAAACCCGCCTCAGCCGTTTGGCTGGGGCTCTTTTGTTTTTGGCGCAAGCGGGGAGACATGAGGGATTT
>Ga0315282_10007636_pt1 | contig 17716 bp, 11 predicted proteins | sample YL17G07_20_MG_FD_203693 | JGI IMG/M metagenome (GOLD analysis project Ga0315282, IMG submission 203693) | Sediment microbial communities from Yellowstone Lake, YNP, Wyoming, USA - YL17G07_20 | ecosystem: Environmental > Aquatic > Freshwater > Lake > Sediment | place: USA: Wyoming | collected... | reverse complement strand
CGGCGCAGGTGCCGGTCTCGGAGATCTCGATGGACACGTTCTTTGGCTCCGTGTTGTAGATGACCGTGAACCTGACGCTGGACGGCCTCGGGTTCCACGCCTGGACGTACCATGTGTCATCGCTGAAATAGGGCCCGACCTCCAGGAGCGTCCTGGATACCTGGTCCTCGGTGCCGTTCGTTATATTGGGAACGGGGCTGAGAAGCACGGGCGGCGAATCGGGCGTCGGGTCGCTGGTCTCGATGGGGTTCAGGGTGGCGGGCCCGCGCACCATGGCCTTGGCATCGGTGGCCGATGTGGTGCCCCAGTAGTTGTTCGCGGCCATGACGCTCTTGGTGCTGGCGTTGAGGCTGAACCTGATGTTCTCGAAGATGGCGTTCTCGACGACGGTCATTCCCGAGTCGAAGGACCAGACCCCTTCCAGGTTGTCGTAGACGCTGTTCCACTTGAACAGGACCCCAGAGGACTTGTATGCCGCGAGGCCGGCCGCATCGCCGTCGAATGTGTTGTTGATGACCGTCACGTTCTTGTCCCCGACGAGGTAGATGCCGTAGTTGGTCAGATAGCCCGCGTTGCTCATGATGATCGAGCCACCGAGGGTAAGTCCCGTGCTGTTGGCCGCCAGGACGCTGTATTGCGTGGTGTCAAGGACCGAGTGGTCCATCGTCACGTTGGTGCAGAAGGACAGGTAGACGCCGGTGCTGGCCTGGGTCTCCCTGAGGCCGAAGAGCCATGCGTCCTTCGTGCTGTTGAGATTGATGCCCGACAGGGATGCCGAGATGTAGACATCGCTGATGGTCAGGTGCCTGGACCCGTTGACCTCGATGGCGTCGCCGTAGTTGCCAATGAAGGTGGAGTTCCTGATGATGCCGCCGTCGGCGGATTCCGCCCGGACGCAGGTGTACCCGAGGCACTCCTGCAACGCGGTCCCCTCGAAGGTCCAGTTATCCGCATCGATGCGCAGCACCCCGGAGCGCATGTAGATGGTCATGTCGTGGAATGTGACGTTCCTCGCGGTCACATGGATGGAATAGGCCGTCAGGTAGCTGTCCGCGTTCCCCAGCAGCGTGACGCCCTTGCTGATCGTGAGGTTCTCCTCGTAGAACACGCCGCCCTTGAGGGCGATGGTGTCCCCGTCGGCAGCGGTCCCGAGGGCGCCCGCGACGAGCCCTTCCTTGCCGTTCTTGTCCGATGTCAGCGGTATGGTCTTGGCCGCGGCATGCCCCGAGGCCAGGGCAAGGAGCGCGACGAGCAGGCCCAGGACGAGGATCCCAATGACCGGCAAGATTCGGGCCCAATCCACCGAGCGTTCGTGAGCATCCATGATGTGACCTTCCCTTGGTTGTTACCAGGAATGAAAATAGATGTATTTTATTGTACTCTTCATTTATTGTAAACTATTTAATCCTACAGTCATATAGCAAGCATGTCCAAGCATCGCCATGGACGCCCGGTCGTGAATCTATGTCGGCAAACTTGAGTCAAAGGTCTAGACGCATCTTCGCACTTCTGGCCGTTCTCCTCTTTCTCGCGGCACCCGCACTGGCCCTCGCCCTGCCGGCGGCCCAGGGGAACCTTGCCATCGACATCACCGTCCACAGGACGGTCGACCAGAGGGCCCGCGCCTATGCCGACAAGTCGGACTGGCCCATGTTCCTCCACGACCCGGCGCACACGGGCTACACGACCTCGCCGGCGCCAGTCGATAACGGCACCATATGGGAGGCCAGCCTCGGGGGCACAACGACCGCATCGCCCGTCGTCGCCGGCAACGCGGTCATCGCGGCCACGGTGATGGGCATCGCCCACTCGCTGAACGCCTCGACCGGGGCCGAGCTCTGGAACGCGAACCTCGGCTCGCTGAACCCCTCCACGGCCGCCGTCTGGAACGGCCATGTCATCTTCGGCATGCAGAACGGGGACCTGATATCCCTCGTCGCCGGGAACGGGACCCTGGAATGGAAGGTCAGCCTCGGCGGGGCGGCCAACACGACCCCTGTCATCAGCAATGGCGTCGTCTATGTCGGCACGGGCGCGAGCAAGGTCTGGGCCTACAACATCACGGACGCAAAGGAGCTGTGGAACGTCACGGTCTCGGGCCCTGTGAAGTATTCCGCGGCGCTCTCGGCCAAGGTCCTCGTGGTTTCCTCGGGCGGCACCCTTCAAGCGCTCAACGCAACGAACGGGAACGCCCTCTGGTCCAACTCCACGGCCGGGACCGAGATCTCCGGCCCGTCGATAGCGGGCTCGTCGGCCCAGCCCTCGAACTGGCTGGCCCTAGTGACATCGAACGACGGCAAGCTCTACGCCTTCAACATGTCCGACGGGGGCATCAAGTGGAGCTCCGCCATCTCCTACGGCGGCCCGAGGACACCGGCGGTCAAGGGCACCATCGCCATCACCACCGGCGTCGACCGGGTCCAGGCCCTCAACGACACCAACGGCAAGTACTACTGGAACCTGACAGCCACCGACGGGCCGGTAACATCCGCGGCCCTGGCCAACACGACCCTGGTCTTCGGCACCAAGGCGGGCATCAACGTCACCGCCTTCGCCACACTGAGCGTGGGGCCCCAGCGCTGGTCCTTTAAGCTCAAGAACCCGAACGCGCCGGCCCTGGCCTACGGCCGGGCCTTCGCCATCGCCAACGACGGCAAGATCGAGGCCTTCGGCCACCGGTCCCTTGCGGTCATAGATGTCGTGTCCCCGGACCCCATGGCCCAGGACGGGCTGCTGACGCTCAAGGGGCACGGCCTCGATGCCGCGGCCTTCAAGAACTTCCGCTGGTCCTCGGACATAGACGGCATAATCTCCGAGGGCCCCGCCAAGCCCACGACGGTCATAGCACAGCCGTTGTCCATGGGCAAGCACACAATCTCATTCCAGGTACAGGATGACAACTGGACATGGTCCCTGCCGGTCACGGCCCAGGTCACAGTCAACCTTCCGACCGAGTGGCCCATGTTCAGGGCCAACACCCAGAGGACCGGGGTCTCCGCGACCGCCGTCCCAAGGATGAACGGTACAAAGTGGGCTGTCCACCTGACGGCCCCCAGCGACACCTTCGAGGTCCTCGCATCGCCGATCATCGTCGGCAAGTTCGCATACATCGGCACCAGGGACTGGTTCATGCACGCCCTGAACGTGTCGACCGGCGACCAGACATGGTCCTACATGACCGGCGGCAGCATCGAGAGCACGGCGGCCTACGCCGGCGGCTACATCTACTTCGGCTCGGACGACTCGCGCATCTATTGCATGGACGCGGACCCGTCCGACGGTATAGACGAGGGCGTCCAGGACTCCGGCGCGCCCTACGACCTCATATGGAGCTACCAGACCAACGGGCCCATATGGGCCTCGCCGGCCGTCGTCGACGGCATCGTCTACGTGGTCACCGTGGGCACCGTGGACCCGCTGCACCCCAACCCGGCCAGGCTCTATGCCCTGAGGGCGAGCCCCAACGGCGGCGATAGGGAGGTCTGGCATTTCACGGTCCCGAACAACGTGGTCTCTTATTCCTCGCCGGTGGTCTACGGCGACCTTGTGATGTTCGGGGCCAACGACAACAAGCTCTACGCCGTCAACCGGTGGTCCGGCAAGGAAGTCTGGAACTACACCACCGGTGACACCATACACTCGAGCCCGACGGCGGCCAACGGCATTGTCTACTTCGGCTCCAACGACTGGAGGGTCTACGCGGTTTGGACGTCCAACGGGAGCACAGCCTGGACCAAATCCACGGGCGACATGGTCCAGGCCTCCCCGGCCGTCAGCAACGGCGTGGTCTACGTCGGCAGCATGGACAACCGGTTCTACGCCCTGAACGCGACGACCGGCGCCCAGCTCTGGGCCTTCGATGCCCGGGACGGCATATGGTCGTCCGCGGCTGTGGTCGAGGACCAGGTAATGTTCGGATCCTACGACGGGTACCTCTACATGGTCAACACCACGACCCATGCCCTGACCTGGAAGAAGTACGTGGACGTCGTGGCGCAGAGCTCCCCGGCGGTCTCCCACGAGACCGTCCTGATCGGCGCCGGCCACGGCAACGTCTATGCAGTCGGCAGGGCACCGGACCTGTCGGTGGAGCCCAAGGACGTGACCTTCTCTCTGTCCACCCCGCAGGTCGGTGTCCCGGGGGACATCTACGTCACAATCACCAACAAGGGCACCATGCACGGCAACGGGACCGTCAACATATCCGACATGGTGGCCGGCGTTCCGACCAATCTGGACAGTCGTCATGTAGAGCTGGACCCCGGGAACTCGACCTCTTACCCGGTCCCGTGGGTCCCGTCCGCGGCCGGCTTCCAGATAATCCTCGTCAACATAACGGACGTCAGGCCCTACGACTCGAACCCCGCGAACAACAAGGTCATGAAGTCCGTTTCGGTGCTGGCCCAGACCGAGGGCTGGCGCATGTTCCAGAAGGACCCGGCGCACACAGGCGTGGCGGACATCGCGGCGCCGAACAACAACAAGCTCTACTGGAGCTACGGCTTCTCCGGGGCCATCCGGGCCTCGCCGATAGTCGCTGACCAGCTGATATACATCGGTACCATGGACGGCATCTATGCGCTGGCCGAGAACCCGGGCCAGCCGACGGGCATAATCGTCTGGTCCAACACGACGATCAAGAACATCGAGGCCACGCCGGCCGTTGTCAACGGCATCGTCTATGTCGCGACCATGGACGGGAACCTTTTCGCGCTGGACGCGAGGTCCGGGAAGACCCTCTGGAGCATCCACGCGGATACGGGGCCGTCATCGCCGATCGTCCACAACGGGACGATATACCTCGGCACCTTGACGGGCAAGGTCCTCGCGATGGGCGCCACCAACGGTACTGTCCTCTGGAACAGGACCATGGGCGGCCAGATCATCGGCTCCCCGGCCGTCTACGACGACAAGGCCGTTGTGGTGGGGAACGCCAACGGGTCCTTCAGCAAGATAACATCCTTCAACATCAAGACCGGGGACGAGCGCTGGAGCTACAGGACGGGCTTCGACATCCTTTCGAGCCCCGCGATCGACGAGACCGGCCATGTCTACATCTCGGACATGAACGGCACCGTCTACAAGTTCGAATCCGTGCCGGACTTCCAGGACGACGGCATACCCAACACGGGCATGCCCTACGACATCATATGGTACTACCCGACAGGCATGCCCATCAGGTCCACCATCTCCATCTTCAGCAACAACATCTACCTGACAACGGGCAACACCACCGTCATGTCCCTGACGACCAACGGCGAGCTGAACTGGAAGCGGGCCTACTCTTCCGACGAGCACAGGAACCTCATCTCGAGCGTGGCCACCTCCCAGAACAAGCTCTTCGTCGGTGGCGACATGATTTACTGCCTCGACCGGTCAACGGGCCTCAAGATCTGGAGCTACGACACGAAGACCAACGTCTCGGCCTCGCCGGCCATAACCCTCGGCAAGGTCATCCTCGCCTCCGAGAGCGGCGGGGTCTACACCTTCGCCAACATAACCCTGGTGGAGCCCAAGGCCATCATCTCGACCCCCAAGGACGGCAGCAACCACAAGATCCAGGAGCCCATAACCTTCAACGGCTCCGCGTCCACGGATGACGGGGTCATCCTCGCCTACCTCTGGGACTTCGGCGACGGCAACATGGGCACGGGCGCGACCGTTGTGCACACATTCGACAACGTCGGCGACTTCACCGTCACGCTGACCGTCAAGGACAACGAGCTCAGCCCGCTGGCCAGCACGGCCAACGTGACCATACACATCCTCAACAACAACCACCCGACGCTCGGCTACGTGGCCATCACGCCAATGGTGGGGACCATCGCGACCAAGTTCGACTTCACGGTCGTGTACTCCGACCCGGACGACGATCCACCGGCCTACGTCAAGGTCGCCGTCAGCGGCACGGATTACTTCATGCAGAAGGTCTACAAGGACGCCACGGACTTCGTCGGGGGCGTCAAGTACTACTGCAGCACGAACCTGCCGTCGGGGAACCACCACTACAGCTTCGTGGCCAACGACGGCGTCCTCTACGCGAACAACGCCACGGGCCAGAGCATCAGCGGCACCGGCCCGAAGGTCTGGCAGGTCGGTGAGTTCACAAAGGGCGAGATAAAGGTCGACATCGAGTACGTGGGCCAGGGCCGCGTCGTAATCGAGCCTCCCACGCTGCACCTGGACCCGCCGGTCGATAATAAAACCAGCCTCTCCGAGAAGGACATGATATTCATCTCCACCGACCAGATTAGCGAGTGGCGCTGGCTGAGGCTCGAGGTGAACATGACCGGGAAGAACGTCACCACGGGGGTTACGAGCCTTGCCATCTACTGGTTCAATGTCTCCTGGCAGAAGATGGACACGAAGCAGGTCCAGGGGAAGCCCATCTACTGGATAAACATCACCAGCGACAAGGAGCCGACCCTGGGGACCTTCGGCCTGTACGGTCTGCCGCTGCCAGTGAACACGTTGCCACACGACCTGGCCGTCATCGCGCAGCCGTCGGACCGTGTCAACGTCAAGGCCAAGGTGACCCTGAAGCTCACGGCAAAGGACGACGAGAGCGACCCGCTGTACTTCAAGGTCGTCTGGGGCTTCAAGGGCTCTGACAACGATTCTGGCCTACAGCTCGGGACGCAGAAGACCGGCTTCTCGGAGATCAATCAGAGCCACACCTTCGACAAGAAGGGGACGTACAAGGTCGAGGTCTCGGTGACCGACTCGCCCGGGAACAGCACGCGCATCGTGAGGACGACCATCGACATCACGGTCCGCGAGGAGGGCAGCAGCGAGGCCCTGGTGGTCCTCGTGGTCATCATCCTGGTGGTCCTGGCCGTGGCCTTCGCCGTGCCTATCAAGGGCGGAAGGGATGACGAGGACGAGGAGGAGGAAGAGGAGACCATCCCCGAGGACGAGGAGATTGGCAAGGGCAAGCGCAAGGGCAAGGGGAAGGCGGTGGTGGGGGCGGCGGAAGAGGAGTGAGAGAACCCGGGTCCCGGTGGGGCAGGCCAGCGGCCTGCCCATTACTTTTTCTTGAATAACGTCACCGAGGTGGGAGACCGAAAGGTATATCAATCAATCCGCCGCGCATACCAAACACATTAATATATATCATATCAAGAAAGGACAGTCCGTCTAGAACAGGAAGGATGATAGATATGAGGACCGGAAAAAGCCCGCTTGGCCCGTCATCCAGGGCCATCATTATCATCGGGCTCACCCTCCTCATGCTCGTCCAGTCCCTGGCCCTGCTCCCGGCCCCCATGGCCGGGGCCGAAGGGGCGCCGTCCAGCAGGATCATCGTCGTTTCCAACCAGACCTCCATCCCGCTGGCCATGGGGACCCCGTCAACAGGTTTGTCCCCCTTCACGGGCATCCTCGTCAACCGGATGGGCGTCCATGTCACGGGCCAGGTCGTGGACGGCAACTACACGCCCCTGTGGCAGCCCGGGGCCGTCGGCAACCGCGGCCTGGGCGACGCGCTCGTCCACTGGTCCTTCGGCGCCGAGGCCGACCGGGCCCACACGATCACGGCCGACAGTTCAGGCCGTTTCTCCCTCTTCATCACCCCAGAGGTCGAGGCCCCCGCCACCGCAAGCCTCGGGTTCTGGTTCGACGGCAGGTCCGACACCGTCTACGGCATTCCCATCTATCCGCCGGCGGAGGTGGTCTACGATGTGCGCATCTCCGAATCGGCGGACCTGACGGTGCAGCCCGCCCAGACCAGGGTCATGGCCGGGGACACCATGCTCGTGAGGGGCTCCATGGCGGGCCCCGGTGGTTCCCCAGCGGCCGGCGAGGGCCTCATAGCGTACGTGGACGGCCAGCCCGCCGTCGCGAACCCGCACGCCGGCTGGTTCGTTGACAATGTCATGCTCTATCCCCTCACAACGGGATTCGAGGACGGCCTCGACGGCTTCACAGCGGGCGGCAAGGGGACCTGGTCCTCGGGCATCCCGTCCGCCGGGCCCAAGGCCGGCTCGGGCTCCATCAAATGCGCGGGCGCTGCCATGGGCGGCGGATACGCCTACGACGCGGACGGATGGCTCGAGAGCCCGACCGTGGACATGTCGGGCACGGACCAGGCGGTCCTGGTCTTCGATTCCTGGTCCGACATCGCCAAGGGAGACGAGATCGTCATCGAGCTCTCCAACGACGGCGGCCTGACGTGGCCGGTCCGTGAGGCCGTGGACACGGGCGCCACATGGGCAACAATCGACATACCGATCGGCGTCTTCACAGGGACGGCCTACGGCACGGTCAACTTCGTCCACAGCCCGGACGTCCGGTTCCGGTTCAGGCTAATCGGGCACACGATGCCGGTAACGACAACGACCGACGGGAGCTATGAGTTCCTGTACTCGGTCCCAGTGGACAAGGCCGCCGGTCCGGCGGTCATAACGGTCGATCACCCATCCTCGAGCAACTACGCCTCGACGGCGGCGACCGCCTCCGTTGACGTCGCGCGGTGGACGAACATCGAGACCGTTGGGCCGGACGCGGCCTACCGGGGCGTCCCGGCCGAGGCCAGGGCCAAGCTCACGGACTCGGACGGCTCCCTCTTAACGACCTCGTTCCAGGGCCTGCAGGTGGCCAAGCCCACGGTAAGGGCATGGCTCAGGCAGGGCAGCAAGGAGACCTATCTCGGAGAGAGCGCCATTGACAAGGACGGCTACTCGTCCATAGGCATCGAAACGGGCAGGTCCGATTCCCTTGGCCCGGCCCAGGTCCGTTTCTACTTCACGGGCAACGAGTTCTATGCGCCGGCCGAGGCCATCAGGGACATGGTCTTCAAGGCCCACACCGCGGTCGTCATCACGAGCCCGAGGACGGCGTCGCTCGTGGCCGAGGACAGCCTCGAGGTCACAGGCGACGTCATGGTCGTGGGCCTAGAATCCTCCAGCGGGGCGGCCCAGGACCCCATCGCCAAGAAGGACGTCCAAATCTTCCTGGACGGCATCATGGTCGGGACAACGGCCACGGACGACCAGGGCCACTACTCGTTCACATACAACGTCAAGGGCGTCGATATCGGCAGCGCGGTCATACGGGTGGCGTTCCCGGGGGACAAGGTCTACGAGCCTTCCGATGCCACGGTGGACCTTTCCATATTGTCAGATACGCTCATCGAGGCCACCCCCAAGACGGTGCTCAAGGGGGACACGGCCATCATCGACGGGACACTGAGCTCGGCCCAGGGCGGGGTCCAGGGCGTTGTCGAGGTCGCCGTCGGGGGCTCGGTCTACACCAAGGTCGCCACTGCCGTGAGCGGCAGGTTCTCCGTCGAATACAAGGTCCCGTGGACAACGGAGCCTGGGCCGTTGCCGGTAACGCTGACCTTCATGGGCACCAAGGCCTACAGGCCCACGACCACGAGGGTCGATTTCACCGTGATGGCCTATACCATGTTCCAGATACCAAAGGACCCAGTTAACGCCCACCGGGGTGCAACCGCAACCATCCGGGGGAGACTGGTCGAGATATGGGCTGGACAGCCAGGAGATCCAGTGGCCGGTGCCGATATCCACCTCCGGCTACCCATGTGGTCGCTATACTCGGCTACGACCAACCTGGATGGCAATTTCACGTACATCTATACGGTCCCCTCGTTGCTCCAGGTCGGCGACACTACGGCCCTGGTAAGTTATTCCAGTGACTACAGGCAATATTCATCGGCCAACATTTCTCTAAGGATCACGAGCGCCACCACCATGGCCTTCGCCGAGCTGGGCCCGAACCCGGCCACCGTGGGTTCCGATACCCTGGCAAAGATTGTTCTCACGGATGATATGGGCGACCCCGTGGCCGGCAGGAAAGTCAAGGTGGTCTCTGTTCAACCCGGGACCGAAACGGTGCTGTTCGAGGGCCCGACCGACCCGTCCGGGGCCCTTACCTTCAGCACGACCATGAACGACACCGGTGCGAGGACGCTGTATGCAAGGTTCGACGGGGACGGCTATTACGAGGCCTCGGAGGCCAGCCAGTACCTGTATGTCGGGCCGGCATCCAAGACGGCTACCCCGCTCCAGAGACAGCCGACGATCGTCCTTGGCGGGAGCCTCAGCCTGATACTATTGCTGGCCGTGGCCCTGACCGAAAACGGCAAGTACTTCCTGTTCAAATTAGTGCTAGTGCCCATGTATTCCAAGCTGAAGAAGGAGGATGTCCTGGACCACTTCGTCCGCGGGCAGATCTACGGTCTGATACGCGTCACGCCGGGGGCCCACTACAACATGATCAAGCAAAGGCTGGACCTGTCCAACGGGGTCCTGTCCTACCACCTGTCCACGCTCGAGCGTGAGGGATACATCCTCTCGGAGATGGACGGCATCTACAAGCGGTTCTACCCGAACCACGTGAAGTTCGAGGTGGACTACCCCATATTCCTCAGCAAGCTCCAGGAGCGCATCGTGGACTTCATCAAGTCCAAGCCCGGCATCACCCAGAAGGAGGTCGCGAAGGAACTGGGCCTGTCGACCTCGACGGTGAACGACAACATCCTGGTCCTCAAGCAGGCCAACATCCTGGACCTCAGGCGGGACGGCAAGAGGACCCGGTGCTATCTGGTCGAGAGCTGAGCCGAATTCTGTTGTCAGGCCACGCAGTTGCATCGCATCTTGGTGTAATCGATGCCCAGCTTCTCGAGCATCTCGATGGTCTCCTTGCAGATCCCGTAATCGTGGAAGTCGTGCTCGTCCTCGAGCAACCCGATGATGTAGGAATACATCTCGGTGCGCAACCCCATCTCGATTTTCTTGCCCCAGCCCGAGGGATCGCCGAGGTACCTGACCCAGGACTTGTCCGGCGAATGGTTGATGGTGCTCTGGAGGCCCCGGAGGGTCCCGAGGGTTATTCTCGAGGGTCTGAGCCTTTCGAAGATGGCATCGACCAGCTGCTTGTATTCTTCCTTCCATCCCTCGACCGGCACCATGGGGTCGATCCTCAGCCTGACCTCGTAGCCCTTGTCCGCGACCTTCTTCGCGGCATCGAGCCTGTTCATGGGCGAGGGCGCCTTCTTCTCCCAAGTGTCTGCGACCTTGACGGAGTTCAGGCTGAACCCGACGATCACTTGTCTCTGGGCGTCGGTCTCGAGAAGGCCCTTGACGTTCGCTGATTTCGTCAGGATGACGAGCTTGTGCCTGTCCTGTCCCTGGAACAGGGGGACTATGCCGTTCGTCAGGGAGAACTTCTCCCCCTCGAAGACGAGCGAATCGGACAGCTCCCCCGAGTTCAGGAACATCGGCTCGGGGACGTTCGCGAGGAATGCTTTCAAATGGTCGACGATCAGGGCGGGGTCCTTCAGCCTTGGCTCCTTGCCGCCCTTGAGGAACCTGAAGGTGCCGTTGAGGAAGCACCATGCGCAGTTGAACCTGCAGCCGTTGGCCCATTTCAGCTCCATGAAGTGCGGGCAGACGACGTCGGTCCTCTTGACAGGGAAAGGCGTCTTGTCGAACAGCTCGATGATCGCCCTGTTGCCGACACCGACGCATCTCGTCTCGACGGTATCGCTCAGTGTCCTGACATTCTTGTAATAGAACGAGCACCCGTCCTTCCTGAAACGGACCACACGGTCCAGGGTCTTGTCCTTGAGCGCAGAATCTACCTCGGAACGGTCCTTTACCTGAAGACTTCGCATGCGAATCCCCGATAACAATGTTCTGTCAAACTACATATATTATATTTTGGATGGGGGCAGTGAAAAGTTAAAGTAAACTTCTTAATCGATACGATCAATATCTAATACGGGCTCGATATGCCGCCAAGTGCTATTCGGACAATACGCGACCTGATTTTCTGGCAGTACGCCAAGTTAATCTCCGAATCCGCGGGCTTTGGCAAGAGCAATTATGGTTTCATCATGAGCCGGTTCAAGGGGCTCCAGTCCGGCAAGCTCCAGTGGTCCGGCTCCATCCGGGAATGGATCAAGGAGCGCGAAAAGCCCGGCGAATGCATTTATTGTGGTTCTAAAAAAGATCTCACAACGGACCACCTGATACCAAGGAACAGAGGCGGCCCCGAAATTGGCGACAACGCCGTCGTGGCCTGCAAGTCGTGCAACTCATCCAAAAGCGACAAGGGCGTCTATGAGTGGTTCACGCTGGACAGCCGCGATGGCATCCCGAGGATTGCCGAGGGCAAATATCTCAAGCTCCTATACGACCTGCACGAGGCCAAGGGGACGTTGGACAAGGGCCGAAAGGATCTAAAGGATCTCTGCGACATCTGTACCGTCGGCCATCTCTGCAAGGAATCCGAGCTCACGGTCTATTGTCTGGAAAGCATCCTCATGAGGCCGAAATAATTCATCTCTATTCCTGCACGAACCACGACGGCAGACTGGAATACTTGTAATGGTCGACTATGTACCGCTTGAATATCACGCTGTAGAACTGGTTGAACTGGCGAAGGTGCAGCACGCCCTTCTTGGTTATCTTGACCCTGTACTCCCTCCCGTCGGCCTGCTTCTCGATCTCCACGAGGCCGTCCTCCTCCAGCACCTCAAGGACCTTGTTCGTCATGTGGTGGTTCGACCGCAGCTCGTAGCTCAGCTCCACCTTCGGGACGCCCACGTTCCTCTCCTTTAAAATGTCGTCGAGCTTGGACTCGAGGTCAGGCTGGTATAGGTCTATGCCCAGCTGCGACGCTATCCTGTTCAGCGCCAGGCAGTAGTAGACCTCCAGGCCCTTGTACATCTTTACCGTCGGCCCAGCCCCCTACCTTCCCAATGCCACGTAGGGCACCATCGAATAGGTCCCATCGACCTCCATCACGAGCTGAAGAGCAACGTCCGCCGCCTTGGTCCTCCGGCCCAGCTCGACTATGTGATTATACAGCCGGTCGTCCAGGTCGTCCACATCGGCGGCAACGAGCGCGACGGCGAGCCTGATGGGTATGCCTCGCGTGTGCCCGAACGCCCGGGCCTCGTCCAACAGTAGGTCCAGTTCCTCCCGGTCCGGGACCTTATCGAAGACTTTGACGAGGATGCCCCGCTGCTCCTTCATGCGGGTCCCGTGCACGAACCGGGAGAAGGCGTAACCCTTCCTGCCGGGCTCCTTCTCGATGGCCCCATCGCTTGACGACAGCAGCGACTTCACGGCGGGCAGGCCCTTGAGGAACCTCATGTATCTCTCGAGATGGTCCTTGCCTTCAAGGACCGGCGGGATGCCCAGCGTGGCCACCTCGGCCAGGGCCGCGTGCCTCCTGGAATAGTAATGGTAGAACTCCATGTCCCTTGACATGGTCTGGTACAGCAGCATCGCGGGGCCGACGAAGATGGCGAAGACAACGATCTCGGCCACGAGCTGGGGTATGATGGCGATGCCGCTGAGGACCCCTATGACCGCCAGGGCCACGGTGTAGACCAATCCGGCGATTATGAACGCTATGACCGTCCTTGCGACGGACAGCAGCCTCCCCGCCACGGGGACAAGGTCGCCGACCCACATGGCGGAGCCTAGAATGCCTCCGAGGGAGCCGCCGGGGAGCTTTCGGCCGTCACCCGGCCCGTCCTTGGCCGGCTCCTCCAGGCCCTTGCTCCCATGATGGCCGTGGCGCCCGATGCTCTCCAAGGCCACCACGGCCTTGGACGTCTGCTCCAGATATGGCAGGAACATGCGCTCCTGGAAGGCCATGACCACTAGCGCGATGCCCAGGCCGACATTGGGAAGCAACAGGGCGGCCAGGGCCACCGTTAGCAGGACGATCCACATGCTGGGAAGGCTCTGCAGGATGAACATGGAGAACAGGGTGTAGCCGTAGCCCACGGCCAGTGCCATCATGACCGTGGTCCACAGGATGGAGAACACTGCCAGCTGGTTGTTCCTCTTCTTTAAGGCCGGCACCCGCTGTTCGGCCTGGTCCGCCAGCTCGATGCTGGCTTCGATGGGGTTCTCGAATATTGATGGGTCCCTATAAGTTTCCATGCGGCCAGCATCCCCTTAAGACAGGCATGGTTTTTCCTATTTAAATCTTGTCTAATCAATCGTTCGAACCAGTTATTAGACGGGCGTTAAGGATATGTGTATCGTAATAGGGCTCGATGACCCGGGAAGGGCCATCGGATGTGGTAATATGGAGCAAGAGAAGGAGAACGTCGCTGCAGCTGGGGCCCAGCAGCCCCAGTCCGTGCATTATCATTACTATGGGCCGCAGTACCCGCCAGCACCGCCGTACCCTCCGCAGTGGTACTACTCGCCGAAGGAGTGCTGCCCCAAGCCCCACAAGAGCAGCAAGCCAGGCATAGCAGGCACGCTGCTGATCATCGCGGGCGTATTCGCGATAATAGTGGGCGCCTCCATGGGCTCCTTCTCCCTTGGCATCGGGCCCATGTTCAACATGATGGACAACGGCGCCAACAACAACAATGATCTGGGCAGCATCCAGGGCCAGGTCATATTCATGAACTCGACCCCGGTCTCGGGCGCGAACATAACCATTGTGGACCTGGGCCTCATGGCCAGCACAAACGCATCGGGACAGTACAAAATATTGAACGTCCAGGTCGGCTGGCACGACGTCAGGGTCGAGCTCCCTGGCTACAAGTCCGTGATACAGAGCGTCGACGTCACGAAAGGCATGATGAACATGGGCGGTAGCCATGACATGCAGTGGTACAACTACGTCATCGTCGACTTCCAGCTGCAGCCCGGTACTGGCGAGATACGCATCGGGAACGCCCACGATACTGGCCCGGACGCATCCGACTGGAACACGAACGGCAAGGCCTTCATGCAGAACCTGGGCGCTATATGTTTGGTCGCTGGCGTCATCGGCGGCCTCTTGATGATCATCGGCGGCTACTTCGCGATCAAGCGCACGAAGCTTCCGTGGGTGATCACGGGCTGCGTCTTCGCCCTGATATTCTGCTCGATAGTCGGCGTCATAGCCATCATACTGGTCCTCATGTCCACCAACGAGTTCGACCGGAAGAAGAAGCTCGAGGAGGACGAGGAGGACGGCGACCAGCGCGGGTCCGGGGGCCAGGGCGAGAGGCCCGAGCCACCGAAGCATGTTCACGAGCGGAAGGCCGACATGAACGCGCCCACGACCAAGGCGCCGGAAAAGGTCTCGGCCCCGTACATGGGCGCCCAGTTCCCGGCCATGGCCTATTACCCGCCGTACCCCACACAGTACTACTATCCAAGGCAGTACTAGAAAGAGGTCCCGGGCATTTTCATTTTTTTTTTTAACCCTTTAGCGCAAGCCACTTCAAAGCGCGATTCTGACAATACAAAAGGAAACCCTTTTATTCGAAAGGCCCGATGGCATCATCGGTAGGTACTGTGTCCTGGAAGAAATGGGTCGGGCTAGGGTTGATAGGACTAGCGGGCTTGTGGTTCGCTGGGATCCTGTTGACGCCGTTCACGCCGTTCTCAATCCCAGTAAAAGCCGGCCTTATCATTGTGTTCGTGGTCCTGATGGAGGGGTCCTTCTGGCTAGGGACGCTCATCATCGGGAAGCAGGCCGTGGACCGGTTCTGGCAAAGGTTCAAGAAGAAGCAACAGGAACAAAAGAAGGAAGGTAAGCCAAAGTGACGACCGAGATCATCAACGTCGGTTACCGGTCGGTCAACTGCTATCTCATCATCACCGAGAAAGCGAAGCTCCTCATTGACGTTGGGTGGCCTGGCGGCATGCCGGAGCTAAAGGGCAGCATGGCGAAGAAGGGCCTCTCGGTAAAGGCTGTCAGCCATGTGCTCGTCACGCACTATCACATGGACCACGGGGCCATCGCCCAGGAAGTGAAGGACAAGGGGGCGAAGCTCATCGTGATGGAGAGCCAGAAGGACTCTTTGAACCTCCAGAAGAAGTTCATCAAGCCGCCCGCCGTTTTCCACGAGATAAAGGAGGACGGCAATATTATCCTGAAGTTCAGCGAGAGCCGGGCCTTCCTGGAAAAGCTGGGCATCAAAGGCGAGATAATACCGACGACAGGCCACGGGCCGGACCATGTGACCTTGGTGCTCGATGAGGGCATCGCGTTCACGGGGGACCTTCCACCAGAAAGCGCGGCGGAGGAGGGTTCTGATGCCTGCAACGACTGGAAGAGGCTGCGTGCGATGAATGTCAAACGGGTCTTCCCAGCGCACGGTATTGAAAATATTCCGTTGTCTGTCGGGAACGAACGGCCCTGAGGCGCTCCTCAGGTCACGACCTCTGCCAATCTCTTCAGCTTGATGGCGTTCTTTATCTCGCGGGCTATCCTGCGGCCCGTGGACATCTGGGGCTCCATGTAATCGGAATACGGGGAGCCCGTCGGGAAGAGGTTGGTCCCGGCCACGATCCTGGACGAGACCTCGAAGCACTTGAACTCCAGCTTGTCGGTCACTATGGTCTCGAGGCAGAATGGCCCGATCATGCCACCGAAGAGCTCCAGGGACTTCTCAACGGTCCTCTCGCCCATGTCGAAGGCCTTGGGCAGCAGGGACTCCCTGAGAATGATGGGGATGTTCCCGGTGACCACGAAGGTCGGGTAGATGCCGTGGTCCTTGAGGTTCTCCTGGCTGCCGAGCTTGTACATCTCGTCGATGTTGGCCTCGTCGCGCCGGTCCATCGAGAGCAGCTCCAGGGACCCCTTGGAGAGCTTGAAGCCCTTGTTGGTTATGGGCGAGTAGAAGAAGTGCAGGTAATACCGCGTCCCGACGACGTATTCCTGGATGTGGTAGGGCGGCTTCGGGTCCACGGCCTCGAACTCCGACTGGTCCTTGGCAATGAAGAAGCCCCTGCCCCCCTTGGCGCCGTGGTACTTCACGAGCACGGGGCGGTCGATGTCCTCGGGCCTCTCTATGACCCTAGGCATCGGGACGCCGGCCGAGGTCAGCCACACGCGCTCCTTGTCTCGGTCGGACTCCCAGCCAAGGACGGCCCTGTTGCCGAATGTCGGGACCTCCAGGTCGTTGAAGTTGTCGGCCCCCATGTATTCCACGAAGGAGCCGTGCGGGACGACAATGACGTTCTTGGCCACGAGGTCCGATTCATGGTCCCGGATGGCCGTGTAGCTGTCCAGGCACATGAACTCGTCGGGCTTGGCCTTGGGGAAGGCATCGTAGTGCTTGGGGGGCTTGTCGCCCATTGTGATGCCCAGGGTCTTGAATCCCTCAAGGCGCGCCCCGTGGAATATCTGGAGAGAAGAATGCGAGCAGACCGTGGCTATGGTTATCTTCTTGCGGTCGTAGCCCGCCAGGATTTTCCGGACCTTTTCGATTATTCCCATTATAGGTTTAAACTCCTCATATCATTTAACCTTTTTGGGATATGTTTAAGAAAATTTCCCTCGGGCCAGGGGTCTTAGCCCTCTTGGGCCTATATAGTAGATGGCAACGGCCGATATGATGCCAATCCTCCAATCACCGCAAATGAGCCCGGACGACTGCTTGCCGGATTCGTGGACCGAGACCTTGTCCACCCTGACATTGTCGACCTCGTTGGTCTCATTTATCTTGTTCTCGGGGTCGACGACGAACTTTATAAGAATTGGGGGTCCGGGGGACGGGCTAAAACCCGGGACCTTTAGCCCCGGGATACAGACCGCCCCCGGCGAGTAGTTTCACTTTACTTTCACTAGCATCATTCCGCTCTTCTGAGACTATTTTTCCGTCGACAATTAACAATCCGTCTCTCCTGAAATGGTAAATCCCGGTAGTAGTTCCACTGGGCCCCACCCTCAAGGGATATATATTTCCTCGAACAGAATATATTCTATGGCCAAGCGGATG
>Ga0315282_10007635_pt1 | contig 17717 bp, 13 predicted proteins | sample YL17G07_20_MG_FD_203693 | JGI IMG/M metagenome (GOLD analysis project Ga0315282, IMG submission 203693) | Sediment microbial communities from Yellowstone Lake, YNP, Wyoming, USA - YL17G07_20 | ecosystem: Environmental > Aquatic > Freshwater > Lake > Sediment | place: USA: Wyoming | collected... | reverse complement strand
AATCCGGTCTGCTGATTTTCCCAGATCTGGAAAAGGTGATGGGGCAGAGAAAGAGCGACCCGATTTTTTTCAGAATTGGTAGCCATAGCCTTAATTTATAAGGCCTGCACCGAGTTGTCAACCAGCTGAGCCTACCGGGTAAAGCTTGTTCCCCAAATGGCCAGAGCTATGTTGACCACAGTCTTAAGTGCCCAGAACAGATACGAAATCACCAGAGATTTTTTCAAGTCGAGTTTGAAAATGGCTGACAGAGCATAGCCAAGCACGCCGAACATCCAGAGCTGGAACAAATCAATACTGGTCAGGATTATGTAAGTATTTGAAGTTGGTTCAAGATGGGGAAAGAAAACAGCCAGGCCAGTGGAAATCTTAAAAACAGAATGTTTGGCGCTGGCTAATCCAAACCTGACAGCATTGCCCAGAACACCGTTGATGAAATTAGCATGAAACATCGAGCTCAGGAGTTGCTGGTAACTTCCTTGAGTGGAGAAAAATTTGCTCAGAACCAGAAGGATCAGGGTCTGGATGAAAATAGCAATCAGGCTGAAGATTCCGGCCATTAGACCTTGTTGTAATCTGCCGCCCGTGGTGGGTTCTTCAGCTTTCTTTCTGGCGTCTTCCAGCATCGTCTTAAATCTTTCTTCACCGACTCTCTCTCTTAATTTTGTACTTTGCTGCATCAATTCATAATTGTCCTTAGCGGCATAAGGAGCTATCAGGAAACTATAGAGAATCGTGGCCATAAGCACGATGATCAAAGCATCGACCCAGACAGGCTTTTCTGCCAGTCCGGTAAAAGTTTCTCTTGGGCTGGTGAAAACACCCGAAAATCTTTGCCCTAAATTCATAGCCCGACTCCTTTCTTTTCTTCTTTTTCAATTTGCCCATCTCTTATATGAATGATTCTCTTGGCATTAGCCGCCACTTCGCGGTCATGGGTGACCATAATGATGGTGTTACCGCGGTCATGGATTTTATGGAAAAGTTTTAAGATTTCCTGCCCTGTTTTCGAATCTAAGTTTCCAGTTGGCTCGTCAGCCAGGAGAATTGAAGGGTCATTGACCAGGGCCCGGGCAATAGCCACCCGCTGCCGTTCACCCCCGGAAAGTTCTGCTGGCAGATGGTGCATGCGGTCTTTCATTTCCACCATTTCCAGAGCCTTCCGAGCTTTTTCTTCTCTTTCCTCCTTGCTGGCTCCAGCATAGATTAACGGCAGTTCAACATTTCTGAAAGCATTGGCTCGGGGCAGAAGGTTAAACACCTGGAAGACAAAACCTATTTCTTTATTGCGGATATAAGCCAGCTCATCTTCGGTCATTGAGCTGACCAGCTTGCCGTTTAAATAATATTCACCTGAGGTCGGAGTATCCAGGCAACCCAGGATGTTCATCAGAGTTGATTTGCCTGAACCGGATGGTCCCATGATAGCCACAAACTCGTTTCTGGTGATGGTCAGACTCACGCCCCGAAGAGCCTGAACCTGCTGTTTATCCAGCTGATAAATCTTGGTCAGGTTGTTAGCCCGGATGATTTCGTTATCTGCAGGCAGAACAGTCATCAGTTATTTCCTTTCTACTTTGAGCAGATTGCCGTCCTTCAGGTCCCTTAGGGCTGAGTAAGGGCCAGCGACAATTTCCTGGTTTTCGGTAAGATCGGAAACAATTTCGACCATCATTCCGCCCATAATTCCTTTTTTCACCGATTGGAACTTAGCCCGGCTGTTTTCTACCAGGAATACCCCTTCTTCTTCTTTCTGACTGATGTCCCCGGCTTCTTTTTCGCCTTCAGCCTTCGGTTTTTCTCTCACCACCAGAGCGGCAATGGGAACAGCCAGAACCTCCTTTTTCTCAGCTACGATTATATCGGCTGAAGCTGATAAACCGGGCTTAAGACGCTGGTCAGTATTTTCTAAGGTAATAACTACCTTAAAATTCCGCGATTCCTGAGAACCAACTGTGGTTTTCTGAAGGGCTGAACTCCCGATTTCTGTCACTTTACCCAGAAAAATCTGATCAGAAAAAGCATCCACTTTCACCTTGGCTATCTGGCCGAGTTTTACATTGACCACATCAGTTTCATCAACTTCCACCTCAACTTCCATCACGGACAGGTCAGCAATGGTTAAAAGCACAGTACCCGCGTTGTTCATCGTTCCGACAATAGCCACTTCTCCTTCTTCCACCCTCAGACTGGTGATCATTCCGTCTATGGGAGAAACGTAAGTGGTCTTTTTCAGGTCATCCAGAGCGCTTTTCAGGTTAGCTTCAGACTGTTTAATCTGAAAATTGAGTGACTGAAGGGTGGCTGAAGAAACTTCATACTGAACTTTAGCTACTTCCAGCTGGTCCTGGGAGATCAGGGCGCTGTCATAAAGCTGCTTCTGGCGCTCGTAGTAGCTCTTGTCCCTTCGATACTGAGCTTCAACTTTAATCAACTCCGCCTTGAGCTGGTTGATGTTGGCCCGGATTCGGTCAACCTGGGCTTCAAAGTAAGTTGAGTCGATTTGAAGAAGAAAGTCTCCAACTTTGACTTCCTGTCCCTCTTTGACCCCGATTTTGACAATTCGTCCGGCAACTAGAGCACTGATGTTTATGTTCTTTTTAGGCCTGATTTCGCCCGAAGCAGAAATGATCGAGGTTATATCCTGTTTTTTCACCTTTTCTACAGTTACCCTGATGGCTTTCTCTCGGGAAGCTCGGAGATTCAGAAAGATTATCACTCCAATGATGATGATCCCGGCAAAAAGCAGGGTTCTTTTTTTTCTGGTTGAACTCTTTTTTTCTGTCATTTTTTCTGTCCTTCCTACTTTATAAGCAGAGGATAATTATACTTTATTTTACGAAACTCTGGAGAAAAAGTTTAAGCCATTGCCTCAAGGGCCGTTAACTGGTAAGATTTTTGTATGAACCAGGTGGAAAGATATCTTAAAGAAGCCAGCTTGGCTGCCGTCAAAGCCGGTAAATATCTTCTTGAAGGTCTTAACCGGAAAAAACAGATCAGTTTTAAGGGACAGGTGGACCTGGTCACATCTTATGACCGCCAATCTGAGGAAATTATTTATGCGGAGTTGAGCCGGAACTTTCCTGACCATAGTTTTCTGGCTGAAGAAGCCATCAGTCAGGATAATGAGTCTGAATATTGCTGGATTGTTGATCCCCTCGATGGCACGACCAATTTTGCCCACAGTTTGCCCATTTTTTGTGTTTCCATAGCCTTGGTGTTTGAGAAAGAAATAATCGTGGGTGTGGTTTATGACCCGGCCAGGGATGAAATGTTTACAGTCAGCAAAGGTAATGGTGCCTGTCTTAACAACAGGCCAATCAGGATCTCAGATACCCGGGAGCTGGATAAAAGCCTCTTAGCCACAGGTTTCCCTTATGATGTCAGGGTAAGCCCGGACAACAACCTTAACCATTTCAGCAGGTTTGCCATTCGAGCCCAGGCTATCAGGAGATGTGGCTCAGCTGCTCTTGACCTCTGTTATGTCGCCTGCGGCCGGTTTGATGGGTTCTGGGAGATGAAGCTTAAACCCTGGGACCTGGCGGCCGGAGCCCTGATGGTTAAAGAAGCCGGCGGTCGAACGACTGATTTTTATGGTCAGGATTTTGAGATTACCAGTCCGGACATTGTGGCCAGCAACGGGCTGATTCATCAATCAATGCTGGAAATCATCACTCTGGGTTTAGTAAAATAAAAAACAAAAAACGAAAAAGAGGCAGGATGAAGCGACAAAAGAAATCAGCGTTTTGGTTATTACGGCCGTTGTTTATGCTTTTTATTCTGCCTGTTCTGCCGCTCTCGGGAGAAATGAGCCAGTTTTCTCAAGCTGATTCCTCGGTGCTGGTCAAACAGTTAGAAGTCCTGGCGGCTTCGGGCTGGGTGGATACCGGAATTGAGGTCAAAGAAGGCGAAAAATATATTTTTAAAGCTTCTGGGACGATCTCCCTTCAAAAAGGAAATCCCATCGCCAACTGCGGCCCAGAAGGACTTGACCTGCAGACTGTCCAGCAGCCACTTACCGACCACAATCTGGGAGCTCTGGTTGGCAAATTAGTCAAGGTCCTGGGGGTCAGAAAAGATGAAGAAACAGGCGAAGAGATCAGGGAAGAAGTAACCAGAGTTTTTTTTATCGGTCCGGAAGCCGAAGTGGAGATGGGGCTGGAAGGCAGGCTCTACCTCGGAACCAATGATGATGTTTATGAAGATAATGAAGGCAAGTTTGTTGTAAGTATATTTAAAAGAGGAAGTTAAGGTAGAGATTAGACCGGAAAACTTCAAACGAGGTTAACGCTCTCTCCTGAGAGCCCGGGAATGTCGGTCTATTCTGACTTGGCTTTTTGACATAGAAATTTTTCCATAAACTGAATGTTATAATTTCCGTTGATAAAATCCGTGTTCGATAGGATATTCAGAAGAAGCGGGATGTTGGTTTTGATGCCCACAATGGTGGTAGTTTCCAGGGCAGCTTTCATTTTGGAAATGGCCAGGGGGCGGGTTGGAGCATAGGTGATAATTTTAGCTATCAGTGAATCATAATCAGGCGGTATCTGACAGCCGGCATAGGCGGCAGAATCAACTCTGATACCTTCACCTCCAGGGAAAACCAAAAAGTCAATTTTGCCAGGGGACGGGATGAAAGTTTCCGGGTCTTCAGCATTTATTCGGCATTCGATAGCGTGGCCGCGCCTTTCCACGCCAACCGGGAAGTTGACTTTTTCTCCGGCAGCTACCCGAATTTGAGCTTTAATCAGGTTGATTCCATAGACCATTTCGGTGATAGGGTGCTCCACCTGAACCCGGGTGTTAGCTTCCATAAAATAAAATCTTTTTTTCTCATCAACCAAAAATTCAAAAGTTCCCAGGCTCTTGTAGCCTATTTCTTCAGCCGCCTCCTGAGCGGCTTTGACCATTTTTCTCCTGGTCCTTTCGTCAATAAAGGGGGATGGAGTTTCTTCAATTATCTTCTGGTATTTTCTCTGGATGCTGCATTCTCTTTCACCAAAGGCGATGACATTACCCTTGTAGTCGCCGATAATCTGGATTTCTATGTGGCGGGCACCGCTGAGGTACTTTTCAAGGTAGAGAGACGGGTCACCGAAGGCAGCCTTAGCTTCATTTTGAGCCATAGGGAATTGCTCTTCGAGCTGCGTGGCATTCCGACAGATTCTCATCCCTTTACCGCCGCCACCGGCGGCAGCTTTTATAATTACCGGATAACCGATTTTCTGGGCTATCTTTTTAGCTTCGTTAACATCTTCCAGGATCACCTCACTTCCAGGAATGACCGGCAACCCGGCTTTTTTCATCGCCTGGCGGGCCTTGTTCTTATCGCCCATCAGCCTGATGATTTCGGGCGGAGGTCCGATGAAAACATAACCAGAATTATGGCAGATTTCAGCAAAACGGGCATTTTCAGCCAGGAAGCCATACCCGGGATGGATGGCTTCAGCTCTGGTGATCTCAGCGGCGCTCAGGATGTTGGGGATATTAAGATAGCTTTCTGAAGCTTTAGCTGGTCCGATGCAGACGCTTTCATCGGCCAGTATCGCAGGAAGGGAATGACGGTCAACTTCAGAGAAGACAGCCACAGTTTTTATTCCCAGCTCCTTGCAGGATCTGATGACTCTTAAGGCTATTTCACCCCGATTAGCAACCAGAATCTTGGAGAACATTTTCCTCACGCGCCCACTTTGATGGTAAAGAGTTTTTGCCCGTACTCAATCGGCTTGCCATTTTCGACCAGAATGTCTACCACCACCCCGTTAACATCGCATTCAATTTCATTCATCAACTTCATCGCTTCGATGATGCAGAGAGTCTGACCCTTTTTTACTGTATCACCGACATCCACAAAGGGTGGAGAGGTAGGTGAAGGCGCCCGGTAAAAAGTGCCGACCATAGGAGAAGTTATGTAATGAAGATTTTTGTCTTCTATAAGAACAGAAGCAGTCCCTGGTTCCTCCGCAGTCGATACTGCCGTAGGCGTTAGAGTTGAAGGCATAACTGCGGGAATGATAGCCTGGGCCGAATTACCCGAATTTGGCAAACAACGACTGATTTTAATCTTAAAGCCTTCAACTTCCAGTTCAAATTGAGCCAGGTTTTTCTCTTCCAGAAGAGCAATCAGTTTATTGATCTCATCATAGTCAATCTTCGAACTGAAAGGGCCTTCTTTACCAGAATCAACAGGTTTACCGTTTTTTTGGGTCATAGATGCATCCTTCCTTAAAGTTATTAAAACTTTACTTATCTACGGGCTGATTGTCAAGCCAAGAAAAACCGGTTTTGACAAAGGCCGATTGACCGGAGGGATGGAGTAGCGTAAGATTTAGGCACAGATCAGGTGGCTTAAATGTTTGAACAACTGACTGAAAAGCTTCAGAAAACCCTGAAATACATCCGGGGTGAAGGGACGATTACCGAGAAAAACATAGCCGAAGCCCTGAAGATGATAAGGCTGGTCTTTCTGGAAGCCGATGTTAACTATAAGGTTGTCAAAGAGTTCGAAGAAAAAGTCAAGGCTAAGGCCCTCAATCAGGAAGTGATGATGAGCCTGACTCCAGCTCAGCACTTTATCAAGATTGTGCGCAACGAGCTGACGGAAATTCTGGGTCAGGAAGCCCAGCCGCTGATTTTTTCCAGTCATCCACCCTCAGTCTTTATGCTGGTCGGACTCCAGGGAAGCGGAAAAACCACTACTTCTGGTAAACTGGCCAGGTATGCGAAAGGGCTCGGCCGCAACCCGCTTCTGGTCTCTTTTGACCTGAAAAGGCTGGCTGCCCAGGACCAGCTCCGGATAATTGCCAGATCGCTTGATCTTCCTTTCTATGAGATGAGTGCAGAAAAGATGAAAGACCCGGCTGAGGCCTTGAAAGAGCTGGTGACCTACACTAAGAACCGCGGCTATGACCCGCTTATCGTGGATACGGCCGGGCGTTTGCACATAGATGAAGACCTGATGGAAGAACTGCGGCTGGTGAGAGAAATTCTTCAGCCGGTTGAAGTCGTCTATGTCGGCGACTCTATGACCGGCCAGGATGCGGTTAGGAGTGCTCAGGCCTTTGACCAGAAAATCGGTCTGACCTCCATCATCCTGACCAAGCTTGATGGCGATGCCCGGGGCGGAGCGGCTTTGTCGATCGCCTATGTCACCCACAAGCCGATCAAATTCATCGGGGTGGGAGAAAAATTCGATAAACTTGAGGTCTTCCACCCGGACCGCATGGCTTCCCGCATTCTGGGCATGGGAGACATTCTCAGTCTGATTGAGAAAGCCGAGCAGGAAGCTGACCTCAAACAGGCCGAAGAGATGGCCAGAAAGCTCAAGAAGCAACAGTTTACCTTAGAAGATTTCCGCAAGCAGTTGGTGCAGCTGAAGAAAATGGGGAGCTTATCCGGGCTGCTGGGGTTTTTGCCCAAAGCCGGACCGTTCAAACAAATCGGTGATTTAAACGTTGATGATAAAAGGCTGGTTTATTTTGAAGCCGTCATTAATTCAATGACCCGGGAAGAGCGGGAAAATCCCCGAATCATCAACGGCAGCCGGCGGGCCAGAATCGCCCGGGGCAGCGGCCAGCCGGTTCAGGAAGTCAATCAACTGCTCAAGCAGTTCTTTGAAATGGAAAAGCTCCTCAAAAAGAGCGACTTTCAGAAATTGCTGAAGAACATATAAGACTTTTTGGTCCGGGATTTAGCACCTTGATTTTATTAAATTGGGTCTCTGTTCATTTCATTTAACATATTTAACGTGAATTCATAATTACTTTATATTTATTTTCATTTCCTTCAACGACAGAACAACTTGGAGGCGAACAAATTGGTTAAATTATAAAATCTCGGCGGTAAGACAGGAATCCTTATTCAGGCCTTACGACTTTTAAGAAGGTTCAAGATGTTTTCTTTTTTCAGCAACTTTATTTCTCCGGGGTTTTCGAGGAAGGGGCGGACATCCTCGGTTACTCTATTCCAGGGAAATTCGCTGATTTTTTGGGCCACCAGGTTGATCCAGTTGGTTCTGGTGATTTCAGGTCCAGGCCAGCTGGTCTGCTTCAGAGCATTGTTCAGAAACTCGAGGTTTGGCTCGGGCCACGATCGGTCAGATAAATACCAGAACCTGAGTCATTTTTATCGTCGTAACAGGACAAAAATGGCAATTTAATGCAATAAAATTATTTTTGGTGGAGTGAGGCGCCGGGTTTTGCGGCTTAAAAGAGGGTCACATAGCCCAGAAGGTAAAGTAGGCCCATTATTATGGGCTGGTGTAGAAGGTAAATCCACAGCGAATGGCGGCCGCACCAGTTGATAAAAGTTTCAGGAAGCGGGCGGCGAATCAGGCTCTTTTTTTCAGAATAAAGCCACTGGCCTAAAGCAGCTCCAATCAAAAAGACCCCGAACCACGGAATCAGCGGGAAATAATCAAAGGAAGCGAAGGAAAGTTTATGTAATCCTAAGGGCAGAAGCCAGTTTGTTTTTACCACCAGCACTTTCTTTATGGCCGGCATAAAGAAGCCAGTGATCAGAATAAGGCTACCCCAGATTGCTCGAGTAGCTGGCTTGGTCTTTTGAAAAACCAGCGTGTAAATAAGAACCGCAGTAGCTAAACAATGGATGATGCCAAAAAGAATTACTGAAGATTTGTCAAAAACGTAGGTGGCAGCGGTAATCAGAAGGGCCACTGCCAGAAATTTCAGGAAGCGCCGGAGGTTGTTGCGGCTGAAGGTGGAGCTGAGGCCAGAGAGAATGACAAAAAGCCCGGCAAAAAAATTCTGGGCCACAACCCAGGCCGGTGTGGTCAGATCCGTGGAAAAGCTCAGAAATTTTTTCAGGCCAACAAAATCTCCCAGGTCATAAAGAAGGTGGTAGCCGACCATCAGAATGATGGCTAGACCACGCAGAAAATCTATTTCCCAGATTCTTTCTGGGACTTTTAGTTTGCTTCTGACTGCTCCTTCCTGCTCCATGCTTGGAGTATATTATGCCCCGCCTCTTCCGGTCAATAATCTTCCCATGACCTTTTAGGAATTCAGTTGGGAATAAACTGAATTAATTAAAAAAATCCTTAAAAACGAATATTTTCGCTGGATCCAGTGCCTGGACTTTATAAGATCCGCCTGAGGGCAGCTTCGGCAGAATCTGTCAATAAAGAAAATAGGGAAAGCTCATTCGTTTCTTTCTTGAGAATATTTACCAATAAAAATCAGAAATAAGGGTTAAAGATGCTTGATTTGGGGCAGAATAGATTAACGTGGCTTAAAAAAGAGAAAATTGTTAGATTATTAAATTAAGGAAGTAAAAATTAGGTTAAAGGAGTAAAAAATGGAAATTCTCACTAAGCAAAATCAAAAAGCTTATTTGCTTAGCCAGAAGAAAGGTTTGATGAAAAAAGAGCCCGGCAGTCTGTTCGGCCAGGGCCGGCAAAAACTGTTCAGGACATTAATCTTTGCTCTAATTGTTTTTACTCTGAGCCTTTCGCTTTTTGCCTATGAGCTGCCCAGGGTTAAGCCGTCTGAGGTTGGTCTTTCGGCCGAACGGCTGGAGCGGCTTGGCCGGGTGCTTCAAGGCTACTGTGAGGAGAAAAGCGCTCCTGGAATGGTCGTGCTTATCGCTCGAAACGGTAAAGTGGCTTATCATCGCTCCTTCGGCCAATTCAGGCTGGACCGGCCGGAGCCTATGCCCGCCGATGCCATCTTCCGCATTGCCTCACAATCCAAGGCTGTGACTTCAGTGGCGGTGATGATGCTGATGGAAGAAGGCAAAATTCTTCTGGATGACCCGGTTTCCAAATACATTCCTGAATTTAAAGAAACCTATGTGGCCGTTCAACCTGAAGGCAAAGGGGTAAAGGGTTACAGTGTGGTGCCGGCCAAACGCCAGATTACCATCCGTGACCTTCTCACTCACACAGCCGGCATTTCCTACGGCGATGGTCCGGCCAGCGAGGAATATTTAAAAGCTGGTATTCAAGGTTGGTTCCTGACTGATAAAGATATGACCATCGGTGAGCTGGTGAAAAAGCTGACCAAACTGCCCTTTGATGCCCAGCCGGGCGAGGATTTTGTTTACGGGTATAACACGGACATCCTTGGCTATTTGGTAGAAGTTGTTTCTGGCCTAAGCCTGGCCGAGTTTGTGGAGAAGCGGATTGCAGGCCCGCTGGGGATGAAAGATACCTGCTTCTTTCTGCCCGAGAGCAAGGCTTCTCGCCTGACCCCGGCTTACGGCGCGGATGAAAGCGGGCAAATCAAGATGACCGAAGACCCGGCTACTAGCCCCTACATCAAAGGTCCCAGAAAATGCTATTCGGGCGGGGCAGGCCTTCTGTCCACGGCTGAAGATTATGCGCGCTTCCTGCTGATGCTTCAAAACGGCGGCGAGCTGGGTGGGGTACGTCTGCTGAGCCCAAAATCAGTAGAGTTGATGACGTCTGACCACGTAGGCCAGGTTTATTCCGGCGGTTCAACCGGCTTCGGCCTGGGATTTTCCATCGTCAAAAATCTGGGGGCTTCAGGGATTCCAGGAACAGTTGGCGCCTACGGCTGGGGTGGAGCATATTTTACCACCTACTGGGTTGACCCGGCGGAAAAATTAGTGGCCGTCTTTATGACCCAGCTTTTGCCCGTGCCTCCCAGTTGCACCGACCTGCAGAACAAGTTCCGGACGCTGGTCTATCAGGCCATTGAAAAATCTTATGTAAAATAAGAATTAATTATTCCGTTATTGTCTTGATTATTTTTGGCCTGAGGTATAAAAATAATAACCATGGTTACAAGACGGGAATTTTTAAAAAAGGCTTCGGTTTCGGCCCTGGCCGTGTTGCCGCTTAAAGCCAGGGTCTTTCAGGGAGTAAGAAAAATGGCTAATCAGAGTAAAGAAGAAAGAGAATTCTGGCAGAAGGTGCGGCAGGAATTTATGCTTGACTCGCAGATGAGCTTTTTTAACACTGGCACCCTGGGAGCTATGCCGCGCCGGGTGTTCGAGCGGACGGTTAACCATTTGCGGCTTACGGCCGAAAAAATTGCTGAGTGGGATTACTACGGGGCTGACTGGATTTCGGGTTACCAGCCCTGGACCGAGATTAGAGAAAAAATCGCCCGCCTCCTCAACTGCGAGGTTAAAGAAGTTGCCCTCACTGAAAATGCCACGGCCGGTATGAATTACATCGCCAATGGCCTGGACCTCCAGCCTGATGATGAAGTCCTGGGCAGCGACCAGGAACATCCAGGTGGCGAATGTGGCTGGAAGCTTAAAGCCAAACGCTGCGGCGTTGTCTATCGCCAGCTGCATTTAGAAAAGCCCATCAAATCGCCAGAAGAAGTCATTGAGACTTTTGTTAAGGCTATGGGTCCAAAAACCAGGGTCATAGCCATCCCGCATCTAATTACTGGAAGCGGAGCCATTTTGCCGGTTAAGGAAATCTGTGCCGAAGCCAGAAAGCACGGGATTTTCACGGTGATTGATGGCGCTCAGACCGTGGGTCACATTAAGGTTGATGTTAAAGATTTGGGCTGCGATGCCTACTACGGCAGTTTTCATAAATGGCTATGTGCCCCGGCTGGAAACGGGTTTCTTTATCTCAGGAAGCAGAAGGCACCGGAGGTCTGGACAACTCTGGCCAGCGCCCAGTGGGACAATCATGAAGATGACGGCTACCGCCTGAGCCAGCGCGGCACCGGCAATCTGTCACTGCTGATGGGTCTGGATGAAGCCCTCAATTTCCATTTTGAGCTCGGACCGGAACGGGTTTATGCCCGGATTAAAGCCCTTGGGGATTATCTGCGGGCGAGACTTAAGGAAGTGCCCGGAATCAAAATCTTTACCCCGCTTCATCCGCAGATGGCCGCCGGAATCACTGTCTATAACATCGAAGGCCTGACCGGGAATTTCATCCAGGATGAGCTCTGGAAGCGGGCCAAAATCAGGCCCCGCTCTATGGGCGAGGTCTATGGCGTTCGCCAATCCACCCACATCTACAATTCCTTTGAAGAAATCGATCGCACCATCGCCATCCTCAAAGAAATTGCTCCGAAGAAAAGATAAATTATTTTGAGTTTGGCAAATTTAAAAAAAGACGAAAACCAGAAGCTCGGCCACCAGGGCGGGGTTGGCACTTCCTTCAATTTCCAGGGTATTCTCGATTTTCAGCAGCCAGCGTCTGAAGCCTTTTCGTCTGATTTCCTTGAGCACAGCCCGGTTTCTGATACGGTTGCCGGGCTTGACCGGCGTGATAAACCTGATGCGGTCCAAACCATAATTAAAGAGCATCTTAACTTTTATTCTGGCTAAGGGCGATTGGGCCAAAAAATAAGGCAGAAGAGACAGCAGCAGAAAGCCGTGGCTGATGGTGCTTTTTAGCGGACTTCGAGCCGCCTTTTCCACATCCACGTGGATCCACTGATGGTCTTCAGTGCAGTCAGCAAAAGCGTTTATTCTCTCCTGGGTCATCGTTAGCCAGTCAGAGACGCAGAACTCCTGACCGAGCATTTTCTTTAGTTGCCTCGGCCGGATCTTTTTTTCCTCCGTCAATTTAGCCCTTTCTTGAGCCTTTATTTCTTCAGCCATGGTCTCCTCCATTTTAATCTTAATCTGCATAGATCACTCAGCTTAAATCCTATTTTTTAAAAATATTAATGTCAAACCAGGCCCCTGGCAATTTGAAAAATTCAGCCCTAAGATTCAGACCTTCAATTTCTGCTACTCTTCTTTCCAACCGGCTTCTATTTCTTTGATTTTAGCGGCCAGCCTTTTGGCGCTTACGGGGAAAGCAGTCTTAATTTCAGGGGCAAAGAGAGAAACTTTAAATTCTTCTATCATCCAGCGAAGTTCAAAAAGAAGCCTCTCTTTTTCAGGTGAAGGCTCTCGAGCCAGGAGCTTTGCCAGCCTGGCATATTCAGCCTCGAACGGTTCAACCTGGGCAGCTTTGGCCCGATCTTTTTCTGTCGACAGCCGGGCTCTTTCCGCCCTTATTCCCAGAGCTTTTACCATCCGCGGTAGCTGACTCAGAAAATCTGAAGGATAGATGGTCAGGAAATTTTTCGGCACTAACCGCTGCAGCTCCTCTTTCAAAATAGCCGGCATGGTTGAGGTGACCTTTAATTTCTTCTGTGTCTCTTCAATATTCTGGATAAGTCCCCTGGTCCTTTGGTATTCTTCAAGAGTTTCTGCCACCGCCGTAAACACCAGATGACTTTTTTCAAAGAGCTGCTTTAAAGCTCTTTCTTTGATAAAAGACTGAAGTTCCGCCTGTCGCCTGAAATTCTGCTGAAAAACTTCTTTTTTCACCCGATTGATGATTTCATTCTTCAGAGCTGCCTCACCGCCAAAGAATAGCAGCCCAGCCTTAATTTCTTCTGGGAAGGCATAGCTTCGCTGAATGAAATTTAAATCCTTCTGGAATTGCCGGGCAAGGATTGCTTCTATGGCCTGAAGGTGAGCCTGCTGGGCTTCGTTTTTGTTTTTGAAAAGCTTGAGCCTGAACTTTTCACCGTCAGCCTGCAGCCCGGGAAAGCCCTTCAAAAAATCATCTATGGCGATTTCTTCTGGAATTTCCGGAACGTTTTCATCCCAGCCACCAAGTTCCTCTCTTTCCCATTTAGTTCTGGCTTCCTGCCAGCCAGGCGATTCTTCTTCGGCCGGCTTTCGGGTTTTCTCATTCAGCATCTTCCGCAGAAATTCCAGGTCTCGGCCGCTTAAAATTTCCTGTCTGTTTTCATTGACCACCGAAATTCGCATTTTAAGATAACGCGGGATTTCGAGCTTTTCCCAGACATCCTTCGGGATTTCAAGGCTGAACCGTTCTTTTATGAAGCTTGAGAGCGCCTCGAAAAACGAAGTGCCGACCGGCTTCAATTCGCGGGCTATGAGCTCAACTTTTTCTGGAATGGGGTGCAGCAATTTGCGATAATCCTTGGGTAGAGCCTTGAGAGTGACTTCAATCTTTTCCCTCATCATCCCCGGCACTGGCCAGGTCAGCAGTGTTTCAGAAGCAGCCCCAACCAGGTGCCGCGGAATGAGAATCGTTACACCATCGTCTTCTTCGCCAGGAGCAAATCGGTAGCTGAGCTGGTAGGTGTGTCCGAGAATTTTCAGACTGTCAGGGTACTGCTCTACCAGCTCCTGGGACGGCCTGGTCAGGTAAAGATTTTCCTCCTTGAGGCGAAGGAAATCATCGCTTCCGGCGTTTTTAATTCGCCGCTCTAAGCCGTCGAGGTTGTAAACGCCTTCCAGTCTTCCTGAATAAAAATCAAAAAGGTACTGCTCGGGAATGAGGATGTTGCGCTGGCGAAGTTTTTCTTCGAGCAGCCGGATTTTGTTCACCAGCTGGTGGTTATGCTCCAGAAAATCAAATTTTCTGTTGACCTGATTTTTTAGCAGAGCTTCTTCCACAAAAATTTCGTGAGCGGTCTTTGGGTCCTGGCGTCCATAAGAAACATCACGGCCCGAGACAATGGTCAGACCAAAGATAGTAACCTTTTCCTTAGCCCGCACTTCGCCCCGGCTCCTGTCCCAATATGGCTCTTCGTAAGAATAATGGCAGAAGTGTCTGGCCAGTTGCTCGGCCCATTCCGGGGCAATTCGAGCTACGGTGCGCAGATAAAGACGATTGGTCCTGACCACTTCAGCCGCCACCACCCAGGCCGCCGGTTTTTTGGAGAGGGCTGAACCGGGCCAGAGGATAGCTTCCTGGCCACGGGCCACCAGATAAACATTTTTTTCTTTGTGGACAGCGAGGTGAGAGATGAACCCGCTGAGAATCGCCTGATGAATGGCTGAGTAAAGCTCAGAAGTGATGGGAACTTTCTCAGTTCGTCTGATTCTTATTTTTTGCTCTTCAAGAAGAGAGATGATCTGTTCATAGACAAACATCCACTCTCGCAGCCGGTTGTAGGAAAGAAAATAATCCCGGGCAAATTTTTTTATGGCTGAAGAAGATGAGGAGCTGCTTCGCACCGCCTGCAGGCTGTCCCAGAGGTGGACGAAAGTCAGAAAGTCAGATTCAGGATGCTGAAAAATTGACTGGACGCGGTCAGCATCAGCCGCTTTTTCTACGGGGCGCTCGCGGGGGTCACGAATGCTGAGAACTGAAGCGATGGTGGCCACTTCTCGCAGACAATTCAATCTTTCAGCCTCAAGCAGCATGCGGGAAAGCCGCGGGTCGAGCGGCAACTTAGCCATTTTGCGGCCAAGAGCGGTCAACTCGTAGCTGCCACCTTCTTTCTGGATAACAGCGCCCAGTTCGATGAGGGTGCGGTAGGCATCGCGGACACTTCGAGGCGACGGTGGGTCAATGAAGGGAAACTTAAGCGGGTCGCCGAGGTTGAGGTCAAGCATCCTCAGAACAACCTCAGCTAAGTTGCTCCGCAGGATTTCAGGTGGGGTGTGTTCGAGCCGTGAAAGATAATCTTCTTCTGAATAAAGCCGCAGGCATAGACCTTCGCTCACCCGGCCGCAGCGACCCTGGCGCTGCTCGGCGCTGGCCTGAGAAATCGGCGTGATGGGCAGGCTGTGGATGCCGGACGAGGGTTGATACTGGGATATTCTGGCTAGACCGGTGTCAACCACATAACGGATTCCCGGAATGGTGAGAGAAGTTTCGGCCACATTGGTGGCCACCACGATTTTGCCCTGCTTCACCGCATAAATTTGCTTCTGCTGGTGGGCCGGCATCCGGGCAAAGAGCGGCAGAATGACTGAATCCGGGTAATGCTTTCCCTGAATCCGCTGGCGGGTCTCCAGGATATCCTGCTCGGTGGGCATAAAAACCAGAATGTCGCCGGCTGGCTTTTCTCTTTTAAGAAAATCAACCGCTTCCACCGCCAAATCGACATAATCAGGTTCTTCTTTTTTCTGACGGAGATGCTCTGACTCAAAATACATAACTTCAACTGGATAAAGACGGCCGCTTACCTGAAAAACCTGAGGCTCGCCGAAAGCCTTCATGAATTTTTCTACTTCCAGAGTAGCTGAGGTGATGATGAGCTTTAACTCGGGGCGTTTTTCCAGAAGTAACCGGCACAGTCCGATTAAAAAATCTATGTTGAGGCTCCTCTCATGAGCTTCATCAATGATGATGGTGTCGTATTCGGTGAGCAAACGGTCGCCCTGGGTTTCAGCCAGCAGCATGCCGTCAGTCAGAATTTTGATGTAGGAGTCAGGTGAAGTGCGGTCCTGAAAGCGAATCTTATAACCAACAGCTTTACCCAGAGGTTGCCGCAGTTCATCGGCAAGGCGCTGAGCAATGGTCATGGCCGCTAGGCGGCGGGGCTGGGTGCAGGCAATTTTACCGGCCAGGCCGCGACCAGCTTCTAAGCACATTTTCGGTAGCTGGGTGCTTTTGCCGCAGCCAGTTTCACCGGAGACGATTATCACCCGGTTATCCTTTATTGCCTGCACAATTTCCTGGCGGTGGCGGGTTATGGGGAGCTCTGGCGGATAGAAGAGGCGAGGTTTTTTCCGCTGCCGGGCTCTTTTTTCTTCGGCAGATTTTTCCAGTCTTTGCTTCAGTTTTAGCAGGATTTCTTCTGCTCTGGCTGGATTCTTTCGGGGCAGGTTTGAGGCGAGAAGCTGAACCAGCCTTTCCCGGACATAGTATGAATCTTTGAGCATGGCTTCAGGAAGGAGGGCCGTTACTTCTTCGCGCAATTTTTGCAAACGGTTACGGCTGGAGCTTTCCAGCTGACTGCTTTTTTCCTTCATCTCAGTTCTATCCGTTTCCTTCTATTTTGTGGTCAGGAGAAAATTTACTAAAAAATTTTTTCCCTCTCCTCTTTCTTTTACTCCTTCCTGTTATAATTTTTTCATAATTTTAGCTTTTCAAGCTCAATCAGTCCTGTTCTTTATTAAATAATTTTGAGCCAATAATTTTCGAAATTTTTTGTTGCTTTGAAAGTCCTCCGGCAATCGTGTCTTGATAGATTAATTTTATCTTATTTCAAGCTAAACTGAAGCAGAAATCTTACCAGACCAACCCGGACCAGTTTTTTAAAGGCGGGCTAAAAATCAGAAAAGACCTCAGATTGAATGTTCTAAACAGGAGCAGGGGGCAGCGTTTTTAGTTATTTGAGCCGTGTGATTTCGGGAAGCTAAAACCTTCAGCTGCCCATCCAGGTGAAGGATTTAATCAGGCTGATAAAGTCTTTTTCATACTGCGGGCTGATTTCTTTCGGCCCATGAAGAACAAAAACTACATAAACGGGGCTACTTTCTCCTGGGTCCAGGAAACAGACAGGTTAAACAACCAATCTTCTGGGGCGGCGGGAGGCCCGAAGAATCAAAGCGAGAAGGTTGATGGCCAGACAGGTTACGGCAGCAATTTCCACGGCCCGGTCGACTGAAGCCATATCTTGAATCCTCTTGTAAAGTATGCCCAGCAGAGCCCAGATTATGGTCAGGGCGTAAAAGTAATCTTTTTTCTTGAAGATAAAGAAAAAGGTTAAAATTGAGATACCCGCCAGCATGAGCACGGTCCAGAACTGTTCACTCAGACCGAAACGGTTCCAGCCTAAACCCACCAGCACAGCCGTGGCATTAGCCACAGTGGCCACCGATATCCAGGCCAGGTAGATGCTGAAAGGAACTCTGGCCGGGAATTTATCGCGGTGGATTTCATCATGAGGACGCTTATCCAGGCGCTGGTAGATTATTATGAGTAAAATAAGGAGGGTCAGCATCACCACCAGCGAGAGAATTAGCTTCTCGTAGTGCCAGGCAAAAATCCAGCC
>Ga0315282_10007634_pt1 | contig 17719 bp, 13 predicted proteins | sample YL17G07_20_MG_FD_203693 | JGI IMG/M metagenome (GOLD analysis project Ga0315282, IMG submission 203693) | Sediment microbial communities from Yellowstone Lake, YNP, Wyoming, USA - YL17G07_20 | ecosystem: Environmental > Aquatic > Freshwater > Lake > Sediment | place: USA: Wyoming | collected... | reverse complement strand
CGGAGCCAATGCCATCATTGCCCTGCGTTGTTGCATTCTCTCCGGTCGATTTGAAGACTTTTGGGCCTCTCGCACCCCGTAGCCCCCCCTTTTATCTCGTCCACCCGGACCAAACAACCAGACCGCTTCTCGTCTCAGCGGGAGTTTGCATTGCGTGTTACAATTTCTGCCCCATGAGGAGGTACTTATATGCTTAGAGGAGGAACGTACATGCTTAGAAGGTGGGGCATGCCAATCACTTTCCTGGCGCTTTATGCCTTCTGTCACGGCCCAACCGCGAGCGCACAGGAGACGAAACACCTGACAGCCCGTGGCCTTGACTCTGGTTTCGAACTATCGAACGGGACCTTCAACGGGATGCTGGCCGCCAGCGATGGCAAGATCTACTACGTCCTATGCGCAGAAGACAAGGACACAGGCGCGCAGATGTATTCGTACGATCCTGCGACAGACAAGATCGAGCACTTGGGCGACCTGACCGAGGCTTCCGGGGAAAAGGGCCTCAAGACCATTCCCCAAGGCAAAAGCCACGTCAAATTCGTAGAATCCCACGGCAAGCTCTACTTCTCCACCCACGTCGACTGGTACAGCGTGCAAGGTGAATTGGAAACCATGGCCCCGCCGCCGCCTGGATATAAGCCTTATCCCGGCGGCCATTTCCTCTCGTACGATATGGCCACCCGAAAATTTGAGAACCTGGCGAAAGCGCCGCAAGGTCAGGGGATCATTTCGATGAGCATGGATACTGTGCGCGGCCGGCTTTACGGTCTCACTTGGCCTTCCGGTTATTTCCTGCGCTATGACCTGAAGTCCGGCGAGCTCAAGAACCTCGGCCCGCTGTACAGAGATGGGGAGGGCGGGCACGCGACCCTTCGGGTCCTGTGCCGGGCGCTGCCCGTCGATCCGACGGATGGCTCCGTCTATTTCACCAACGCCGATGGCGACATCCTGCGCTACCGTTACGATCGCGATGCAATTGAGACGGTCCAGGGAGATAACCTGCGGAAAGACTACTTTGGCACCTGGAATCCCCTGGATGGAGAAAACATGGGATACGGCTGGCGGCAAGCAGTATGGTACCCGGCCGAAAATGCGATCTACGCCATCCACGGCAAGTCCGGCTATCTGTTCCGCTTCGATCCGCGGGCGGAGCGCGTGGATGTGCTGGAGCGCATCGCGTCGCAGCCTTCCAGGCGCAGCGGCAAGTACGACGATTTCCATTTCGGATATCTCAGCTTCGATCTCGGGCCGGATGGCCACACCTTGTATTACCTAACCGAAGGGGCCATCGTGGAGAAGGGGAAGCGGGTAGTCAAGTATTCCCGACACGGGGGACGGATCGAGGATCTGCATCTGATAACCTACGACATTCCAGCCGCGAAGTACACCGATCACGGCGTGGTTTTCTTCAGCGACGGGGGGCGACCGGGGCTGGTCAACTCGATTGCTGTGGGCAAGGATGGCTCGGTCTATTGCATCACCAATATCCCCGAGAAGGACCGACGGCACATTGACCTGGTCCGCATTCCTCCGGTGCAGTAGGCTGGGTAGAGCTGCACGATTCCCCTCCTTGATAAGGAGGGCCAGGGGTGGTTGACCCGCGTCCGCTGGCTGGCGCAGAGCGAAGCTCTGCGGTCTTTGGGGATTAGGAATCCACCCAAGCGCAGAGCTTCGCTCTGCGCCAGCCCGTCGTGCCCGCCGCCCCCTACACCCTCCTCCGGCTGAGGTGGCGGAATTACATCCGGGGCATCTCGAGCTCGATCCAACTGGCAATCCCGTCGCGCCCGGCGTTGTTGCGCGGCCAGACCTTCAGGCGGTTGCGCCCGGGGTGAAACTTCCAGGGGAAGATTGCGCTGACAGGGGATCTTTCACCGCCGTCAATCTCGGCCAGAAACGTCTCGAAACCGGGGGTCTCAGTGTCCAGGTGGACCAGAAACTCGCCCCGTCTCGAAGTGGGCTCGAGAACGTAGTGGGCCTGGTTGAGTGTCCATTCGAAATTGCCGTGCCGGGTGACCAGGTTAGGATGGATTAGTTGGGCGGGCACGTCGGCATCGGTCCAGACCTCGAATCCGGTCCAGTTCCAACCTGACCTTCCATTGTTGAGCGGCAAGGGCCACTTCTGCTCGAGGAAATTGCTCCTCGGGATAAGCCTCAGTTCCGCGAACGACATGTCAACATCCAGCCCGCGCCACTGGTGCACCGTGTCTACGACACGGACAATACGAGTGGGTTCGACCTTCTGGCTGCGCAGGACGCGGAGCTGGCGCCGTCGCACTTCCCATAACGAAAGCGGCACGCCGGTGGCGCTGTCCTCCGGGTAATAGGCGGCCGTCCCATCGATCCAGATCCACTTGTGGAATTGGTTCGACCAGATCTCCGTCGGTTCGTGGCCAACGGTTGTCGGACGACCCAGCGCTCCACTATCGATGGAAATTTCCCTGCCCGCAAATCCAAAACTCTCGCACGCCTGCAAGAACACCATGTCGTATTGCTGGCAGAACCCGCCCACCGGCTTGCCGTCAGGACCTATCTTCAGGATCTCGAGCGCGTCCCAGGCGGGATAGAATTCGTCCAGGTGCCACTCCTCCCACTTCCATTGTCGCGCTGACCAGGCCGCCAGCTTGGTGAGGATGTCGAGCTCCGTTTTCGCGCCGCTCACCACCTCGTCGAGTTTATAACGCTCTCGCAACTCCTTCAGTTTCGGCTGCGTGAATGGCTCATAGCGGAATGGAATGGACGTGCGCACGATCTCTTCATTGTGAGAATCCACCACCTTGATCGCCTTCGTCCAATCCTTCGCCAACGTGGGCGCGGTGTCCAAACTAATCTCGCTCAGCCGGGGCGTAACCAGCGGGTCGGCAGTGGCCAGCGTCACCTCAACCTGAACAAAACGGCCGCGCGGCGCTTCGAGACTCCCATCGCGCTCCAGCGCCATCCACCCCGTCCACGTCTTCGGGCTTGGCACATACGTCGTTCCGCTTCGCACCCGAACCCTCACGCCGCCCTTCGACTCTGGCGAAGCGGAAACAGAAATTCGTAGCGGCCCGGGCGCGCTAAGCGGCGGCGCCAGCGGATTCCCCTCCAGGTTGGCGACATCCATCACCGGCAGCAGGATGGAACCGCGAGGCAGAAAATGTTCCAAATAAACCCGCACGTAGTACTCCCCGGCAATATCGCCTGCCGGACCCAGGCGGTCCACGCTCCACGATTTGCCCCCATCCGCGCTGCGCGCGCTGCGGTGCGGCAACTGCGCGTAAGAGTCGTCGGCGCGCGCGATCAGCACCATCCCCGTGCCCCAGATGGCGAAGTCGTTCACTCCCGTCTTCAGCCCCGCCGGATCAATCTCGTACGCCTGCCACTGTCCCCAGCCGGTCTTTTGGGGCGCTCCGAGGTTTTGAATGTGGCCGTTCACTTCGACTTTCAGGTCACCACCGCGGCTTACCATCAGGACCGCTTTGCTCGCCTGCGGGTTGGGAATCAGGAGTTGCTTGCGAATCTTGATGCCGGGTGAAAGCGTCTCGCGATTTGGCTTATACGAGAAGCCGGAGGCGGGCCCATCGTCCTGGAACACTTCGCCTGACTTCAGTTGTAGCGCCGAACCATCCTGGGAGAGGGTGATGTTGCCGCTCACCGCGCGTTCGAAAATCGTGCGGGCATCGAGGCGCAGGGTCGCCGCCTGTGCCGGGCAAATTGCGCAGGCTGCGAGCACCGCTGCGGCCAGCGACTGCCGAACGATCTGCAAGTATAAATGCATAGTCTTCCTCCAGAAGAACCCCACTTTGCCCTTCCGGTAAGGAGATGTCAAGCTCCGGGCCACGGAAATTCAAAACCCGTGTCATTCCGATCCGTCAGCCGACGGAGAGGAATCCCGCCCTAGCTTGGGCAGGGAGGACTCAGAGCGAGATTCCTCTCCGTCGGCTGACGGATCGGAATGACAGGCGGGGGCGAGGGATGGAAGTCACATGTTGGGCATCTCGAGCTCGATCCAACTGGCAATCCCGTCGCGCCCGGCGTTGTTGCGCGGCCAGACCTTCAGGCGGTTGCGCCCGGGGTGCAACTTCCAGGGGAAGATTGCACTGACAGGGGATTTCTCGCCGTCATCAATCTCGGCCAGGAACGTCTCGAAACCGGGAGTCTCGGTGTCCAGGTGAACCAGAAACTCGCCCCGCCTCGAAGTGGGCTCGAGAACATAGTGGGCCTGGTTGAGCGTCCATTCGAAATTACCGTGCCGCGTGACCAGGTTGGGATGGATCAGTTCGGCGGGCACGTCGGCAGAGGTCCAGACCTCGAATCCAGTCCAGTTCCAACCTGACCTTCCATTGTTGAGCGGCAAGGGCCACTTCTGCTCGAGGAAATTGCTCCTCGGGATGAGCCGCAGTTCGGCGAACTCCCAGTTAGCATCCAGCGTACGCCAGGGGTGCACCGTCTCGGCGAAATGCACAATGCGAGTGGGCTCCACCTCCTGGCCAAGCAGGGTCCGGACTTGGCGGCGCCGCACTTCCCATAACGATAGTGGCACGCCGGTGGCGACGTCCTCTGCGTACCAGGCGCCCATTCCATCCACATAGATCCACTTCCGAAATTGGTTCGACCAGATCTCCGTCGGTTCGTGGCCCATGTACTTCGGACGGCCCAGCGTTCCATGGTTGATTGAAATCGCCCTGCCGACGAATCCGAAACTCTCGCACGCCTGCAAGAACACCAGGTTGTATTGCAGACAGAAACCACCCACCGGCTTGCCGTCAGGACCTATCTTCAGGATCTCGAGCGCATCCCACGGGGGATAGAATTCGTCCAGGTGCCACTCCGTCCATTTCCATTGCCGCGCTGACCAGGCCGCCAGCTTGGTGAGGATGTCGAGTTCCGTCTTCGCGCCGCTCACCACCTCGTCGAGCTTGTAACGCTCTCGCAACTCCTTCAGTTTCGGCTGCGTGAACGGCTCGTAGCGGAATGGAATAGATGTACGCACGATCTCTTCATTGTGAGAATCCACCACCTTGATCGCCTTCGTCCAATCCTTCGCCAACGTGGGCGCGGTGTCCAAACTAATCTCGCTCAGCTTGGGCGTAACTAGCGGGTCGGCGGTGGCCAGCGTCACCTCAACCTGAACAAAACGGCCGCGCGACGCTTCGAGACTCCCATCGCGCTCCAGCGCCATCCACCCCGTCCACGTCTTCGGGCTTGGCACATACGTCGTTCCGCTTCGCACCCGAACGCTCACGCCGCCCTTCGACTCTGGCGAAGCGGAAACAGAAATTCGTACCGGACCGGGCGCGCTAACCGGTGACGCCAGCGGATTCCCCTCAAGGTTAGCCACGTCCGTCACCGGCAGCAGGATAGAACCCCGAGTCAGGAAGTGCTCCAGATAGAGCCGCACGTAGTATTCCCCGGCAATGTCGCCTGCCGGACCCAGGCGGTCCACGCTCCACGATTTGCCCCCATCCGCGCTGCGCGCGCTGCGCTGCGGCAACTGCGCATAAGAATCATCAGCGCGCGCGATCTGGACCATTCCTGTACCCCAGATGACGATATCGTTCACTCCCGCCTTGAGCGCCCCCGGATCAATGTCGTATGCCTGCCATGCCTCGAAGCCTATCTGTCGGGGAGCCTCGAGTTTCTGAGGGTGGCCGTTCACTTCGACTTTCAGGTCGCCGCCACGGCTCACCATGAGGACCGCCTTGCTCGCCTGCGGGTTGGGAATCAGGAGTTGCTTGCGAATCTTGATGCCGGGTAAAAGCGTCTCGCGATTTGCCTTATACGAGAAGCCGGAGGCGGGGCCGTCGTCCTGAAACACTTCGCCTGACTTCAGTTGTAGCGCCGAGCCGTCCTGGGAAAGGGTGACGTCGCTGCTCACTGCGCGTTCGAAAATCGTGCTGGCATCGAGGCGCCGCGTCGCCGCCTGCGCCGGGGCAAATGCGGAGGCCGCGAGCAGCGCTGCGGCCAGCGACTGCCGAGCCATCCGCAAGCCTAAATGCATAGCGTTCCTCCAGAAAAGCCTCACTCTGCTCCGCCGGCCGGGTGATGTCAAGCAGCTTGTGGGCATGCCCAGTATGACCTGCCTTGCGGACGCTGCGGTGATCATCGCGAGCGACTCTTGGCGTGCAAGGCCTCGACTGCGCCGTTCTCCTCGGCCACGCGCCTCGTCAGCAGGTCCCATGGCGTCCCGTCTATCTGCACCAGGCCATAGTTACTGTTCTCCGCGCCAAATCCTCCCGGACTACGACCGCTGGATTGCTTGGGTTGGTCCCGGTATTGGAACCAATGGTAGCCGACGCAAGAAGGCAGATTGGCCAGATCCTCGACGTACGCGGCGAACAAGTCCGCGCGGTCCTGCTGCGTCAGCACCGGTTCCCCTGCCCCGACGGTGTTGGGATTTCCGCTGTCCATGGCCTTGAAGCTGAACTCAGTGATGAGAGTCGGCTTACCGGTGAGGCGGTTCATTTCATCCAACTTATAGAGTGGTGCCCGGTACTCGTAGATGTCGAGCGAGAGGACATCGAAGTATGGACCGAGCCCACGCGACAATGGGATCGGCACGTGCTCGTTAAAGCGCATTCCGAGAATGAGATGATTCGGATCGTTCCGCCGGATGGCCTCGGTGCAGACCTTTCCATACTGCGCAGCCGCGACTTCGAGAAAAGCCAACTTATCTTCCTCGGTCATGGTATCCGGCGTGTGCCCTCGTTCTTTCAAGAAAGCTAATGCCCGTTGATAACCGGGGGATGCCGGCGGCTTCTTCAGAAAGCTCTGGAGGACCGTGTCGCTTCCGCGTATGTCGGGGAACCATTTCAGCTCGCTGTCGGGATAGTAGCCGATTAACCAGGGGTCGTTGGCCAAGGGACGGCATAATGAGGCCGCTTGTCGTTCGACCGCCTCCTGAAACTGCGGACTGAAGTAGTCGAGAACGATGCCATCCCGCCACACGTTCGGTTGTTGGGAGGCAGCGAAGTTGAGCATGGCGGTGTAAGCCATTCCCGGCAGGCTCCCCTTCGTGCCGTATAGCGAAATCGTGTTGAAATGCCAGCCCTTGAGCTGATCCGCAGTCTGCTTGGCCCACTTCTCCCGTTCCTCCCGAGTCAGGGCCGGAGCGTGGCGGTCCCGGAGGGGACTGACGGTGCACACACCCTTGGAGAGGAAAACGTTTCCGTCGGGCGTCACCAGCCACCACCGCCCGTCGATCTGCTCGGTATGAAAAAATCCGGTTTTCTTTCCCTTTAACTTCACCCAACCACCGTAGGTGTCGTATTGCCCCTGAAGCGGGATGGCGATAAAGACAAACAGGCAAATGCCGATTAAAGTTCTCATGTTTCCAAGCTCCCCAGATGGTCATAGAAATTTCGGCGCTGGCGATGAAGGGTCCACCCGGATTCCGAGGTTGGAGATAACCCGTCATCATGAACTCCGGCTTGTCGTGTGGAAGGATTGGCGGCGTTGTTCGAGCTTCCGAATTCGAGTTCAAAGCTGCACAAAATGTGGATTCTTGGCCTGTTCACGCCGCCACTTGGCAAGATAAACTCGTCGCTACAACTCCAAGCCGATTTTCTCCGTCCTCCAAGTTCATATCGCGTTCCCTTGCCGCGCCCGCTTCGAGGCGGGTTAGCGACAACTCCGGTAGCCTACCATCACTCCCGGCGAGTGTCAAGAAAAAAGTATGGCGACCGCCCGGCTTTGTCACCGGCTCAAAATCACCACCCCATGTGGTGGATTTTGGTCAGGGGGGCCTGCCCACTTTCCTTTATTTTTCAATAAGTTACGCCCCATTGAAATTGGCACATCAATTGCCTTCGCAAATAATTGGTTGCTCCCTTCAAAAAGGGCAGCCCAGGTTTGCGGGGGAAGGAGGACGTCATGAAAAACCTAATAATGGCAATGGTGATCGGGTTAGCGCTGGCCACCACCGGCTTTGCCCAGGGGCGAGGCGGTCACGGTTTTGGCGGTGGGCACTACGGTAGGCATTCCGGCGGGCACAGTTTCAGCGGACGCAGCTACGGCGGCGGAGGCTTCCACTATCGCGGACGAGGGTATGGGGGCGGATACTACCGAGGGGGTGGCCGCGGAGGGTATGGTGGCGGATATTCAGGCTATCGCGGTGGCTACGGATACCGTGGCGGTTACGGCTACCGAGGTGGCTACGGATACGGCGGACCTCGCTTTGGATTTGGCTTCTCCTATGCCCCATGGCCCTACTGGGACGGGGCTTACGGCTACAGTTACCCGTATCCCTATTGCGACCCCTATTACGGCTGCGGGCCGACGTACTACTACCCCCCTGCGTATTACCCGGGTCCGGCGGTAGGCTTCGGTTTCTACTGGGGAGGCCACGGTGGTTGGCACAGGTAAGGCAGACGCTACGCCTGGTTTTTCTTGAGGACTCGGCCGGCCAGAGCGCCGGTGTGTTTCCCGTTTTCTACTGCGATCTGGCCATTGACGAGCACATAGGCTATGCCCCGTGGATGGCTGCGGGGATTCTCATAGGTAGCCGTATCCTCGATGCGCTCCGCGTCGAAGACAACCAGATCTGCTGCCATGCCCTCGCGAACCAGTCCGCGCTGGGGCAATCCCAGGCGCGCTGCGGGCAAGAAGGTCATCTTTCGGATGCACTGGGGGAGAGTCAAGATATTGAGCTCACGGGTGTAGTGCTGAAGGTAGCGGGCGAAAGTGCCCCAGGCTCGGGGGTGAGGTCTAGCGCCGATTAAGAGACCGTCAGTCCCCACCATGTGCGCGGGATGTTGCATGATGGTCTGGACGTTCTTCTCGAAGCCGATAAAGGCCAAGATGGATACTTCCAGCTTTTCGTCCAGCAGCAATTCACAGGCGAGATCAAACGGGGCCTTCCCTTTCTCGGCAGCCAGTTTCGCTATTGATCCGCCCACCGCCCACTGATTCTTCTCGCCGGCCACGCCCCCGACAACAATGTTGGGCCAATCAATGGGGACATGACTGAATCCGTCACACCCCTCGATTTCCATCTCCCGCCGAATCTTCTCGCGCTCTACCGGAGATGCGATTCTTTCCAAGAACTTCGCCGGGCCACCGGCGTGGACCCAAGAGGGGAAAAATCCCCCTAAAAACGTCGAAGCAGCCGTGTAAGGGTAAGAGTCAAGAGTGACGTCCATTCCTTGCGAACGGGCGGAGTCGAGGATGGCCAGCACCTCATTGGCCCTATGCTTATTCGGTTCAAACGACGAATGGAAGTGGGTAAAGTGCACGGGCGCACCGCTCTCCCGGCCTACTTGCAACGCCTCATTAATGGCCTCGACAAAGTGTGCTCCGTAGCTCCGCAGATGGGGAGCAAAGTAACCGCCCAGAGGTGTGATCCCCTGGCAACAGGCTACCAGCTCTCGTAGGTCAGCATAAGCGCAGGGAGGATAGGTGAGACCGGTCGAAAAACCCACCCCGCCTTCGCTCATGGCTTCGGCGACCAGCGCTCTCATCTGGGTAAGTTCGCCGTCGGTCGCCGTGCGAGTCTCTGTGCCCAAAACCAGCAAGCGGATGGCGCCGTGAGGGATAAGGTAGCAGACGTTGACCGCGACTTTTCCATCGAAGAGAGCCAGGTAATCACCCACGCTGCTCCAATCCCAAGCCAATTCCTCGCAATCTCCGTTCAACCCTTTCAGATTCTTCCTCAGGATTTGCAGGGTGGAAGGGTTTACCGGCGCGTAGGAAAGACCATCCTGCCCCAGGACTTCAGTGGTCACGCCCTGCATGATCTTGCTCTCCTGCCGCGGGTTGGCAAGCAACAGGATGTCGGAGTGCGTGTGCATGTCAACAAATCCTGGGCACACCACTAGACCCTGGGCGTCGATGATTCTTCGGGCTTCCACGTTTGTGGAATCGCCGACTGCCTGGATTTTGTCGCCGCTCACCACAACATCGGCGCGAAACCCGGGAGAGCCACTTCCGTCCACCACCGTTCCGTTCTTTATTGCAATGTCAAACATCCCGTTCACCCTCTTAATGGTCAGTCGCGGTCGGTGCGCAGCACGTTGACGGCAATGTAAGGGTCTGAGCCCGGTTTTCCCTTACGGATCACTTTCTTCGCCGGCGGTCGGGCAGGAATTGCACCTCGGGTGATGGACCCCACGGCCCTGCGCACCCAATCCAGATGGAATTTTTCGAACAGGCCGAAGTTGTAATAGCCAATTCCGTTTACCCCAGCCTTTAGGGAGGCTTCCGTAAGTCGGAGGACGTCCGTCGGACTGGCGGCGTCGGGGTAACCTGGGCGCACTGCAAAATGAACCGCTGTTTTCGCGCCCGCAGCGCGGCGGATTTCGCGCACTATTCCAGGAGCTTCTTGCGGCTTCCGCGCATAAAAGAGAGCCGTTACCGCGTCCGCAACCTGCCCCATGCGTTGCAGATCGATTCCGGACAGGTAATGCCGCCGTTCTTCCTGCCCGATAATAATGAGATACGCCTTCTTGTTGCGCGCGTGCAGGATTCCCGCGACGTCTTTGAAAAGGTCTTCCAGCACTGCGAACCGCATCTCGAGGTAATCGGCCAAGCCGGAAACGGAGGAGATTTTGGGCCCCACGCCCCCCCCAAAACGGTGCTTGCCCTCGAAATACTCCTCGAGCCAATCCTTCACTGCTTTTTCAACCGCCGTTCCATTGACACCACGCTGCTTCGCCGCCGCCAGGCAGGCTGGACAAAAACATAGCGAGAGCATCATCTCAGCGAAGGGAGTCACGCCTGTGCCTTCCTTTTCCAGGAACGAGTAGTGGCGAAAAGAAATGAACTCGAAACACTCGAATTCCACTGCGTTGATGGGATAGCTCGCGAGGTTGCCTGCCAAAGCTCGCATATATTCTTGTACGGCAAGCTGGGATGGGCACAAAGCATGGAGATAGCGATCACCAAATGCATTTTGAGTGGTGTACTCCGGATAGGTTGTGCCCAGGTGCGAGTTGTGAATGAAGACGGTCCAGGCAGTGACGCCGACACCTTCCTTCTCGCAGGCTTCTACAATATCTAGGTAAGAATCGTGGTCAGCGGCTAACCGGCTCGCCCTCGGCTGCATCTTCGTTCCTCCGAAGAATTGAGGGGAAGGGGGGAAATAGACCGCCCCGTCCTCGATGTAATACACCCGGTTCCTTGAATTGTGGGGCAGGAATGCTTTACCGCCATGGTAGCTTGACGCCATGTTGATGTGGTTCAGTCCCGTGGCGCGCGTCAGCTTGGCAAAAGCGGCGGGCCCTTCGTCAAGCACATCCCATGGGTAGCAGTACAAGGAAAGATACAAAGGGTTGGGAGCCGGAGCAGACGCATTAGTGTGTGGGGGGACGCCAAGCGATGCCGGGGCGCCAGTGATCGTCCCCGTAAGTTTCTTCTTCAAGTTGCCTCCTCGAGGGGATTGACAGGCTGCGGAAAAACCCGTTTAGCCTGCCAATCCGAGGAGTCCCGATCTGATCGGGACGACGAGGAATCTCGAGCTGCGTTGAAAATACTCAGAGCGAGATTCCTCTTCCGTCAACTGACGGACTGACGGATCGGAACGACAGCTTGGAGGAGTTTTTCCGCAACCCGTTGAACGCCGCGTTGCAAATGACGGCTTCGCGACCCCTCGCCCGCAGATTATACTCGCCTCTCTTCCAAAAGCGCTAGTGCTCCCCCTGGTTCTTACCCAGCGACATCTTACCCAGCGAAGCTTGACTAGGGATTTTCTCGGTGCTACGCTCCATGAGGTGAAGCGGCGGGTGCTCAGAATCGTCGTTCTGCTGTGGCTGGGGTGGTACATTTCCGGTCCCCTGTGCGAAACCGTCGACTTTTGGGACACGCCGCGGGTGGAGATGCTTGACGTCATGTGCTCCGCTGGAGGCACCGCAACCCTCGTAGCCTGCATCTTCTGCGTCGGAATCCTGCTGTTTCGAAAGTGGCGTGAGCGCTATTCGTTGCTGGCCAGAGCCTTCGGGCACCGCTTCCTTCCCCTGACTTTCCAGTTACCGACGTTCGCGTTTCTAACAGCACCTGCGCCTTCGCCATCGCCTCCATTACCACTGCGCATTTAGGTCCCGCCTTCCGACCGGAACGCCGCCAAGGACGTGTTCCGATATTCGTGTGCGAGTTCCTGTCCACAATGCTGTGAGAGGACTGCGCGGCACATACTCAGTTCTCGCGTATTATGAAGGACTTGGACAGGGCTTTCATTTCTGTGCGTTGCTTGCGTAGAGGTTGGTTGCCAACCGCTCACAAGTCCTGCGGTGAACTTTCCGTCACCTCCGGCGATTGGCTCCTCGACGACGTTTGCTGCGCCCCCCAAAGTGACACTTCGAAGCCCCGAGGTCAGCGATGGCAAAGGTCGTTTTGGTCAATCCGGCGATGTCCACACTGGGTTATAGCGTCATCACGCCGCGGTGGCTCTTCGTCATCGCTCAGGCAACGCCCGTAGAACTCGTTGGAGACCCCGTTCTTGTTGACGAAGCAATTCAGGAATTCGATCCGAGCGTGGTGCATCCGGGTGACATCGTGGGGATCGGCATCAGCACGGGCAATTGCCAGACGGGTTACGAGATCCTGAGAAAAGCTAAATCTATGGGCGGCAGCGTGATCATGGGAGGTATTCATCCTACGATCTTTCCCAATGAGCCGCTGGAAATGGGAGCCGATGCAGTTGTCACCGGCAACGGAGACGTTGTCTGGAGGCAGGCCATAGAGGATGCCTTGGAGGGGAGGCTGAAGCGACGATACGCCGGCGGGCGTGTACCCGGCGACGCCTTGCTGAAGGCCAGATGGGACCTTCTGGACCCTAGACAATATATGTTTCCCACCGTCCAGACCGTGGCCGGATGCCCCGAGAATTGCAGCTTCTGTTCCGTATGGGTGACAGACGGACGGCAGCCGCGGCAGCGTCTCAGCGAGAAAATCATCGAAGAAGCAAACCAGCTTTACGACTTGGGAGCTCGGTACATCATTTTTGCTGACGATAATTTTAACCCGGCGACGTTAGGTCGCATCGCCCGCGAGCCGAGCCCGCAGAAAAGAAGACAGCTCGAGCAAATCCGCGAGGAGCGATTGAGATTCTTCGATGACTACCATCGGTCCGTTCCGCCCAATCTCTATGCCTTCACTCAGATGACCACGGAGGTGACCAGCGACGAAGAGTACCTCTCAGCGATGTACCACAAGATGGGAATTAGAGCGGCATTGGTCGGGATCGAGTCGTTTTCGGAGGAGGGCCTCAAAATTGCCAACAAGTTGTGGAACCCCACCGGACGGAAAATGGTGGAGACCATCCAGAAGATTCAGGACGCCGGGATCGTGGTGCTGAGTTCAATCATCTGTGGTCTGGAGTCAGATACCGTGCAGACGATTCGAACCATGAGGAAATTTGTCCTGGAGTCCGGCTCGGTCCTGGCTCAATTCCCCATTTATCATCCCTATCCCGGAACCAAAGACTTCTACGAAATGATCAACGACAACAAGGGGCGCACCCAGCTCAATTTTGTTCCCAAGCATAAGAGTCAACTTCGGGAGGAGCGGTTCTGGTTAAAGCCTCTGAATGAGCTTGACGTCATCAGTCACCCGAACATCAGCCGGGACGACCTCCTCACGGAGAGTAAGAAGTGTTGGGACGTGTTTTATTCGATCAGAGAGGCCATGGCGCGTGTGAATCGGGGCCGGCCAGGAAAGTGGCCTCTGCCCGCGAAGTTTGTCTACCTGCTCTTTTGTATGGCCTTCAAGCAAATTTACGGCGGGCAGGGAATGGCCGCTGACGGCGTTCGGAGGAGGCGCGTGGGGAACATTACCCGAGGGATCATCAAGATCGGCATCGCGATCTTCAACTGGCACTCTCGAAAGCGATTGGGCGCGAGCGTACGCCACCCATTGGCACGGCCGGCGAAGGGCATGCCGTCCAGTTAGTTTAGCGCGGGGCGCATAAATGGGATTTCAGAGTTCGAATTGGAAGAAACATGCCCATGAGGCGGGATCGCGAAGGGCGCACACTTCCCGACAAAAAGCGTCCGATTAGCAATGGACAAAGAGAGCGGCGTTAAGTGTCCAATTCAGTTCGGGTGATAGACATGACGTCAACATCCGCCTTGCAAGCCATGTAGCCGGCGTCGATGGGAAAAATTCCGCCCGTTACTACTGCTGATTCATCGCTCGCCAGATACACCACAAAGGGAGCGATCTGTTCCGGTTTCGCCAAAGGCAACAGATGGAGTGATTGCATGATTGCCTGCGCTTTGGGGTTTTGGAGCCATTCCATTTGCGATTCCGTGCTTACTGTGCCAGGACAAATTGCGTTGACCCGCACCCCATCCTTGGCCATGCCCGCTGCAAATGACCGCGTCATAGCTATTACTCCACCTTTGGCGGCGGTGTAGCTGTCTAACCCGGGGCAACCAATAAGGCCGTCTACAGATGAGGTGAGGATAATCGAGCCGGCGCGCTGAGCGAGCATCTGGCGGCCAACATACTTGCAGCAAAGGAAGGTGCCCGTAAGCACGAGCGCAATCATCCGGTCCCAAGTTTCCTCCGGCAGCTCTGTCAACCGGCGGTCCTCGTTGTTCACGAATCGCGCATCGACCGCATTGTGATATAGGACGTCAATCCGGCCGTATTTGGCGAGTGTTCTGGCCACGAGTTCTTTCACACTCTCGACCTCGCGAACGTCAGCGCGAATGAAGGTCGCTTCCAGCCCTGCTTGCAGGATCGAGTGGCAAACCGTCGCCCCTCTCTCCTCGTTGATATCTGTGACGACGGCCTTCGCCCCTTCCGCAGCCAAAAGCGTCGCGCCCGCCCTGCCCATGCCGGAGCCACCTCCGGTTACGATCGCCACCTTGCCCTCGACCCTTCGCGCCATCCCCCAAGTTCCTCGTTGCCTAAAGGTATCTTCCTCCTTGCAGGAAGCTGGCCGAATTCTATCATCCTTTGAGTAATCTGCGGGCGTTTCCTTCCATTATGGCCTGGACTTGATCTTCCGGCAGGCCGGCTTCCCGAACCTTCAGGAACGCGGATTCAAAGTAGAAGAACGGATAGCCCGAGCCGAAGACCACGCGGGAAGATGTAATCTGCTTGACCAGCCGTGCCACACCACCGATTCCGTCTATCCTGGCAATATCAAAATAGATGTTACCTGTTTTGCCGAGTTCGGAAATGTGCTCGGTTGAATGCACACCTTGGTAGCCAGCGTTGATCAGGACCAAGCGCAAATTCGGTATGCGCCTGACAAGCTCGAGCAGGGGAGTGGGGTCTACGGGCGGGATGCGCATCAAGGCATATTGAGTGCGCTCGTCTTCCATGGCCAGCGCGATCTCCACCAGGAGCCGGTGGCGCTCAGCAGAAGCCAGCAGCTCGGCAACTACCGGGTCATCCAGTGTGTAGCCGTGATAATTCGGGTGCAAGCGAATCCCCGGCATCTTGTGGACTTCTGCGCAGCGCCGCAGGTCTTCCTGCCAGTCGGGCTGCTTGGGATTGATGGCCCCGAATGGGACCAGGAAGTTCGCTCCGTGCCGACGGCAGGCGTCAGCCAGGCGCGCATTCACGCCCGCTACGTCCCGATGCAGCAGACCTTCGAAGCTGCCGGCCCAAGCCCGCTTCACACCTTTCTTCCGGAGGTTCGCAACGAGGTCGGCAGGTTCGTCGCCCGTCAAGCGCCGGAAAGGCCAACGGAAGAGACTCACATTGGCATCAATCATAGCTGCGTTCCCTTCGCTCTCAGAATCGGCTGCAACACCCGGCGGAGGTTTTCGCCCATGATCAGGGGCCGAGCAGAAGGAGGAATGTCGGCGCCCATCACCTTGGCGAGTTGCGACGCAAAGCTGCGGCCGCCAATGTCGCTGCCATACATGATCCGGTCAGCGCCCAAGTCACGCACCGCCATTTCCGTGAACCCAGAAGTGGGATCGGAGCCGCTCAGGTCGGCGTAAACATTTTTCAACCGGCGCAGGGGAGGAATCCCGAGCTCCCAGGTAGCTCCTGTATGCCCACAGATGATGGTCACCGTGGGATGGCGGCGAGCGAGTTCGGCGAGTTCCACGGGTGTGGATTCGCCCACCATATTCCCGGTGGTCTTGATGTAGGTGTGGTGCATGACCACGGCCCTCAACTCGCCGGCGCGGGCGATGATACGGTCGAGCGGGGGCGAGTTGGCGAGCGCCGGCGTGTCAAACTCAATCTTCAGGCCGACCATGGGACCGTCACGTACACAACGGTTTATCTCGTCCAGACAGTCGTCGAGGTAATTGGGATTCATGAAGGCGTAACCCAGGGCACGGCCGTTCGAGTGCTTTAGGGCCTCCATGACCTCATCGTTTTGCTTGCGCATAGACTCCGGCCCTGCGTAGAACTCGAATTGCATTCCCAAAAACACGCACATGCGTTCGATGCCCATGCGGTCGGCGTAATGGAGAATGTTCCGCATCCGCTCTGCGGGCGTCGCACCCTCGAAGCCCTCCAAGTGGCAATGCCCATCCCAGATGCGAAGCGATTTGAGAGTATTTATATCGACCAGTCCGGAGGTCGCGGAGGGGGAAGGCGGAGTGGATGACGGAGAAACCCCCGCCACACCGGAGCTGGTGTTGCCGGATGAGAACTCACTGCTGCCGGCAACACCGGCAATGGCGGCGCCTGCGGAGGTCCGGTATAAAAACTGACGACGAGATAACGCCTGCTTTTTCACGTTCGACCCTCCCTGCACTGTAGCGGCGACTTTACGTCGCCAGGGTGCGGTCCGTCAGCCGACGGATAAAACCGCCGCTACGATCAACTGTGGCGATGTAAAATCGTCGCTACAATCAAGCCTCTTTTCTATTCACCCAGAGTTTCCTTTATGACATTTATGAGGGCAGAAACATACCACACTGCCTCGTTTTGGGGCGATCTATTTCGGGTCTCATCCAACTGGCCCCCAAGAGTCCTCGAAATGGTTCGCATTGCCCCTTGCCACCCGGCACTGTTGCAGCTCGAGACGAATTCTCGGATCGGATGGCGGTTACAATGGTGTGGAATTACTTACGATGGAAGTGACGGCGCAGGATTCTTTGGATGGTGACCACCGGATAGAAGAAAAACAGCGCCGTAGAGATGACCAGGATGAGGCTGGCCAGTACCATTGTTTCCTCGGTCAAGCTGCCAATACTGTCGGGAAGATGACAAGACCCGGAACCGTGTTACTCGGGCCCAGTGTCCTTGCAGGCCTTGGCTTCGTGGCCAGCTTAAGGGGGCCGGCCGCGATCGGCAATAGCACAGAGGTATTGGTACTGTATAGGTCTTGCAACGGGCACAACGTTGTACGAGAATCTGGTGCGATTTTAAAAGAAGGAGATTCAATAATGAATGAATCGGAACCGAAACGAACACCTAAGTCGAATTCCGAAATGCTCGATCGGAGGGAATTCCTGACTGCCAGCGGGGGTGCGCTGGCCTCCTTAGGCGTCTGGGATCAGCTCGCCGAGGCCCAAACACGAAACGAAGAGGCTTCGACACCGCAGGGTATCGAAGAAGTGGAGACTCCGGTGTGCCGCCTGCGTCTCGACCCGAAAAACGGGAATTTGGTGGGTGTCGCTTGGAAGGATCCGTCCCTTGAGATCATTCAGGAACCGCAGCTCGGCGAGAATTTTAGGCTTCTATTTCCACACCCTGATTATGAGGCCAACTACTTCGCGAGCCGCGAACAGAATGTAACCCGCATAGAAAAAACGGCGAATGGGGTCACTTGCGTTTATGAGAAGCTGCGCAATGCCCGCGAGACACTCGACATCCAGGTGCGCTACCACAT
>Ga0315282_10007633_pt1 | contig 17721 bp, 12 predicted proteins | sample YL17G07_20_MG_FD_203693 | JGI IMG/M metagenome (GOLD analysis project Ga0315282, IMG submission 203693) | Sediment microbial communities from Yellowstone Lake, YNP, Wyoming, USA - YL17G07_20 | ecosystem: Environmental > Aquatic > Freshwater > Lake > Sediment | place: USA: Wyoming | collected... | reverse complement strand
CTGGCGGAATTTTGCTACCGCTTCAACCGGCGCTTCTGGGAACCCCAAATGTTTAACCGGATGATCACTGCGTGTCTTAATGCTCAAACCGTTACCTTTTCGGAGCTAAGGCAATAAGCGTTTAAAAGATTTAGAAAAGCTCTTTCCGGAGGCGTTCTTCCCCATCTTACCCATCCTGCTTTCCCCCGGAGTCCGGTGGGGAATTTTCCCCCGGGCACAAAAGATTTTCCGGAAAAACGTTGACAAATGTTTTCTAAAGCGGTAACTTTATAGAGTTAAAATTTGGGCAGTTCTGGCCTGTGGAACGGGGCTTGAGATGCTGGCGTAGCTCAATGGTAGAGCGGCTGATTTGTAATCAGCAGGTTGCGGGTTCGAATCCCATCGCCAGCTCCAGGGAGGCATTATCTTTCAATCCGGAGAGGTACCCGAGTGGCCAAAGGGGACGGGCTGTAAACCCGTTGGCGCAGCCTACGGAGGTTCGAATCCTCCCCTCTCCACCACCACTCCTTCAGGTTGCGGGAATAGCTCAATGGCCAGAGCGTCAGCCTTCCAAGCTGAGGGTTGCGGGTTCGAGTCCCGTTTCCCGCTCCATTTTTTTCAGCCCACGTAGCTCAGTTGGTAGAGCACATCCTTGGTAAGGATGAGGTTCACCGGTTCGATCCCGGTCGTGGGCTCCATGAATTACAGGCAGTTCCCGCTCCCGGAGCCGGGTTCAGGTTAACCAAGTTTTGGAGAGAGAAGATGGCCAAGAAGAAGTTTGAGCGCAAGAAGCCGCACGTGAACGTCGGGACCATTGGTCACATCGACCACGGCAAGACCACGTTGACCGCCGCCATCACCAAGCATTTGGCCAAGAAGGGGTTGGCGCAGTACGTGCCCTTCGACCAGATCGACAAGGCGCCGGAAGAAAAAGAGCGGGGCATTACCATCGCCCTGGCCCACGTGGAGTACGAGACCGTGAATCGGCACTATGCGCACGTGGACTGCCCGGGGCATGCGGACTACATCAAGAACATGATCACCGGGGCGGCCCAGATGGACGGGGCCATCCTGGTGGTGGGGGCGGACGACGGGCCCATGCCCCAGACCCGGGAGCACATCTTGTTAGCGCGGCAAGTAGGGGTTCCTTATATTGTCGTGTTTCTGAACAAGGTGGACCTGGTGGACGACCCGGAACTCATCGAGCTGGTGGAGCTGGAGCTCCGGGAACTCCTGTCCAAATATGACTTTCCCGGGGACGACATCCCCATCATCAAGGGTTCGGCCCTGAAGGCCCTGGAGGCCGAGGATTTCAACTCCCCGGAAGTGAAGCCGATCTTCGAGTTGATGGACGCCCTGGACGGCTACATTCCATTGCCGGTGCGGGACGTGGACAAGCCCTTCCTGATGCCCATCGAGGACGTGTTCTCCATTTCGGGGCGGGGCACGGTGGTCACCGGCCGGGTGGAGCGGGGCCAGGTCAAGGTGGGGGAGGAAGTGGAGATCGTGGGCTTCGCCCCCACCCAGAAGACGGTGTGCACCGGGGTGGAGATGTTTCGCAAGACCCTGGACTACGGCCAGGCCGGGGACAACGTCGGCCTGCTGCTGCGGGGCATCAAGAAGGACGAAGTGGAGCGGGGCCAGGTGGTGGCCAAGCCGGCTTCCATCACGCCGCACACCAAGTTCAAGTCCGAGGTCTACGTGCTCACCAAGGAGGAAGGGGGGCGGCACACCCCGTTTTTCACCGGCTACCGGCCCCAGTTCTATCTGCGCACCACCGACGTCACCGGGGTGGCCAAGCTGCCCGACGGGGTGGAGATGGTGATGCCCGGAGACAACGTCTCCATGGAAGTGACCCTGATCACCCCCGTGGCCCTGGAAGAAGGGCTGCGCTTCGCCATCCGGGAAGGCGGCCGCACCGTGGGCGCCGGGGTGGTGAGCCAGATCTTGGAATAAGACATGAGAGACATCGTTACCTTAGCTTGTACGGAATGTAAGCGCCGGAATTATAGCACCACCAAGAACAAGCGGCGGACTCCTGACCGGCTGGCCTTCAAAAAATACTGTTCGTTTTGTCGGACCCATACCCTTCATCGGGAGAGCAAGTAGGGGGGAAGACAGGCCAGTAGCTCCAACGGTTAGAGCGCCGGTCTCCAAAACCGGATGTTGGGGGTTCGAATCCCTCCTGGCCTGCCATGTATGGTGGAAGAATATGGGATTAAGGGGTCGTTGGTGAGATACCGCCATCTATCCGGGCAATCAGACTCTCTCCTGGAATTCCCCTAACCGAGGTGTTTTAGGAAAATTGACCACACAGGTGGGCAGCCCCAGCCGGGGCGGGTGATGTCCCCGGCGCCAGGTGGGGCTGCCGCTTCCGTGCCGGGGAAAAACCGGGGGACCCAGCATGAAAAAGATCAAAGCCAAGCCCAAAACGGCGCTCAAAGAGGCAGGCGCCAGCGGCACCCGGGGACAGGTGGTCAAGTTAAAGGCCAAACCCAGGCGTTCCTGGAGCAGCAAACTGCCTCCGGTTCGCCAATATTGGAGCAGTACCAAACAATTTTTAGCGGAAGCCGTACAGGAATTAAAAAAAGTCACCTGGCCCAACCGCAAGGAGACCCTGGGAACCACCGGAGTGGTGCTGATCCTGGTCATCCTCATTGCCATCTTCCTGGGCCTGGTGGACTTCGGCCTCTCCCGGCTGGTGCGTTACGTGGTGCACTGAACCAAGGATCTGACTGTGGCCCCCAAGTGGTACATTATTCATACCTATTCCGGTTTTGAGCAAAAGGTCAAGACCGCCATCATGGAGCGGGCCAAGGCCCGGGGCCTGGAGCACCTCGTCGAGGAGGTCCTGGTGCCCACGGAAACGGTGGAGGAGATGGTCAAAGGGGAGCGCCGCCTCAGCTCCCGCAAGTTTTACCCCGGCTATGTGATGGTGCGCATGGAATTGACCGATGAGTCCTGGCACCTGGTGAAGGATACCCCCAAGGTTACCGGTTTCATCGGCAGCAAGGACGAGCCGGTGGCCATCCCCGAGGAGGACGCGGCCAAGATCATCGCCCAGATGCAGGAAGGGGTGCTGCGGCCCAAGCCCAAGATCAAGTTCGAGCAGGGGGACAAGGTGCAGGTCACCGAAGGCCCGTTTGCCAATTTTACCGGGGTGGTGGACGAAGTGCGGCCGGACCGGGGCCGGGTGCGGGTGATGATCAGCGTTTTCGGGCGCCCCACCCCGGTGGAGCTGGAGTTTACGCAACTGGAGAAGATTTAGCAGTGGTCAGTAGTCAGTGGCCAGTTGCCAGTGAAAAAAATGACAACTGACAACTGACAACTGACAACTGGCTACTGGCTACTCTGGATAAGGGGAAGGTTGTACATGGCAAAAAAGGTAATCGCCCAGATCAAATTGCAGATCCCCGCGGGCCAGGCCAACCCCTCGCCCCCCATCGGCCCCGCCCTGGGGCAGCACGGGGTCAACATCATGGAGTTCTGCAAGAGTTACAACGCCAAGACCGCGGCCCAGGAAGGCACCATCATTCCGGTGTTGATCACCGTGTACGCCGACCGCTCTTTTACCTTCGTGACCAAGACGCCGCCAGCCTCGGTGCTGCTCAAGCAGGCGGCCCAGCTGGCCAAGGGGGCCAAGGAAACCGGGCGGGAGAAGGCGGGCCAGATCACCAGGAGTCAGCTGGAGGACATCGCCCGCCAGAAGATGCCGGACCTGAACACCACCACCCTGGAGATGGCCATGCGCAGCATCGCCGGCACCGCCCGCAGCATGGGCATTGAGATTACGGAGTAGTAGCCGGTAGCCAGTAGCCAGTAGCCAGTAGCCAGTTAAAAGAAACCACTGACAACTGGCCACTGACTACTGACAACTAACCCAAGGGAGTGTGACACACCGATGGCCAAACATGGCAAGCGATATCGGGAGGCCGCCGCCAAGGTGGACCGCAACCAACGCTACCCCTTTGCCGAGGCGATGCATCTGGCCCTGGCCGGCGCCTCCAGCAAGTTTGACGAAACCGTGGAGACCGCGGTGGCCCTGGGAGTCAACCCCCGGCATGCGGACCAGATGGTCCGGGGCGCGGTGGTCCTGCCCCACGGGCTGGGCAAAACCGTGCGGGTCCTGGTCTTCGCCAAGGGCGAAAAGGAAAAAGAGGCCGCGGACGCCGGCGCCGATTACGTGGGGGCCGACGACCTCATCGAACGCATCAAGGGCGGCTGGCTGGGGTTCGACAAGGCCGTGGCCACCCCGGACCTCATGGGCGCGGTGGGGAAAATCGGCAAAATCCTGGGACCCCGGGGGCTCATGCCCAACGTCAAGGTGGGAACCGTCACCTTTGACCTCGCCAAGGCGGTGAAAGAGCTCAAAGGCGGCAAGGTGGAGTTCCGGGTGGACCGGGGCGGCGTGGTGCATGCCCCGGTGGGTAAGGTCTCCTTCGGAGCCGACAAGCTCCTGACCAACCTGGCGGCCTTCATGGACGCCTTGATCCGACTGAAGCCCGCCACCAGCAAGGGCACCTACATGAAAGGCGTCTATCTGTCCACCACCATGGGCCCCGGCATTCCCGTGGACGCCTCGGACGTGAAGAACCTGGTGCGGCTGCTGTAAAGGAGGAAATGGGTGCGTAAGGCAGAGAAAGCGGAGATCGTCCAGGGAATCCTGGGGAAGATAGCCAAGTCCCGCATCGGGATTCTCTCGGATTTCAAAGGGCTGAAAGTGGAAGACCTGACCAGGCTGCGACGCCAGCTGCGGGAGGCCGAGGGTGAGCTCAAGGTGGTGAAGAACACCCTGCTGACCCGGGCCGCGGCCGGAGATTCTGCCATGGCCCCCCTGACTTCCCGGTTCACCGGTCCCAACGCCCTGACCCTGGGCTACGGCGACCCGGTGGCTTTGACCAAAGTGCTCATCAAGTTCGCCCAGGAGCGCCCCCAGCTGCAGATCAAGGCCGGGGTCCTGGGGGGCCAGGTGTTGAGCGCCAAGGACCTGGACGCCCTCAGCAAACTGCCGGCCAAGGAAGTGCTGCTGGCCCACCTGCTGGGAGTCCTGCAGGCAGTGCCCACGGCCCTGGTCACGGTGCTGAGCGGGGTGGTCCGCAACCTGCTTAACGTGCTGGTGGCTTTAAGGGATCAGAAAGCGGCCGCGGAGCCGGCCGGGGCCACGTCCCCAGCGGAGCCGGCCGAGGCAGCGGAGCCGTCCGAGGCTGCGCCCCCATCCGAGCCGGCCGGGGTCTCGACCCCGGAGGAGCCGGCTGCCCCGGCGGCGACCGGCGGCGACCCGGAAGCCTAAATAAATTTTTTTAGCATAAAGTAAGGAGGAATAAAATGGCCATTACCCGGACTGAGGTAGTCGACTACCTGGCAAATATGTCGGTCCTGGAACTTTCCCAGCTCATCAAGGAGCTGGAGGAGAAGTTTGGAGTCTCGGCGGCGGCGCCGATGGCAATGGCCGCGGTGGGCGCGCCCGCGGCGGCCGCGGCGGCCCCCGTGGAAGAGGAAAAAACCGAGTTCGATGTGGTCCTGACCGCCTGCGGGCCTAACAAGATCCAGGTGATCAAGGAAGTGCGGGCGGTCACCAACCTGGGGTTGAAAGAGGCCAAGGAAGCGGTGGAAAACGTCCCCACGACCTTGAAAGAAGCAGTTTCCAAAGCCGAGGCCGAGGAAGTCAAGAAGAAGTTGGAAGCTCAGGGAGCTACCGTCGAGGTCAAATAGCGCCTCCTCCCGGCCATCCCTGAAGGAGTGCCCATGGCTAATGCATTATCGCCTTTAAGGCTGCATCGCAAAAACTTCGGCAAGATCGAACGGATTGTGGACATCTCTAATCTCATCGAGATGCAGAAGGAGTCCTACCGCCGTTTCTTGCAAAAAGACGTGGAACCGGTGGAGCGCGTCGACTTCGGGCTCCAGGGCGTATTCAAGAGCGTCTTCCCCATCCGGGATTTTTCCGGCGTCTGTTCCCTGGAGTTCGTGGAGTACGGCCTGGCGGATCCCAAGTACGACGTGGACGAATGCCAGCAACGGGGAATGACCTATGAGGTCCCCATGAAGATCCGGGTGCGCCTGGTGGTCTATGAGGCGGGCCCCGAAGCCAAGACCCAGACCATCCGGGACATCAAGGAGCAGGAGATCTACTTCGGCACCCTGCCCTTGATGACGGAAAACGGCACCTTCATCATCAACGGCACGGAGCGGGTGGTGGTGAGCCAGCTGCACCGCTCCCCCGGCTTGTTCATCGACCACGACCGGGCCAAGATCCACTCCAGCGGCAAGATCATCTACTCGGCCCGCCTCATCCCCTTGCGGGGGTCCTGGATTGATTTTGAGTTCGACCCCAAAGACATCCTGTACGTCCGCATCGACCGGCGGCGCAAGTTCCCGGCCACCATCCTGCTGAAGGCCCTGGGCTACACCACCGAAGAGCTGCTCAATTTCTTCTATAAGACGGAGCAGGTCACTCTCGAGGGCGGCACCATGCGCCGCAAGTTCATCCCGGAGATGCTGGCGGACCAGACCACTTCCACCGACATCCCTGATCCCAAGAGCGGCGAGGTCCTGATCAAGAAGGGAAAACGCCTGACCCCGGTGCTCATCCAAAAGATGAAGCGGGCCGGGGTGACGGAGGTCATCGGCTCCCCCATGGACCTGGTGGGCAAAGTGGTGGCCCACGACATCCTGGATCCGGAGAGCGGTGAAGTCCTGGCCCAGTGCAACGAAGTCCTGTCCGAAGACAAGATCCAGCAACTCCAGGAACGTGGCATCAAGGAGCTGGACCTCCTCTATATCGACGGGGTCAGCGTCAGCCCCTGCCTGCGGAATACCCTGGTGGCGGACAAGAGCAACACGATCAAGGACTCGGTCCTGGAGATCTACCGCCGGCTCCGGCCCAGCAACCGGCCCAACGAGGAAGTGGCCTTCAGCTTCTTCCAGAACCTGTTTTTCAACCCGGAGTACTACGACCTGTCGCCGGTGGGCCGCCTGAAGCTGGACCTGAAGCTGCGGTCTCCGGAGGAGCGTATGCCCCTGACCCAAACCACCCTGGTGCGCGAGGACATCCTCCTGGCGGTGAAAGAACTCATCACCCAGAAAGACCGGGAAGGGCCGGTGGACGACATCGACCATCTGGGCAACCGCCGGGTGCGGGCCGTGGGGGAACTCCTGGAAAACCAGTTCCGGGTGGGCCTGGTGCGCATGGAGCGGGCCATCAAGGAGCGCATGGCCATCCAGGACCTGGACACCCTGATGCCCCACGACCTCATCAACGCCAAGCCGGTGCAGGCGGTGATCAAAGAGTTCTTCGGCACCTCCCAGCTCTCCCAGTTCATGGACCAGACCAACCCGCTTTCCGAGATCACCCACAAGCGGCGCCTCAGCGCCCTGGGACCGGGGGGCTTGACCAGGGAGCGGGCCGGGTTCGAGGTCCGGGACGTGCATCCCACCCATTACGGCCGCATCTGCCCCATTGAGACGCCGGAAGGTCCCAACATCGGCCTCATCGTCTCCTTGAGCACCTTCGCCCGGGTCAACGAGCTGGGCTTCGTGGAGACCCCCTACCGGGTGGTGGAAAAGAAAACCGTGGGCGGCAAGCTGCAGGCCCGGGTCACCCGGGACGTCAGGTACCTGAGCGCCCTGGAAGAGGGGGAGGCGGTCATCGCCCAGGCCAACGCCCCCCTGGACCCCAAGGGGCGGTTCCTGGTGGCCAACATCGAGGCCCGGAAGGCCGGCGAGTTCATCATCGCCAGCCCCTCCCAGGTGGATTACATGGACGTGTCCCCCAACCAGTTGGTGTCGGTGGCCGCCTCTTTGATTCCCTTCCTGGAGCACGACGACGCCAACCGGGCCCTCATGGGCTCCAACATGCAGCGCCAGGCGGTGCCGCTCCTGACCAGCAGTTCCCCCCTGGTGGGGACCGGCATGGAGGGCGTGGTGGCCCGGGACTCGGGGGTCACCCTGGTGGCCCGGCGCAAAGGCGTGGTGGAGGACGTGGACTCCACCCGCATCGTCATCCGGGCCTCGGAACCTCCCACGGATGGCAACGGCTCCCCGGTGGACATTTACAAACTGACCAAATTTCAGCGCACCAACCAGAACACCTGCTTCAACCAGCGCCCCATCGTGGTGCCCGGCGACGCGGTGGAGGCCGGCCAGATCATCGCCGACGGCCCCGCCACCGCCATGGGAGAGCTGGCCCTGGGGAAAAACGTCATGGTGGCCTTCATGCCCTGGGGCGGCTACAACTTTGAGGACTCCATCCTGGTGAGTGAGCGCCTCATCCGGGATGACGTCTTCACCTCCATCCATATCGAAGAGTTCGAGGTCATGGCCCGGGACACCAAGCTGGGCAAAGAGGAGATCACCCGGGACATTCCCAACGTGGGGGAGGACGCCCTGAGCCACCTGGATGAGTCCGGCATCATCCGCCTGGGGGCCGAGGTGCGCCCCGGCGACATCCTGGTGGGCAAGATCACCCCCAAGGGCGAAACCCAACTCACCCCGGAAGAAAAGCTCCTGCGGGCCATCTTCGGGGAAAAGGCCGGGGACGTTAAAGACACCTCCCTCCGGGTCCCCCCGGGCATCGAGGGCGTGGTCACCGACGCCCGGGTCTTTTCCCGCAAAGGGGTGGAAAAGGACGACCGCAGCCGCTCCATTGAAGATGAGGCGGTGGCCAAGCTCCAGAAAGACCAGGCCGACGAGGTCGCCATCATTACCCAGAGCTACCGGCAGAAGCTCAAAGAGCTGGTGGTGGGCAAAAAATTGGATGACAACCTGGAAGACGACCGCACCGGCAACGTTATCCTGGAAAAGGGCACCGCGGTGGCGCCGGAGATGGTCTCCCGCCATCCACTGGAATTTTGGCGCCACGTCTCCTTTGAGCAAGCGGGCCTGGAGGACCAGCTGGACCAGCTCCTGGACCGCTACCAGGAGCAGCTGCACCTGGTGAACATGGTCTTCGAGGCCAAGCTGGGCCGCCTGCGCAAGGTGGACGAACTCCCCCCCGGGGTCATCAAGAAGGTCAAAGTCTTTGTGGCCATGAAGCGCAAGCTGGCGGTGGGCGACAAGATGGCCGGCCGCCACGGCAACAAGGGGGTGGTGTCCCGCCTCATGCCGGAAGAGGACATGCCCTACTTTGCCGACGGCACTCCGGTGGACATCGTCCTCAACCCCCTGGGGGTGCCCTCCCGCATGAACGTCGGCCAGGTGATGGAAACCCACCTGGGCTGGGCCTCCCATATCCTGGGGAAACACGTCGGCGAAATGATCGACAAGTTTTACAGCCTGGACAACATCAAGGACCGCCTCAAGCGGATCATGGCCGCAGATGCAACCATGTCCAGGGAAATTGACGACCTGGACTACGACGAGCTGCGGCGGATCTGGAAGACACACTACCAGGAAGGCATCCACATGGCCTCCCCGGTGTTCGACGGGGCCACGGAAAATGAAGTGCAGGCCTGTTTGCAGGAAGCCGGGCTGCCGGTGGGGGGCCAGTCCAGACTGCGGGACGGCCGCACCGGCGAGGAATTCGACCGGGACGTCACCGTGGGGGTGATGTACATGATGAAGCTGCATCACCTGGTGGCCGACAAGATCCACGCCCGCTCCATCGGACCCTACTCCCTGGTGACCCAGCAGCCCCTGGGCGGCAAGGCCCAGTTCGGCGGCCAGCGCCTGGGCGAGATGGAGGTCTGGGCCCTGGAGGCCTACGGCGCCGCTTACACCCTCCAGGAATTTCTCACCGTGAAGTCCGACGACGTGGCCGGCCGCACCCGCATGTATGAAAAGATCTTCAAAGGCGAATACGACCTGGAAGCGGGGCTGCCGGAGTCCTTCAACGTCCTGGTGCGCGAGCTCAAGAGCCTCTCCCTCAACGTGGAGCTCCTGAAAAAGGAAAAGGCCAAAGAATAGGCCGAGGAAGCTAAGTTATATGGATAAAATGCGCGAAGTTTCTTTAGAAGATCTCAACAGCCTGTTTGCCCGGCCGGAAGACCCCATCAGCATCGAAGCGGTGCGGCTGTCGTTGTCTTCTCCGGAAATGATCCGCTCCTGGTCCTTTGGAGAGGTGAAGAAGCCGGAGACCATCAACTACCGCACCTTCAAACCGGAACGGGACGGGCTGTTTTGCGCCAAGATCTTCGGTCCCGCCAAGGATTACGAATGTAACTGTGGCAAATACAAACGCATGAAGCACCGGGGCATCACCTGCGAGAAATGCGGCGTGGAGGTGATCCAGTCCAAGGTGCGGCGGGAACGGATGGGCCACATCGAGCTGGCCTGCCCGGTGGTGCATATCTGGTTTTTAAAATCTCTGCCCAGCAAGATCGGCAACCTCCTGGACCTCACCCTCAAAGAGCTGGAAAAGATCCTCTACTTCGAGGCCTTCGTGGTGGTGAATGCTGGGGACACCGATCTGAAAAAAGGGGAACTCCTCTCGGAAGAGAAATACCGCCAGAAGCGGGAGGAATTCGGGAACCGGTTCCAGGCCGGCATGGGGGCCGAGGCCATCCGGGAGATGCTGAAGGCCGTGGACCTGGACGCCCTGTCCGCGACGGTGCGGGCCGAGATGACCAAAACCAGCTCCGACGCCAAGCGCAAGAAGCTGGGCAAACGCCTGAAAATCATCGACGCCTTCAGAGACAGCAGCCAGCGGCCCGAGTGGATGGTCATGGAGGTGATCCCGGTGCTGCCCCCGGACCTGCGCCCCCTGGTGCACCTGGACGGCGGCCGGTTCGCCACCAGCGACCTCAACGATCTCTACCGTCGGGTCATCAACCGCAACAACCGGTTGAAACGCCTGCTGGAGCTCAACGCCCCGGACATCATCATCAGAAACGAAAAACGCATGCTGCAGGAGGCGGTGGACGTCCTCTTCGAGAACGGCCGCCGGGGCCGCACCATCACCGGTCCCAACAAGCGGGCCCTGAAATCGCTCTCCGACATGCTCAAGGGCAAACAGGGGCGCTTCCGCCAGAACCTGCTGGGCAAACGGGTGGACTACTCCGGACGCTCGGTCATCGTCATCGGCCCGGAACTGCGGCTGCACCAGTGCGGGCTGCCCAAGCAGATGGCCCTGGAGCTCTTCAAACCCTTCATCTTTCAGAAGCTGGTGGCCCGGGGCTACGCCACCACCATCAAGGTGGCCAAGCGCCTGGTGGACCGGGAGACCCCCGAGGTCTGGGACATCCTGGACGAAGTGGTGCGGGAGCACCCGGTGATGCTGAACCGGGCCCCCACCCTGCACCGGCTGGGCATCCAGGCCTTTGAACCCATCTTGATCGAAGGCAAGGCCATCCAGCTCCACCCCCTGGTGTGCACCGCGTTCAACGCCGACTTCGACGGCGACCAGATGGCGGTGCACGTGCCGTTGTCCATCGAGGCCCAGATCGAGGCCCGGACCCTGATGATGTCCACCAACAACATCTTGAGCCCGGCCAACGGCGACCCCATTATCATCCCCACCCAGGACATCGTCCTGGGGCTCTATTACCTCACCCGGGAACGGCCCTTCGCCCCGGGGGAGCGGGTAGAGAAAAACGGCAAAAAGCCCATGCCCTTCGCCTCCCCCGAGGAGGTGCGGGTGGCCTACGACCAGGGACAGGCGCATCTCCAGGCCCGGGTGCCGGTGCGCATCAACGGCAAGATCCACCACACCACGGTGGGCCGGATTATCCTGCGGGAGATCCTGCCCGAGGGCATCCCCTTCGAGCTCATCAACACCACCATGACCAAAAAGGAGATCCGCAAGCTCATCGCCCATGCCTACCGCAAGTGCGGCATCAAGTCCACGGTCATCTTCGCGGATCAGCTGAAGAATCTGGGCTACAAATACGCCACCCAGGCGGGGATCTCCATCTGCATGCAGGACATGGTGATCCCGGCGCGCAAGGCCGATATTCTGGCCCAGTCCAAGGCCGAAGTGATCCTGGTGGAGGAGCAGTACCAGGAAGGTCTCATCACCGAGGGTGAAAAGTACAACAAGGTGGTGGACATCTGGGCCAAGGCCACCGACGAGATCGCCGCCGAGATGATGGCCGAGATGGCCCGGGACGTAGTGGACGTGGAAGAAACGGACCCGGAAACGGGCCAAACCGTGGTGCGCCAGGAAGAAGTGGCCTCCTTCAACCCCGTCTTCATGATGGCCGACTCCGGCGCCCGGGGCAGCAAGGACCAGATGCGGCAGCTGGCCGGCATGCGGGGCCTCATGGCCAAGCCCTCGGGCGAAATCATCGAGACCCCCATCACCGCCAACTTCCGGGAAGGCCTGACGGTGCTGCAATACTTCATCTCCACCCACGGCGCCCGGAAAGGGCTGGCCGACACCGCCCTGAAAACCGCCAACTCCGGCTATCTGACCCGCCGGCTGGTGGATGTGGCCCAGGATGCGGTCATCACCGAGGTCGACTGCGGCACCATCGACGGCATCTTTGTCACCCCCCTGGTGGAAGGCGGTGAAATCATCGAGCGGGTGGGGGACCGGGTCCTGGGGCGCGATGCCCTGGAAGACATCGTCGACCCCCACACCGGCGAAGTGCTGGTGGAAGCCAACCAGGAAATCGACGAGGACGCGGCCCGGCGCATCGAAGAAGCGGGCCTGGAAAAAGTCCAGATCAGGTCCGTCCTCACCTGCCAGACCCGGCGGGGGGTGTGCGCCAAGTGCTACGGCCGGGACCTGGCCCACGGCACCCCGGTCTCCATCGGCGAGGCCATCGGCATCCTGGCGGCGCAATCCATCGGCGAGCCCGGCACCCAGCTGACCATGCGCACCTTCCACATCGGCGGCACCGCCTCCCGCCGGGCCGAACAGAGCTTCCACGTGTCCCAGGGCCGGGGCCGGGTGCGCCTTGACAACTTCGTTGATTCCAAGAAGGAAATCCCTTGCCCCATGAAGATAGCGGTGGACCGCAACGGCGAACAGGTGAACCTGAGCCGCCTGGCGGAACTGGTGCTCCTTACCGACAAGGGTATAGAGCGGGAAAGGTATCCCCTGACCTACGGCTCCCACCTCAAGGTGCGGGAAGGCCAGGAAGTGGAAGCGGGCCAGGTGCTGGCCGAGTGGGATCCCTTTACCAACGCCATGCTCACCGAAGTGGGCGGCCGCATCAAGTTCGGCGACATCGTGGAAAACGTCACGGTGCAGGAACGGGTGGACCCGGTGACCGGCAAGGCCTCCCGCCTCATCATCGAGAGCCGGGACCAGGAACTGAGGCCCCGCATCTCGGTGAAAGACGAGACCGGGGCCACCGCCCGCATCCCCGGGACCCCGGCCTTCGCCCGCTACTTTATGCCGGTGGGCGCCATTCTCATGGTGAATGAAGGCGACGAGGTCTTTCCCGGCGACGTCATCACCAAGATTCCCCGGGAAACCACCAAGACCAAGGACATTACCGGCGGGCTGCCCCGGGTGGCCGAACTCTTCGAGGTGCGCAAACCCAAGGAGACCGCCATCATCAGCGAAATCAGCGGCGTGGTCTCCTTCGGACGCCACATCAAGGGCAAACGCAAGATCGTGGTCACCCCGGAGGTGGGCAAGCCCAAGGAATACCTCATTCCCAAGGGCAAGCACGTGGCGGTGCAGGAGGGCGATTACGTCCGGGCCGGGGAGGCCCTGATGGACGGCTCCGCCAACCCCCATGACATCCTGAACATCAGCGGCCTCAAGGAGTTGGCCCGCTACCTGGTGGACCAGGTCCAGGAAGTCTACCGCCTCCAGGGCGTCAAGATCAACGACAAGCACATCGAAGTCATCGTCCGGCAGATGCTCCGGCGCATCAAGGTGGTGGAACCCGGCGACACCGACTTTCTCATGGGCGAGCAGGTGGAGAAGTGGGTCTTCGAGGAAAAGAACGAGGACGCCATGGCCGCCGGCAAACGGCCGGCCACCGGCGAACCCATGCTCCTGGGGATCACCAAGGCCTCGCTGACCACCGAGAGCTGGATCTCCGCCGCCTCCTTCCAGGAGACCACCAAGGTGCTGGCCGACGCCGCGGTGCAAGGCAAGGTGGACTATCTCCACGGCCTTAAGGAAAACGTCATCATGGGACGGCTCATCCCGGCGGGCACCGGTCTGCCCCAGTACCGGGAGTTGAACATCAGGCTGGCCGAGGAAGAGGAAGCGCCGGAGTTGCCGGCCCCGGAAATAGTGGAGGCCGAACCAGAGCCCCCGGCGGTGGCCGAGCAATAAAAGATTGACAAAGTCCTGGAAAAAAGGGTAAAATTTTCATTTTTGGTGGGCTCGCGCCAACCGGGGCCCCGCGGAGAGGGAATGCCTACTATCAGCCAGTTGGTCCGCAAGGGCCGGGAAAAACTCAAGAAGCGCACCGCTTCCCCGGCCTTGCAAAGCTGTCCCCAGAAACGGGGGGTGTGCGTCCGGGTGTATACCACCACCCCCAAGAAACCCAATTCGGCTCTGCGCAAAGTGGCCCGGGTGCGGCTCACCAACGGCATCGAGGTGACCACCTACATCCCCGGGGTGGGCCACAATCTCCAGGAGCACTCCGTGATCCTGATCCGGGGCGGCCGAGTGAAAGACCTGCCAGGGGTGCGCTATCACGTGGTCCGGGGCACCCTGGACGCCTCGGGAGTCCAGGACCGCCGCCAGGGGCGCTCCAAGTACGGGGCCAAGCGGCCCAAGTAAAGACGGTTTACGGTTTTCTGTTTTCGGTTTTCGGCAAAAGCGAAAAAAGAATAATTGTAATAAAGCCGAAACAGAGGCCGAAGGAACATTTAGAGTTATGGGGATTAGCGTAAGGTTTTCTTAACCGAAAACCGAAAATCGAGGTAAAAATGCCCAGAAAAGGCGGGGTGGTCAAGAGGCCGGTTCCCCAAGACCTGAAATACAACGATACGCTGGTGAGCCGGTTCGTCAACGGTCTGATGGAGCGGGGCAAAAAGAGCACCGCCCAGCGCATCTTGTACAACGCCATGGACATCATGGCCCAGCGGAGCAACGACGACCCCCTAAAGCTCTTTCACCAGGCGGTGGACAACGTCAAGCCGCTGATCGAGGTGAAGTCCCGCCGGGTGGGCGGCGCCACCTACCAGGTGCCGGTGGAAGTGCGGGCCGACCGCCGGGTCTCCCTGGCCATCCGCTGGCTCATCGGCTTTGCGGCGGCCCGGGGCGAGAAATCCATGGAGGCCAAGCTGGCCGGAGAACTGCTGGACGCCGCCGCCAACCGCGGCGCCACCATCAAAAAACGGGAAGATACGCATAAGATGGCCGAGGCCAACAAGGCCTTTGCCCATTATCGTTGGTAACTTAAATTGGCAAGAACAACCCCGTTAAACCGGGTGCGGAATATTGGGTTTATGGCCCACATCGACGCCGGTAAAACCACCACCACGGAGCGCATCCTGTTCTACACCGGAGTGACGCACCGCATGGGTGAGGTGCACGACGGCCAGGCCGTCATGGACTGGATGGCCCAGGAGCAGGAGCGGGGCATCACCATCACCTCCGCGGCCACCACCTGCTACTGGCGGGACCATCGGGTCAATGTCATCGACACCCCGGGACACGTGGACTTCACCATCGAGGTGGAGCGCTCCCTGCGCGTCCTGGACGGGGTGGTGGCGGTCTTCGACGCGGTGGGCGGGGTGGAGCCCCAGAGCGAGACGGTGTGGCGCCAGGCCGACCGCTACGGCGTGCCGCGGCTGGCCTTCGTCAACAAGATGGACCGGGTGGGCGCCGATCTGCCCCGCTGCCTGAAGATGATGCGGGAGCGCCTCAAGGCCAACCCGGTGCTGATCCAGCTCCCCCTGGGAGAAGAAGACAAGTTCCGGGGGATCATCGACCTCGTCGCCATGAAGGCCCTGGTTTATGAGGACGCCGGCCAGGGGACCCAATTTGCCGTAGCAGAGATTCCCGCGGACTACCAGGAACTGGCCCTGGAGCAACACGGCCAGCTGCTGGAAGTCCTGGCGGAAGTCGACGAAGAAATCATGGAGCGGTACCTGGCCGACCAGCCGGTGAAGATCGATAAGATCAAGGCGGCCCTGCGCCGGGGCACCATCGCCCTGGAAGTGGTGCCGGTGCTGTGCGGCTCCGCTTTCAAGAACAAAGGCATTCAACCGCTCTTGGACGCGGTGGTGGATTATCTGCCCTCGCCGGTGGACATCCCGCCGGTCAGGGGGCTGGACCCCAAGGGCAACGTGGTGGAGCGCGGCGCCACGGACGAGGAGCCCCTGGCGGCCCTGGCCTTCAAGCTCCTTTCCGACCCTTATGTGGGCCACCTCACCTTCTTGCGGATTTATTCCGGGGTCCTGGCCTCCGGCACCTCGGTGCTGAACGCCACCAAGGGCGCCAAAGAGCGCATCGGCCGCCTCCTGAAGATGCACGCCAACAAGCGGGAGGAGATCAGCGAGGCCTACGCCGGGGATATCGTGGCCGCGGTGGGCTTGCGCCATACCACCACCGGCGACACCCTGGCGGATGAGCGGGCCCCGGTGATTCTGGAGACCCTGCACATTCCCCAGACGGTCATCGACATCGCCATCGAGCCCCAGACCAAGGCGGACCAAGACAAGCTGGGCCAGGCCCTGGGCAAGATCTCGGATGAGGACCCATCTTTCCGGGTGCACTCCGATACCGAAACCGGCCAGATCATCATCTCCGGCATGGGGGAGCTGCATCTCGAAATCATCGTGGACCGGCTGCTGCGGGAGTTCAAGGTGGACGCCCGGGTGGGCAGGCCCCAGGTGGCCTACCGGGAGACCATCACCGAAGAGGCCCGGGCCGAAGGCAAGTTTGTCCGCCAGACCGGCGGCCGGGGACAGTACGGCCATGTGGAGCTGACCCTCAAGCCCCTCATCGCCGGCTCCGGCGTGGTCTTTGAGAACAAGATCGTGGGCGGCGCGGTGCCCCGGGAATTTATCCCCGCGGTGGAAAAGGGCGTTAAGGAAGCCGCGGCCACCGGCATTCTGGGCTACCCCATGGTGGACCTGGAAGTGGCCCTGGTGGACGGCTCCTACCACGAAGTGGACTCCTCCGAGCGCGCCTTTTTCATCGCCGGCTCCATGGGATTCAAAGAAGCGGCCAAGCGGGCCCGGCCGGTGCTGCTGGAGCCCATTATGGATATCGAGGTGGTGGCCCCGGAAGATTTCGTGGGCGAGGTCATGGGCGAATTGAACGCCCGGCGGGGCCGCATCACCGGCATGGAGAGCCGGGGTTCCACCCAGATTATCCACGGGCAGGTGCCCCTGGCCACCATGTTCGGGTACGCCACCACGCTGCGGAGCGCCACCCAGGGCCGGGCCACTTTCACCATGCAATTTGATCATTACGAGCCAGTCTCCGCCTCCCTGGCGGAGGAGATCTTAGGCCGGCGTCAAGCCCGGGCATGACCCCTTGAGTTTAGGAGGAAATCCTCATGGCCAAGAAGAAGTTTGAGCGCAAGAAGCCGCACGTGAACGTCGGGACCATTGGTCACATCGACCACGGCAAGACCACGTTGACCGCCGCCATCACCAAGCATTTGGCCAAGAAGGGGCTGGCGCAGTACGTGCCCTTCGACCAGATCGACAAGGCGCCGGAAGAGAAAGAGCGGGGCATTACCATCGCCTTGGCCCACGTGGAGTACGAGACCGTGAATCGGCACTATGCGCACGTGGACTGCCCGGGGCACGCGGACTACATCAAGAACATGATCACCGGGGCGGCCCAGATGGACGGGGCCATCCTGGTGGTGGGGGCGGACGACGGGCCCATGCCCCAGACCCGGGAGCACATCTTGTTAGCGCGGCAAGTAGGGG
>Ga0315282_10007632_pt1 | contig 17724 bp, 13 predicted proteins | sample YL17G07_20_MG_FD_203693 | JGI IMG/M metagenome (GOLD analysis project Ga0315282, IMG submission 203693) | Sediment microbial communities from Yellowstone Lake, YNP, Wyoming, USA - YL17G07_20 | ecosystem: Environmental > Aquatic > Freshwater > Lake > Sediment | place: USA: Wyoming | collected... | reverse complement strand
TGGCGGTTCCTTTCAATTAAATGTTATTTCTCTTTTTGCCAAATCATACCGGATTTGGCTTTTAGGAGCCGCCGCGTTTTTCTAACCTTCAACTATGAATGGGACATCCCCCTAAAAAAGTGGATATTGCTAAACGATTAATTAATACGATCGACCCATCCATTAAAGTAGAAGTAGTCTCCAAAGAATTAAGAACTGAAGAGGCATTTTCCAAAATAAAAAAATCTAATTACGTTTTTGGGTGTGTTGACAACGATGGGAGCAGGCTAATACTTACTGAACTATGCAGTGCTTTTAAAATACCATATTTTGATTTAGCATCAGATATAATCAATGAGGAATCTGGTTTGAGTTACGGAGGAAGAGTGTTTGTCAATTTTGATGATAAGGGCTGCCTCAGTTGTTATAACATAATATCTCTACTGAACGCAGGCATAGAGCTTGAATCTGAAGAAGCAAGAAGGGACCGGGCTGAAATTTACGGAGTCTCACAGGAGTATCTTAATAGCACTGGTCCATCTGTTGTTTCGGTCGATGGAGTAGTTGCATCTCTTGCAGCGACAGAGTTTATGGTGATGATCACCGGACTTCGTTCCCCTAATCGTTTGCTCAACTATCACGGACATATAGGAGTTGTTCATATGAATAAAGATAAACCACAGCCAGACTGTTATTATTGTAAGTCCATTCGTGGCAAGTATAATAATGTCAATGTCGATCGATATTTAAAAAGAAAATAAATTCAATTTGTTTGCCCCAAAGACAATCAAGAAAGGGGCGAAAGACTTATGCCTAACAGGCAAACACATACGACCGTTGGAACTGTAGCTGGTATGGGGGTTGTTGCCTATAGAGCCAGACATCAGAGTGATGAAAACATTCTCTTAGAAATGGTTGGTGGCGGAATTGGCGGTTATATGAGTAGTCGATTGCCGGATGTTATTGAGCCAGCTTCATGGCCTGGTCATCGTCAACTTGCTCATTCTACTGCTACTGGAGCAGTCATCGTAACTACCGCTTACAAACTAATCGGAGAGTGGGAGGAATGGTGCCATTCCAAGGCTGAATATTACCAGAACAGGAAAAGCGATGAGACCACAAATTGGTTTGAGAAATTTTTGTATGCCTTGCTCGAAATATTACTACACATTGCCAGCGGCACTTTGAGCGGTCTTAGCGCTGGTTACCTATCGCATCTCTTTTTGGATGGTAGTACCCCTAAAGGCCTGCCGATGATCAGCTAAATCGTCACTTTTTCTAATCTGCATTTGCGTTGCTCCCAGTCGGGCATGAGGGCTGAAAGCAAACGGAAGAATCGAGGATTGTGCTTGGGATATTTTAGGTGGCAAAGCTCGTGCATGATAACATAATCTACGCAATGAATTGGCGCCTTGACAAGTTCTGTGTTCAGAAGAACACTTCCATTGTTTCCACAACTTCCCCATCTCCTTGTCATCCGACGCAGCTTTATTTTGGGATAAGGAACCCTATACCGCTTGGCATCTTCAAAACATGCTTGTAACCTACACTCAAATGTAGCACGTGCATGTTCGCTAAACCAGCTTTGGACCACCTCCTTTATCTTCTTTTCCCTTGATGGAACAGGAGTGATTACCCAAATGAATTTACCTCGCATTTTAGCCGAATATTCGCTATCCTTTCTTATCCTCAGACGATATTGTCTTCCCAGATAATAAAATGTTTCACCACTAATATACTGCTTTTCAGGTAAACGAGGCATAAACTGGCTGAAATAATCTCTCTGCTTGATAATCCAGTGCGCACGCTTTTTAACTTGCTCCAATACTTTTGTTTGGTCGTATCGAAATGGAGACCTCACCACGACCCGCTGGTCTGGGTACACTATGATTCTAAGCTTCTTTACATCACAAAAGCAAATCTGACAAGTAAACCTCTCCTTGCCAAATTTAAATTCGCAAATAGCTTGTTTTTGGTTTTCCATACTCATGGCAATCTTACTTTGGCAATTTCTAAACATCTGTCCATAATTAGATCAATATTTTCAAAGGTAAAATCAATTTGGTGTTTATCTTTGAGTTCAAAAAGATAGTCTTCAATATACTGACGCATGCGGTTTTGGCAGTCTATGTTTACTGTCCAATTTACTATGCGATTCTCATTGATGATATTTGCAATAGCAAGGCTTGCATCCGCGCAAATTTCTTTGCAGTGTGTATCGTCGCAACTTTGCTGGAAGATGGGGTAGATATTTCTGAAAAAAGAGGTTGCTATTTCATTATGCCGTACTTGTTCCGCTACATCATCCCCCGATGGCCGCAAAACCTGTTTTTCTATCTCAAGGGCCTTATTGAGATATTCTGCTTCTCTTATCCGATTTGCCCTGAAAGCATTGATGAGGTCTTGAAGTAGTTTCGAAAATTTCTGATAGAAAGCCGGGTCTTCCTGCTTCCATTTAACTTCCAGTACCCGCTTAGTATTGTGTGCTATCATATCTGCTTTTGCTGCATCACCATCACTTTCTGACATGGCCTTGGCGCGTTGCTCTTCATCGAAAAGGTCAATAGCCCCCACTATCTGCTCAACACCCTCTGTACCTATATTTGTATCAAGTAACTTTTTGATCTTCGGCTCATACTCTGAAAAGTCGATAACTTCAGCGTATCTCCTTCGAACAGAACTGCGTAGCTCACTAAAGAAACCTAAATCTTTGCGATACTCATCAATTTTCTTCTGAGGTGTATTTTCTAAAAAAGATACTGTCGACAGCGCAATCCCAAAGGTCCTCGCAAAGTCCGAAAACTTCTCATAGAACCTCACCCGCAAAGCGTCATCTGCCAACAATCGCTCAAAGGCTTCTTCATCACGTTTGTTTGGAATATTTTTGAATATATCCCAGACCTCAGATTGTTTTTGAGGCAGTTTCTCAATAACAGAATGAACGTCTGTTAGCATTCCCTCAAGATCTTCCATATCAAAATCAGGCAAGGCACTATACATATCAAGTGCGTGATCGAGATTTTCAAGAACTCCCCTGTAGTCAATTACGTAGCCGTAATCTTTGCCGTCATAGAGTCGGTTCACACGGGCGATCGCCTGAAGCAATGTATGTTCTTTGAGTTGCCGAGTAAGGTATAGCACTGTATCACGTGGCGCATCAAAACCTGTCAGTAATTTATGAACAACAATAATGATTTCAGGTGCTCCATCTTCCGGTTCACCGTGTTTGAAGGCGTTTATAAGTTGTCGGTTGTATTCTTTCTCGGTTCCGAACTTGTCCATCATCGCCCTCCAGAAGCGAATTACTTTCTCTTTGTTTTCTTTATATATATCTTCTTCGCCTTCGCGTTCATCCGGGCCGGAAATCAGAACTTCGGACTGAACCATGCCGAATTCGTCAAGAAAGTCTTTATACAACAGAGCGGTTGTCTTGTTCGGTGCAACTAATTGCGCTCTAAAAGGCGTATGTTGCCAGTTATCTCTGAAGTGCTTATTCACATCCCAGGCGATTTCACGTACTACCGGCTCAGCCTGCATAAGCATATCTTCAGTGCTGAATTTCTTTTTTAGGTCGGCTTTTTGCTCATCGGAAAGGTTTTCTGTAATTCGCTCAAACCATTCGTCTATAGCCTTTTTATCAACCTTTTCTCGAACATGACGCCCTTCATAGAGAAGTGGAACAACAGCTTTGTCCTCTACAGCCATTTGAATGGTATAGGGGGGGCGGATAAGACCTCCAAAGCGATTTATAGTGTTCTTGTTCTTCTTCATAACAGGTGTGCCAGTAAAGCCAATAAAACAAGCATTAGGCAAAGATTTACGCATCTTGGCGTGAAAAGAGCCGTACTGAGTTCTGTGCCCTTCGTCCACCAGAACAAAGATATTTTGGTCTTCATTGCGTATACCTTGCTTGCTCACGGCTGCTTCAAATTTATTGATAACCGTCGTGATGATTCTGTGTTTTCTGCCCTTCAACATTTCGACGAGGTTTGAGCCGGTAGTAGCCTGTTCTAACTCAGCACCACAATGTTTGAAGGTTCTATAAATCTGGTCGTCAAGGTCAACCCGGTCTGTTACCAATACAATCTTGTAATCGTCAATGTCTTTTTCCATGGCGATGGCCTTAGCGAGCATTACCATCGTCAAGCTTTTTCCGCTGCCTTGTGTATGCCAGACCACACCCCCCTTGCGGCAGCCACCTTCGATTTTTCTGATTCGTTCCAAAAGTTTCTTTACACAGAAGTACTGCTGGTATCTGGCTATCTTCTTTTCGCCAGCGTCAAATAAAATATAGCGGTGTGATAGTTCCAGAAGCCTATCAGGCCTGCACAATGACCAAATGGCTTTGTCCTGCTCTGTGACTTCACGGCCACCTTCGGCTCCTAAACGCTCAAAATACTGCCGCACATAAGCGAATCGGCTACCAAACAATTTGTCCTTTTTATCCGATGATAAGGGATGATTAATCAACTCTTTGATTTCCTTTTCGTAATCACCTTCCTCTCGCCAGAGCGCCCAGAATTTCCTTTGGGTACCGGTCGTTCCATACTTGGCTTGATTTTTGGATACAGCCATTAGAAGCTGCGTATATATGAACAATTGGGGGATACCATCTTCCTTTTGATTGCGAATATGCTGGCTGATAGCTTCCTCGATAGGGTCTTTACCCGGGCCAAGGTCTGTTCTTTTACACTCGATTACAGCCAGTGGAATGCCGTTGACAAAAAGAACGATGTCCGGGATATATCTGTCTTTTCTGCCGGTTCGTTCAACCTCAAATTCCTCCGTAACATGAAAAACGTTTCTTTCCGGGTGTTCCCAGTCAATATACTGGAGGGTAAAGCTTTTAATATCACCGTGAATTGACTGCTGTAGACTCTTGCCGAGACAAAGCAGGTCATAGATTTTCTCGTTTGTCCTCACCAGCCCGTCAAAAAGAACTTCTTTCAAGGTTTGCACCGCTGTATGAATATTACCTTCGCTGAAAGGGTATTCCTCGCCCCTGTACTGGATTGTATTCATTGACCGAAGCTGTTTTTCCAGAATACCGTCAAGCAGTACTGCCGATGTCCTCTCGTTTCGATACTTGTTGGCCTCACAAGGTGTTAGATATTCCCAGCCGAGATTCTGCAATAATTGCAGTCCCGGTATCTGTGATATATGGTCTTCTTTTATTAATGGCACAGTGGGCATATTAGTTCTCCATTATTTCCCGTTACCTGCATAAAGGTTAAACAGGAAAACGTGAATAATCACTTTGCGTTCAGGGTCTTCCTGAGAACGGCATAGAAAACGCCATTCACCGGCTTGTTTACTGTCTAAGGACTTTTCATAATTGGCGTGACTCTCAAAGATTCCCGGAATCTTTCCTTGAATCTCAGTAAAAGCTGCTACAGTTTTATTAAAGATAACCAACGCTGTTTTACAGTCTCGCCAAGTTAAATAGCCCAAAAGCTGGTCGCTTGCTTGAGTCAATTCAGAAGTGCCTCGCCAAACCTTACATTCAGCGACAAAAGCTGCCCGATCTTTATTTTCAATCCGAATATCTGTTTTTCCGCTTCGACGGAAGGTCTCGCCGGTTGCATCACCTTGATAATGGCCATTGAGATGAGCAAGGATTATATCTCGTAACTCCTCTTCATCATGTTTAGCAAATGTTTCAGGTGTGCTTTCATAAGTCCTGCCTTCATGGCGAATAACGCCGAGGATGTGCTCATAATCGTCATCACTGATTCCGGGTTCGGGATTTCTTTTAGGCGGAGCCGGTAAAGGTTTTATCAGCTTTCGTTTAATTGGAATCTGGGATATGTCCGGAGCGCCTTCACGCCTTTTCAAAGGGATGTTAAGAACTTTGCTTACAGCCGCATGATGTTCAAGGTTTTTACGACGCCTAGAAATTGCTTCCTTAATCTTTTGCTTTAGGGTTTGATGGTGCTGTTCGAGTTGCTTTTTTTGATTTTCTAAATAAAAACGTATGTTCTCCAAGGTATCATCTAGCATTTTCTTGTAGTCTTCCGGGTTAGTATCCGTCGGTCGTTCAATAACCAATTCCAAACAGCCAATACCAGCTTGATTAGGACATTTGATATAACCGTGTGGAAGTGATGTTCTCCAATGGTTTGGCTTTAGATACCAAAGCTCTTTGCAACCGGTAAAGGGAATAGAAATACTAACCCGAATACTGGGAACATAAATAGGTCCGGAATCTTTGAAAGGATTTCGCCGCCAATCTCCACTGACATCCATTTTTGATTCTTCTTGTTCCCGCTCCATCCTGTCTTCATAAAGTTTTATCGGCTCAATTTCCATCTCTGAAAAAACGTGTTCAGCGATGGTATCGTCATCGGTAGCCAAAAACCGGTCTTGTGATATTTTGTCAACAAACTGCTGAGCACTATCTAAGTGGCTACGTAGCACATCATCTAAATCTTTATTGTAGAAGAGTAGGTCATTATCGTTACGCATGATGTTTCTCCGTATCCGAGCCAAAGCCCTTTATACGGATTTGTCCTGTTAATAATTTTTGCATCAGGCCGCGTTTTTGCTGTTTCAATAATTCCAGCTTCTGTTCAACTGAATGAATTTCCTTATCGCAATCAGCAAGCACAGAGGCTATTTGCTTTTGCTCCGCAAGTTGGGGAATCGTTACTTTAATCTGAGAGAAAAGCGGGAGCTTGAGGCTTAACGTATCGCTAACCAAACCTTGTGAATAGCGGTAGAACAAATTAACAATTGGAGGATATTTGAATAAATAAGCAGCAAAAAGCCCGTAAATTCTACTTTTCTGTGGGATACATATTGTGTACGCAGGGCTAACAATTCCTTCCAAGGCTGATATGGCTGAAACACCTTGCCACATTCTCATAGTGTTATAGCCAATGTCACCCGGTACGATCCTCTTGTACTTGGATTTGTCCTCACTCGACGAATCTTTTTTTTCAATTTCTTCTCTATTGATAACGCCTCGGTCAGATGTAATTGCAAGTAAAGGTAAATCTTCCCGGCCAGTTTCCACTCTCTCCTTAAATAGTTCGCCCAAATGGTAATCTTGCCAAGGCTCCTTTATAAATCCCTTAAACCGGCGTTTGCCCGTCAGTAACTGCTGCATTAAACCCTTTTTCAACTTCCGCTTAGCCAAAATCAGCTTTTCAGTGTTATCAATTGCTTGATTCCAAGTCATCAATAGGCTCGAAATTCTTTTTTGCTCTCTCAAAGGAGGTAGATAAATACAAGCGTTCTTTATAGAAGAGATTCCTATCCCAAATCGTGTTACACCGTTCGCCTGACGAACAAAATGATAGTTGATTTCATGCAGTGAAAGTATCTTGGCAAGGTAAAGGCCATCTATAACTTTAGCGTTCGGCCTTATGACGGCTAGATGGTATCCACAAAGGACGTTTTCCAAATCCTCCATGACGTATGCCGGTACTGCAATATCCTCCCGTTCTTCAGAATCCTTGGTTATTATTACATCGCCTCGTTTGAGAGAAAATTTTGCGATCTCATTTCCAGTGGCTGTCACCTCCATAAAGGGCATATCATTTTGAATATATTCATTTCCGTAAACATCCGTATAGTTGCATAATCTAACTGGTGTCTCATTGTCACTTGTTTTTTTATCCACATTACTCAAAAGGACTTCAGAAACCTCAGATAGTTTTTTAATTTGCCAGTCATCTGGGATTAACCGAAACCGTGTTTCTTTATACCCTTGTCGTATTTTTTGCTGTGTTGTTTTATTTGCCATTGTTAATGTCTTTTTAAATTGGTTTTCCTTTCTGCTTCTTTTTGTACTTCAGGACCTTAGCGGGGATATATTCACGCAGATTTTGTTTTGTACTGTTCCCGTTCAGAAGTTTGAATATACTGAGGTGTTCTGTCAAAAAAGCATCGGGTCTTTGATATTCTTTGATCTCTCGCAGTAAATCGCCGTGGCAATGTCGTAACTTTTGGCCGCTACCACATGGGCATAAAGTATGACCCCTGTAGTTATCATCAGCCAGTATCTTAAGCAGCCCCAAAACCTGCCAACCATCCTGAACAGAAAACAACTCTTGGTAGTATTCCAGTATCCCTTTAGGACCATGTGATAACTCGCCGAATGGCATTGTCCCATATTCTCGTTTGTAGCTGTGTGAGAACAGAAATTGCACAACCTGTTCTTTGACGAACCAAAGCAAATTACGTTCTTGTGCAAATGTCCTTTTTACAGCCAAAGGGGCTCCGAAGCAGAGTGTCCCATCTGATGGATAAACGTGATTATCCTTATCCCGTGGGATCCTGCTGGCCGTTTCCTTCACTGTAGGCGGGCTCTGAGGATAATCGTCAGGGATCGTTATTTCGATATCGTAATCGTCCTTGATGGTTTTCCCGTCATGGCTCGCAGTAAAACTGATATTGCCAGCTACAATGAATTTGCCATCTGCGTCCTCTTTTAGTTGCAGCCCTGAAAATGTATTCTGTAACTGTTCAAAATGCTGCATTATTAGTTCTCTTTTACTCTCATCGAATACCATCAGCTTGCCCACGGTTTATTGGGTTTAGAAGAAAAAGTAACTTCAGGATAGGTCTTGCTACGAGCCGCAACTGGTTCGAGTTTTTCAAAGGCGGTTCCAACAACTCCCGCACCGAATATCGGGCCAAGAGATTCCTTTATTTCCGACAAGTCTCTTTGTTCGATAGCAGTCTCCAAGTCAGCCTTTAACCGGCCAAGCCACGAGAAAAATGCCTTTGGCAGGTTGTCATCTTCATTCCATTTGTCAGCAAAATTCTCATCCGGATTAGTCGGGTTGGGAATGTAGTACCTTTCATATTGACCCTTGATATTTTTCGGATCGGTCATCCCGTTAACGATGTTAAAGAGTGCATCGAAAAGGTCAGCCTCATTTTGATAAGCGTGTCCTGCAAGAGTTGTGATAATAATTGAAATAGGCTTGTTATCCTTGCCATTAAAATAGATGTCTCGATGCCTTTTAAGTATCTGGACGGATCTTTGTAACGGTGTTCGGACTTTCCAGTCCGGCACGTCTTCGATGTTAGCTCGCATCGACTCAGCAAGAGCCATTTTGCGCTGTTCAAAAATAGCTCGCATTCTGTCAACAAACCAGCGTGCATAGCCTTTAGGGTTGCTTTTCTGCCACTCTCTTAATTTTTTGTCTGTAATAAGGATACAATCATTTAACCTCTCATAGTCGGGTATAGCAGGGAGGATATCCATGTGAAATTCGTTGGCATATTCCAAAGTCCAACAGCGTCTGCCTTCCTTAAGCATTTTTCTGTATGTCTCATTTTCTTTGAGCCGTGCACCGACCATTTCTTTCAGTTGGGCTTGGGTTATATTGTCCTTGTTAATTTCCAAATGGCAGACAAGGTCAATATCATATTCATCCCCATCATTAATAGGCTTGACCATTGTCCCCAGTGCAAATGAGCCTTGCGGGTAGATTGTCGGTTTGTAAATGTGAAGTTTTGAATCATTGGCATCAAGCCATTTACCAATAGTTTCATATCTCGATACAGCCTCTTTGTACTTTGATTCGGGGATATCCAGCGAATCGGCTATATTTGCCAAAATTCTGCTAAATTGGTGTTTTTGTGCTTGTGTGTACATAAATTTATCTCCTAAAGTTATTTTGTTTTATTTTTGTTTTCTAAAGTCAACACCGGTGTGAACCCGCCCATATCCCTGTTTTGTTCATATACTTTGATGGGCAAGTCTGCTTTTGGCATCCAGATTCGTCCTATCTCAACCGCGATAGAGACAGGGACGGTAGGGAACAGGTGAATTACTGCTGACTCCCCGTGTTTCGCCTTTATCCGGTCAAGCAGTTTCCGAAGCTCTGTTCGAAACATTCGAAGTTGCTGTCGGCTTTTCAGGAAGTCATTATTTGGATGTTTGATAGTCATCATCCAGATTGAGTGCGGTTCATTGAGTACCCGACTTATTCGAGCATTGTTTATGGTCGCACTCAGTGACAAATTCAGAACCGGAGAACTTTTGAAAGTATTTGGCTCAATAACAGTGTACTCAAATCCAGCCGGGTGCTTTTGCCATTTCCAGTCCGGCGGCTCTCGGTGGAGTTGATAGACGTCAGCTGCGGGGATGTCAGATAGGAGTCTTCCAAATTCCATTAGCAACGGCTGTGGAGCGATAGCAAAAATTGAAAAATGCCGAACATTGCCGGAAGCAAGACGGGGCAGAACTTTCGATTCATACTGCCTTCTTAGATGCTCTTTTTCAATCTCCCAATACTTCTCTTCGTGGTCTTGAAATGAACTGTTTTTCAAACTTAATTCTATCGGACGTGTTTCTGCGGGATATCTTTCCGGCACCATCGCTACGGAAGCTTTTTCATAACTTAGAGGCGCGTTCTGACGACCTACATTGGCTCCATATAGAAGGATGTGGCTCTGCTTGTCTTCACAAATTGAAGTAAGAATTTCAATCCGATTCTCGTGTTTACGTTTCATTTCCCTGAGTCGTTCTACCGGGTGTCCCTGAACATCCTCCTTATCAATAAGCCGATGATGCTCATCGCACATCAGCATCAGATTGGATATATCATTTTTCAGCTTCTTAGATAATTTGGTATCACCACGCGGTCCGTCTGGTTGATCGGCAATAATGTGGGCAATATAGGCCGTATTGAACTCAGCTTTAGTTAAGAAATCCAGCCAAAGCGGTTTATTGCAGCCTTCATATTCGCAGCGACCACTCGCTTTGCCCCAAAGCCTGATCTTTATTTTTTCTGGAATATATGAAATTGACATATATTATCTGCATCCAAATTAGTTTTGAATTACCCTTGCATACCCAATTCCCTTAGATATTTGTCCATTTCCTTACGGGTTTTCGCAAGCTCAGTTTCTACTTCAGCAATTTCCTTCTGAACGGCTTTGATGTCTATTTCTTCCTCTTCCTCGAACGTATCCACGTAACGAGGGATGTTAAGGTTGAAATCATTTTCTTTGATTTCGTCGAAACCGGCGCGATATGCATATTTATCTACAGATTTGTATGCCTTGTAGGTGTTGACTATTTTCTCAATGTCCTGCTCACGCAATCTATTCTGGTTGGTTACGTCTTCAAATTCGCGGCTGGCGTCAATGAAAAGGATGTCTTTGTTTTTTTTCTTAGTACGGCTTTTATCGAAAACCAAAATAGCAGCCGGTATTCCGGTTCCATAGAAAAGGTTGGGCGGCAGGCCAATAACCGCATCCAAAATGTTTTCTTCAATTAGCTTTTGGCGAATTATTCCTTCTCTGCCGCTTCGGAAAAGAACGCCGTGGGGAGCAATAACCCCAACTTTGCCTTGGCCATGCAGGGCGATTTCAACCATATGGCAGATGAATGCATAATCACCGCGACTTTTCGGTGGGATACCACGGTGAAATCTGCGGAATATGTCTGCTTCTGCAGTTTCCGCTCCCCATTTGTCAAGACTGAACGGAGGATTAGCAACCACGATATTAAACTTCATCAACTCATCTGCTTGCACCAATCGTGGGTTTGTTAGCGTATCACACCATTCAATACGAGCACTGTCCATTCCGTGAAGAAACATATTCATCTTGCATAAAGCCCAGGTGCTGCCGTTGGATTCCTGACCAGCCAAAAAGAAATCTTCAGACTTGATTTCCTTAGCGACTTTTATAAGAAGCGAACCAGAACCACAGGCAGGGTCGCAGATTTTATCCCCCGGCTTTGGGGCCAGCAACTTGGCCAGCAGAGTAGAGACTTCCGGTGGAGTATAGAATTCACCGGCTTTTTTGCCAGCACCTGCCGCGAAACGTGCAATTAAATATTCATACACATCGCCTATTATGTCGCGGCCATCAAGATGGGACGGGCGAAGGTCAAGCTCAGCAAAATCTTCAAGGATGTTTTTTAAACGACGATTTCTTTCTTTTGTCTGACCCAGAGCAGGTTCGGAATTGAAATCAATATTGCGGAAGACATTTTCCAGCTTTGCCTTATTCTCATCTTCAATTTTTTCCAAAGCAATATTAATCACTTCGCCTATGTTTGGCGTTTCCCGTTTGGCGTAAAGATGGTCGAAATCACACTCCTGGGGAAGAAAAAAGCGTTCACGTAGCATTGCCCGCTCTATACGATGCTTATCGCCTTTATACTTCGCTGTGTATTCTTCACGCTTGTCTTTGGCCAAGTCGCTGAGATACTTCAGAAACAGCATCGTCAGAATATAGTCTTTATATTGTGCTGGATCTATTACGCCCCTGAAAGTATCACAGGCTCGCCAGACAGTTTTTTCAATTCCATTTTTTGTCATTATATTTGGCATATTCGACTCCTGTATTTGTTTTTGCTGCTTTCAGACAAATCCCGCGCAAAAGATCAGTTCTTTTTTGCTTGATATGGTCCAGTAAATCACTCTCTTTCTGAGAAAGCTCATGAAGCTTTATTATGAGCTTCTGAACTTCAATAGGCGGGATGTCAATTTCAAGATTATTGAATGCATCTTTGGACACAAAAGGCATTCCTGAGCCTCTTGCCACCCTCTGTAAATAATTTTGCGAAGGCGGCTGGTTAATTGACCAAACCAAGTATTCCGGTAAAACCGCTTGGTTTTTAGTCCGTAGTATAAAAAAGTAACCGGCGACTATGGTTTGTGAATCATCAGAAAGACTGTCAATAAACGTGGCATAATTGCGTCGACCCTTTGATAAAAAAATCACATCCCCATTTCTAATTTCATACTTTTTTGCATCCCTTTTAGGTGTCACGCTGTATAAATTAGAGGGGTCAAGCCGGTGGTTTTTGTAGCAGTCAATGTCTTTTGCCTGGACTACCTGATAGTCACCATCAGAAGTTATATCAAGCTTCTCACGAAACTGATAACCAATCTGAATGTTTACCAAGTCTTTGATTCTTTTTCGCAATTTGAGTATCCTTATTTTTTGCTCAACAAAGTAAGGCCGTACTGTAAAAGTCAAAAGCCAACAGCTTTATATACAGTATTTAGAATACTGCATAAATTCCATTCCGTCAATACAATTTGGTGAAGTATTTTTATTACTCACTGATAGATTGTGGCTTCATATAACTTTTTGATTTTTCTAACTATGGCAAAATCAAAGAGTTACACATAACAGGGCAATTTTGAAACAGGCGAAAAAAATTTCGGGAAAATTTGATTTTTCCGGTTTGATTGAGGTACCTGCCACCTACAAGATTCCAAATTTAAGAGAATGGGTAACCTTGCTGTGGTTTCAAATTGGTGGGTTGCACCGGAGAAAAATTGCCTCATTATTACTTCGATGTGTTGTTCAGCCTGCTTTGACCACAATAAACAGACCTTATCTATTCTACGCGGTTCGCAACAAAGACACGCTCAATATTTAGAAGCAACTATGCACTGAGTAGGCCAATAAGGGTAATTGTTGAAATTTCAGGCGGAACGAGTACAATTCTGGTGTTAATGTGGCCAAATAGTTTGGAGGGCTAAAATATGACTAAGAAGGATTCACCTTTTCCATCGGATAGAGAGGAATTAGCCGATTTTCTGCGCGAACTCTTCAGTAAGGCCCGTACCATTCTGGGCAACCTGTTTAGGCAAGGCCAAGCCTTCCTGGGAGATTTCCTGGAGCAAAGGAAAGAAGAGGGCTTTCAACATTGGCGTAAAGGCGGGCGAGCCAGAAAGGCCTTGCTTGTGCTTTCACACTGGCACAAGGGCTTCGATGATTGGCAGGAATCTGTCCAGCGAGTCTACACTTCAGTAGAAGAAGAGATCAAAAGAAGAAAGATTCCTGATGTCAAGACCTCGCGGATATTCTACAGGGAGGGTGGAATCCTCTCGGCTAAGCGAGAATACCTAAGGGTCCGCCGTAGAGAACATATCTTCGACATCTGCGCCGCCCCGTTTGGCACAGGCTACTTTTTTTCCTGGTGGCTGGGCGAAACGCCAGGATTCTTTTGGCGTTTGATTCTATGGATTCCTATTCTGGGAGGTCTTCTTGTGCGCCTTTTCCGACCCGAAACATACTATCGTCTGGACACGGCTCTCATGTTCCAGGGTGCGGTTCATTCGGCTGTTCTGAGAGTGATTGAGCTGCTGACCGAGGGAAAAGGCGTAAGGGCCCTTTCGGAAGAGGACAAGAAACCCATTATGAGCGACCTGTTCAGTCGTAAATTGAAGTAATCATGGCTGAGGACCAACTAAATCCAGACCTTTTGACTCCCATCCTTGCCGAGCAGCTTACCAGGGATTTCTATCGCTGGGAGAAACGATGCCGGGGCTGGCAGTTCTGGTTAGATGTGGTGGAGCTGGAGCCTGTCTATGAACCCTTCTTTTATCACCAGATTCCTTTTCAGCCAGCAGTTGATGATGGCCAAAGATCTACCTTCCTTAGCTCGCTTGTCGAAAGAATCAAAAGACGGTTGACAGGGTCAGCGGAGCCGGACACTTTTATCCCTCATCCATGGGAAGAACCGGAGCCGCCGGTATTCGATGACAGTTCAGTCTTGCACGAGAACACCATATCTTTATCACCTGAACAGAAGGTTTCTCTCGATTACACTGAAAAATTCCTTTTGAACCTAACCTCCTGTTCGCTGCCTCTTAGCTTTGAGATAATTGGGACAGCCCAGTCAAGCTCCATTCAGCTTGTCTGTCGCGAACCTGATTTAATCCAGGTAAGACAGCAGCTAAACGCCTATTTCCCCGATGCTGTCGTTTATAAGGAAGGCCAAACCCTGGAGAGTGTATGGGATAACGACAAACACACCGTGGTTGTGGACTTCGGCCTCTCCCAGGAGTTTATGAGGCCGCTTCGGACCTTCACAGACCTTGACCCAGACCCTTTGACGGGAATCATCGGCGCATTGGAAGACCTTGACGAAGGTGAAATTGGCATCTTGCAGATTCTTTTTCAAGCAGCCAGGAATCCCTGGTCAGAAAGCATCCTGCGGTCAGTAACTGACTGGCAGGGCCGAAGCTTTTTTGCCGACAGCCCTGAGATGCTTCCATTGGCTAAAGAGAAGGTACAAAGGCCATTATTTGCAGCAGCAATCAGAGTTGCTGGTCAAAGCCCGAAGGTTAATCGGGCCTGGGAGATAGCCGGGGCGCTGGCCGGTGGGCTGAGCCAACTATCCAATCCTCCAAGCAATGAGCTTATTCCTCTTTCCAACGAGGGCTATGATGATTACCTGCATGCCGAGGATATCTATTACCGCCAGAGCCGCCGAAGCGGAATGCTCCTAAATAGCCAGGAGCTTATCTCGCTTATCCACCCGCCATCAATCTCGGTAAGGGCTGTCAAGCTGCGCAGGGAACTTAAAAAAAGCAAGGCTGCTCCGGCAATTGCCACCGGACATCAGTTCATCCTCGGCGAAAACATCCATCAAGGTCAGACAACACTTGTCAGCTTAAGCGGAGAACAAAGACTCAGGCACATGCACATTATCGGCACAACCGGCACTGGAAAATCCACACTCCTTTTAAAACTGATTATCCAAGATATCGAAAATGGTCTTGGTATAGGTGTCCTCGACCCTCACGGTGACCTTATTGAAAAAATCTTAGGATACATTCCCGAGGAAAGATTTGATGATGTGGTTTTGCTTGACCCATCGGACTCCAATTATCCGGTTGGCCTAAATATCCTTTCAGCTTATTCAGAACTTGATAAGACGGTTCTATCGTCAGACCTGGTGGGTGTCTTTCGCCGACTTTCAACAAGCTGGGGAGACCAGATGAATTCAATCTTCGGCAATGCTATCTTAGCCTTTCTTGAAAGTAAAGAAGGTGGAACCTTGATGGATTTGAGGCAGTTTTTGATTGAAAAGGAATACCGAAGAAGCTTTCTGGAAACGGTCCAAGATTCAGATGTTATTTACTATTGGCAGCGTGTTTTCCCCCAACTCGGTGGTAGACTCCAGGCACCTATCCTTACAAGGCTTGATACCTTCTTGCGGCCAAAACCTATCCGTAATATGGTAGCCCAGAAAGAAGGGCTTAACTTTCAGAATATCTTGGATAGCAAAAAGATATTTCTTGCCAAACTCGCCCAGGGTCTAATTGGTATGGAGAATGCCTATCTTTTGGGAACCATTATTGTCTCAAAGTTCCACCAGGCTGCTATGGCTAGACAAGCAAAGGCTGTAGGTGAGAGAGAGGATTTTTACTTATATGTTGACGAGTTTCAGAACTTCGTTACTGAGTCGATGACAGAGATGCTTTCCGGTGCAAGAAAGTATCACTTTGGCCTTGTCCTTGCCCACCAGGAGCTGCGCCAGCTCTGGGCAAGAGACAGTGAACTGGCAAGTTCGGTAATATCAAACCCAGGGACACGCATCTGTTTTCGGCTGGGTGACTTTGATGCCAAGAAGTTAGAGGACGGCTTTTCTTCTTTTGATGCCCAAGATTTGCAGAACCTCGGTGTCGGTGAGGCAATAGCCAGAATCGAGCGGGCTGACTATGACTTTAACCTAAAGACCCTGCCTCTTCCTGAGGCAGCGCGTGAGCTTGCCCGCAAAAGGCGGGAGAAGTTGATTGACCTTAGCCGCCAAAAGTACGCCATTCCCAGAGAAAAGGTAGCCTTGGAACTTGCCAAACAAAAAGAACTGATACAAAAAAGACGGCCTCTCACAGAACTCCCAAAGCCTACTCTGGAGCAGATAAAAGAAGAGGTAAAGCAGGAAATATTACAAGAGGAACAAAAGCCGCTTTACTACAGAAGAAAAAGAGCCGAAGCAGAAAAGCCGGCCCTTGAGGGAATAGGCGGAACTAAACACACACGGCTACAAGGAGACATAAAAGAAGTTGCTCAGAAAAACGGCTTCATGGCCATAATCGAACAGCCGACACCAGATGGGTCGGGAAAGGTTGATGTCCACCTGGAGCGTGATGGATTAAAAATTGCCTGCGAGATTTGTGTGACCTGCCCTGAGGCTCATGAGCTGGGCAACATCGAAAAGTGTCTGAATGCTGGCTATGATAAAGTGATCTTATGTTCACCTGAGAAAAAGGTTCTAACCAAGGTAAGAAAACTGGCCTCAAAGAATCTTAAAAAAGCTGAGTGGCAAAGAGTTTTGTTTTTCCTGCCTGATGAACTTACAGCTTACCTGAAAGAAGAAGCAGTGAAAGCTGCAAGTACCGCTCAGAAGATAAGAGGCTATGAGGTTAAAAGCCATCTCAAGCCAGTCTCTGAGGAAAAGCAAGAAGCCAAGCGTAGGTCGATTATCGGCGCCCTTTGGCCTTTCAGACGACCAAAGAATGATAAGTGAAAGCGGCACGGGTTTATAGGAGTCTATTATCTGATATGACAAAAAGGTAACGAACGGGGGTTTGTACCCCAAACAGGTACATAAGTAAGCCCCAGAAGGTTGTTACAGATTGCTATCACCTCTCTGACAGTCCTCGAACGGGTCGTATCCAAGGAAGCCGATTAGTTTTGGCAGATGACAAACGGCAGGTATGGTGCGGCTGTGTTCCCAGTTTTGGACGTTTTCGACCCGCACGTTGAGTTTTTGAGCCAGGGCCGTTTGGGATATTCCCAAGTGTAGCCGTTTTTGCTTTATACGGGCCCCTATGTTTTTTAATTGCAGTCTATAAAATGACTTACTATACCAATCCTTTAGTGGCTTTTCGGCTTTTAGCGTAATTTGACAGAAAGGGAACGGAACCCTCCTGCTCCGTTATGAGCTCCGCGAATAACGGAGCAGAGCAGTCCGCCTGCGGCGGACTTGTGCTGCGTGGGGATTTGAAGGGTTTGCGATGTGCGCAG
>Ga0315282_10007631_pt1 | contig 17725 bp, 9 predicted proteins | sample YL17G07_20_MG_FD_203693 | JGI IMG/M metagenome (GOLD analysis project Ga0315282, IMG submission 203693) | Sediment microbial communities from Yellowstone Lake, YNP, Wyoming, USA - YL17G07_20 | ecosystem: Environmental > Aquatic > Freshwater > Lake > Sediment | place: USA: Wyoming | collected... | reverse complement strand
ACATGCGAATAAATCAGCCCCGATGTTTCTCGTTTACCGGACGAGCCGAAGGGCTTTTCCGGTTGTTGAGCGCTTCGATCGCGTGCCTGCCTCGAACCAAATTCCTTGCTCTCCGAAACCGGTGGTTGCCGGGTATGGTTGCGGGAACGATGCTGGCGATTCTGGGCCTAACTCCGCTGCGCGCCGGAGTTCAGTACGATCCTGCCAGCCGGCGATGGACCCTGATGAGTGGCGGGGTGGAATACCGCCTGCGCCAGCAGGATGGCGCTGTCTATCTGGAGTATTTCGGACCGGCGGGGCAACCTGCCGGGAAGCCGAGCCCGGAGACATCGGTTCCCGCGGACTCCCTCGCGGGGCGATACGACACCGCCGGCCAAGTCGAGGGACAGGGACTACTCCCCGAAGACCTCGGGCTCACTTCCTACGACGTCAGCCAGCCGCGAACCGGCGTGGACGAGCTGCGGCTGGTGTTCAAGCACCGGCGCCTCGCGCTGGAAATGGCGGCACGCTACACCACCTGGGGGGAAACCGGGGTGATCACCCGACAGTTGACCCTGGTGAATCACGGAGACCGGCCGCTTCGAGTGGAAGTGTTGCCGTCGCTCAGTTGGGGCTTGCCGGCAGGCAAATACGAGTTGACGTATCTTTATGGCGCCTGGGGCGAAGAACGCCAACTGGCCAGCGAGCCGCTCGGCCCCGGCCGCCGGTCGTTTGTCTCCACTCGCGGGCGATCGACGCATGGTTACTCGCCCTGGTTCTGCCTTCACAACCAGGACCGTGGTGTGAGATATCTCGCCCAACTGGCTTACTCGGGCAACTGGGAAATGCGCTTCGAGCGCGTTCCAGGCGGGCAAAGGTTGGAGAACGAGGGCCTTTCCGCTTCCCTCGGAATGCGGTTTGATTTCGGTGGACCTTTGCGCCTTGCCGCGCGCGAGTCGTTCACGGCGCCGCTGGTGGCTTTCACGGCAACGGGCGGAGACCTCGACGAAGCCGCCAACCAGCTCCACCGCTACCAGCGCCAGTACGTCATCCCCCGCACGCCCACGAACGATCCGCTGCTGGTGCAGTTCAACTCCTGGTACCCCTTCCCCGGCAAGATGACCGTGGATCAGATGAAGCGTTGCGCCGACATCGCGGCGGAACTGGGCGCCGAGGTCTTCGTCCTTGATGCCGGATGGTTTAACAAGAAGGATTGGAGCCGCGAACTCGGCGATTGGCAAGCCGACCGGGTGGCGTTCCCCAACGGGCTGGAGGAGCTGGCTCGCTACGTCCGCAGCAAGGGCATGCAGTTCGGTATGTGGGTCGAGATCGAGAACCTCGGCGTGGACTCACAGACCTTTCGTGAGCATCCGGACTGGTGCCTCACCTACAACGCCCGGCCGCTGCTGGTTGCCGATCGCTATCACCTCAATTTTGCCAAACCCGAGGTGCGCCAATGGGCCCGGGCAGTCCTCGACCGACTGGTGCGCGACTACGGAATCGCATGGTTGAAGATTGACTACAACATCGACATCGGCGAGCGCTTCGATCCCTCCGGCGTTGACCGCCGCGGCGATGTGCTCTATCGCCATCTGACGAGCTATTACGCCTGGTTGGATGAGGCCCGCGCCGCTTATCCCAAACTGGTCATCGAGAATTGCTCGAGTGGCGGCACCCGATTTGACCTGGGCATCATGGCGCATGCCCACACGACCTGGCTTTCCGATAACGTGGCCCCCTTGGCCTCGCTGCAACTCGGCTACGGCTGCACGGTTGAATTCGTTCCGGAGGTTTGTAACCACTGGCTGGTGGGGGACAAGGACACGGGTGAAGTGGTACTAACCAACCCTCCCGGCTGGTGGGACTTCATCCTGCGCGTGCCCATGACCGGGCAGTTCGGGATCTCCAGCCGGGTTTTCGACTGGAGTCCGGAGCTCAAGAAGCGCGCCGCAGAAAATGTGGCGCTTTACAACCGGCTGAGGGGTGTCATCATGGGCGCGGATGTGTACCACCTGACGCCGCCACCTGCCCATGAGGACCCCGTGGGATGGAGCGCCATGCAGTACGTTGCGCCGGACCAGACGCGCAGCCTCCTGATGGCTTACCGGTTGGGGAAGAGCGGGCCGAGCAAGGTCTTCAAGTTGCGCGGACTCGCTGAGTCGCGCCGCTATCAAATCACCATCGAGGGAAAGAGCGCGGGTGTTTTCAGCGGCCGGGAGCTCTCCGAAGCCGGTCTGGCTGTCGAGCTCAACGAAGAATGGCGCACTGCCGTGGTGGAACTCCAAGCGCAATCTTGATCCCGTGGAAGCCCTCACCTGGAGGTTTGAAGAAGTCCAGGCGTCTGTTTGCTTCCACGGGATGACTCCCGGTGAAGGGCCGCGGAAGAGGTTCCTGAGCCAAACCGTCGAGACAGGCCTGCGGTGCTCTGACTTCAAGGGGTTTCAGCGCAGGGAACAGGTCGCGACAGGTCCGGAGGGAATTGGCCATGAGCAGAAGGATGTCACGTCGTTCGTTTGAACTCCTGCTAGCCGGGACTGTCCTGGGCGGTGAACGATTGGCGAAGGCAGTGTTTCCGGCTGCTCCGCGCGGTGCTGCGGAGGCCGGCGGCAAGAGGATTTTTCCTTACGGCACTCACGTCTATCGCGAACCGCACCTCCCGCTCGAACAGCTCCGTGCCGACTTTCCCATTCTGAAGCGGCTGGGCTTTAACATGATCAAGATTCAGGAGTCGTGGGCGATCGACGAGCAGCGCGAGGGGGAGATCAACCTCGCCACGGTGGCCCAGGTTGTTGCGGAGGCGCGGCAGAACGGCCTGCGCGTGTACTTCGGCGTGACCATGGAGCAGGCTCCCGCCTGGCTCTGGAAGAAATTTCCTGATGCCAACATGCTTTACGAGACCGGGCAACCGCACCACGATCCCACGCCATACCTTCTTCCCGCAGATGGCAAACCGGGGCCTTGCTGGCATCATCCCGGCGCCCGCCAGGCGGGCAGCCGATTCATGGAAGCTGTCGGAAGAGAGATCGGAAAGTACGACAACATCCAGGTCTGGAACGTGTGGCAAGAGATCGGGTTCTGGCCCATGCGTCCGGGTCACCTGGGGGTCTGCTATTGTGCCAACACCCTGCGGGAATTCCGCGCCTGGCTGCGAGCCCGGTACAAGACCCTCCGGCATTTGAACGAAGCCTGGCTCTCGGGTTACGGAGACTGGGAGGAAGTGGAGCCCCCGTGCTCCTTTACCATGGTTCCTCCTTACATCGACTGGCGCTACTTCATGGACGATGTCTATCTGTCCGAAGCGGTGCGCTGGAAGGCCGAGGCGTTCCGGCGAAGTGATCCGCTGCGCCGGCCTATTCTTGCGCACGTCGCCGAGCCCACCATCGGCGGTACGAGCGAGTGGCGTTACGCGGAAGCCCTTGACGTCTTCGGTTCTTCTACCTACCCGGCGTGGCAGGGTTTTCATGACTGGGATGCAGATCGGGCATCGGCCGGCAAGCCGGTTTCGAAATTCCCGGGCCTTCACCACGAGTTGTGGGAAGCGGTGCTCATGAAGTTCGATTACGTGCGGGGCGCCAGCCGCCACGGGGAATTCTGGACAGCGGAACTCCAGGGAGGGCCGATTTCCATGGGGCAGAATCTGGGCCGAGTGCCGGATGCCGCGGACATCCGGCGGTGGGTCCTGGGGACTCTCGCTTCAGGGTCGCGGGGAATCTGCTTCTGGAACCATCGGGTGGAGAGAATGTGGCAGGAGCAATATGGGTTCGGCTTGCTTGACGGCCAGGGAGAACACACTCTGCGGGCCGAGGAGGCAGGTCGCCTGGGCAAAGCAATCAACGCGCAGGCCGAACTTTTCGCCCAGGGCGAATGTCCCGGAGCCGGCGTGGCCATGGTCATGAACGAAGACCTCTGGCACTTCGCGGAAGGCTCCGGGTTGAATGTCAGGGAGCATCTGGGTTACACCATCCGCGGCATTTACAAAGCGTTGTGGGATGAAGGACTATCTATGGATTTCCTGGAGGCGGACCAGATTGCAACGCGTGGTGAGCAATACCAGGCGCTCATCCAGCCACTCCCACTGGCGCTCAGTGAGGCTGTCATTGAGGCATATCGAACCTACGTCCGGCACGGAGGGACACTTATTTCCGAGGCTTGCCCGGGCAGGCTCAGCAAATACGGATACGGATTCGCCGGCGAGATGGCGCCGGGTCTGGAAGAGCTTTTTGGAGCAAGCCACAAGCAGGTGGTTACGGTGCGCGAGCCGGGTGACGGAGCGAAATGGTCCGAGCAGGACCGCACTTACGGAGACAGCATCCAGTACCGGGATTTGGTGGGGGCGGACGACTTTGCGCCATTCAAGGTGGTCCCGGCCTATCACCTTCAGTTCCTCTCTCTCACGGCTGCGAAGCCGGTACTGAAATACGGGGATGAGGTGGCCGGCTGTGTCAATAACTTTGGCCGAGGCCGCGCAATTCTCATTGGAACGTTGCTGGGGCACGCTTCCCTTGCGTACAACGATCGCCGCAACGGGACTTTTCTGGCCACCATTCTGGCGCGCGCCGGGGTCACGCCCGACAAAGTCGGAGGCTTGCAGCGGCGACGCCGGACCTTGGGAGACAAGGCTGCCTGGTTCCTGTTCAATACCACAGAGGCGCCAATCGAAACCGCCCTCGAGCTGGAGAACTACAAATCGGTCGCCGATCTGCTTGGGGATGCATTGCCCTCTTCGGGGGGGCGCGTCATGGTCCATGTGGACCCGCTCGACATCCGCTGCCTGATCTTGCAGGCCTGAGCGAGTGGCTCAGAGGTTCACTCTAGCAATCTTCGAGTATGCCGATTCGCCGGCCTCGTTGACGGCGCGGACGCGGCAGGAGAACCGCGCGCCCCGCGTACCCTTTTCTTCCAGCGCTGGGTCGCAGGGGCTTACTTCGGACACGCTAATACAAACGCACTAAGTTATGTTACCACAGGGTTCTTGTAGCGCCGCCATCCTGGCGGCCAAGGCCGGCTAGAAGCCAGCGCTACGAAGGAAACTGTCACTTCAGTTTGTGCGTTTGTATTAGTTTGCGGTCTCCTGGGGCTTCCACAGGCACGTGGTAATGGAAATCGCCGGGAGAGTCAGGCGCAGCGAGCGGCCCCGTGAATCCAGCCGAATCTTGGCATCCGTTTTGCGGCTGTTGATGAGCTCGGACACCAGTCCACCTTCCGGCGTCTTAAAAGCAATGCAACGAACGCCCTTCAGTGAGCCTGTGGTCGCGATACGCAGCGCTCCGGGCCGCACGAACTTGCTGAAGTGCGCAAGATAATAGTAGAGCCCCGTGTAGGAAACTTCGTGCGTCTTGCGGTTCAGGATGACGACGGGGTGCTGCTCATTGGGATCGGGGTCCCCGTGAACCGGTGAAACCAGCCACGGCCCGCCCTTTTCATCGAGGACCATATTCCAGTAGATCCAGGCGGAGGCGCCCGCTTCGAGATCCGACATGATCATGTTCCCCCAAAGGTCGCCGTCTTCGAAGTCGTAAAGCGGCATAGGCATCGTCCGGGGCTCACCGATTTCGTAGGCATGGCACACTTCCGTCATCCACATCGGGAACTGGGAATATTTCTTGTGAACATCCGCGATCTTGCTGTAGGCGTCCGGCTTGGTCCAGTCATAGCCATGATAGGCTAGGCCGCCGACATACTTCCGAGCCTCCGGGTCATCCAACGCGAGGGGATAATTCTTGAAGGCGTTTTCGCGGGTGGGCGCCTCACTTAACTGAATCTTGGTTTTCGTCCCCGATTTCCGAAGCAGAGGCCCCACATGGTTCTTCAGCAGTTCCCGGATTTCGTCGTAGTTTATTTTCGTATAGACCCCGGGCTCATTAAACAGACTCAAATAATCAATAAAGACTCCGTTCTTCTCATATTCCTGTAGGTAGCGCAGGTAGTAGAGTGCCAGCGCGTCATAGTACTTGGGGTCGACGTCCTGCTTCCTGCGGTCCTGGACGTTAGTGAGCATCCAGTCCGGTGGGTAATCCATAGGCGCCTGGAGCAGGAAGCTGCCATGCCGGCGGGCCCGCTTGATGAAGGTAATCAACCCGTTGGGAGCGAGGTCGCGCTGGATGGAGAACTGTTTCAGTTCCACGTCCCCCGGTGTGTCGTCGTAGCTGTAGAACGGCCCCGCCGACATGAAATCGGTCGCCGCGATGACTGTCTTCATCACGGAGAAGCCGGCGCCGCGCTCCGGGTCGAAGAGCGCCCGCAGCACCGCCGCCTGCTCAGGAGGGTCCAGGCTGTTCAGGCAGATCATCCCCGCCTCGAGGAACGACGCGCCGAACCCGACGATGGTTTGGTCGGTCACCGCATCGTTGATTTGAAAGCTCTGAGCCTCTTTGGGGGCCTGCGGCTCAAACTGGAGGGACTTCTTCGGGGCGATTCGATCGCCTGCCTGGGAGGAGACGTAGACCGTCACTTCCTGCCCGAAAGCGGGCGCCAGGCTGGCGACTATGATGAATAGCAAAAGCAAGGAATTGGATGCAGATAAACTAGGGCGCTTCAGCGCGACTCGGCGCTTTGGGGAATGCATTGGTTTGTACTCCTTCTTCGCGGCGGCTGCGAAAAGAGCGCGCCAATCCGGTGGAGAACAGCTTGCAGGTCACCCTGCTTCTCAGCGGCTTCTCCCGCGAGACTCCAGTAATAGCCGCAACTTGACTGGTTTCCGCGTTCAGCGCGGCAGAAGAGCTCCCAACACCTTCTGGAAGGCGCGGATGATGTCGTCTTCGTCCCGCTTCGTCAGGCAGGAGGGGATGGGCAGCAAGATGCTGCGCTCAAAGAGGGAGTCGGCCACCGGACACGTCCCCTTGTGGTACTTGCCGCCCAGGCCCGCGTTCTCCGCCAGGTTCCATGGAAAGCCCCGGCCGTCCACGCTGCCGTGGTTCACCAGGCTGATGTTGTTATAGTAGAGATGAAGTCCCCAGTCGGTCATAACAATATTGGAAATGCCTTGCGGAGAGGTTACGATTCCTTCGGCTCGCAACGCCTGGTTAACCCGCTTGGCCGTGGCGGGGTCGGGGTAGGTGGTGATCAGGAAACACCCGGTATCCCCCTTCGGGTCGAAGACCTTTCTTAGTTGCACCCGCGGAAACTTTTCCAGGGCCTGCCGGATGCGGTACTTGCTGCGGCGCATGTTCGCCGTAATGCGCGGCAACTTCTTTAACTGGACTCTCAGGACGGCGGCGCGGAGTTCGTCCAGCCGGTATCCCTTACCCCAGAGGCGAAGGTCGGGGTCGTTGAAGATCAGGCGGCCGTTCTCGTCCCGCGCGTAGCCCAGGTCGTGGCAGGCGAAGGCGCGGCGATAGAGACGGAAATCGTCGGTCACCACGCAGCCACCCTCCCCGGCGGTCATGTTCTTGTTCATCTGGAAGCTGAAGACTCCCATGTCACCGAAGCTTCCCACCTTCCGGCCGCCCACACTGCCGCCGTTGCACTGCGCGCAGTCCTCCAGCAGGAAGAGCTTGTGGTCGCGCGCCACCTTCTGGATGGCTTCGATGTTGCCCGGCGCACCGCTCATGTGGACAGCGATGATTCCCGTCGTCTTGGCGGTGACGCGCTTGTCGACTTGGGCGGGATCCAGGCAGAAGGTATCGTCGATATCCGCGAGCACTGGAATCGCGCCGTGGTTGACCACCGCAGCCAGGACCGAGACCCACATATACGCGGGAACAATCACCTCCTGGCCGGGCCCCACGCCCAAGGCGGACAGCGCCGTGTGCAGCGCGCCGGTTCCGCTGCTGACGGCAACGGCGTGTTTCGTTCCGACGAAGCGGGCAAACTCCGACTCCAACTTCTCCACCTCTTTTTGCAGCTTGATGCCGTAGTAGCGGAAAGGCGAGCGGGCCCGCAGCAGACGGACGGCGGCCTGGATCTCCTTGTTGTCCATATGATGGACGCCGGGAAATTCCAAAGGTAAAGGTTTGGTCCGCACAGGCTTGCCACCCGCGATAGCCAACTTCTCTTGTATGTTCATAGTAAGACCTCAAGAAAACGTTAGGATTAAAGACCCAAGCTTCGTGCAATGGTTCCAGGCGTTAGAGATTCGATCTCGCGAGATTCCCTAAAGGCAGACTTTCCCGCCTCCCTGCCGCCTGCCTTGAGCAATCCTGAGAGTGCAAATTCGAGAGCGAGGCTTCCCAGGAAGACTTTTACTCCGAGTATCACGGCAAAGAAAGACCCTCTCATCCTTCTTTACGTCGGAGATGGACAGCCGCAACTGCACGTCAGCCAGCCGCGCAACCCGCGGAAGAGGGAGTAGAGTGCGGCAGCGTGGGACACCACCGAAAGCCTCAGCGCTGCTTCTTCAAGTCCTCCGGCAGATCCGTCAAACGGCCCAGCATCTCGTAGACTCGAACCAGGGCGTGATCGACCATGCGCTCCCCTGCGCCAACCTCGACGTAGGTGTCCGAGTCGGCAGCTCCATACCCACCCTCCGACGCCGCGCGGATGGTGGGGAAATAATCGAAGTACCCGTTGGCATACCCAACAAAGAATGCATCGCGCACCGGGCAGCGATCGCGCCAGTTGATCTGGAAATCGACAAAGGGCTCGCCCGGCATTCCCATGAGCGCGATCTGCTTATTGATGAGAACCGTGGTCACCGCCAGCGGAAGCTCACGCTTGACCGGCTCGTCCCTAAGCAGGAGGGCGTGGTCCTCGAAAACTCGGGGACCGAAGGTGGCGAAGAGTCCTTGGCGAAACTTTTCCGGGTTCCATCGCACGCGCAACGATAACACATCCGCCGCAAACTCGAGACCGGGCTCGGGAGCCGGGCGAGTGGGAATCTCCCGGGCGACGCGCGCCGCCTCCTCGCCCAGCCGCTGGCCCGTCCAATCGCGCAATCTCACCGCATCCTGCTGTAAGGGAGTCACGGCGTAATAAGGATTGATGTCTCCATCCGCGCCCTGTAAGAAGAAACAAAGCGGCTGACCGCCAAAAGCCTGCTCAACTGTGCGAGCCGTCACGCCGACGAAGTCGGCGGAATACTGCAAGTTGTCAGGCCCAAAAACCACCGGGTGACAGGCGTAGTTCACCAGCACCGCCAGCGGTTTGCCGCCGGCCGTATCGATGCGCAGGACAGAGACCGTGGGGTCAAGAGGCGCCGTCGGAACCTTGGTGAGATTCTGCCAAAACATTGTGACCGTGCCATCGGGATTAACCCGGCGCCGGTTGTGACCAATGTAAGCTTCTCCGTAGCCCGTTCCGATCCGGGCTTCCACCGCGCGGTGGTGAGCATCGTCGACAGCCGTCGCGATCTCTTGCAGTGCGACTCCCTCCCAGGCGGGGGTCTGATGCGGAGGATACTCGTCCATAATGTTTGGTCCGGCGTGGGTGTGAGAGGCAGTGACCAACAGGAAGGAAATCCCGCTCGACTTCTTTACGGTTTCGCGCAGGCGGTCCAGCCAGGCAGCTCCGAACGTGCGACCCAGATCGAGGGTGACCAGCGCCAGCCGCTTTTCGCCCACTTCCAGAACTAGAATCCGGGCGTACAGCGGGTCGAGCGTTCCGGTGGAAAGCTGCGTCCGATCCATGTAGCCATACATCGGCAGGCCGGGCGGCGGTGTAATATCCACTTTCGCGACACCGGCCTTGAGGCCCGCTCCGAAGGCGACTCCCATGGCCGCCCCCAGATACAGGGCCACCCCCATCACGAGTCTACGCAGCATAGGTGGCCTCCAAATTCGTGTCTGCAATTTAGCCCTGAACTCCAGGCTGGAGATGGTAAGGCAGATTCTGCCGCCGCGCAATCCATCAGCTCACAAGACCGACACTCCACCCACGATTCGGGCGGAGGTCGGTTTTTTCCTTACATGGACCTGGCTAGAACATCACCTTCAAGCCGAATTGCATCACCCGAGGAGACCAGGTGCCGGAGACTTCGCCGTTACCGATATTGTCAGCTCCCGTGCAGGGTTGTCCGGGCAGCGTGGCTCCGCTGCAGCCTACGCTCACGCCCTTCCATTGAGGATGGTTGAAGCTGTTAAAGGTTTCCCAGCGGAATTGCAGCGTCGAGTGTTCCCCCTTGAACCAGGGCAACTGGAGGTTCTTCATGAGCGCCAAATCCCAGTTATTCCGGCCAGGTCCGGTGAGAGGGTTACGGCCCATCGTACCGAACATGCCGGCTTGGTTGTTGGCGGCGAGTTGGTCGAAAGTAACCTGGCCGATGTTGCTCGGATCAACCCAGGTTGGCGTCGGTCCAAACTGGGGATCGTTGTAGACCCCCTTGTTGATCGCGACCCGCCCCAGCGAGTTGCAGCGCACTCCCGTCCCGGCACCTGTCGAGAGGCCGTTGATGCCACAACTGAAGTCCACGGGCTGGCCGGTGAAGAAACTCGTAATGCCGCTGATCTGCCACCCCCCCAAGGTTCTCCGGGCGAGCGCACTGGGGGAGTTCTTGAAGAAGGGCAGGTCGTAGACGTAGTTCATCACCAGGATCTGGGTGCGATTCAATCCCGAAGTGGCGCGCCAGCGCGAGAGGTGGTAATCGTCCACGCCGGTTTGGAAGTAAGTGCTGGTGGAGTCGTCGATGGCGTGCGACCAGGTGTAGGCCGTCTGGAAGGTCAGTCCATGGCTGAAAGCGTGGCGAAAGTTGACTTGGAGAGAATTATAAGCGGAGATCGCTGAATCTTCCCGGCTGGCGATACCGCCGTACCCGCGATAGGGAACGAAGAAGATTGAAGAGGCTTCGTTGTAAGTGAGCACTTTCTGGACATCGCAATCGCCGCTCGACGTGCAGAGCGTCTGGCCCAGGTCTCCCGGAATGCCGTTACTCGGGTCGCCGGGATTGGTACCCGTCAGCCCAGCCAGTGCCGGAACGTTCATGGTGTTGGAACCAAGCAGTACCTGGTTCATATTGCGGCTCCGGGCCAAATGCCGCGCTAGGGTTCCCACGTAGCCCACGGTCAACAGATTGTTTCCGGAGAATTCATGCTGCACGCTGAGACTGAACTGCTGAATGTTCGGCCAGTTCCAGGTACCCGGAAGCGTGTTGATGCTGGCGGGCCCAATAGGACCGCTGAGCAGGTCAGCGGGAGCCTGAATATTGGCAAAGCCCGGAACGTTATAAATCGAAGGGGCAGAAACAGCCGGCGGGTTGCCGGCAATGGCTCCCGCCTGCGACTCATTCCAATTCCCAATTTCGATGTAAACGCCATAGCCCCCGCGGACCACGGTCTTTCCGTTCCCGGTGGGATCAAAGGCGAAGCCGAAGCGCGGCGAGAGCGTCCCCCGGGTGGAATTCGTGCAGCCGGCGGGAACGCCTCCGTTATCACAGTGGAGCAGGCCATTGCCGAAGACGCGGTAGTCGTACACTTGGCCAGTGGCAGCGTTGCGGACCAGGTTGCCGCTGGAATCCAAAGCTGCTTCGAGGGCAGGATTGTATTTACTGGGATCAAAGGCTGAGTCAATGGTGGGATGCAGGTAGTCGTGCAGGGTCGTGAAGTAGTAGTAGCGTGCGCCCAGATTGAGCGTCAGCTTGCGGTTGACCTTCCAGTCGTCTTGAACGTAGGGCTCGAGGTCATATTGCCGGTAATCGGTGAACTCCAGCCCGCCGGTGGGAACTCCGTTGATCACCGCCGTCGCCTCTGTGTAGCTCCCCAGGCGGCCCAGGTACATGTCCGCCAGTCCATTGCCCGTGCTGACAGCGGAACCGCTGGAGAAACTCATGATCCCCTGTGTGTCCTGGCGCGTGGGCGCATAGGTGCGGAGGTACTGAAAGTAGTAGCCAAATTTCAGAGTGTGCTTTCCCAAGCTCCATACCACGTTGTCCTTGCTGGTGATGAAGGGCTGGGAAGAGTAGGCGAGCACGCCCTCATCCTGATAGAAACCGCCAAAAGGCAGCCCGCCCGAGATGGAAAGGGCCGGCAGAAGCGGAACTCCGGCGTTGGGTGGGAAGAGGTTGCCGACTGTCCAACTGGAGGGCTTGTTGATGGAGCGGGCAGGATTGGACGGTCCAACTTGAGGGATAAGGTGCCAGTGGTCGTTCGTAAAGCCCATGACGAACTCGTTCATCAGATTGGGCTTGAAGGTGTGCGTGATGTGCGCCACGGCGCTCTTGGTGGGGGCCAGGAAGTTGGTCGCGACGGTATCATAGCTTGATCCGGTCCAGAGGGACGGAACTACGACGGAATTCCAAGTGTCCTGAGTGAACCGCACAAAGACCGAGGTCTTGTCGCTGATGTTCTGATCGACGCGAATCTGTTCCTGCCTCCAGTTGGTAGGGAGACTGGGAGCGCGGAGATACCCGATCGCACCGTTATTGGGTAGCGGCACTAGCGCGCTGAGCATGGCCTGCGAGTTGGGATCGATGGGGACAATGTCCCCTGCAAACGTCGTGCCGGTCGCGGGATCAATCGGCAACACGCATCCGGAAGCCACCACCGGGTTGTAATTCGGTGAACCGGGATCACTGGAGCCGAGCGCTCCCGGCGCGTGACATTCGCTGAAATCGCCCTGGCGCATGCGCACAGAGGGAACGCCCGCGGATATGACCGAGCCTTCCCGATACTTGCGCCAGTTGTGCGACCAGAAGAAGAAGGTCTTGGTTTTGCTGGTGTTGTAATGGCCAGGAATGTAGAACGGTCCGCCGAAGGTGTACCCGTAATCATTCCATTTCAGGGGGGTCTTGGGCGCATTGCAGGGCCCTGCCGCGTTGCCGTTACAATCCCTCAACACGTCGAGCCCATCCCAGCGCTGCCGGTTTATGAACCAGTCGTTGGCATCGAGCTTGTCATTGCGGAGGAACTCGAACATGCTGCCATGGAAATCCTTCGTTCCGGACTTGGTGGCCACCTCGATGACCGCGCCCGCGTGTCTCCCCATATCGGCGCCATAGGTCGAGGTGGAAATTCGGAATTCCGCAATGCTGTCAATATTCGGGAAGGTGTTGGTGGTGCCACCCGATGTGTCATCGGTGTTAGGGCCCCCATCCAGTTCCCAGTTGTTGTATTGCATCCGGCTGCCGTTGAAGGAAATGTTGAGATTGGCCGTGATTCCCACGTGCGAGGCTTCGAGTCCGTTGTCGGGAGCCGCCCCGGGGACGAGCAGAGCCAGGGCAGTGAAATTCCGCCCATTCAGCTCCAGGTTTTGAATCTGATTTCCCGTGACGACATCGGAGATGGCCGCTGTTTCGGTCTCCACGTGCGGAAGATTGCCCGTCACCGTGACCTCCTGAGTCATCTGGCCGACGGTCATCTGCAAGTCCACCCGCTGGGTCTGACCCACGGAAAGGGAAATCTCCGTGCGCACGGATTTCTGAAAGCCCGAGGCCTCGGCGGTGACCACATAAGTTCCAATCGGGATCTTGGCGGCGGTGTACTCGCCCGCGGCATTCGAAGCCAACTGGCGGGTGAAACCTTTGTCAGGATTGGCCACCGTAACTTTGGCGGCCGGGATGACTGCGTTGCTGGAGTCCATGACCGTGCCGACGATCGTGGCGGTGTCCTGAGCCCAGGCGGACATGGACAGGACCACAAAAACCGTAACAGCCAAGCCGATCACTTTGCTCATCGCGGACCTCCTTAGACTTTCATCGAACCCGCTGCTTTTGACCCAACATTTTAAGTCCGACAAATAGTCAATTAAACGGATTTAATGAATACGTTCAATATCCCCGCCGCGAACGATTTGTCAAGCCTTTTTTTCAGCCTATGAATTGGTTGGGATGTTCCACGGACGAAGGGAGGACCACTCGCGCGGGCAGCCGCTTGGTCCTGGGGATGAACCTTTAGCGCTTTTCGGACCCCCGAGGATTGGGAAAACGAGCGGGTTTACCCAGAAGCAAAACCAGCATGCCGGGAGGCCGAGGCCCAAGCACGACGCTGACAGGTAGAATCTTCAGCACTCCATGCCCGCTCACTAACAATGCTTGACATGATTCAGACGTGAAGTCGAAAACTAACATACTGCGCGGTCTGAGGGGCCGCCAGCACGGGCTGCCTGCGTCTGTGTGATAACCCGAAAATGGGAGGGTCTGAGGTAGCGGGGGGTTTACCCAGCCACCAAAAATGGCGGCATAAAGCCACCTCTACAAATGCCTCAGCGGTGCGTGGGAGGGTTGTCGCCCAGACTCTACCTGCCCCCGCACCCTGGCGAAGGGACTTTTCCTTATCTCTACTGGCCCTCTGCCGCAGGGAGCGCCGCCGGCGGCCTGCGCGGGCGCGCCACTCTTAAGGGCGGAGTCGATTCCCTCACGACCAGTTCCGGCGTGATCCGGCGATTGACGGCTGTGAAGGTCCTGTTGTTGAGCGCGGCTTCGACGGCCTCGGTGAGGATTTCTACGGCCAAGGTTCCCAACCTCTCCATCGGTTGTCTTATGGTTGTGAGGGGTGGATTGTAAAAGGCGGCTGCGGCTATGTCGTCAAAACCTATAACCGCGCAGTCTTCCGGGACCTTCCTCCCAGCCTTATGTAAGGCGCGAATGGCGCCAAAAGCCGTCATGTCGTCGAAGGCCATCAAAGCCGTGAATGGTCGACGGCGGCTGAGCAATCGGCGCATGGCTTCGTACCCACCTTGGTAGCTGGATGCCGTCTGTTCAAGTTCCACGATTAGCCTGGGATCGAGCTTCAGCCCTACCTCTTGAGCAAAGCCACAGATGCCTTGCCATCGCTGGTTGCTGTCCACCACCTGCTTAGGACCCTTGATGAAAGCGATCTGGCGATTTCCCAGGGCGTACAGGTGCTCCATCCCTGCGCGGGTCCCAGGTTCATTGTCAATGACGACGGCACTCATGGAGTTGGATCGGGTTTCTCGCCCGATCACCACCATGGGAATTTTTTTCTCGCCAAGAACCTCCAGGAGATCCGTATCCAGCAGCAGAGAATTGGCAATAGTGATCAGCCCTTCCACTCGTCGCTCGAGCAACATTTCTACATAGCGTTCGAAGCGCGCCCGGTGGTTTTGAATGTCCGCCAGAATCGACAGGTACGAGGACTGGTACAGAGAATTCTCAACGCCTTTAAGGATCTGAGCGATGTAAGGGTCGACGCTATCAGAGATGATCACCCCGACGGTGTGGCTCCGCGAGCTTCGCAACGAGCGTGCGAAAGGGTTGGGGCGGTAGGCAAGGCGTTCCGCAACCCGCCTGATCCGGTGCTTGGTTCGCGCAGGGATGTAACGTGCCAGCGGAGCGTCGTTCAACACAATCGATACGGTGGTAGCGGAAAATCCGCTTTGTCTCGCAACGTCTTTTATGGTCACCATTGACTTCGTTTCGTCGGATAGTAATACACTAAGTGTGACCCAAATTGAAGGTATTCGCGCCTACAGTATACCTCAATAACCGAACTGCAGATTCACCTGGGGGGCTCACGTGTGTGCGCGCCATACTGTCGTTTGCAGCTTGCGCGCGAGGCACTTGCAGGGCCGAGTTGGGTTCGGGCTCAAGGGCCAAGGGTTCTCACAGGTTTGTGGTGAGATTTCAAAGGGTACGCGATGCCCGAGCGGGTGAGTTTCCGGAATCCCGAGACCTCCGCGGTCACTACGTATTCGCCGATCGGCAAGGCGGGAGCCTGGTAGGCGCCTTCGGAGTTGGTGACCAGGTTGCGGACGTAGCCCTTATCCGGGTTCGAAACTGTAATCTTGGCGCCTGGGATGACCGCCCCCGTCGAGTCAGCGACCGTGCCCACGATGGTGGCTTGGTCTTGCGCCCAGCCACCCCACGAGACAAGAAACAACCATGCGGAACAAAAGACAAAAATCTTACGCATGTGCAACCTCCTGTTTGTTTCTCCCCTGGAAAAGTTTTTCGATGGGGACATACAGCGGACAAGAACCTAACGCATTAGCTTCGCCTTTAGCGGAGCCGAGCAGCGCCGGACGGCGAAAGCGCATTCACTCTCCTCTAACGGTCAAATTCCGAGGTCGGCGGCCTTGAAGACAAAATCTCCCCGCTGCCCAGGGTGCAGCAGGGTCTCGTCCCAGGAAGGGATTCGGCCCGATCACAACGCCCGCGGGGCGGGGCCACGAAAAATGGGCGGCCCATAACACCGGTTGCCCCGCACGGCAGCGCGACCGCGATGCTGACAGCGCTAATCAGGGCTCCCGCGGACGATGTTCGAATAGGCGGACTCGCCGGCATCGTTGACGGCCCGCACGCGATAGGAGACGGTTTGGCCTTTCGACAGGCGGGAGTCCGTATACTGCGTCGTCGCCGCTGGCAGCCGGGCGATTTTCTCCCAGGCGCCGTGTTGGCCGATCCGGCGTTCCACGGCGACGCCGGTGGGATTACCACCATGAACCTCCCAGGTCAATTCGCCGGAACCGCTGGCCCAGGTGGCGCGGAGCGAACTGGGAGCTTCCGGCAGAACCGGCCAATCGAAGTAGCTGGCGTCCACGATGGCCTGCACGCTATCGAGCAGCGGAACTTTCTCCAGGGTGTCACGCGTCCCTGCCTTCCATTCCAGCGGCTTGATTTCACCGGTATGAACACTGGCCAGCACGGGGTGCTCGATGCCGGTATTTTTCAAGGTGACGGCCACATACTTGGTAACGTAGGCATTGTGCGGCCAACTGTGCGCCGCTAGCCAATAGCCGACTACCGCCTTGCCTTTGCGCGAGCGGAATCCGTAAGCGAGCACGGGTGCTCCAGAATCCGTTTGAATGCTGGCAAAGTCCGGGCTGGAGATTTCGATGGAAGCATCCCGCTCGGTGTCGGCGAAGAGCGCATCCAGGTTCTGCACGGCGGCATAGACGAGACGCGGGGTGAAGTCGGTCGGCTTGAACATCATGCCGTGAATGATCCCGAAATAATCGCCCTCGCTGCTGCTGGTATCATTGATCAGTTCCCAGATGGAGGTTGGAATCCCGAACGACCAGTTGTAGAGCATCCCGCGCGTGACGTATTTCGCCTGCACCGTCTCGTCGTTGCCGCGGGGAAGATCGGGCAGGGCGTTGAACTCGTCATCCCAGAACTGGATGTCGGAACGGATGCCGGGATAACTGCGCACGGCCGCACGGAGCGCCGTCGGCGTGAGGGGTCCGAAAGCGCCGTAGTCCATGGATTCCGGAGGGGTATTTTGAGAATAGCCGCCCGGATAGGTGTGGTAGGCGAAGACGTCGAGGCTGGAAGCGCACTGGCAGGCGTCCAGAGCGGCGCGCGCATAGCTGGTGGAAAGCGAGGCTTGGCCGCCGTAAACCAACTTGGCATCCGGGTCGGTTTCGCGCACGGCTTTCACGAAGGCGCCCAACAACCGGCCGTATTCTTCCGGACTGGAATCGGGATTCCAGTAGGAGCCGTCCTGTTCGTTCCACAACGCGTAATAGCGGATACGGCCGCGGAAGTGGTTGACCACCCACTTGGTGTAGCGAACGAACGCGGCAATCTGCTCCGGCGTCTTGGGCGGCCAGAACACCGAGTACAGATTCATGTCGCGATTGTGCACGGAGGCAGGGGTGGGAGTGATCGAGTCAGGTAGCCGCCCCGCCGGCGACGTGTACATGGGATTGCCGTAAAGAAGTTGGAGCTGCACCTTCATGCCGTTGTCGACGAGTGAATCCACGTAGTCATCGAGTTCGGGCAGACTGCCGAATTCCCCACGCTTCTGCTCGATCCAGTCCCAGCCGCTGATGTCGGAAGTGTCCTCATACTGGCCGATGCGGGCCCACTTGATGCCGCCATCAAACATGCGCGTCCACCACCAGCGGTTCCAGGGGATATACGGATCACGTGGTAGGCTGGTATTCACGCCTCCCAGTCCGTTCTCAATCTGTGAAGAAC
>Ga0315282_10007630_pt1 | contig 17725 bp, 22 predicted proteins | sample YL17G07_20_MG_FD_203693 | JGI IMG/M metagenome (GOLD analysis project Ga0315282, IMG submission 203693) | Sediment microbial communities from Yellowstone Lake, YNP, Wyoming, USA - YL17G07_20 | ecosystem: Environmental > Aquatic > Freshwater > Lake > Sediment | place: USA: Wyoming | collected... | reverse complement strand
CAAGACTTGGACGCTTGCCCTCGGTACGAATGCAGTCGATTCAAATGAAGAAGAAATCCGGGCTGCACTAGCGCGAGCTGAGTTGAATCGATTCCTTGACAGAGTCTACTGTTTCCGCAAGATCGGTTACAAGAAACCCTCGGCGGAGTTCTTCGGGTATATCCTCAACGACCTTGGTTTAGACCGATCAAGCCTCTTCATGGTCGGAGATGATTTCGACTCAGATGTGATCGGCGCCATCAGATGTGGGATCCGTGCCGTCTGGTATGACGAGCAGTCGACTGAGGTAAGGAAGGCGGAGATGTATCAGACGATTCACGATTTGAGATCATTGCCCGAGGCTTTGAACGCATTCGGAAGAGGCAGAGTCTTTCAGTAGTGCTCTCCAGTTGGCTGAGTCTTCGCGGTCTTTTCTTGCAGCCATACCCTGTGAGGCAGGCCCTTCACGGAGTGTTCACTCGTAAAAATGCATCTTGTGAGTCGAGCTGTTGAAGGAACCCTCGAATTGTGCCGATGAACTTATCGTAGTCTGGTTTCCACAACTCGTGCCCCGACTCCTCGAAAACGACGACCTCGACATTCCTCAGACGCTGTCGATACATCTCCGCTTCTTCTGATGTCAAGAGCGAGTCTGACCGGCCCCCTCGCAAGATCAACACAGGGCATTCGATTCGATTCAAACTGTCCCAAAGCAGCACTTCTGCCGACTCACGCTGCAGTGCACGTATCACGTGCGGTCGAGCTCGAGGGGGGACGACGGACATTGTCTGCTCAACCCATTCTGGTCCGAGAGCCGGATAGCTGGCAGGATAGTCAGCGATGACGAGTCCCGCCAAAGATTGGGAATGGTGAGACGCATATGCAATCGCGAAAGGCACTCCCATGGAGTAAGCCATCAAACAGAACCTATTCAGACCTAGCTGGCTGATGATCGCTTCTATGTCAGACACGTGATCCTCAAACGAGTAACCAGTCTCCGGGGCGTCGCTCTGACCGCGACCCCGTAGAGTGACAGCAATGCAACGTCTCGGTACCAGTGCGGCGATCTCGGTCTCATAGACCTCAGCTGACGCGAGTGCACCCGGGACGAGGACTATAGGCACAAACCCGGTAACTTCTGGATTGCAGTCCAGATAATGCAGTCGTACACCCTTATTCGCGACCCAATCCTCCCGTACCATTAGTTCTTCACCGGCAATGTTCTCTAAGCGGCGAAAGCAATTCGACGGGAGTCCTCCAGAATTTGACGACTATGAGGGGCATCTCCATGGATAGCGTAGCTATCGTTGGGCTGGATGATCGACTGCGCTCCTCTGATTGTGAGCAGAAAGCAGCCACGGATGCAGCACTCTGCTTGCCTGTGTGGATGACTGTGGGGGTCCACTTGCTGGCCCTTTCTAAAGGTCATCAGAGTTGCAATCAGATGTTCACCAGTTGCCCCAACAGGGAAGTTCACGCCTTTGTGCTTTCCCAACGATCGGCACTTGGGCGATCATAAGCATAGCTGCTTCGCCGTTTAACGTGCAGCTCAAAGGGACATAGGCAAAACGCTCACTTTACCCGCCATACGCCTGTGCCGAGCTTATCACTGAGTAGGAGCCATTGAGGCACGGATACTACCCAAGGAAGGGCTGTGAGAATCGTGGCTCAAATCATCGCCTATTGCGGATTGGATTGCAGCAAGTGCGACGCATATACTGCAACTCAAGCGAGAGACTTCGAACGGAAAGGGGGGATAGCCAAACGGTGGACCGAAGAACTCAACCTTGAGTTCAAACCAGAAGACATTGACTGCAAAGGATGCACGTCTGACAAGGTTTCTGGATGGTGTACCAAGATCTGCAGAATACGCCCCTGTGCCGAAGTCATGAAGGTGGAAACCTGTGCTCACTGTAGAGGTTATCCATGTGAGATATTGACTGAATTCCTGTCAAACGAGACTGAGGCGACGAGAACTCTGGATGAAATCCGGAAAAGCCTCGCGCTCCAGTAGTATCAAACCGCCAGCGAACAGATCTGAGAAAGCAAGCTGGAAGATCTCCACTGCTTGAAGAATCGCGATGCAAGTCATGAACAATGCAGATGCACCGTAGTGAAGAATACCGTCAAGTGACGGTACAATGGTTATACCGACACCTAACTTGGCGCTCTTTGCACTGACCTGGTTCCTGGTCGGGTGGATCCAATGACACGGCCCGCCGAGCTAGACGAGACTCTGCTTCAGGCTGTTGACGACGGGCTGCTAGTTCTTGGCGAAGGTCCGAGGATGGCGATCTACGGATATATCGAAAGCAGCTACCAAGTCAGACGTGAGAATATTCCTGACAAGCTCCTGACGTTCCACAGAGCATTGCAGGACCTTCTGGGTTCAGGTGCTAAGATGATGGAGAGGTTGATCGCGAGGGATCTCTACAGCCGCCTCGGATTGGACTTCATAGAGCATAATGGCTGGACGCTAATCGACTTCATGCACCATGCAAAGAAGTTCAAGAGACGTGCTTGAAGAGCAGAAAAGAGTAATGGGTCCAGACTTGACGTGGCGCTCTATTTTCTTGGTGTGATTTCTGGCGCGTGCTTGAGCGGTTCTGGAGCGCTGGAGGCGTACATTCTTAGGTAGGGCGCCATGGCGCGAAGGATCTTGCTTTCAGCCTTTCTTACGTTTTCCTCGTGCGTTGTTCTGGGAACTCTCCGTTTCCGAGCTATCTCTTCGGCGGTCACCCTCTTGGACACCTGATAGTAGCCATAGTCCAGCGCAGCCAGGAGCGCATCAACCTGTTTCTGTGTCAGTTCGGAGAATGCACTGCTGAGGGAGATCACGAAACTATCACGGATGGTCTTCTCAGCGAGAACCTTCTTCTGCAATATCTCTACTTGTCCCAAGTCGCTCAAGGTCTGGAAGACTTTCTTGTAGTCGTTTTCCCTGAAAGCTACGATTCTGTGCTCTTCCCAACCGCCGTAGTAGGTTATTGGGGGTATCTCAAGACAAGAGTTCCTTTCAAGCACGCTAGAGATGCTGGGCGAGATCTTCCTGTCGCGGCAGGTCTTGACAATCACTTGGAGAGTCCTCTCGGAGAAGTTCTTCTTGAGAACCTTGCCTCCTCCCCAGGAAAGCAGATCCTGCAAGTCGCTTCCGATCCTTGTGAAGCTCTCGATGTCTGAGCATTCGATCTCCAGCACATCCGTTTTGTAGTTGCACCATTCCACAATCCTGACTTCCGGATGCTTCAGGGAGAACCGCACGTACGGACAAGCATGTTGAACCCGGAAGGAGACCTCAAACATTGTGCGCTCAGCTGCCGGCATACTACCTGCCCGCAATTATAAGCCGGGTGCCGTCGCACGCCTGTCAAGTCCTTCCAGCCCTTCCTGAAGCAGCTTCGCCGTCTTGAGACGGTAGAAACTACAACCGTGGGTTTGGGCTTGACGTATGCGCGAGGCGATGCGAATGAGCATCATGAATAGGATCTTGGACTTCTTGACGATGCCCGTAGCATTGCACAGTACATTTCTTGATTCGAGACTACGAGCGATCAAGGGGCTCACACAATCCCCACGGCTCAGTGGGCGATGGTTCTCCATACGGGAGCAGGATGAGTTCACCAATCGGCGGCTGGCGGCAAGAGCCCTCGATGAATTCCTAGCCAGACGACCGGTGGCCAGATGAGCAGAATATCGCAAATACTCGCGCTGAATGAGATCGCTGTCTAAACAACTCAAGGATTGAAATCGGCTTTTGAGCCCATAATCTGTCAGTTGCAATCGAAAACTCGAACGCTCGGACGGGTTCAGTGACTTGTGATGGTTCTTGTCCTCACTCAGAAAACCCAATTTCAGGGAGGTTTGGTAGCACTCCCGTCAGATGACCGCATCAAATCCTTACGCGGGTCTTGTTAGATAGCATCCATCCGTCAAGCGAGGGACAGGTATCGCATGATCGTAAGGAGCGCGGAACGCAAGAAGCGCAAATTCAAAGGCATAGATTTCCTTGTCGGAGCAACAGGCGAACGCATGATGGTCACTCTGATGACTTTCAAGAAAGGCCAGGAAGCGGATACTCACAGCCACCCAAACGAGCAGAGCGGTTACTGCGTTCGCGGCCGCTTCGCCTTAACGGTCGACAATGAGTCTTCGATAGTCGAGCCAGACGACAGCTATGTGATCCCCGCGGGTGCGCCTCACAGCTATCAGATCTTGGAAGATTCGCTAGCTGTTGAAGTATTCTCTCCGCCGAGAGAAGATTACAGATGAATCCACGTTCTTGTCAAGCACCATATCTCTCGGCAGAAGTATCCGATGTACTTCGGAAGAAGCCTGAGTTCAGGTAGACTGTTTACTTTCTTCTCTGCTCAATAGCGCGTCCAGATTGCGGCCCAAGACATCCGAGTACTCAAGTAAGTCGAGCCTTCCGAGCTTCCTTACAATCTCTGGGGGAAACGGATCGGACGGAACATGTTTCAGCATGAGAGTAGTCTCTTCCTCGGAAAACATTTCGGCTCCCTCAACCCATTCTCGAAAATCAGCGTTCTGCGGACACACCATCTGACAGCGAAGACATCCGACCAAACAGTTGTGCCAAGAAGGATCTATCCAAGCTGGGAAGTCACCTACTCGCTCGTTATGGAATGTAATACATCGCTCGGCTCGGATGAGAAATCGGTCGGGGATTATCGCACTTGTCGGGCAACTGTGAAGGCAGGCTTGACATTTCTCACAGCTTTCCATCATTTGTGGCTGCCGCCAGCTTTCTTCCGGACATGGCATGTCAGTGAAGAAAGCGACGAGCCGGTGGAAGCTTCCCATGCCCGGGACGTAGCAGATGTTGTTTCTTCCGTAATCACCCAGCCCACTTCTGACGGCCAGTAGTTTCACGGGCAGCGACGCTTGTGCGACGTGGTAGCCTTCAGGGTTAAGAACGCTGGAAAGAATGTCATCGACTCGCTTGTTCGCCTCTCGGTACGCTACGTATGTGGGCGGAATTATGACCGGCCGAACTTCCCTGTGCCAGGTGAAGACAATCCTGATCTTAGGCTGTGGCACCGCCACAACAATGAGAGACTTGGCATTCGGCAGAATCTCCGGGGGCCTGAAGGAAAAGTAGGTGAGGCGTTCCTGGTAGAATTCCTCGTTCAGTAGCTCGCGAGCACGGCTTCCCTCGATTCCATCTTGCAGGTCACGAAGATGCTCGACCGAGGCTATCCCGCTCTGATATCCCTTTTCCCCCAGCCTGCAACGTAACTCCTGCATCAGTCTATCCTCATTCATTCAGAACATCTTCTTCATTGCCCTGCAAATTCAGGCACCTACGCGCCATTCCGCTCTTCACATGCAACCTGAATATCCGTTTACCCGTCGCATGCTGGTGATGGCCTGGGCCACGAGCGTAGTTGCGGAAGAGCCGTCAGATGACGGTTTAAGCCATAACCCGAGGCACAATGGTAGCCAATCACGATTCAGATGCCAAGTCAGCGTGAGGCCAGTCTACAGGAGTTTCGGTCGGGGCTAAGGGCCCCACTTCCTCTGGTCATAGGCGTCTTCTCGTTTGGCCTTGCCTACGGCATTCTCGCCATTCAGGCTGGTCTCTCCTTTCTCGAGTCCACTTTGATGTCGTTGACCGTATTTGCGGGAGCAGCCCAGTTCGTCGCCACGGGCATGCTCATGTCAGGTGCAGGAGCATTGCCGATTCTGGTAACGACATTCATGATAAACTCTCGACACTTCCTGATGAGCGCGTCGTTGGCTCCGTACGTGGGTGGCTGGAAGCTGAAATGGAAAGCCCTTCTGTCCTTTCTGTTGGCAGATGAAACATACGCCATGACGATGTCCCACTTCTCCAAGAATACTCCCAACAAGTACTATCAGCTTGGTGTAGGTCTCAGCGTGTATTTGGTTTGGCTGCTGAGTTCGATCGCTGGGAGCGCGCTCGGACCGCTTGTAGGAAACCCTCAAGCTTGGGGCCTTGACTTCGCTCTGCCTGCTACTTTCATAGCGCTGATTCTTCCGATGCTTCAGAACTGGCGGGACATTCTTGTCTGCATCACAGCAGGTCTCCTGTCAATCGTCGGCTTCACATGGCTACCAGGAAAGTGGTACGTGACCTTCGCGTCTCTTGTTGCCATTGCGCTCGGTTGGGGACTGGTTGAACTTTGCAAGCAGAAATCGTCGCGATAATACTCTCGATGGCATGCGCCACATTTCTCACCAGGTTCTTGCTCATGGCGTTGCTCGGCAATGCCCGTATCTCGAAGGGAATGGCTGACGTTATGCGTTTTGTTCCAATCGCTGTCCTCACAAGCCTCATCGTTCCTTCGCTTCTCGCTCCCAAAGGATATGTGGATTTTTCATTCACAAACGAGTACTTGGTGGCGGGCATTCTTGCTACAATCGTCACGTACAGAACCAAGGTTCTGATCCTGACGATAGTAGTCGGTATCGCGACGATCCTTACGATGCGTTTGCTTATCTCATGAGAAGTTAGGCTCCATGCCTGATTGCGGCTGCTCGCTGATCGGATTTCGTTTGAATGAGTCGCAAGTAAGGCACAAGACCTGCGACTAACTTGTTCTCTCCCTTTGTGAGATGCTCCTGAAATGTCGTTCTGGGGACACGCCTGGCCTTGGCAATGTTCATGACGTTTGTCTTCCTGGGGAATTTGAAATACCCCATGAAATATGATGCCAGTAGAGCATCAACCTGTTTGCTTGTCAAATTGGCGAACAGATCACTGACAGATACCGTGACTGACCCACCAAGGTTGGCTTGAATCCTTGACTTTCGCAGAACCTCAAGTTCACAGGGCAGTTGCTCGGCAGCCTCGACGAACCGCTTGAAGTCGCCATGTCTGAACGCAATGGCATGGTAATACTCCCAACCCGCTTCGTAGACAACAGGCATCAGGTGCAAGATGTTATGAGCATCCAAATTGGGGCCCACAGAATTCTTCGTGGTGCAGTGACATTTCTTCGTGATTACACGGACATTTCCACCATCAGAAGTCACGTCCACGATGTCTGCAAGACTATCAATCGCTTTCTGTAATTGCCTGCGTTGCGATGATTCTGACAGCACTACTTCGATTACCTCATGCTCTCTGTTGCACCACACGAACATGCGTGCGGATGGAAACTTCCTTGACAAGTTGCCGAAGAGGCAGTCGTGCCTGATCTTGAAAGCGACCTCAAAGAGCGGCATAATGGGCTCTGCGCCGAGACCGTCAGATAACGGTGCCGCCGTCACGTGACGGCATAGCGTGCGGCGTAGATTTGCCACCTAGTCCGGAGGCGGAATTCGGTCACGAAAGGCAGCACGCCGGTCCGGACCTTCATGCGGTTTCAAGGGGAAATGATACTGAGAGTAGCATGATGGGATATCGGCATGGAGCCACTTGGTCCCCTGCTGAAAAGCACTATTCGACGTCACATGACGGTGGAAGCTATTTCTCATAGCAGCTTCTCGCAGTCCGCACGCAGACGTTGACCATTATCGAGGCGGGTTATCCATACTGTCGCCTAGGAGTTTGAGATTCATGGTCTCGAAAGATGAGAGTGACCAACATTCTCCGCGGACAGTCAGTGAGAGAATCGCAGGATCGGAGGCTCGAATTGAGGGACTTCCTGAGAGGGCCAATGCTAAGAGGTCTGTAATTCTCGATCTCAGGATCCCCTCTCGCTACGTCGTGGCCCTGGTGCTTGTCATCTTAGCTGTATCGAATGCCTACTTCATGCTCGCATGCCAAGCAGTGGAAAGAGAGAGGACAAATGCCCTCGGAATGCTTTTGATCGCCACAGAGGGAGCGTTGAGCGAATCCACACACATACTGAATCTGACCGTGGAGAGACGCCGAATCGATTTCGAGCTCTGGGATGTCCTGCAGCAGGACCTGATCTGGCAGTCAAGGCTTTACCCTGTGATAGCTTCCCTTGATATGCGTCATGAGCCATATTGGGTGCAGGTACAAGATTCCGTGGTTTCTCTAGAACGAGTAGTCAGCAGCGTGAAGCAGATATACGCTAGCATATTCATCCGCCTGCTGAATCTGACAGACAAACAAACAAGCCAGATTGTCACGGTCAGAGATATACTCGTCATGATCGGAACGAATGTCTTTCCGGCACACGTCATCGTCGGCGCCAACCCAGAAGTCGTTATCACAGATGAGAGTATGACGAGAGCCGCCGAGGCAGCTGCCCGCCTCAACTCTGAACTGGAGAACCTTCAGGAATGTCTGACACCTACACCTATCCTACCCGGTGGGTAAGATCAGACGTGCAAAGAGACGAGAAACACAATAAACCCAATGCCGAACTGTTCGAAACGAGGAGCTACGCAACCAGAACTCGGCAACCGCCCCGCAACCTAGACTCGGGCAAACGGGAAGAGAGATCTCCCGTTGTCCGCAGCAAGGTGGTTCAAGTTGTGCTGACATTGCTGCTGATCGGCTTAGGCTTTCTACTCGTTCTGATCGCTATGTTGCTGCATCCTCCTTTCAAATAACGCTCCTGACGAGAATGATACAGATCGCTCGACCAACCTTTGCCGCAGAGTGATTGATCGCAGCGCTAGCCTCAGCGGGCCCCTACCGACAACTGACGGTACAACGATTATGCCGATCCTTCGACTTCACAGTCAGGACCGAAGGGCCTTCTGGAGTATCGGACAGCTTTCGCCGGTGGGGAGGATTAGACATGCATAGAGCTGAGAAGTACGAGACATCTGGTTCCGAGCTTCTCGAGGCGGCGGACCGTGGAACCATGGTGCGGCAGTCGCCTCGCAGCTCAGAGCTGACAGAGCGAGAGGGGAAATCTCCTATTGTTCGCAGCAAGGTGGTTCAAGTTGTGTTGGCAGTGCTTCTGATCGGGTTAGGCTTTCAGCTGGCTGTGATTTCCTCCAAGGGTTCGGTTTCATCGCTGGCGCTCGGCGTTGAGGAGACGGGTGCCATGAGATTAGAGTCCGGAGGCGGGGTAACAGTGTACAGATATTTCCATTTCTTTTCAGACCCGGCCGATCTCTTCTACTGGTCAGAGAGGGACCTGCTGCTTTTCATTGAGGTCCGAAACGCCTCATTCAGCCAGTCTTCCGCAGATCCTTCTGTTATGGTAGTGGACGGGCAGGACCGGACGGTATTTGCAGGACATTTTCGACCTGAAGAACGCGAGGTAGGAGTCCGATTCGCCTTCAATGGGTATCTCATCCAAAACGGGAGTTACGCGGCTTACGTCATCAATCCGACGCCGAAACCAGTCATCGTCAAGGTAGTTGTGTACCCGATCGTTCAGACATACCGGATAGACCTTCCGTATGTGTGGGAGGGTGTCGCGATAATTGCTGTCGGCCTTGTGTGCTTGTGGCTCACTGCTAAGATCTGACCTCACAGATGTGCAATGTGCTACGATCAATGACCGACAAATGACGGTACTACGATTGTGCCGGTCCTTCCACTGTCAATGCAACCTGAATGCTGTCCGATCCTGCAAGCTTAAGGAGTAAGGACCAGGCGGCCTAGAACGTCACCTTTCCTGAGGCGGGTTAACGCTTCGTTCACCGCCTCCAAGGGAAGCGTTTCAACTTGCCAATCAAGTTTGCCTCCCCGAGCATACTCAAGGACAGCCGACAGATCTTGCATAGATCCCCAAATTGACGTTGTAAAGAAGGACTCGTGAGGCACGAAACCCATGCCGAACGGCATCTTCCCTCCTGCTTCGCCAACCTGTGCGACTACGCCTCCTCTTTCGAGGATCCTCACAGCCAACTCGAGAGTCTCGTCTGAGCCGACAAAATCTAGCACCGCTCTCGCTGATCCAGTCATGTTCTTTGGAAGAACTGCCTCATCTGCACCGAGTTCCAGGGCGCGCCGGAGGTTCCCTTCGCTGAGATCTACCGCAACCACATGAGCCGTTGTAAGCAGCTTTAGGTACTGGATAGCGAACTGGCCGAGAGCACCGACGCCCAAGACGACAGCAGTCGAGCTATCCCTCATTAACCAGCTGCTGACCCGACGAACCGCTCGGTAGGGAGTCACGCCGGCGTCAGCGAGAGGAGCCGAGCGTATCGGATCAAGTCCATCAAGGGGCAGGAGATATCGTCTCGAGGGCACCATCACATACTCAGCGTATCCGCCGTCTCGTGCCCATCCAGCCTCGGTGGCCTTGGCGCAAAGTTGCTCGTCTCCTTGGGAGCATAATGTGCATGATCTGCATCCCCAACTTGCATAGACAACAACTTCTCCGATACCTTCTGCCTCCCCGCTGATCTCGTGACCAAGCACAAGGGGAAGAGGCAGATTCGGATACATGCCGTCCATTATGTGCAGATCGCTATGACAGACGCCCGCGCCTTTTACACGAACGAGAACTTCCTCTCCCCGCGGTTCCGGCCTTGGTCGTTCTTCAACCAGTAACGGGGAACGAAATCTGTAGAGCACGGCGCCCTTCATTTTCTCACGCTAGGCCGAAGCATAGACTACTACCACTTATTCTTGTGCATCCCTTCTTTCAATGTTGTCAGCTTCTGTCTCAGAAATACTCTTCCGGATATCATATCGGAATGAGAGGTGCCACTTTAGCCGGTGGTATGCCCAGCATCTTCTTGACCGGCATCGTTTCGTGCGTCATGAACGTGACGCCATGCAATCCCTCCGCTGCTCGTCAGTAGAACTCCCGCTATAGTGATATCTCCTCCCCCTGAAAATGACTACTGATCAACTCGTTTGGACGCTCAGGTCGGTTTTTCTCGTACTGGTACGAGCCAAATTGCAGATATGAAGGAATCCGAGGATATACTGACAGTACTCTGACGCGGGCCGACATCCGACTGGTTGGAGCTTATACCTTATCGGATCTTGCATTAATGTGGCCGACAATGTGTTTGGATGACTATCGGCTACTAGCTACATCGCTGGATACGCCGCCCATATTTGCGGATGTCCTTCCACTAATAGTCAGACCAGAAGAAGTTGAACTTCTTCTCAAGATGTCCAAGAAAGAACTCTCGATAGCGAGCCTGTCTGAACTCCTGAGTTTGCCGCGAGCTGTTGTGAAATCAAAGGTCGACATGCTGTACGGCAAAGGTCTTCTGAAAAAGAAAGGAGGCAGCCTATACTCTGCAAAGTCATTCGAACGGATAGTCTCTAGGCATCTGTCTGAAGGAAGAAGGGGCACCCTGGGCAAGTATGTGGCTGCGCTTGCGAGCTATCGAATGGATGAGCACACAAAGCGCGCAAGAACCGATCCGTATCCGGAAGGAAGGGTCCTACCCATCTCAGAAGCAGTCATCCAGGCCGTCTCAGTGGTTCTCCCGTATGAGACCGCGATCAATATTCTGGCCAAAGCGCGATCCATATCACTTCGCGACTGTGGATGCAGAGTAACCTACAAGAATTGCGGTAATCCTCTAAGAACTTGTCTCGCAGTGAACGAATTCTCGGACGAACTCGTGGAGCGAGGTATCGCTCGGGAAATACCTCTACATGAAGCCAGAGACGTGCTCAAGATGGCAAATGCTCACGGGCTTGTCAATCAGGCGCTCTACACGGACTGGCTCAAAGGAGAGGTCTTTGACATTTGCACCTGTTGCTCATGTTGCTGCGTGTACCTGAGAGCCCTCATGAATTATGGAGTTAAGCATCACATCGCAAAGTCAGGTCTTGTGGCAAAGGTCGATCCAAGCGAGTGTACAGGTTGCGGTGCTTGCGTGGAACGGTGCAAGTTTGGAGCAAGAGCAATCCAGAATGGAAAAAGCGTGGTTATCGAAGAGAATTGCTATGGATGCGGACTTTGTACGAGCACGTGCGGGGCCAGGGCTTGTAGGTTAGTCTCGTCTACTGCCTAGAGCTCGCGTTTCTCAACGAATATGCTCACGCCGTATTCAGAGAACCAGCCGTCAAGCGACGGTAGAAGCAATTTATCGCGACGACTTCTCGTGACCCTTTCAGGATTTGCTGATCCTGAAATCGAGCGAAAGAGAATCCGGAGTTGATGGCAGCAGACTCGCCTCTGTCTGCATCATGTTCTTGGCTATTCTAGGATTGGCTGCATCCAATGCGTACTTCATACTATCGTACCAAGCCGCAGAGAGACAAAGAACAAACGCTCTCGGATTGCTCCTATTATCTGCAGAAGGAGCGTTGGGCGAGTCCATACACATCTTGAATCCAACCGTCAGTGGAAGCTGCATCGACACGGAACTCTGGGATGCCCTGCAACAGGACCTGATCTGGCAGTCAAGAATTCTCCCTGTGATCGCTTCTCTCGACGTGCGTCACGGACCGCATTGGATGCAGATTAAGGATACCACGGTCTCCCTGGAACGCGTAGTCAGCAACGTGAAGCAGACGTATGTGAAAGTGAACATCCGTCTCATCAATCTGACGGATAGGCAAATTGCCGCAATCGCCACAGTCAGAAACATACTTATCCAGATTGACCCGAACGCCTTTCCGGCACAGGTCATCCTTGGCACCGATCCAGAAGCCACTACCTCAAATGAGAGCATTTCGAAAGCTGCAGATGCGACTGCGCGCCTTCAATCTGAGCTGAGAAACACTGAGCAATGCCTCATAATCCATGATGACGTTCAAAGCTAGTCTATGGAGAGAGTGGCAAGTCCGAAGCTAAGCATAGGCATGAGTCCGCGCCAGAACTGATTTAGAAGGTTAGTGATGACAGATGAAGCGGAACCAACAGCGTCAGCTGCTCGTCTATCTAGCCGCCTTTGCTGTTCTTGCTGTGATAGGGTTCGCTGTCCTCCTTGCGACCGGAAGCTTTGTCCGAGTCCTTGCTTTGGTCATGTTGATCGCGACCGGTCTGCTTCTGATCGTAGATTGGCATGCACGCACGTTTGCCTATCGTTGCCGGATTTGTGGACACGAGTTTGAAATCTCGTTCTGGACCGACCTCTTCAATCCTCACTGGCCGAGCAGAGACGGCGGCTGGAAGTATCTAAAGTGCCCAGCATGTCGGCGGCGAACGAAAGCTATCGTCATAGAAAAGGCGAAGACTGCAAGAACATGACCGGCACCCTGCGTATGTTTTGCAGACTCTTGGCGTAGCTTTTGTCCGGTGACCATTTCGTCGAGATCCAGATCATAAGACTGTGTAGGATCGGGAGGTCCCCAGACCCAGTCAGGTTCGGAACCCTACCTGTTTTAGGCTCCAAACCGCCCACAGACAATAGTATGCATTCCAGACCGACTTGCTTTGTATCAGTCAGAGATGAAGGAGTGGCTGCTCTACAGTTGGCTTGTCGCGCGCGATACTGCTTGAAGCGAACTTGAAATAAGCGCTAGGTTGACAGGTTTAAACGCTCGAGCAGAATGACGAAGACCGCAAAGAATGAAGGCGCCAGAATCAGGCTCTCACATAGAGACAGGTCAAGAAACATCCCGGATTGAAGGTTCTATAATGTGGGCCGGGCGGGACTTGAACCCTCAACCTCTGTGACCCTCACAATTCGTCGTTGGGACACGAGGGTGAGTGATGAACCGATGAGCCATTGCCACTTATTTCACAATCCAGAGTGATACACTCAACCTAACCAACGACGGGGTTTATACATGCCGGCTTGGCGCTTCGTCGCGGTGAACCACCTTGGTTGATGTCCGCAGAATGTGGGCGTATAACGTGGATTTGAGGCACAAGTATCTTGATGCCCTGTCAAAGCTGGAGTGGGGGGACCTCGTCAAGAATAGGGAGGCGAGCTTTCATTCGCTTCGAAACATATTCCTCCACATGATCAATTGTGAGGACTGGTATCTTCACACCGTCATCCCTAGCAGGGGAGGCAAATTCGTCTCATATGGCTTTGAGGAGTATACGAGTATAGACTCAATCAGAAGGAAGATGGAAGAGGTTGAAGCGAGAACCCACAAGGTCCTTGAAGGTCTCAATGAAGACGAATTCAAGAAGACTTTCGAGTATACGAGGCCGGACGGCACAAAGCGTAGGGATAGTATCGAACAGATCTTGGTTCATCTTGTCCTAGAGGAGACGCACCACAGGGGAGAACTACTCTGTCTACTGTGGGAGATGAATATCCAGTCACCTCATGAGGGCTGGATACCCTACCTCGCAAGGACCGCGTGATTGCCCGAAGCGTCTCAACAGTCTTCGACTGAGAGAGATCTTTTGGGGTATTCGAACCTTATTAGGTGCGAGCCCCCGCGGGCCCGCCACCTTCCATGAGTGGCAGTACCTTTTCTCCTACTTTCCCCATTGCAGGTGACACATCCATGGCTTGGACTGTTGCGTTGCTCAAAAATAAACAGGCTCATCGGGTTCTTGCCACCTAGCTTCGGTATAATGACGAGGGGCTCCGAGGCGAAAGAGGCAGGGAGATCCTGTTGGAGCTTGAGAACCTAGATGTGCCCTGAGAACTCCCACCGACCACTGACAGACAGCTCATACCTGGTGCAGAAGCGGCGTTGTCGGTTCTATCGCAGCAGTCGCCAACCAGTAGCCCGCGGGCATCTCCGCTCTGGCGTGAATTACAATTACGTCCCACCGAGCCCATTCATCTCCGGGCTGTCTGCGGACATTCTGCGGACTATTTGCGGAGTTTCTTTCCACAAGGATTTCGTTGGTTCTAAATGTGAATTGTCACCTAACCGGGCCCGCCAAACTACCATCATTTGACACGAGCCATCATCCGCACAAGTCTCGAGGAGTCTCTCTGACTTCCACGATGTCAGGACACCCTGAAGACGCATGCACAAGATTGCAGACGTCAAATCGAGCAACATAGAGTCAAGAAAGTGTGATCTACGGCCCGCAATCCCGCACCATTTCAGTCTGCTGTGTCTTCCACAAGTTCTGTGCAGGCCATGACGCGCGTCAAACAGTGGGCCCTGCTCTGTCAGCTCCCATCCTCTTTCTTACCGTGACAAAGATGCCCAGAAGGACAACTAGGAGAATCACTGAGACAGAGACAGGAATGACCAACGACGGCAGGTTCGCCGTGGTCGTTGTTGTGGTGGGATGGAGACTGACTGTAACCTCCATTGTAACATGCGGTATGACCATAGGGTCACGGTTGATGAATAGGACATAGAAGAAACTTGGCGCGCCGTCGATGAACATATAATGCGTACCAGTGTGGGCAGCCACATTCTCATTCGCACGGACGACTGGCCCGACAGCGCAGCTTATTGCACCATGGTAGTAGTCGGAAGAGAACACGTAGGCATCTATTGGACTGGTTGCAGAGTAGTTGAGAATGGAAGTGTCGCCCTTCTGATAGACTACGAGCATCGGTCCCCACTCGTACGTGCACGCACTACTATCCTCTCTCAGGCCATTCGCCAAATCGTACCCGAGGGTAGCGTTGCTCGTCTGCGGATTCGTCGGCGGCGGAACCACCGTGGCCGCAGCTGAAACCGAGCCGACATTATCGACCGCAATCACACCTAAGACGCAGAAGCCCAACAGAATTATCGTCACAGCCATCGAGAGAAAGCTTCTCTTCAAGAGCCATCGTCAATGATATGGGCATGGAGCCCTTTTCCTTAAGGGTTTCTGAGCTTTCTCCATGCTCCAAGCGCTACATGGTGGCCTCTTGCCCATTCTGAGCTTTCGACGTAAGTAGCCGCCATCCGTCAGCATCGTACCTATGGACTCGTGCTTTGGCGTCGACGCCGATGAGCCTGATGTCTCTGCGTTGAAAGGCACGCTTCCTAAGCTTCCCAGCAGTCTTCAGAGTTGTGACGAGAACCGCTCGCGTGTAGCCCGCGCAAACCTCCTCGCAGCACTGGCTAATCCCACGAATGATGCCGTCTCGAGGAGACTTGACCTCTATGGCTATGCGCTCGCCTTCAGGTCCAAGGGCGATGCCGTCAATCATCACGTTGCCAGCTCGAGCAGACTTCATCGTGACCTTGTAGCCATGCGAGCGGTAGTACCGTGCTATAGCCCACTTGAGCCACCTTTCGTTGGTCAAGCCCGCTTCCCCAGCGCAGCGCCTGTCCTCCATGAAAAAAAAGATTATCTGCTTACGTCGTTAGTTAGGGCTGAGTCAAACAAAACGAAGGTCACGTGAGTGGTTTGGAGCCCAAAACAGGGAGGGTTCCGGACCTGAATGGGGCTGGAGACCACCGGGCCCGCCAAAGCCTGCACGTATTCCTGGGCGGTCTTGTTGCGTTCATGGGCAACGTGCCAGCCCAAACCTAGCAAGATCGTCTCGACCTCAACGGCTGATCGGAGTCGCGCTGCTCGAGGACTTGAAGATGTGGCTTGCTAGGGTAATCAGGAGAGCAAAGAGCTGAGTCCAGAATAGGATATCGACTGCCACTCCGAACCAATCCACTGTGAGCTCCACGATCGGGCGACAAATGAACGAAGGGAACGGACACTGGCTAGGCCAATCCACCTCAGTCATCCACACCAACGGGAAACCCCTACGGAGACCCGGGAGACAGACGATGATATCGACATACGGAGGACCATAGCATGGCTGACCGTGCCCCACAAACCAAGTGAGCAAGGTTGAAGTTATCCCGAGCAACGCAGCGGCTTCGAGAAGGGCCAGTCTGCGTAGACGGTCTGTAGGGGTCATCTCATGTTACAGTCCTGAGGTAGCCCCAGCTTTCTTTTCTTCTTGCTTGCCACGACAAAGAGGCCTAGAAGGATGGCGATGAGAATCTCTGGGACGCCTATGAAGGGGATGGCGGATGGTGGCGGGCTCACCGTGGTCGTTGTTGTGGTGGCATGCAAAGTGACTGCAACATGCAATGTCACGTGCGGCGGGACCGTGGGGTCATGATTGATGAACAGAACATAGAAGGACGCTGGCGTGCAGCCCAAACACATCCCTGACTCGAATTGCCCATGCACGCCAGTCACCTTGCCAGGCGTATAGGGCGCATGAAGGATCGGGCCGAGGGTGCAGCTCGCCGTGCCGTTGTACGAGTCAGACGGGAAGACGTAGATGTCTATTGGACTCGTTGAAGAGAAATTGAATTTGAACTCGTCGCCTGTCTGATAGATTCTGAACATGGGCCCCCATCCATACGTGCATGTGGTGCCATTCTCCGTCAACCCATTTGTCAAATCATATTCGAGGGTAGCGTTGGTCGTCTGCGGGCTTGTTGGCGGCGGAATGACGGCGTTTGGAGGCAGGTTGGCTTGAGCTACGACGTAGATTCTGCCTTGAAAGAGCTTGTCGAGATACAAGTATCCCAAGGCTGGGTTGTCGAGAGGCTCTGGGCTCGGCGTGAACACCGCAACAAACCCGGCCTGTTGATCTTGATGGGTCACAAGTAAGGCACAGCCCTGAGGTGTGCTGTCTTCGATTGGCGGCAGGAAGATGATTGCGCTGAGCCTGCGCTGTGTTCCATCAGCGAATGTGACAGTGATGTAGAGAACGCCCAGAAGGAGGGTCACATTGCCGAAAGATTCCGGACTTGTGCTGCTGAAAGTCACTCCATCGATAGAGATCGGAGTCTTGAGACCGATCGCGCCTGGGATACCGCCGCCGTACACGAGCCTAGTGATCTCGACAATGTCATAATGGATTCCGCTTCGGCTCACTATCCTGCTCCCATCCCACACCAGATCCCCCGCATCGCCCGCGTCATTGCATCTAGCGAAAGGCTCCAATGATCCCTGCTCAAAGGGCCTTCCCGCATTTGCTAGAGTATTGAGGGTTAGAGCTGATTGAGCGGCGAGAAGGCATAGAATCACGGCGACCGTTACTGCTTTCAACGGCGTTTCGTCGTTGAATGAGGGTATGGCGCGCTTTC
>Ga0315282_10007629_pt1 | contig 17726 bp, 20 predicted proteins | sample YL17G07_20_MG_FD_203693 | JGI IMG/M metagenome (GOLD analysis project Ga0315282, IMG submission 203693) | Sediment microbial communities from Yellowstone Lake, YNP, Wyoming, USA - YL17G07_20 | ecosystem: Environmental > Aquatic > Freshwater > Lake > Sediment | place: USA: Wyoming | collected... | reverse complement strand
TAAGCTCAGGCTTAAGGGGCCTCGCGTATTCTTGGAGGTTGGAGACGACCCTGTCCATGAAATTCACCTGTCTCATGAGCTCCTCCTCAAACTCTGCCCGCTTCTTCCCAGCTGGCGTAGACTTCATCAAATGCAATATGTTACTCACGGTCTGCAGCGGGGTGCGGAGGTCGTGACCCACCATCGCCGCGGTCTCCCCGACAGCGGCCATGTGCTCGGTTTCCCGCAGCTCCTTGGTTCTCTCCTCAACCAGCTCCTCCAAGCGTTCGGAGTAGCTTTCAAGATCCCTCAACATCCGCTTACGGTCGGTGACGTCTTCAAAGACGACGACGGTCTTGAGTTTCCTGGCTTCTGAACAAACGGATACCGACACCTCGAAGTCCTTTAAGGCGCCATCCTTCGTGACGGCCTGTACCTCGTAGACCGATGGGACAGGCTCGCCTCTTCTCCTCTTTTCATAACTCTCGGCGGCGATCTTCAAGCTTTCAGGGGTAAGGAACCTATCAAACCTCTCCCCCATCAACTCCTCGGGCTTATAGCCCATGTGACGCTCCACCGCGGGATTTACATACTCTATGCGTTTATCCTCTCCAATTATCGCTAAGGACTCACGCATCCCTTCTATTAAAGTCCGATATCTTTCCTCGGACGCCCTCAGTGCCTCCTCCATCTGTTTGCGTTCGGTGATCTCATGGAGAAATACAAACATCTGCCCTCCATCCGCGTCAATAAAGTTTACGCTGACTTCAACATCGATGATCCTGCCATCTTTGCGTCTGTGACGTGTTTCAAAACGGTCGTATCCCTGCTCGATTATCTTTCTTACGCGTTGAGCCGTCTCCTCAGGCTTTTCCAATGCTTCAACATCAGATATAGACATCGTAAGTAATTCTTCACGAGTATACCCCACCATCCGACAGTATGAGTCGTTGACTTCGAGAAATCGTCCCTCTAAATCGTTGACCCAGAAACCATCAAGGGCCGCCTGTACAATTGCGGTATATTTTTTATCTTCCCCGATGCGCGCACGCGTGAGCAGACCCTTCTCAGGCAGCTTATCCTTCCTAGAAGTCTTACTGGAATTCAAAACAACATCACCAACACTATGTCATCCCAACTACATATTAGGCGGAATCTCAGTACTTGTCTGGCACATCCGGATTGCAAATATGTGTACACACGAAGTAAGCATTGAAATACTTATTGTTGAGGCCGATACGCAGAGAATCTCGTTGAGTCTCTTGGCAACCGTGTGCTTGAAGACTACATCTTTCACGAACGTTTCGCAGATCGTTTCAGTATTAGGCGGCTAGGTCCGAAATGCGATCGCCTCTATTCTCAGCGAGGCTTCAGATGAAGAAGTCAGAAAGGTTGGAGCGACGCTTGGACTATTCAGCTCAGAAATTATATGAACAGAATCACGTGCGAGCCGATCCGCTTCAAGGAAGAATCTCAAGTAGGGGGAATTGAAAGATAGTGCTGGGCTACGCGGGTACTAAAAAGGGTCTGGGATTCAAGGAGAAATCCCAAGGGAGAAAGTGTTTGTTTGTGTCCAAATCTTGATGTGCGTTTTTTGTTTATCTAGTCGTTCAGTGGTGGCTTTATCCACGTTCTCATGGTTTTTATGGTTCAGGCTTCTGTTCTTGTCGTATTCGATTGGATGGCACCTTAAGCTTTATTAGTCGTCGTGTGACATTGCTTTACTTGGGTACAGTATGCTAAACGTGCTGGCAAGAGACGGAGCCATAAATGTTCTTCGTTGGCTCTGTATTGGGGAGGCTAGGTTCAAAGAGTTAAACGAGGCCGTCACTAACACGAGGACGCTGACCAGGAGGCTAAAGGAGTTGGTGGCGGAGGGCCTAATCCGGAAGACCGGATCCCGATACAAGATTACAGGCGAAGGCTTCGACACCACCCTTAGAATAGCAGAGCTCGAAGGAAAAGATAAGCAGAGGCGGGTTAACCACAAAGAGCTCGCCAAGATTAGGTATGGATGGATGAGAATCTCGTTGAGCTGTCTCACCGAACTCTTTCACAAAGAGTTTGGCGATGAACTGACATCCATCGTTCTCTATGGTTCCGCGGTCAAAGACTCCTTCCAACTAGGCAGGAGCGATGTAGACCTGCTCTACATTCTTGAAGACGGCTCAAGAAACGTTTGGCAACGCGAAGAAAGCGTGTTCAAACGTTTTCAATCCACATGGGAGTACAAAGCCTGTGATTATTTGCTTAAAACGCAGGGAGCCTACGGCCACCCAGAGGTAACCACGGCGTCGCTACAGAAAAGCTACGCCAAAAAATTTCAGCCTATGTATCTTGACATGCTTTCTCACAGAGCGGTCCTCTATGATAGAGAGGAGTTTTTTCAAAATCTAATGAAGAAGCTAGAAGGGGCGCTTAAGGCTCTGGGAACCGTTCGGATTGAACACCCAGATGGAACATACTTATGGTTTCTGAAGCCTGACATAGCCCCTGGCGAATTGATAGAAGTAAGCTTGGGATAGCGAATGGCCATAAACAAAGACAGAGCTGAAAAGACAATCAAGGGCGCAGAGCGAGAATTCAGGAATGCTGTCACCTGCTTAGAGGATAAAGACTACGTGGGATCATTAAAGTATCTTCAAGAATCTACGGAATACGCGGTAAAGGCGGTTTTAATTGCCTACGGAATAGATTACCCCAAAATCCATGCGGTAGGGCGCTTCCTATACGAAATGAGGGAGAAGTACCCTCGATGGTTCCTCAAACAAATCCAGGCCATAGCTGAAGTCACAGACAACCTAGCTAGAGGAAGACCAAAATTCAGATACCCCTACGAACACCCTCCAGAACAGTATGAAATACCAGCGAAGGAAACCCTTCCTAAAGTCAAAAAAGCCCTAGAAAGCTGCCGCAAGCTCATTAAACAACTCTTCGGCTAACATCCAGTACTCTTTTTCTCTGGCTGCTAAAGGTTACCTTTCCAGCGTCAAGTTCCCTTTTCCGGTTCCACCCTAGCGGGCGCGGCGACAACGGACTTTAACAGCAATACTTGCCCTCTACAATCAAATCAATCGAGGAAGGTCAAACAACCATCGGATCATCTAATCAAAAATTCAACGAGGTGGATTAAGAAGAAATCCCGGGTAAGTGGAATTGCTTCAAGGAATAATCCCAAGTAAGGGGAATTGAAAGCCAAAACAGCATTGTTCAGACTTGACTACGTAGGGTTCGATCCCTCAAAGACTTTACATAGAACTGGCTCTGGAACTGCATGGATAAAGAGACAAGGCTCCTACTTGCAAATCTCGTAACCAAAACAAGAGAAACCAAAGACGCAAGGAGAGTATTCCAAGGGGCTAAGAAGACCGCTAAGGGCAAACCAGACGTGATGATTACAGACGGGTTACGTGCCTATGAAGATGTATTCAAAAAGGAGTTCTTCACCTTGAAAAATCCCAGAACAAACCATGTTAGGATGTCTAGATTTGTAGATGAAACAAACAACAACGTAGTTGAAAGGCTTCAAGTGACGAAAGGATCCAAGGAGATGCCTTCGCTACACTTAGATTGTTCTTTGAAAATTAACTTAGTCAGAATTATCCCTGCAACTTAAATATTATCCCTAAAAAGCTTTACCTCTTATTTTTCGCGTTACCCAAAACTCTGGCTGCTATTTTCGCTTCCTGAAGAGCCTATATATAGCCCCCCACCCCCTACTGAAAGAAGAGGGAGGCAATTGAAGCAAGCCTTCAAGCGTGGCTATGAGGCGCGCTATAGTCGGGACAATCGAAAAAATTATTGTCAGACAATCGAGGGGATTGAGATCATGAGCAGGGAGGAAGCGTTGAAGATCCTAGCTAGCACCATTAAGCGTCTGCAGGAAGGCGCGGCATATTTCAGACCGAAGAAATCGACGGTTGACCTTGCCGGGTCAGGAGCAGAATACGCAACTCCCGACGAAATGAAGAAGCTCTTAGACAGGCTCAGGGAAGAAGATGTCTAGGATGGTCTATGATACTAGATTCTTCATCGAAAACTACTACTCCAAGGATCAGGAAGTGCTTCAAAAAACCAGGAATGAGAAAAAGACTTCAAAATAATAAACGTAGACTCGACTATAGCGAAGAGCTCGGCCGAGCTAAGGTATAAGGACAAAACCTCTGGCTGACAGCATAATAGCGGCCACGAGCCTATCCTTAGACGCAACATGCCTCTCAGACGACCCCCATCTCCAAGCCATCAAAGAAATCAAAACGAGATGGCTCTGAGCAGAAAGGCGCGTGTACCGCATTTCTGATCTATTCGTGTACGCCACTCATCATCTTACGTGAGAATCTGATTCCGCTAATCTGTGAAGAAATTCCACAAGTCTCCTCTTGCATAAATCAAACCTTTCGTCAGGCATCTTCCCGTAAGCTCCTTGAAGACTGTCACGATAACTCTTCGATTGTGTGATGCGCCTTATCAAACGGCTTCTCTTCACGATCAGATCACTGCTGCACTTCTCCAAGACTCTCTCTGCAACTAGATCCCAGATTAAATCTTCGCCTGCAAGCATGAAGATGTCCCTGATGTCTTGCCTTCTTGCTGAGACGAACTTCACCGCAAAAAGGATCTCTGGGTCGGCTATTCGCATGTCGATTCTAATTGGATTGACCTTTCCTACAGTACCCCTCTCCTTGGAATATTTCTTGAAGAGATCTCCCTCGAAGACTATGCCCGTGTCCCTGTCCAAGACCGAATCTATAAGTAGGTCAAACGAGACCTTCTCCTTCTCCCTGAAGTAACGTATGTAATTGCCGTAAGGCACATCTCCGGATTCAGCCTTAACAAAGCCATTCCTCCTGAGCGTGGCCTCAATCTCTGCTAGATCATCGAGCACGACCAGGTCACAATCTATCGAGAATCTTGGGGGAACGTACGCATTTATTCCGTAACCCCCTATCAACACCACGTTTTGTTTTGGGACCTTCTTCAGTACCTCAAGAATTATCTTTTCCCTATCCTGCATCATCATATTGCCTTCGCCGCCTCTTCTAACACACGGATGTCTATGCTGACCTTGGGTCTAACCTTGAACTTTGCCTGCAAATATGCCAAAGAATATTCAAAGGCGTCGATATGCCTCTCGCAGTATCTGACAACCGCATCTAAAGGTTCTACTGGCAAATCGTTGTGTTCTTCATATGTCAATCTCTCTTGAGGCTTCAAGACCACGAACTCGCCCAAGGATGGTTCTGCTTCGCTGATGAAGACTTTGACTCTATGCTTTCTAAAGTACTTGACCCATTCATCCAATTCGCTATGCAAAACTTTGATATAGTATGGTGAGTGTTCCCAGCTTCTCTGAACGTAGCTGTAATCTGTCCAGACCTCTACTGCGCTCGCATCTGCATAGACGTATCTTCTTCCCGCTTCCTTCAACAATTTTGGGACTTTGAATTCGCTCATAGACTTAAAGATTTCATCCGAATTGACGCAGACATACTTGCCCTTCCCGACCCTCCTGATCCAACCCGCCTTCTCCAAGGTATGCAACGTCTTCTTAACCATACTCCTTGAGATGAACCAAGAAAAATAGACTGACGGAAAGACGTCGCTGGCAAAGCGGTTATACAATATTGCGTAAGCTTCCTGAGCGTAGGTTGGTATGGGCTCGGTCATAGTTACTTATTTGGTAACCAAAAGATATAAACATAATGAGTTACCAAATAGGTAACTAATCCTTTGGTAACTCAATATTTTTTGCCTAGGTCATTTGGTAGTTGTTAGTTGTTCGCACATATTTTGTCAAAAGACGCTTGTAGACGGCTTAGACAGGTAGGAAAAACCATTCAAAAACATGCTTAAAACGCGTGAAATTAGCGAAAAATGGGGTGATTTTCGTTAGAAATGGCTGAAAATATGTGAGCTCTCAGCGCGACTTTTGAGCCGTCACATGGTCGAAGTGCCACGCATAGTGGAGGGGACACAAAGAAATTTCTTTTCCCAGAAATCTCGGCGGAGCGGATGATCGAACGCGAATACGCGCTGAAGAGCATGACCGGCGCCAGAGGCATCAGTGAGCAGATCGTGAGGACAGGCATCCTGATTTAAGAGGCGTGGACTTTACCAGACCGATGAAGCATGGTATGGCAACCCTGCTCAAACAGAGGATGATGGCAGGCACAACGATGCGTGTGCGAGCCGAGGTGAAGCTATTAGGCTCATGGAGTCAAAAAAAGGGTTTAAAAATTGCGGCGAGAAATAGTACTGTATGAAATTTAGGATAATCATCGAGCAAGACGAGGACGGAAATTATGTAGCACAATGTCCTGCTTTGCCTGGTTGCATTTCTGAAGGTAAGAATAGGGAAGAGACTTTGACTAATATTAAGGATGCTATTTGTGGCTACCTAGCAAGCTTGAAAAAGCATGGTGAGCCGGTTCCACCGTCGATAGAAGAAGAGACGGTTGAAGTAAGTGCCTAAGCTACCAGTAGTTTCTGGCATGGAAGTAGTAAAGGCTTTAGCGAAGATTGGGTACGAGATCGATCACCAGACTGGCAATCATGTGATTCTCAGACAGAAAGAAACTCCGTATAGGAGACTTACGGTGCCAAAACATAGCGAGTTAGCTAAAGGCACTCTAAGAGCTGTAATCAGACAAGCCGGTTTAACCGTAGAAGAATTTGTGGAGCTTTTATAGCATCAGACTACTGAGAACAAAACCCCATGCCTATGGCTGTCGTAAGCTACAGCCTAGCCAAACTGCCCCACAATGAAAAAATGAAAGTCAACTACCGCCTCTTCCGCAAACAGAATAGAGAATGCCTCATTAAGAAAAGCGGAGGCGCAAAACTCGGCGACGGATGCTTCATGATCCCAGCGGAAAACCTTGACAAGGCAACCGCCATATTGGAACAGTTCGGCGTCCAATTTGACACAAAAAGAGTATACGCCTCATCACCAACCACTTCGACCAAGTCCCAAACAAAAACGATGGGACTTTGGATATCTCCACCACCTATGGATTAATCTCAACCTTCTGAATGCTGAACCATGCCACATAGGTTTTAATTTCGTTTCCTGAAGATCTTAAGTCCATCCCGAAATCCCACCGCAATATCGTCTCCCCCCACTATGCGCCTTGTCTCCTTGACACGTTGAGAAGTCGCTTAGGAAGCTCGGAGGAATTCGACCTGACATGGGCAGGGCTTGAAGTTTAGGGCCTTCTCGCAGAACTCGACAGGATCCTTCGGGACGCTGAGCTGCTACGCAAAGGCCCTAGAGGATTCCCTGAAGCACACGCGGCAAGCCTCAGAAGAGCTCTAAATCCTTCCTCGAATTACCCTAGCCAAGAAGAGTTTCATGTAGTATTGTGCCGAGGATAAGGTTATTAAACAAAAGTTTCCATATGGATACTTTAGTTTACGGTGGTCAGATGCTCTACCACAACTACTTAGAGATGCTCTTGGGATCAAGGGTCAAGGTAAAGGTCCTAAGAACCCTCTGCCGACATAGGGGAAAGGAGTTTACCATACGTGAGCTCGCTGAATTCCTCAACGTATCGCATATGGGCGTCCGCAAAGCCCTCAACGATCTGTATAAGATGAATGCCATCCGCATTAGGGTGATAGGGAAGTCCCACACCATAGCACTCAACGCTGAGAGCTACGCAGGAGAGCTTGCGGACAAGGTATTCAGGACGGAGGAAGAGACCCTAGGCGAACTTGTTAAGCTCCTCAAGAAAGGACTCAGCGACCCAGCCATAACCTCAGCCTTAATATTCGGGAGCGTAGCCCGAGGGGAAGAAGACCCACTGAGCGATATCGACCTCTTCATCCTAACCAAAGACAAGGAAAAGGCGGAAGTCGCCATCTCCGAGCTACAGAGGGAAGTCTCAAACAGATTCGGCAACGCCATCTCCCCATACATCCTCTCTCAGGGGCAACTCGCTGACAAAGATAAGAGCCAAATCCTAGAAGAGATACGGAAGAAACACATAGTTGTCCGCGGAGAACCCTTGGAGTGAGAGAGGGCTGAGAGAATGTCTGTGAGGATTAGACGCGTCAACAAGGTCTTGTTCGAGAATTACCTGAAGAAGGCTAAAGAGAACCTCGACACAGCCAGAGAATGCTTAGATGCTGGACGATGGAACGCCGCAACAATCAACGCGGTTCACTGCGGTATAAGCGCATGCGACGCGCTAACGGTCTTTATGATCGGTGTCAGACACGCTGGTGAGAGACATGAAGATGCAGTTAGCCTGCTGCAGACGCTTAACCTCCCTAAGGACACTTTAGCAAGTAAGGGACGACAGCTGAGCAGGCTACTCGAGATAAAGAATGCTGCTGAATACGAGGAGAGGCTCATAACGCAAAAAGAGGCTACGGAAGCTGCTAGGGATGCTGAAAGATTCTTGGAGTGGGTGGAGCAGATCCTAGGAGGCGTTGCCGGAGATCGTTAACAGAGGAACCTACTGGAGAGCGGGCCAAAGCCTTAGGAGGGAAACTTTAGGTGGTTCGTTGACAATTGTTTGGACGTCTTGACCAGTATCTGTTCTCGTTTTCATAGCTATCATTGCAACGCTATACACGTCAGATATTGTAGTCTTCGATCGATCATCTAAAAGCTTGAACTATTCTCTTTTGTCAAACGATATGATTGTGTTGTATTCATCCACAGCTGCTACTTGGCGCAATGTCTGTTCGCGCCAGGCTCTAAAATGTGTGGTACCAACCCAGAAGCCCTCCCTCTTCTCAATGAGTCCTGCACCGCGAAATATTGCGTGCGCGATCTAGAACATTGTTGAGAAATCATCGTAGACCTTTTTTCTGTGTCCAATGAATAATACTATCGCTTGATCTTTGTCTCTGTTAATTTCGTAAATAGCGCGGTAATCGCCTACTCTTAGGCTCCAGAAGTCAGAGTATTTTAAGGGTTTTCCAATTTTCTCAGGATCAGTTTCAAGTTCCCGTAGCTTATTTATCATCCTTGATCTTATCGATTGATCGATTTTCCAGTGCTCTGGCAGCTTTCGGGTGGAGAAGTACGATAAAAGCCACTACAATTCCTCGAGAGGAATAAGGACCTCAGGATGCTTCTTTGCTTCTTCACTGCGTTTCACGAGCATCTTTAGGAATTCACGTGTCTTTTCCCGTTCTTCATAGAAGCTTATCATGGTTCTTACGGCATCGCTTCGACTCTTGAACCTCCCTTCGGCTACCCATTGATCTATCTCCTCAAGCGTTTTCTGAGACAGCCTCAGCTGAACTTGAGCCAACGAATCACCGTAAACAATACTGTTTACAGAAACACTTAAACCTTTCCCAGAAGTTTCAGATCACCCACGAGTTCGAAATCACCCGCTAATTGTTCCTTTCCTTGGAAGCCTAGATGTCGATGAGAGAATATGTAACGCCAAGCCCGATCGATGGCTGAAGCAACCCCGCTCATTTGGCAAAAGCCCTGAAGATATTGCAGGAGAAATCAAGGCGACTCGATAAATATGGTAGGTGGACTGGAAAGGTTCAAAATACCAAGAAATATGGCACTCCTTTCTGGTGTCGAGCCAACGTATCGACGTTGAAATCTTCTGAGTATGGAACACTCTGGGTAGCAGCCCACGAAAACATCACCGAAAGCAAGAAGATGAAAGAAGCGTTGCAGAAGAGTTAGAAATCCTATGGTAGCATTCTTGAGGATTCTATGATTTCGCTCTCGCAGGTAGGTTTGCCGAACGCAAGGAGGTATTATCGAGTCTACGATGTTCAGATGAAAAAGACTTTGGAGCTTTCTTATGGATCATCCGGAGGCTATTGCCAATCGCACAGGCCTAGGAAAAAATATTAATGAAATGAAGCCACAGTAGAATTGTTCCAAACTAGAAGTAAAGAAGAATTGACGAGCGCACGATGGATGTTTCTCTCCATCTTCCTAAAGGAAAACGACTTACGCTAAGACCGTGAACTATTCTCTTTTATCATATGATATAATGGTATTATATCCGTCTACGGCTGCTACCTGGCGCAACGTCTGTTCGAGCCAAGCCCTAAAATGTGTGGTGCCGACCCAGAAGCCCTCCCTCTTCTCAATAAGGCCTACGCCTCGAAGCTTCGAAATCATGTGGTAGTAGGTGCCTCGATCGATTCCAAGCTGTTCTATCATCTTCATCCAATCCTTTTCAGGCACCCCTTTAGACTCAAGAACCTGATTGTAAAACCGCTTTGCCTTCTGCGCAAGGTCCACGCTTTTGAAGAATAAAGAAGAAAAGACATCATCAGCATTCAAGGGAGGACTCTTACATTTTACCAAAAGAGTGGTCGCGTATTTTGTCTTTGAGATGGGTTTCCTTGTGGACAGATCTTACGCCCCCTCAAAAAATTGCTCAAATCGTTATAAATCTTTTATGCATAGTTCATAAGAATTTATAGAACCAATAAGCTTCGAAACTTTTAATGCGAATAACCCCCACTATTTGCTAGGAGGGAGCCTCTTACACAACAGACTTATGAACTGCTGAACTGCTGAAACTACTAGAAGCCCCTTTTGTTCATAACAAAGCCCGAATAAAGCGCGTTCATAGATCATTATTGAACCGGCGCATCTATCTCAAAAAAAAGCGTTGCACGTTCAATACAAACATGACAAATCTCGATTTCCTAAGCACGGTCAAACATGGGATTATGCATCAATGACGTTGATGCTGAAAAATCAGAGCAACGCTATTCCTAGTTCTTCAACTGCCGGCGAACGTCTAGTCGTAGATGTGAACCACTCGGTTGGCTATTCCAAAGGGCAGTGCTGCGAGAAGACCGAAGACGATTCCCGCGAATAAGTTGTAACTCAAGTAAGTTATTGAGTACATGCACACGGAAATCGCGACCATAATTGCCACTAGAATCATCCAGATCTCGTGACCCCTGTATTTGTTTTCGCGCCTCATGCATGACAGCCCTGTGCGGATTTGCCAAATCCTTAAGGCGTTTCTCCAAGATAAGGACTATCCAAACAAGTGTTCTTGGACACACTCTCAGAACATAAGTGCTTTCATATCTTCAACTACACGCGCAACCTAGGCCTCTATTCTAGATTGGATTCTCCAACAGAGAGTTTGACTCAAGAAAGAAGCGGAAGTCGAAGATAATTCTCTCAGAACTTAGGTTGAACAAAATTGCGTGTGCGTAGCTTAAACTGAAACCTGCTTCTCAGACACAAAATAAACCACTTTTTTGTTGCATCTTCCATTTTAAAGTTCAAGGTCATCTTCCCACTATTTTTTTACGTGATCGGAGATCAAGGAGTACGCGATCAGGAAGACGCAGGAGGCCGCCGCGAAGGGCTACAATGAATACACAACTAGATCTGGAGCTTCTCTTCCAGCTTCTTCATAATGTCGTACGGAGCTACGGGCTCCGTGCTCACGACCATGTGCATGTCGCCCATCTTGAAGAATATTAGGGTGACTTTTTCGTATCTGACTATGGAGCAGAACAATCTTCCAAGTCTGTCGGTGAATTGAGAGAGGGCGCCGAGGACGACTGGAGCGAGGACCTTGACCAACACTTCGTCGGCTTCATTGCCTAGCAGAAGCTTCACGTCCTTCCTCATTTTTGACTTGACTTCTTTCAGGTCGCTACTCAGTATGCCCACATATCTTATTCTGCTGTCAGTGGGTAGGATCTCGTCAAGTATCTTCTCGTCCATATGATAGTTCCCCTCACGTGTGCCGACAATTGAGAGTTGGCTGAGCTAAATATAAGTCTGTCTCCGTAGGTTCCAAAAGGAAATTGCAGGAAAAAGAGTGGCCGACTTGATTGCAGGGGCCTACCTTTCACTTTATAGCTTCTTGAGCGCTTCAAACTGGTCAGTCGTCATAGCCCCGACATTTCCGAACAGGTGAGAGGTCGGTGTAGTTATCGCGGCGTTTTTCGAGGTTGTTGACGACGGACATGGCTTCGACTAGGTCGCGTTCCACCGCGACCACGCCGTGGTTCTTCATGATGAGGGCTTTGTGGTTCCCGATGTTCTGCCCGACGAGCTGGGCAACGCGAAGGGTATGATAGGGATGCCACTTAGCAGGGTGGCTTCGAGGTGTACAGGCTGTATCTTAACGCCTTCGTTGTCTAGGCCTGTTGCGACGAGGTTGGGGCTTGGACGATCATATTGATGTCGGGCCTCAGCTTGTAGCGTTCTGCGTGGAAGGATGCCTTAACTGAGGGTCTGAAGCGTCCTTTGAGGACGTTTCCCTCGAAGTCGATCTTGACCGGGTGCGAGGGGTCCATGTACTCTTGAAGATCCCGCGGGGCGTGATCCAACAGGCGTCTCCGCCCTATGTTCCAGCGCTTACGTTGCCTTCAAACGCGGTGGCTAGTCCTCTGTCGTAGAGGCCGTTGGCTACATCGATGACCTCTTTTTTCAAGCTTTGTGTTTTGCTCAAGACTGCGACCCTATGTTCTTCACTCGAGTCCCGGGCAAGTATAAAGGTTCTCTGGATCCTGGTAGCCGAAAGGGTAGGGGCGATGCACGCGCAGCCAGCGCCTTCACTGTAGATCTTCTAGTTTTTTCATTAGGTTGCGCAGAGCGCTGTCCCTCTCTGACAGCAAGCTTGGTAGCAACGAATGGAGCTTGGCCACTACGTCTTCCCCCGACTTACCCTCGACAACCGATATCTTGTAAGTTTCAGCCAATTTCTTTGCCTGAGGCGTCAGCCCAGGAATGGCTATCAACACTGCTGTCTTCGGATGGCTGTCAAAGACCTTCGTGTGGAACTTTAAAACAGCGGTATAATCGATCTCCTTGTTACTTCTTTCGATGTCAAAGACAATCTCCTGTTCGCCCCTCTTCGCGTGGACGTCGAAGACCTGGTAGACTCCGGAGTCGCCGACCAACGCTTTAGGAGACTCGACACTAAAATCGAACGACAACAGGAAATCCATCAGAGGGGACTGAGTTATGCAATACTTCGCCACTTCGCTCTCCAGGGCATCATTAAACTCATAGGTGTAGACCGGGCGCAGGAGCACCTCATCGTAATTCAGCCTTTCACCGCAAGGATCAGATACGAGCGAGATCTTCGGTAGACTGAAGCTCTGTCTGCAGTCGAGGCACTTGAAGACGCTCTCTATCTTGCGGTAGTCGACGCCAACAAGCCTTAGAGGCTTCCTGCACTTCGGACACACAAGGTTGGTTCCTTCTTGGAACTTTTCCATGAAATCCACAAAGCGACAGTCGAAGTGTTCAATCATCGTCCCCTTCTGGAGCTTCCTGCTTTCACAGTATGGGCAGGCATAATCGATGCGAAAACTGAGGCTACCGCATTTCGGACAGGCCACTTCAACTGTGAATAGATTTCTGCGGAAAAGCCCTACAGAGGCCAGTCTTTCGAGGAAGTCCCGACTATCGTCGGTCGCGGTGAGCCTCTTGACTTCGACATATTCATGGCGATTCTTCTCTCTATCCCATGTGGGCGCAAGCCTCTTGGCTTGTTGGCCGAGTATCCATGAAAGCAGGAGACGCACATTCCGATCACCGTAGACAAAAGATCTTTCCGACAAGGACTGAACACCTCATATCCTTCGTCGCACGGCTAATCTACGTCTCTTTCCGAGAACGGTATTCCTCTCTAAGCCTGACGATCGACTCGTTGAAATCTCCTGATGGTTTGAAACCCGCGCTGACCTTTGCACTCAGCTCCTTTACGATCTCCTGCTCTATCATCTGAGCCCCAACCTTGAAGAAGTCTTCGAGCCCCTTCGTGAAGACGGTCATGTTACTCGGCAGATCCTCCTCTCGAAGCAGATGCGTTCTCTGTATGTAGCTGAAAACCGTCTTCACGGCGGGCGCACCCAGTATCCCAGTCATCACATCAATTATGGTCTCGCGTAGCAACCTATCGAAATCGTCTTCAGACATACTTCTACCTATATGACTTAATCTCACAATACCTATTTAAGACATCAGAAACAAATGTGAAAAACCTAACTTGGGATTTGCGGAAAAGCTGCTGTCGTCTATCCGGATTTAGACCTACTGAGCGAAGAGGAGGCGAAGGCGTTGAAGGGGCTTAGTCTGTTGCTCTTCACGCACGGGCACAGCGACCACTACGTGCAGGATGTGGCGGTGAATATCCTCAAGACGACGGGGGCCCGGATCGTGGCCTAGACGGGAAGAGCCTGCGCGGTTGGCGGGTTCGAGGCGACAGCTATCCGAGGGGTCCACAGGGGTTCGATAAACCTCTACCTTGTCAAGATCAGCGAGTTAAGTATCTTCCATGGAGGAGACTTCTGATATGTTTTACTGGCAAGTCATCGCGCTGACCTATCGTTTCTGCCCGTTGACAGCCCTTCGCCGACCGCCTCCCAAGGGACGCTTTCAAGATCGCCTGCAGATCTGAAACCAAATGTGCGGTGCCTTTCCACGACTCTCCCGACCAGGCAGAGGAGTTCAGGTAGCGGGTGAGGGAGCGGATGCCTGGGACGAGCGTTCTGGTCTCAGACCCTCACTCGGTCGTGAAGGTCGCGTTATGAGCAAGATATTGAGGCCAGTTCTGTCAGTCACGTGTTGAACTAGGCGCTGAAACTGGGAGGGTTTCACTTTTTCATCAACGCTTCTCGATAGGCGTCGTGGTAGCGTCTCCTGATCTGTTCGTTCAGGCCGTAGTCGATCGATGCTGTGAGACGCTGCTTCACCATTTCTCCTACCACGACTTGTACGCGTTCTCAACCGCTACGGTCTTGCCCGGATCGCCATCTACTAATTGGAGAAGCACGAAGTCTTCGACAGCGATTTTTCCGGCTACGTTGAGCTCACGGTCCTCTCCGTCTCATAGCGTACGATCTCGATTTCCTAGCCTTTGTGGAGATTCGAGACAGAATCCTGTTAAAAGGGAATTGAGGATTCGACCAGCGGAGGGGGAGCGCATATAGGCTGTTGGTTCAAGCTAAAGTCCGATTAGGAGGGAATTGAAAGGCCTCGCTCACGGAGATAGGCAGTTCTTACTAAGCCGGGTTTTCCTCTTGACTTACCCGGCTCGTGACAACTACGGCTAAATCTTTTTGTTTACTGAGATAAGATGCAACTAGGTTTGTGGTAGCGGCTTGGATCGACTTGCAATACCCTTCTATTCCGTCCCATCCGTCAGGCTTTCGCATATATCATCCTACGAAGCAAACGTAAGACATAGGGATGCGTGATTCTAGTAGAACTCTAAGCACCCTTTGTTTCAAATTCACCGATTCCGTGACCTGTGCCACTGCACTTGACTTCTCAAACTGTTAATCTTCGGTTTAGGGCCTTACAAAGCCCCCGTTATCAGTCCACAATCATTGGCAAATTCCTTGTCCAGTGACCGGGACCCCACTACAAGTGCATCATTCCCTTACGTCGATCAAGGCTGAATCGTCAGTCGCATCGACGATAGGTATTAGTCCAAGCTTCAGTTTCTCAGCATCTCAGCAAGACTTTCCAAAGCGGTTCTCAAGCTGTCTCCTTTTATCATGCCTAAAATTCGCCAGCCCCCTAAACGTAGACTTTCATGGAATAATAATCCCTCGCCCGCGGTTCCAACATCAATCAAAGATACGACTATCATTCTTGAAACATGAATCGGGATGCGATCTCCTAGCGTTGGGCGTATCGGTCTGTCTTCATCAACGGCTCTAATTATGGCGTTTAACATACCCATAGTATTCGGACTCTAAATTCTCTGTAACTCATGTTGTTAACGCAAGAAAAAATGTTTTCTATGAAAGGCAATAGGATTAAAATCTCTTGCGTTTCACCAACGGCTTTTCCTTCTAAACATCCAATCAAGATACGCTTTCAGGCGAACCAAAGAATAATACGGCCTGTAAAACAGGACCACTATAGGCGTAAGATAAGCATACTTTAGGTCTTCCTTTCTTGGAGACAATGTTCCTGCAGTGACAATGGACACGAATTCCATTGCCAAGTATAGGAGAAAACTAAGGATCACGATATAGAGAAACGTAGATTGATAGAAAAAGATGAGAAGAAAAAACCAGATGAAACGTATAAAAAGAATCACAACGTCTACGAACAACATATCGTAAATCGCTGCCACAAACTTAAGGTCAAACCCCTTCATTCGAAACAAATTTCTGTGTTTCCAAAGTGTTTCCACTTGACCTCTCGTCCATCGGATTCTCTGGCGTCTCCAGGCCTTCCACGTTTCAGGGGCAAAAGTCCAAGAAACGGCCTTGTCTGCAAAGATCAACCTTTTGCCCATTTTCCTCATCTTAAAGGTAATGTCGAAATCTTCAGTTGTAGTATCCTTATCGTATTCGCCTAGAGACTTGACGTATTGTTTCCAGAAAGCACCGAAGGCACCCGAAATGATCAATAGCGTTCCTATAATGGAGCTGAACCGACGTCCCAGCTCTAATGAAAGAAGGTATTCGTAGGCTTGGAGCTTAACTAGAAGATTATTAACTCCGTTTTCTCCTCCTAGAATGCGTACGTTTCCAGAAACTGCACTGACGTTTTGGTCACTCAGGGGCTTGACAAGTCCCTTCAAGGAGTTGCGTTCAATTAGGGTATCAGCGTCAACCGTGACAATTATCTCCCCTGAAGCAAAAGCGAGCGCATAATTTAATGCCCCGGCCTTCGACCCGCTGGCAACTTCTCGACGGACTAACTTTATCAAACCTCTTCTAGAATATGGTAGTGCTAGGTCGTACGTTCTGTCACGAGACCCGTCGTCTACGACTATGATTTCCTTATTTCCATAATTGGTTTCAAGCGCGGACTCGATTGATCTGGCAATAATCCTCTCCTCATTATGCGCTGGAATGATCAAAGACAACTTTGGGAAAAAATCGGGGTTGAAGCTTGGCGGATTGAGTTTCTTGTACAGCGCGTGAGCCAATAGAAACAAAGACTTTCCAACCGAACGCACAAAGTCGATTACTATCAGTGGCCAGAAAATCAAAAGAAAGTCCATGAGAGTAAGACCTCTGACCCATTGAACGAAACCGTCAAGAAAGGAGCTTACTCCTAGCATTGTGTACGCGTCCTGTAAACAACGCACCATTTGAGTTGAGAATTCAGGAAATGCGCTGAAGAAAAACGCTATCACAATGAATATTGAGGACGTGAGAATCAAGCATTTCTCGAAACGAGAAATCGGTCGATATCGCGTTCGCGACTCAAAATCTTCTATCTTCTTTGTGATAGTTTTTCCGTAAACGTGTACTAGACGGCTGGCTATTCCGAAGGGTAGAGAGGCAAGAAACCCATAGAAAATTCCTGCTAATATGCTATAATTCCAGTAGGTTATCAGAAACATAGCTACTGAAGTTCCAACCATCAACGCCAGTAGAAGCGGCCATATCTCATGGCTCCTATCCTTCATTTATGGCATCCCTGCATAAGTTTGACGCTTTTCTTGAAACAGCGAAGTGTGCTATAGATCGATATTTGATCGAACGAGAGTAGGTTCAGCCGTATTCACATCAGAATCTAAGCGATTTAGTCTCTTGAATAATGACGTTAACCTTTTGGAGCCATTCATTAAAGTCCTGTTGAGTAGGGTAATTTCTGTACAGAGACTTTATGTCTTTCATATTGTGTGCCGTTGTTCTTAGAGCCCTCAGGAACGGCAACCTCCTCAACCCCCGGAAGACGCGTTGCGCTGCATCAGTAATGTTGAGCTTCAAGTCTTCACCAATACTTGCTTTCAATATATCCTCTTCTTTGACCAATCTATGTTTCATACCGTAGTTCAAATCATCAGCTCCACACT
>Ga0315282_10007628_pt1 | contig 17727 bp, 18 predicted proteins | sample YL17G07_20_MG_FD_203693 | JGI IMG/M metagenome (GOLD analysis project Ga0315282, IMG submission 203693) | Sediment microbial communities from Yellowstone Lake, YNP, Wyoming, USA - YL17G07_20 | ecosystem: Environmental > Aquatic > Freshwater > Lake > Sediment | place: USA: Wyoming | collected... | reverse complement strand
TTTATTCCTTCGGCTTGCGATTGCCATCGCAAGATATTGCAGGGATCAGGACTGCAATCTCAGGAGGATTTCAATAGGAGGCTGAATTATGAATCAGGCCCGTTATTTCTTATTAAAATCCTAATATCTCTATAACAGGTTAGAACTGAAATATAAGCAGAGACCAAAGAGGTATTTTTCATAGACTTGAACTTTGGACCATCTTTATTTAAGAAAGTTTTACACTCCTTTAATATCTTGTATTGAACCCCTTTCAAGACTCCTATTATTGGTAAAATTATAACTGATATTACAGTTAAATCCATCAAAACGTCTCCATACTTTTTCTGATATATCTTTCTTTTATTTTAGATTTTTCCAGATATTCAGGAGGTGCTGAGTTGTAGACAAAACTAAGTAAGCCATCTAATGGCATAGAATTAAATTTATTCTTGGTAATAACTATTTGATTTTTACTTTCTTCATTTAATTTTCCAAATATGTCTTTAGCAAGAGCTTCTCCGAAAATTGTCAATGAATATTTATCAGGGATACTCATTCTATAGTTGTAGGACGCATTGAATTCATCAGCTAGCTCAGCATGTTCACCTTTTTTCTTTTCAATTAATTTTAAATCTATTAGGTTTTCAATTTGATCGTTCAACTTATCACTGTACGGACCAAAATTATCAGCCCTATACTTTAGTTCTTCAAAGATGTTTTTGAAATAATCATTTGTAATAATGAATATCATTTTTTCCATTCTTGTTATTCCTTCAATTGGTTCTTTTAAACCGCTCTTCCCCGGCGCATAAAGCAAAGCCAAGATTATTTTTCTAGATGAAATTTCCAAATTGGTCACCTCTTCTAATATATCTAATATATCTCACTTATATTCAAATGGGGGGGTTAACTGAAACTATTATGATGAGATCATTTTTATTTTCCATCTTTGAATCTAGCCAAAGCCTTTTCAATAATATGTGTCCTATTCCTAATATTAATTCCATCGATTTGAGAATCAATCCAATCTATAAGTTCTTTGGGTAATCTAATAGTTATGGATACGGTATCTCTTTTTGTCATATTGTCATACAATATACTATAATAAAATATAAATACTTGCATTGCATTACATTATTTTGTAAGACAAAAAATTACGGGAGGTAACACTTTGCAACAAACCAGTCTTTCTCATTTCAATAGACTTGATTGTCCTATCATTCTTGACCCAAAAACAGCATCCTTCGACGATGTTGCCATTCACGCTATGCTGAGGCAACGTCTCACTCTAGGCACAATCGAAAAGCGCCTTCGTTATGCACGCTTCATGGAAAGTCACCCGATTCCAGTCGATTTCAGAAATCCCGATTACTCAAACTTCATCCGACACATGGATTACCGGGAACAGATTGAACATGCTGGACAGTCTGCGCTTTCTCATGAGTGGAAAACTATGAAAACGTTTCTCAAAGCGTATGGAATCCCTATAACAAACTGGACTTATCGACCACCACCAATACCACAGGCAAAAGCTCGCATTATACCTTCCCCGGAACTCGCCTTTAAAATGATTCACCACAAATACAACAGTGACCTATACGAAAACGCCCTCGCTCAATACACCCTCTTACATACTTTCATGATTGGATGGCGAAACCCTTCAGAAACCTGCATCATGGCTGTGGACGATGTTAAAATCGAAGAGGGAATCCTCATCATCCACGAACCAAAGAAACACCAATCAACCCGCATCCTCATCCCCGATAAAGCTCTCTTTAAAGGACAGACTCGTAAAAGTTTCAAGAACTGGATTGACAAATGGAGACCAAGGGTAGAGTATCAATACAGCGGGAATACCCTCTACCTCAGACCAGATGGCTATCCTATCGATGTCGTAAAATATCGCATGTTCATGGTTCGCCATGTAAAAGAAGTGTTCCCTGAATATCAACCCTACGTGACTCGTCACTGGTGTGCAATAGCCAAGTTAATCAACACCAAGCTTGAATCAAAGAACTTCGATATTTACGAGGTCTGAGACTGGCTAGGACATACCAAGATTGAGACGACGATGGCCTACGTCAGGGATGCAAAACAATACCTCCAGAGAGATCCTTATGACTGGTTCAAGTTTATCATGAAGCACCATAAACGAAATAACGGCAAAACCACCCCATTTCACCAAGAGTCCCTTCTGTAAGAATGTATGGGCCCGGCAGGATTTGAACCTGCGACCAACTGGTTATGAGCCAGTCGCTCCACCGGTCTAAGCTACGAGCCCAGCACTCGAGAAAATTTCAGTCCTAATCAGCCTTCTACTACTTAAAATTTTAAAGACAACCCCATCACAACCAGGAGACGACCCGCCGTGGATCCGGCCGCCGCACCGCCGCCGGCACCTCACCCGCATATCCCACCAGACACCCATCCAGCACGTACTCACCGACCGGCAGGCCCAGCAGCCTGCAGAACTCCGCGTCATCGGTCAATCCCTGCGTCGCCGTCACCAGCTGAAACCCCAGGCCCAGCGCCGTCGCCTCCAGCCACATGTTCTGCAGACAGTGCGCCAGCGAACAATGCTCCACATGCGGGATCCCCCGCTGCTCCCCAACGACGATGTAGTACGGCGCCTTCGCCACGATCGGCGCCTCCTCACGGTCCGCCAACTGTAAAACATGCAGGTACGCCTGGCCGCCCGCCCTCACCTTCGGATCCTGTGCCATCTCCGCCTCCAGCCGCTGCCGCGACGCCCGGATCCCACGACGCAGCAGCACCGTCGCCTGCGCCATCGCCGGGCTCTCCCGCGAAATCACGACGACGCGGCGGAACTCATCACCAGACACCCCGAGCCCCGAGTACGGCGCGAGCAGCCCGGCCCGCACAACCCGCTCCACCAACTCCCGGGCAGGCACCTGCGCCGTGAACCGCCGTACCGTACGGCGCGACACCATGATTTCTTCAAGAATCGCACTACTGTCTCCACGTGCCGATGACGATGTCATCATCACCACTCTCCCGAAGTACTGGAAGTATCCTCAGTACTTTAGTCTTTCTTGTTTATCAAAAAAAGGAGAAAAGAAGGGAGATGGGCTGGAAGGCCTCCGCCCACCTCCTCCCATGAACTATGCATCCCAATGGAGCAGATGCGCTAGCCAGGGGAACCAGGATAGCAGCCACTCCCAAAATGGGTGTGACATGCCCTGGTTGACCGGTGTCTTCAGGGTGATCGGGATCAGGCAGTAGTCGCCATAATTCTCGGCGTTCACCACCTTCACGTTCCCCGTGAACGTCTGGTAGGTCTGGACTGGGGCGACGACCGAGACCAAGATGGTCTTCGCTCCGTCCTCAGGCTTGAGGTTCTCCCCGCTTACCGGTGTAAACGTCCAGGTGCCCCACGTCGGCCATTCCAGGACCTTCCAGTCCAACCGGGAGGTCGGGTCACCGATGTTCGTAATCGTGAAGCTACCGTTAACGGTACCACCCACGTGCACATTATCCCAGGTCAGGCTCCCCTGGCCGCCCAGGTTCGGGGTCATGCCATGCAAGGGGCAGACGACGACCGCGGCCTCCACGACCGTATAGTTCGCGGTCACCGGGTAGCCCTCGATGTACCAGGTGCAGTTGATCCCGGGGTCCGGGCTGCCGATGTGGACGTTGTACTGGTCATGGGAGGCGTTCTTGGCATCGTTATGCTCCGTCGCCGCGGGAGTGTCGACGTTAAAGTCCGGGTCAGAGAACGCGATCTTCTGGTTCGGGGTGTCAACCCCGGCGCAGGTCACGAAATGGCCCTCCCCCTTGTCAGTGGTCGGGTTGTAGTACAGGGTCTTGAACGTCCAGTCAAAGAAGGTCGGCCCGGGAACGCTGTTTATCCAGCCCATGCCCGGTGGATACGGGTCCTGGGCATTCTGAACGAAAAACCATTCGTAGTAGAAAAGGTCAGGGCTGGGGACTTCCCTGACATCGAAGTAGTAGGTGCTGCCGGCAATGAGGGGAATCGCAGGGAATGGGAATCGGACCCAGGTTGCCGCTGCGAAGTATCCGGGGTTGAGGATCGAGGTTCCGATGGGCGCCGAGGGCGGGGGCGCGTTGTAGAGGTTTACCTGGACGTCACAGGTGAGATGCTGAGCATTGTTATTTACGAGGCAGACGTCGATGGCGTCGAGGCGGTTGACGCTGGGCACGAAGCTTTGGTAGTCCCACCAGTTCGTGGGCTGCAGGTTGTCGTTGCTACTCTGGACCACTGGCATCTGCTGGTCGATGAGCAGGTCTCCTTGGGTGACGGTGTAGTCGCTGAGGAGCAGGATGACGTCCTGGCAAGCGGTGATGTTGGCGGCGACGCTGGCGAAGGTCGGCTGCTGGTAGGTGTGTTCGACAAACATGCTGGCAAGTCCGGTGTCCGCGAACCACTGGGTAAGCCCAGTCTGCATGTCGCTAACATAGGTGGTGCCCTTGGTGGTGGTCTGCATGGCGCGGGCGAGGGCCTCGATGAGTAAGGGGACGTTGGCTCTGGCGTGGTCATCGCCGGCGCCGTAGTTCTGGACGAGGGGGAACTCGCTTTGGCCGTCGCCGACGGTGCCGTTGGGGTCCTCGTACTTGGAGTCGAACCACCACAGGCTGTTGGCGACCGCGACGGGGCCGCAGTAGCACCATTTGGCGACGTCGTCGCCCGCGACCGCGGTGTCGAGGTGCGCGTTCGGCCCGGGTGCGATGCAGCCCTCCTGGGCGTTGAGGATGTCGTCTCCTGCGACGACGGACTGGAAGATGCCGTCAGGCCCGGGGGTGATCTTCTTCCAGGCATCCTGTTTCTGGTCGAAGTCGGGCATCCCGCCGGGGGTGTGCGGGGCGTAATTCGGGTAAGGGGGTTTCCAGTACCAGCCCCGGGCCGTGTCTGACGGCGTTGCGCGTTCGCTGATGACGAGCGGCATCCCCGCAAGGAGGAGGACGCTGACAAGAAGCATGCTTACAATTATCTTTCCACGTTTCGATGGTGAGAACATCTCGTTTTGCCTCCCTTTACAATACCTGTAACTAATAGCGTTTCGATATAATAAACTTTTCACCGCACCTTCGTCAGATGCCGAAAAAATGCCCCGGTACCCTCCCCACGCAGGACAGATGACAGGAAGAGACGCTCCCGTGTCCTCGAGGGGGATATTTAAAGGACCAGCCCGCCGGCAGGATACTCTCCGACCGGCCCCGCGCGAGTACTTTCAGACGCGAAAGAAAGATTAATACCGGCCTGTCGTACTGCCACTCCCGAGACCACCATGCGGGAGCTGCCCACCCTCGCCCGATACCCCTTCCTCTCCGAGACACGCGAGTACATCAAGGACCACGGCCCCTCCATCCCCGAGCTCCTCCACGGCCTCCCGTACGAACGCGCACGGCTCACCAGCGTCGAACGCCTCGACAACGCCCTCAAGACAAGCGACGTCGGCGAACGCAGCCTCGCCACCGAGGCGGACTGCATCATGGAGATCCTCTCCTACCCCCTCGCCCGCATGATCACCGTCTGCATCAACGACCCCTACTTCAAACGCCGATACGCCCTCGGCGAGGCCTACCACGCCTACCAGTACCTCCTCACCGAGCCCGCCTCCTTCCTCGCGAGTGTCGCCAAAGAACTCGACCTCCACGTCCGCTACACCCCCGAGACCCGCCTCCAGCTCTTCTTCAAAGACTACCTCAGATACGCCCCCACCACCTACAAGGAATGGAAGATGGTCAACCGCGAGCTCTCCGCCGGCTACGTCGCCCTCTCCCACAAAGACCTCGCCAGGGTCGTCCAAGAGACCCTGCGCGCCCGCATCAACACGGAACTCGCGGACCGACCCTGCGACGACGACGTCACCCGCATCTTCGCCGACGACATCCGCCGCCTCCAGACCACCCTGCAGCAACGCCAGCAGCGCCAGGACGCGGTCCCCGTCGGCAAACTCCACCCCAGCTGCCTGCCTCCCTGCATGACCGACCTGCTCGCCGCCACCCAGGCCGGCGAGAACGTCCCCCACATGGGCCGCTTCGCCCTCGTCGCCTTCCTCAACAGCCTCAAACTCAGCCCCGCCGACATCCAACGCCTCTTCAGCACCGCCCCGGACTTCGAAGAGGAAAAGACCCGCTACCAGATCGACCACATCACCGGCGCCACCAGCAGCACCAGCTACAAATGCCCCGGCTGCGACAAGATGCGCACCTACGGCATCTGCCCCACCGAAAAAATGGATGCCCTCTGCCAGCGCACCCGCCATCCCCTCAACTACTACAGCGCCAAATGGCGCCAGGAGAAACATACATGAGCCTGTTCGTGACCTTCGAAGGCATCGACGGATCCGGCAAATCCACCGTCTCCCGACGAGTCCACCAGGAGCTCCAACACCGCGGCGTCAAGACCATCCTGACCATAGAGCCCACCAAGACCCAGATCGGCGAGTTCGTCAACACTTGCATCCGCACCAACGCCGACCCTGCGCTCACCGCGTTTGCCTTCATCGCCGACCGCATCCAGCACTGCGCCCAGATCCGCGAGTGGCTCGCGGACGGCGCCATCGTCCTCTGCGACCGCTACGCCGAGTCCACCTACGCCTACCAGGGCGCCCAGCTCCAAGGCACCATGCGCAGCCCGATCCGCTGGCTGCAGGACCTCTCCAAAGACCGGATCCTGATCCCCGAGCGGACCTTCCTCTTCGTCATCCCCCCCGCGGCGGCGCTCGCCCGCATCCAGCAGCGCCCCGAGCTTATCCCCTTCGAACGCCAGGCGTTCCTCGAACGCGTGCACCGCAACTACCTGCGCCTCTGCACCGGCCCTCGGTTCACCCGCCTGGACGCCACCCAGCCCGTCGAGACCCTTGTCGCTACATGCGTCAAGGCCATTCTCGAAGAACACGAGGTGTAAATATATCACATTTGATATAAACTCGACCCGCACGAATATATCATATTTGATATAAACGGTTACCACCGCAATATATCACATTTGATATAAACTCAACGGAGCCTCCCTATGGCCCATCCGTACAAACTCATCATCTTCGACATGGACGGCACCCTGCTCCAAGACCACTTTATTTACGCCTACGCCGACCACTGCGGCTTCCGCCGACAGATCATGTCCATCATGAACGGCACCCGCACCGAGCCCTACCAGACCAGCATCGAGGTCGCCCGGCTGCTCACAAACCGCGACAGCAGAGAAATGCTCTCTGTCTTCCAGACTGTCCCCACCCAGACGCACCTCCCCCTCCTCCTCGACGCCGTCGCCCAGGCGGACATGAAGACCGCGGTCGTCAGCGCCAGCTATCACTTCCTCATCGAGCGCCTCCGTACACGGCTCAATCTGACCTACGGCTTCTCCAACACCCTGGTTCTGGACCGGGACATCGCCACCGGCGAGCTCCGTATCCACAACCACGAGAAGATCCCGTACCGCGGGAGGATCTATTCCATCAACAAAGGCGCGATCCTCGCCTCACTGTGCCAAGAACTTGCGATTTCACCCTCCCAGATCATCGCCGTCGGCGACGGCCCCATCGACCGCAGCATGATCGAAGCCGCGGGCCTCGGCGTGGCCTTCAACGCCAAACCCGAAGTCCAGCATGTCGCCACCCTCAGTACCTCAGACCTCCGCGACATCATCCCCTACGTCACAGGAGAAAAACAGCACAGGCCAGCCTAGTCTTCCTTCGTCTTTCCCGCCAGCGAGCGCGCATGCTGCCCGACGATAAACAGCCGGGCGATAAACGTGATTTCATTCGCCTCTTCCTGACTTGAGACCTGGCCGACAATCATCATCAACAAATGGGTCGACCTCAAGTATTAAAGCGTTTGTTGTACAGCCCATACCAAGATACGTATAAAGAAGCACACGAGAACCACGATATATCAGTGTTGATAGAAACGACGAAAAAGACCTACATCCACGAATCCAGGCCCTTCTGCTCCGTCGCCACAAGATTCGACAGCCCGAACGCGCCTTGGATGTAGTTTTCGATCATCTTCTTGTACCACTCAAGGTCGATCTCCCCGCGGTCCTTCACCAAGTCGACCGGGTACATGTAATCGATAGGCTTGACCCCGCTCTTCGACGGCTTCGGGATCCCCGGCAGCGGCTTCTTGGTCACTACGAACCGCAGCTTCATCCGACTGCGGATCCGCTGCCCCAGGACCTTCTCCAGCGCCTCCGAGCGGACGCTGAACACGGAACTAGAGCCGTTCTTCGTCGGCTTGTACTGCCGCTCCGGCTGCACCGACTGGATCAGCGTCAGGTCATTGAGGTCCACCTTGCTGAGGTCGAGGCAGGCAATCGTCTCCTTCGTCGCCGTCTTAATGCTGTTCTTGACCGCGGCGCGGGCAGTCTCCTCGTCATCCCACTCAGGGTTCTCTCGTAGGACGCGGGACATGATGTCCTCAAGGGCGATGCGGGCGATGTTCGCCTTATCCGAGCCCTTGAAGTTGTTGCCCTTGGTCACCATCTCCAGCCGGTCCTGATAGGCATCGAAGATGAGGTAGTTCTTATGCTTCACGAAGATCATGGCATCGTGGGTCTCCGCCTCCAGCTCGAACTCCGGGTACTGCAGCAGATCCTGCCATTTGACGTTGCAGTCCTTGATCGCCTGGTATGCGACCTCCGGCTTCGTGATCCATTTCTTCTCATCGGGCTTCACCGGCAAACCGAGAGCTTTGGTAAACTCCGGGAGGTTGCCGGCGGACTTGGAGCAGCCGAGGTAGATGCCATCCGTGTCCCCGTAGACGACGCGGATGCCTTGGGCGTTGAGCGTACGAAGGGTATCCGCGAGGATCATCTGCCCCCGGGTGGTGATCGCGGCCGCACCCCAGAGGTTGAACTGCCGGCCGCTGACCAGTGGTGCGGCGAGGATCCCATGGGTGCCGGCGTTGCGCGCGCCCTTCATGCTCTGGTACATCATCTGCAGGCGACCGAGGTCCGCAGTCCGGCCCTTGGCCTGGGAGGCCTTCAGGTCGCGTTTGATCCCCTTGATCATGTTCATGATGCCGGTCATGGAGCGGTTGACGACGCCAGGCGCGGTGTCGATGCGCACGCCGATCATGACGCCGATGTCCGCGTACGGGTCGTCGGGGCCGATGGGCCGCCAGAGGACGTCCGTGGTCTCCAGGAAGCTTTGGGGGAGTTTTTTAAGCCAGACCCAGGCGTCTGGCTGTTCGTTTTTCTTGGCGAGTTTGACGGTATCTGCGCCGATGTTCATGGCCTTCAGGATCGTGGGGTACATGGCGCCGACGTCGGCGACGACGACGTCGTACCAGGGGATGAAATGGGATTTCGCCTCGGTGTCGGGTTTGAGGGTCATGCCGCCGGGCATGTGGTAGTTGACGGCTTCTTCGTCGTCGTCCGCGGTGTGTTCCTTGTAGATAACCTGAGGGTATTGGACCCAGTCCGGCATCTCATCGCCGTATTTGAGGACGCGGATGAAGTCTTTGCTGAGCTGGTCGCGTTTCTTGCGTGCCTCGAGGTCGATGTCGCGTTTGGTGCGACAGCCGGGGAACTGGTGGATGAGGGTCTGGGTGATGGATTTGACGCGGCAGATGGGCGGCATGATTTTTTTGAGATAGGCGCCACGGAGCATCGCCATGTGGTCCCAGAGGTTGACGGCGCCGGCGGGCAGAACCATGTCGAAGGGCAGTCCGGTGGTGAAGGCGAGGGGGAGGGATTGTTCGAGGAGGTTGATGGTGATGCCGAGTTGTTCTTGGATGTCGTGGCGGTTGTACGCCATGGTCCGGTTGTCGAGGCGGATCTCGGAGGGGGTGAGGTAGATGCGGTCATTGATGGTGATGCCGAGGAAGGGGGCGAGTGCTTTGAGGCGGTAGTCGTCGAGGAAGGGGTAGAATTTGCGGGCGGCGACGTAGGTGTCGAAGCAGCTGGGGTAGAACTGGATGAGGTCGTTGCGCATGACGCCGTAGTGGAAGCTGCGGTCGGCGCGACACTGGGTGGTGGTGAAGGTGGTGAAGACCTGTTTTTCTTCAGGGGTGAGTTGGTCAGTGCAGTGTTCGAGGATCCAGGTGATGCGTCCGTGGAGGTGGACGTTGTCGAAGCTGAGGATGTTGTGGCCGGAGAGGATGTCGCAGGTCTGCAGTTCCTTGCAGAAGGTGAGGAGGTGCTGGATTTCCTGGTCGATGCTGGTGGCCATGGTCTGGGTGATGTCGATGTCTTGCCAGGGGGGCGGTGGGGTGGGGATGTCGAAGTGGAAGTCTTCCTTGTCGAGGTCGTGGTGGGAGGTGATGGTGAGGGTGAAGGGGGCGTAGCCGAGGATGTCGATGGGGATGTCGTTGCGTCCTTCTTGGTATTTGGTGGTCTCGATGTCGTAGACGAGGACGCGGAGGGTCTTGGTCTGGGCGTCGGTGTCGAGGACCCAGGCCTTGTTCTGGGCGGCGAGGTCGATGAGGGCGCGTTGTTGGTAGGGGATGTCGTGTTCTGCGGTGTTGAGGTGGCAGTCGAAGTAGAGGTAGTCGCTGACTTCGGGGACGAGGTAGGACTCGGTGGTGTAGACTTTGAAGACCTCGCGGGTCTTGGTGTAGTCTGAGAAGCTGCGGTAGGGCTCGGGGTCGCCGATGTCCGTGATCTTAGAGAGTTTGGGGTGGGTGTCACGCTGGGTGGTCCAGGCGGTGTGGAGGCGGGTGCGGGCGGCGGCGGTGTCGCCGTCGGGTGCGAAGGCGAGGAAGTAGGGGCTGTGGAGGTCTCTGAGCGGGCGGGGGGGCGCGTGCTGGTAGTAGAGGAATTCTGGTGATGCCCCGAGGAGAAGATCTGCCATGGTGTGGTGGTGCCTCCGACCCAGATGTCGTGTGGTAATGGTTTGTCCCTACTTAAACCTTCGAAGTATTGTTTATTAAGGGGGTTGGTGCTCGGTTTGCGTGGTGTGGCATGGCGACGCAGCTTGCGTTTTCGACGGCGTTTGATGCGCATGACACCGCGGATCATCCGGAGAACGCGGACCGGACTGCGGTGATGATGGATGAGTTGTTGTTGTCTCCGTTGTCGTCGCGGGTGGCGATGGTGTCCCCGGAGGTCTTGCCGGAGCGTCTGTTGTACGAGGTGCATTCCGCGGAGATGATCGAGCGGGTGAAGGATGCGAGCGTCGAGGGCAGTTGGATCGATCTGGATACGTACGTGTCGAAGGGGGATTATGCGACGGCGAGGCTGGCGGCTGGGGCGGTGCTGCAGCTCTGTGAGTCCGTGATTGGTGGTCGGGCGGAGAACGGGTTCGCGATGGTGCGTCCGCCGGGGCATCATGCGTCCGGGGAGCGGTCCATGGGGTTCTGCCTGTTTAACAACGCGGCGCTGGCCGCGCATGCGCTGTCGAAGCGGGGGCGCCGGGTGTTGCTCTTCGACCATGACGTGCATCATGGGAACGGGACGCAGTCGATCTTCTACCGTCGCCGTGACGTGCTGTACATGTCGTTTCATCTGTCGCCGCATTACCCGGGGACGGGCAGCGTGCAGGAGATCGGGGAGGGTGCGGGGATGGGGTACACGGTGAACACGCCGCTGGGGTTCGGGATGGGCGATGAGGCGGTGCGGCTGTTGTTCGACGAGGTGTTCCTGCCGGTGGCGCGGGAGTTCAAGCCTGATCTGATTATTGTGTCAGCGGGGTATGATTCGCATCATGCGGATCCGTTGGGTGGGCTTCGGCTGACCGCGGGGTTCTTTGGGGAGATGGTGCGAAGGCTGCAGGAGGTCCAGCCGCGCCTCGTGTGCACGCTGGAGGGAGGCTATAACCTGTCGTGGATCGGACGGTGCTTCCTGTCGCAGCTGGGGATGCTGGTGGGCAGCCCTCAGGTTTTTGAGGACGAGGCAGTCGGCAGCGGCAGCGCACAGAATCTGGTTCGTGAGCTGAAAACAGTGCTGTCGCCGTACTGGCGGCTCTAGTCGAAGATCATGCCTAGGCCGCTGGCCGCGTTCTCTTCTTCGCTTTGGATCTTGTCGTTGATGGTCTTGGCCTTCTTCGTTTTCACGGTGGCGAAGCCGAGCTCCTTGGCGACGGCCTCCGCGCGCTTGACGCCCTCGGGGCTGCCTTCGATTTTGACGAAGGTGACATCCCCCTTGATGGCGAGGGCTTTGGCGTCACGGATGACGATGCTCTGACGGCTGACGGTGTCGTCCTTGAGCAGGTCAGAAATCTTTGGAGTGTCAGGCGTTTTGACTTCGAAGATGACGAACGGCATGGCGTCTCACTACTCTGTGGGCATACCGTCCCGATATTTAAAATTACCCATGGCGACGCAGGGTTCCGTCTGGGAGAATCTCGTGGCGTCGGATGCGGGTGGAGCTGATGGGCCGGCCGTCTGCGGCGAGGACGAAGGGGACCTCCACGATCTGCAACCGCGGTTTTCCTCGTTGCTGGCGGAGGCGGTTGATCTGCTCCGCGGCAGGCCGGGTCTCCGGGGAGACAACGATGATATCAAGGTCTGCGTCGACGGCGGGGCCATACGCATCATTGAGGGGGATGATGCGTACCGTTGCTGTTGTGTCCTGTTTCTTGAGGAATGCCGTGAGCGCGGCGAGGCGATCAGGGTAGGAAGAATGGGTTCCCTTAGTGGTGAGGAAGGCGTCGGTGGTGAGGCCGATGAGGAGGCTGCCGTCGGGTCCGGCGAGGTCCAACGCGGTGCGGAGGAGCTGCTGGTGTCCAGCATGGAGGAACTCGAAGGTGCCACCGAGGCAGACGCGCATACTGGTGCCTAGAATTGGCCGGCGGTCTTTTAAGGTTGGCGCCCGAAATGCGGTCGGCTGAAGAAAACTATATAATTCATACTCGAGATGTCAGGGATGGATGGGATTAATGCGCACGCAACGTTTCGTTATCGTCGTACTCCTAGGTCTGCTCCTGCTTCAAGGACTCGCGGTCGTCTCCCATGAACCCCTGCGGGCCGCGGGCCGCGAGATCTACGTGGATGACACCTTTCATCTGGACCAGGATGGGACCGCGGAGCATCCGTACCGCTTCATCAACGACGCGCTCTCCGCGGCAAATGACGGGGACACGATCTACCTCTACGGTGGGATCTACAACGAGAGCCTGAGCGTGACGAAGAGAGTCTCGATCATCGGCAGCATCGACGAGGGCATCACGATCATCGACAGGATATCGGACCATGACTATACCATCAGCATGGACGCGAACTTCGCCACCCTTGAGAACGTCACGGTGCGGGACACCTTGAATTATCTCACCGGGACCAACGACGCGCTCATCCGCGTCACCGCCCACAGCGTCATCATCCAGAAGACGACCTGCAACGAGTCATCCTGCTGGGGCATCCTCCTGGACCACAGCGGGGACAATACCATCGTCGGCAACACCGTGAACATCACCAGGGGCATCTCCGTGCAATCCTCGGACAACAACGTCTTCTCCAGCAACCTCATCCGTAACGCATCGGAAGCCGGGATTTCGATGCTTACCTCGAACAACAACATCATCTACAACAACCGCTTCGAGAACTGCAGCTACGGCATCTACGCCCGCGACACCCGGTCCTCGAACATCAGCAACAACACGATCAAGCTGACAGACCTCGACGGCATCTACTTGTACCAAGACCAAGGATCCATCCTAAAGAACAACACCATCCAACGCAACGTCATCGGCATGAAGCTCTCCTCGTCTGGGGCCACGGTCAAGTGGAACAGCCTTGACCACAACCAAATCGGCATGTCCCTGAGCCTCGCCAACAGCCTCATCCAGGACAACGTGATCAAGAACTCGAGCTCCGCGGGCATCACCGTCGACTCCTGGAGTCATGGGAACGTCTTCACCCAGAACCACCTGACCAACAATAGTCCCAACGCCCGCGACTCCGGCACGAACACCTGGGAGAGCGACGGCTGCGGCAACTACTGGAGCGACTACAACAACATCGACCTCGACCACAACGGCATCGGCGATGTCGTGTACCGCTTCACAAATGGCCAGGACGCGTATCCCCTCGGAGACTTTCTCAAGGCGCCGCACAAGCCAAGCAAGCCCTCCCCCGCCGACGACCGGGAGAACGTCGGCCTGAAAGTGACCCTCTTCGTCCACGTCAACGATACCGACAGCCCATACCTGACGGTCACGTTCTACAACGCGGCCAACGATCAGAAACTGGGCACCGAGCGTTACGTGAAAAACAATACGAACGCCTCCTGCCTCTATACCTTCCCGTTCGACACCACCTTCGCCTGGTATGCCGTCTCAAACGACTCTCTACAGGAGAACCGATCGGACATCTGGTTCTTCACCACGCGGCAGCGTCCGCCGCTCAATAAAAAACCGGTTGCGGACCCCGGCGGGCCTTACCGGGTGCGGATTGACCAGCTCTTCACCCTTGACGGGTCCGGTAGCTTCGATCCCGATTCGAACCAATCCCTGCTGTTCTACCGATGGAACTTCGGAGACGGGACCAGTGAAATCCTCGCGAAGAACCCGGCGCATAACTACTCCAAGGCCGGGATCTATAACATCACCCTCACCGTCGTCGACGTCGACGGTCGCAGTAATTTCTCCAGAACGACTGTGACCGTGGCCGGCGCCCTGTCTGATAATAAGCCGCCTGTCGCCGTCATCGCACCGACGGCGAGCTTGCTGGTCAATCAATTCGCGTTGTTCAATGCCTCGGGAAGCTACGACACTGACGGGTCCGTCGTCTCCTACCGCTGGGATTACAACGGGGACGGTGTCTATGACACCGACTGGAACCCGAGTCCCTTCGGATCGTACGTCTATTCGACCGCCGGCAGCTATGCGGTCATCCTTCAAATCAAGGATGACACGGGGACGGTGACGACCGCGAACGCGGGAGCCACAGTCGCGGCGCCACCGAAGAAGACCCCCGGATTTGAGGTCGCGGGGGTACTGGGGGCGACCGCGGTGGCTTTAGTTCTTCTCCGAAAAAGGAAATAGCCGTCGCATAAGATATTTATAGGTCGGAGGTAGGCCCTCTCGTTTAGATACAAATGAGAGAACAGGTCGTGTCTTCCTTTCTACTTCTTGCTGGCACCGCTGGAGTCCTAGTCCCGGTCACCCTACTCCTCGGCGTCCTTCTAGCCTTGCAGGCTGCTCCCTGGTTCTCGTGGACCGTGAATGCTCTCAGTGACCTGGGCATCCCCCCTGGATCTGGCCTGTTCTTCAACGGGGCGATGGTGTGCGCTGGCGTCCTTCTGCTGTTGTTCTCCCTCGGGGTACGGATCCGCGTCTCGCGGACTGCGGGGATGATGCTGAGTCTTGCCGCAGTCATGCTGGTGGGGGTCGGGCTGGTCTCTGAAAGGGCTTTCTGGGTGCACTGGGTGATCTCCGGGTCGTTTTTCTTCCTGCTGGTGGGGACCTTCCTCTTCTTCTGGTTTCATACCTCGGTTCACGACAAGATGTTCATGAAAAGCTCGCGGGGCTTGTGTGGGATTGCCGTGGTCTCGACCGGGTGGTTCTGGTTTTTCCCTGGGGCCGCTGTCCCCGAGGTCTGCGTATTGGTCCCCGCGTTCTTCTGGTGTGCATGGGTCGGCGTGGTGATTTTGATCATGCCGGCGCTGGCTCAGAAGAAGACCCTCAGACAGAGTACTCCGGCGATCAGTGGCTGATGGATGAGGTAGATCGACAGGGTGTGCCGTCCGCACCAGGAGCAGAACTTTGCTGGGCTGGAGCCCGAGAGCTCCGGGATTCTGAACTGTCGGGTGTTGTTCTTGTAGAGGATGCTGCCGATGGCGACGCCGAGCATCGTGACGCCGAACCAGGGGAGGAGCGGGAAGTAGTCGATGGTGTGGCTGGTGATGTCCGCCTGGTGCAGCCCGATGACGAGCTGAAGGTAGCTGGGGGTCTGGACTGCCAGGTGTCCGAGGATGATGCCGGCGGCGATGCAGGGCAGGGCGATGAAGATGGCTTTCTCCCTCAGCCAGAGCAGCGGGATGCTCAGGAGGATGGAGCAGCCGATGCAGTGCAGGACGCCGAAGAAGATCGGCCGGTCCGGCATGACCACGAGGGTCACCAGGGAGAGGATCATCCCTAGGCCCAGGATGTAGAACCCGCGGGTTGCCATCTTTTTAGTCCTGGCGCGGCGCTGCTCCACGGTGAGGTCTATGGCGTTGCTTTTAAGGGATTGGCAGACGCCGACAATGGAGAAGAAGAGGACTTGGACGACGACGTTGGACTGGTAGAAGCTCGTGTTGAGCTTCAGGATGCCGAAGTAGTCGAGGTCCCACATGAGATGCAGGAGGATCATGAAGATGAGGGCGAATCCGCGCAGGAGGTCGAGCTCGATGAACCGGGTGGATGACGGTTTCGTGATCTTCCAGGGCATGGTTCTCTTTCACCTCTCCTAATGGTTGTTGCCTGTTAACGTGTGTCACTGAGGTTATTTAAACATGCCCTGGCAGAATCACAAAACGAGAGAACATCCGCCCTCTCAAAAAAGGGGGGAAAAAGGGAGAAAAAGAGTCACAGAACGGAAGAGCGCCTTAGGCGTGCAGTGTTCGGGGCTTCTCCTGCAGCGTCCGGAGCGTCTCGTCGATCTCCAGGTGCAGCTCCTCGTCGCAGAGCGCCTTGCCCAGGGTCGCCAGCGGCTCCTCCTCATCCGTCGCAGGCTGCGGGGAATCGGCCAGGCTGCAGTCCTTCGGCAGGCCGGAGACACGGAGCGCCGCGGCCTTCCACTCCGCAGCCTCCTTCTTCAAATGCTCGATGTACTCCTGCAGGTACGGCTGGTTCATCACCGCACCCGACGACAGCATCTCCCGCTGCAGCGCATCCTGAACAGCCTTGGTGATGAACTCCGTGCGGTTGTTCGCCACTGAGTCCACCTGTTGCATTAACGGTATCGGTAACCGAAAATTATACAGCTTCTTTGTTGTCATCCAGCATCCCAATCCGGCTATCCTCAATGAAATAAATACATATAAATACATCGGTATACGTCGGGCCTCTCCCGCTGTTTCGCCAATGACGAGCCAGACTGAATTAGAAGATGACTCACTTGTCCGTCCTCTTGTTTTTTTTATCAGTAGCGGCCTGGAATTCTGCGCGGTCTGAACCCCTGTGAAGACCCGCAGATGAAAGGCCGCCGTCTTTTTGTCAAAATACTCGATACGTTTTTTTGTCGAGTGCGGGCAGGCGAACGCCTGCCCCGTGTACAAGCGCGGCAGGAGAAAATTACTTTACGGAGAGAGTATCGAGCGGTAGCTCTGAAAAGGTTGCGGGTAACTCCCAGCAACAACGGGATGACCATGATGTTTCTTATCCACAATAGATACCAAAACTTCCGGAAACAAAGTCACATCGACACCTGCACCCAGGCGTTCCAGTAAAATAATTAATATTTCTCACGCGTTTTTCTCAGCGATATCTCCAATAATCGGGAGTTTAATTTTTTGCATCTGATACGCTTTTATCATCAGAACAAGCCATAAGATAACGACGAGAATCCAGAAAAGCCAGCTGATCCACCAGAGGAAATACCATCCAGAATCATAATGGAGTAGCCCGAAGGCTCCACCGAAGATCCACGCAAGAATAGTAAGGGGAAGAAACACTAAAATGGACTGGAGTGCATGAAACCGGATTAACTTGTTTTTATCGTCAATAAAATAAAAGAGCAGTCCAGTGAACCACACCCCAAAGTAACAGAGTGCTGCCTCCGCATTTTCCTCAAGTCCTAACGATGTTTTTACCATATTTTTCCCTTCTTTCCAGTTTCACCTATTTTGTATGTAATCACTCTCATTCATCGTATGTATCGTTTTAAAGCACTATCATAATC
>Ga0315282_10007627_pt1 | contig 17728 bp, 21 predicted proteins | sample YL17G07_20_MG_FD_203693 | JGI IMG/M metagenome (GOLD analysis project Ga0315282, IMG submission 203693) | Sediment microbial communities from Yellowstone Lake, YNP, Wyoming, USA - YL17G07_20 | ecosystem: Environmental > Aquatic > Freshwater > Lake > Sediment | place: USA: Wyoming | collected... | reverse complement strand
CTCCTAGAAGGAATTGGTCCAGCCTCCGCCCCCCGGGCGGGGGCTTCTTATCTCCACCTCCCCAACTTCCGTTCCTTCCAACAGAGCTTTTATGGGCCTAAGCAAAAGCTACTTGCGGGAGTACTGACTCCTGATGAAAACCCACTCTCCAACACCGAAATTTTATATGGGTTTTCAATTGGCGCGGAAACCAATTATTTAGGAACCACAGACAACAATGGCAAAATTGTAACGCATGAGAACATCAGAGGACAGACGGTTTGCGTCAGAAGTTCAGACGGGAAGTACGCTGGAAGCTTATCTGTCAGTTCAGAGGGTGGAGAGATGGCAGCAACGCTCTCTGAAACAGGCTCTAGTGAATTTCCAGTTTGGGTAATTGCCGCCGTACTGATTGGCTGCGGTGCGGCTGGAGGGTCGGCGTTGTTCCTGAAAAAACGCAGAGGTCGGATAAAGAGAAAACGACCACGCCCGCGTAAGAAAAAGCACAAAAAACAGGCCGGAAGAAAACGATTACTCTCACATAAGAAAAAGCGCCGCTAGCACATTTTCCTCGCACGGCCTGCCTCATGCACCCATCCTCGTGCCCAACAGCTGATTTTTATCCTCCGCCCGTATTTTATAGCGGAACCGAAGGTATGGGAGTGCTGTAAAAAATGACCCAATCAAGGAAAATGCTCCGGAAGGCAAAGAGGATTGTCGTGAAAATCGGGACGAAGAGCCTCACCAACAATCGCTCGGAGCTGGACGAGAGGAAGGTGGCCAAATTTGTCAAAGATATCATGGCCCTTCGAAAGAGGGGCAAGGAAGTCCTGGTTGTGACGTCCGGCGCGGTGGGGGCCGGCATCGGGAAGCTCGGTCTCAAGGAGCGGCCGAAACAGCTGCAACTGCTGCAGGCCACGGCCTCGGTCGGGCAGGGGATACTGATGCAGGTTTACGAGAAGAACTTCAGCAGGTACAACCAGCCTATAGCCCAGATGCTTCTCTCAGCGGAGGACTTCTCAGACCAGACCAGATATCAGAATTTCAAGAGCACTTTGTCCGCGCTGCTGAAGTGGGGGGTCATCCCGGTCATAAACGAGAACGACACGGTGGCAGTGGAGGAGATCAGGGTCGGGGACAACGACATCCTTTCGGCATACATTGCAAAGGGCGCCAAGGCTGACCTTGTTGTAATTCTCTCGGATGTCGACGGGCTCTACACCGGGCACCCGCGCGAGAGCGGGAGCAAGTTGTTGAAGGTTGTCGAGCGAGTGACGCCAAAGATCGAGAGGATGGCCCGCGCGTCTTCCCGCGGCTTCGGCGGGATTCTCACAAAGGTGCAGGCTGCCCGCATGGCGTCGGAGGCCGGGATTTCGGTGGTCATCGCAAACAGCGCTGAGGCAAACGTGCTGGCCAAAATCCTGGATGGCAAAGAGACAGGCACGATATTCATTCCCAGGGGAGACTGATGGCCGGAGTTTTATCGAAAGCTAAAGCGGCAAAAAATGCATCCCTGAAGCTGGCCACTGTTTCTAACGAGACGCGGAGCGCGGCTCTCCTTAAAATCGCGTCGGAGATAAACGCCAGGAAAAAAGAGCTTCTCAGAGAAAACGCCAAGGACCTAGCGGGGGCCGAGCGGCTGTTCAAGAGGGGAAAAATCTCGAATGCATTTTTGCAGAGGCTCAAGCTCAACGAGGACAAGATTAAGGACATCTCTGAGATGGTCAAAAGCGTGGCGAAGCTCAAGGACCCGATAGGAAAGACGCTGTACGCGGTCGAGATGGACAAGGGGCTCGAGGTCTACAAGGTAACCTGCCCGATAGGGTTGATCGGGGCGGTGTTTGAGGCCAGGCCCGACGTCCTCCCGCAAATCTCTGCGCTCTGCCTGAAGTCGGCCAACGCCGTGGTCCTCAAAGGAGGGAAGGAGGCAAAGCACTCCAACCGCGCGTTTTACTCCATTATCAAAGATGCCAGCGAGCGGTCGGGAATCCCAAGAGGGTGGATTCAGCTCTTGGAGGAGAGAAGCGAGGTCATGGAACTCCTGAAGCTTGGCGACTGGGTGGACCTGCTCGTCCCGCGCGGAAGCAACGAGTTCATAAAGTACATCCAAACAAACACCCGCATCCCGGTGCTGGGTCACGCCGAGGGGATCTGCCACGTCTACGTGGACGAGCGGGGGGACCTGAAAAAGGCGCTTGAGATAAGCTACGATGCCAAGGTCCAGTACCCGGCCGTGTGCAACGCCATGGAAACCCTGCTTGTTCACAGGGCCGTGGCCAACCGCCTGCTTCCACACCTGGCCAAGCGCTACAAGGCGGCCAGCGTCGAAATCAGGGGAGATGCAAAAACAAGGAAGATACTCCCGTGGACAAAGCCGGCGACCGAGAAGGACTGGCGGACGGAATACTTGGACCTGATAATCTCGATAAAGGTGGTTGACTCCCTGCAGGAGGCCATCGACCACATAAACAGTTACGGCTCGAAACACACGGACGCGATAGTCACCGAGGACAGGAAGGCCGCGCTGAAGTTTCTGACAGAGGTGGACTCCTCAAGCGTCATGGTCAACGCTTCAACCCGCTTCAGCGACGGGTACCGCTACGGGCTAGGCGCGGAGGTAGGCATAAGCACTGGGAAGATTCACGCCCGCGGGCCGGTGGGGCTGGAGGGGCTCACGACGACGAAGTACTGCGTGATAGGCTCAGGGCACGTTGTCTCAACTTACGTCGGGAAGCGCGCCAAGCCTTTCACCCACAGGCCTCTCGCGAAGGGAAGGAAAATTTTGGAGTGAGTGAATGAGGTTCAAGAAAATAGTGGTCGGGGGAACTTTCGACTACCTTCACGACGGCCACACGGCTCTCCTGAGCAAGGCCTTCGAGCTCGGGGAGAGGGTAGAGCTCGGGATGTGCTCGGACGAGATGCAGGAGCTCCTCAGGAAGGACTCGGCGGGGATTCAGCCCCTTGCCGCAAGGATGTGGTCGGTGCTTGACTTCCTGAAGCAGAAAAACTGGCTGCCAAGGACGCAAATCACAATTTTGAATGACCCTTTTGGGCCTGCGGCTAGCGACAGGGAGGCCGATGCAATCGTCGTGAGCCCGGAGACTCGGGGCCGGGGCGAGGAGCTGAACAAACTGAGGGCCGCGAAGGGGCTCCCTCCGCTGGAGATAGTCGAGATTGCCTTTGTGCTGGGACATGACGGGAGCCCAATCTCGTCGATAAGAATCAGGTACGGTGAGATGGACAAGCACGGGAAGCCGCTGAAGCCCGCTCAAGTCCAATGATTTTTTAAACTCCCTCTTGCTTAACGTAATGAGTTTATGCACCCTTCACACGACATCAAGGGGACAAAAGGTAAGGAGCTGGAGGGCAGGCACATAGTCCTCTGCCTGACGGGGAGCGTCGCGGTTTCAAGGTCCCCGGAACTCGCCAGGGAGCTCATGAGGCACGGGGCGGATGTAAGAGTAGTGATGTCTGAAGACGCCACGGAGCTGGTGACTCCAAAGCTCATGCACTGGGCCACGGGGAACGAGGTTGTGACCGAACTCACGGGAAAGATAGAACATGTGGAGCTCGGGCGGTGGGCGGACCTGGTACTGGTGGCACCGGCGACGGCGAACACGATTGGCAAGATATCCTGGGCCGTTGACGACACCCCGGTGACCTCTGCGGTCTCCGTGGTGATGGGGCTGGGGAAGCCTGTTGTCGTTGTCCCTGCCATGCACGGCTCGATGTACGAACACAAGCTTTTAGGGGGAAACCTGGAGAGGCTGCGCTCGGCTGGAGTTCACATTCTGGAGCCGAAGATTGAGGAAGATAAGGCGAAGTTCCCGGAGGTCGGCGAAGTGGTAAATTTCGTGATAAATCTGCTTGGACCAAAAGACATGAAGGGGATGAAAGTACTGATCACGGCCGGCCCAACAATTGAACACATCGACCCGGTCAAATTCATCACGAACAAAAGCTCGGGCAAGATGGGGATTGCAGTGGCCAGGGTTGCTGCACTCAGGGGTGCCGATGTGACCTTGATTTACGGGCCTGGCACCGAGTCCCCGCCCGCGGGAGTCAATGTGATGAGGGTCCAGACCACGCAGGAGATGAAGGACGCCTTCCAGAAGGAACTGGGGAAGAAGCCCGATGTCGTGGTATCGGCTGCGGCTGCCCAGGACTTCGTGATAAAAAAACCGGCGGAGGAGAAGATTCGCCACAACAGGCCTGTGGAGCTGAAGCTTTTGCCGGCTCCTCGAATCATAGACGATGCACGCAAGCTAGTACCCAAAGCGTTCATCGTGGGGTTCAAGGCGGAATATGGGGTCACGGACAAACAGCTTGCGGCGGCGGGGAAGAGCAAGCTCCAGGAGCATGGCATCAACATGGTGGTGGCAAACGACGTCTCGAGGCCCGGGGTCGGGTTTGGCGGGGACACGAATGAAGTTTTTCTCGTCACCAAATCTGGAACCAACCAGGTCAAGGGGACCAAGGAAGACGTGGCGAGGGCAATCCTGCACGTCGCGGTGGCAGAATGCCGCAAAAAACGGTGAAATGCCGAGGGAAAGAAATGAAAAAAGCGTCGGCTTTCGTCCCGGCCCACATCTCCGGGTTTTTCCAACCGCACTTGGCAAAGGACCCCACGCGCTCCGGCTCAAGGAACTGCGGGCCGTGCTTGGAAGTCGGAGTCAGGACTGACGTTGAAGTCAAAGAGTCAGATAGTTCTGGCTTGGAGATTTACATTGACGGGAGACGGACAACTGGTGCAATCACCACGAAATCTGTGGTCGGGCAGCTTCTCGCTTTAGCTCCGAAAAAATACAAAGTCAAAGTCAGACACGCCTGCCAAGTTCCCATCGGGGCGGGGTACGGCGCGAGCGGGGCCGGGGCTCTTGGCGCGGCTGTTGCCCTCTCAAAAGCTCTCGGGCTGCGTTTGCCGAGGAACGATATCATAAGGGTGGCGCACGTTGCAGAGGTAAAGTGCCGCACGGGGCTCGGGGATGTCGGGGCGCAGGCGTTTGGAGGGCTTGTGATCGGCGTTAAACCCGGGGCGCCGCCTTACGGTGGGTGGAAAAGGATCTCCGTTCCTAAAGACGTGAAAGTGATTTGCGCCACTTTGGGCCCTCTTTCAACAAAATCCCTGCTCGGCGATGAGAAGTTCAAGAAGAAGGCATCGGCGCTGGGGGGGAAAGCTGTTGAAAAGCTTCTGAGGGAACCTACCATTCCTGGATTCATGTCTGCCTCGCGCGAGTTTGCGGAGGGATTGGGCCTGATGGACGCCGGGCTCGCGTCAATAGCCCGGGTGGCCGAGGCTGCCGGTGCCATCGGTGCAAGCCAGGCGATGCTAGGCAGGGCAGTGTTTGCGATGGTTCAGGAAAGAAAAATCGATATGGTAAGGCTGGCCCTTTTAGAGGTTTTGTCGCCGGCGCAGCTGATGATATCCAGTATCTATCCTAGCGGACAAAGGATTACTCGCGCATGAAAGTTCAATCAAATCGCGTAAAAATTTGAACATGTGAAGTGTCCTATTTAGGACACCTACTCGAGGCAACTGTCCTATTTAGGACACGCCAACCCGCAAGCCATCAAAAGCCGTCTTCGTGCACAATTTTTTCCAACGGCAGCCTAGAAGTCGGAGCTGGCTTCTCCGCCGGCCTACCGATTGGAATCATCGCCACCGGCCGAACATCCTTCGGGGCCTTGATCGCCTTTGCAACCGCCTCCTCATCGAAGGCTCCCACCCAGCATGTGCCGTAACCCAACGCAACGGCCGCCAGGTGCATGTTCTCCGTCGCCGCAGCCGTGTCCTGGATGCTGTAAAGCTCGGCCCCGCGCTTCCCATACCTGCTCGAGACCCTGGGAACGTTCGCGCAAACCACAACCACAACCGGCGCCTCCGCAACGAAGCCCTGCCCAGACGCCTCCACAAGCTTCTGCTTCACCCCGTCATCCCTGACGACGACAAATTCCCAAGGCTGGCAGTTCCCGGCATTGGGGGCCTGCCTCCCCGCATCCAAAATCTTCTCCAAGTCCCCTTCCTTGAGCTTGTCAGGCTTGAAAGCCCGCACGCTCCTCCTCGCCTTTATCGCCTCAAAGAACTCCATGCCACACCCCCTTTATTTAAAGCCACCAAGCTAAAAAAGTTGGGATTGCATGGGTGAGTTCCTTGAGTTGGACTGGATAGTACAGAAGGCCACAGAACTCCTTGCCGACAAGGTCAAGGACGCCCCCATCTCCGACCGCGACATAGAGCTTGCGTTCGACATGTACGCCAAATCCCGGCTCGAACACCTGGCGAGCTCCTTCAGCAGCGACCTAGAGAGGACCCAGGCCAGAGACTTTATAATGATGAAGCTCCAAGAACGAGCGAAACAACTCAACTCAGAACACTGGAGGAAAACTGAATGAGAATAGCTATCCTGACGCTGGGCTTCCACCCGCGCCCCCTTGAGCACATAATCCTGACGAAAAAACCGCAGATGTGTTACATCGTGACCTCCCAGGAGGGACTCAGGTACACGGCCAGCGAGCACGGCTACAAAAAGCCAAACTCGGTCGTCCTCCAAGACGCTGCCCGCAAGGCCCGCTGCAAGATCAGCATCCTCAGGTGCGACCCGTTTGACCCGGAGTCCATCGGCGACGCGATAGGGCAAATCCTGGAAAAGATAAAGGGCACTGATGAGGTAACCATAAACTACAGCGGCGGGACGCAGGCCATGAGCCTAGTGCTCGGTTCCGTGGCGATAATTCTCTCCAGGGTGATGCCAATCAAGGTCCTTTACTCAACAAGGGCTCCTGGCGGAAAGGAAAAAATTCTTGACCACACGGAGTCTCTGAAAGGTCTCTTCCGCAGGCTTTACGAGATAGTCCCCGGCGGATTTTAGAACGGGAGACCAGCCCACACAAAATAAATCAATAATGCACACAACGCGGCTACCAGTATCAATCCCGCGCCCCATTTCTTGGCCTGAGCTCTAAAACATATGTAACCAGAGATCCCAGCCCCCACAAGCAATACCCCGAGTTCTATTGTGAGAACAACTTGCCCGACCCCCCTCACCAGACCGACCTGAGTCATGGCAAAGAGAGACGCCACCGTGATCAGCACCGCCAAACCACCAAACAGCAGCCACTCCCTCATTCTTCACCTGTTCTTCTTACACGGGGCTCCTTTTAAAAATTACCAACTGGTGGGCTTTGACCGCCAATGCTGCCTATACGAGCTTTTTTACCTCCCAGCAAAACTATAGCTAGAGAGGATGGGAGTAGTCGAGGACATAAACTGGCTCAACGAGGACAAGGACGGCGCCCGCAAGGTTTTCCAGATAATCTCCGCGGATGGCAGCGTTGGACTCAGAAAAATCAAGGCCTTACACGGCTCAAACAACTGGTGGCCCGTGAAGACCTGCGTGAAGTCGCTCATCGATCGCGGCCTAGTAGCCGAGTCGGAGGGAAACTACAAGCTCACGGAGCCCGGAAAGAAGGTGTCCGAAGGCATCAGGACAATGGAGGGCATCTAGATGGACATCTCGGATACGTTGCCGCCCTTCAGAAGCAGAAGCCTGTGTTTTATCGGCTGACCTTCCTTTGGGATTTCTTCTGCATTTTCAAGAACGAGGTTCATGTGCTCGTCATACTGGACCAGCTTTCCCCTGAACTTCCGGCCGTCCTTGACCCCCACCAATATCACCTGGTCGAGAAACTTCTGCATGTTGCTCAGAGATTCCGCCGCTTGTGCCTGCTCCCCTTCCATATTGCTCTGAGACTAGTCTGGGGTGGGTTCTAAAGCCTTGTCGCTGGCATTTCGACCGATATCGAAACGTTCCGCCGCCTGCCCTGCCCGAATACTTTCTGTGCCTCTTTCTCAATAATCCCTGCAATAAGCGAAACCAGCCGTGCCTGCGCCAAACGTGCAAATACTTTCGGTGACTCCCCTCTCAGAAAACCACATAAAAGTTACACGACCACGCGATGGAACGGAGGTGAAAAAATGGTTGAACTGGAAGAACTTGATGGAGTGGGTCCGGCCATAGCTGAAAAGCTGCGATCGGCCGGCTACGATTCGGTGGAGAGCCTGGCGGTGGCAACGTCCGGGGAGCTGATGGAAACCGCGGAGATAGGCATGCGGGCGGCGATAAAGTTGATCAACACCGCACGCGATGCCTCCAACATGGGTTATGAAACTGCAAGCAATGTTTTTGAGAGGAGAAAGTGCCTCGGCCGCATCTCCACGGGGAGCCCTGCGCTCGACAAGCTCTTGGGCGGCGGGGTAGAAACCCGCGGGATAACGGAGTTCTTCGGCGAGTTCGGGACGGGGAAGTCCCAGCTGGCGCACCAGCTATGTGTCAACGTCCAGCTGCCGCAGGCACAGGGCGGGCTCGATGGAAAGGCCGTATACATAGACACCGAGAACACTTTCAGGCCCGAGAGGATAGTCCAGATGGCGCTGGCCGCAGGGATAGACCCGCAGGTGGCCCTTGACAACATCTACGTCGCGCGGGCGCACACAACCGACCACCAGATGCTGCTTGTGGAGAAGGCGGCTGAAGTGGTGAAGCAGAACCATGCCCGGCTTTTGGTGATAGACTCGGTGACGTCCCTCTTCAGGTCCGAGTACTGCGGCAGGGGTTCCCTTGCAGAGCGGCAGCAGAAACTGGGGAGACATCTGGCCGAACTGCACAAGATCTCTGAGCTTGAGGACCTGGCGGTCTTTGTGACTAACCAAGTGCAGGCGCGGCCGGACGCGTTTTTTGGGGACCCGACAAAACCCATCGGCGGGCATGTCCTGGGGCATTCGATGACGGTGCGGGTCTACCTGAGGAAGGCAAAGGACAACATGCGGACAGCAAAGCTTGTGGACCACCCCGCGCTGCCGCCTGAAACTGCGACATTCCAGATATTTGAGGCCGGGATCAAAGACTGAGCCGCGGCGAGATGATGGCACGAATGATGTCGATGGCCGTGGCTCCTTTTTATTTTTGTGTTGGGTAACGCCGCGTTAACCTTTTGAAAGCTGCGGCGATTGTGCTAATGGCGATCATTTGCCGTTTGAGGTGAAGGAACTAGGGTTCTGGTGCAGGCTGGAGGTGCTCCCAGTAGACGAACTACACATCCACGAGGAGATCGTCCCGGAGCTGCTCGAAAGGCTGTTAAATGACATGAGGTCGAGCAGCTTTTTTAAAGACCCCATTATAGCTGACGTTAAAACCAGGGTCGTTTTAGACGGGATGCACAGGGTGGCCGCCTCGAGGGAACTTGGGCTACGCTACCTCCCCGTCTGCTCCGTCGACTACGGCGACCCCAGAATAAAAATCGGGTGCTGGTACAGGGTTGCGAGGGGAAAGGGCGTAAAGTTTGAAGACATGACCAAGCTGTTCCGGCTGATACTTGTGCTGCTCGGGCTTGAGACGAGGCCATCATCTTTTGACGAGGCTAAACTCGCCCTTGGAGAACGAAGCGCAACGGCGGCACTTCTCACGGCAAAAGAATGTTACCTGATCTACGCGAAAAGCACCGGAATTCATGAAAGTTACAGCTGGATCAACAGGGTCGAGCGTGTTTTGAGGGAGGAGGGCTTCGGCGTGAGCTACGAGATGGAAGAGGATGCCGTAAAGACTGTTGACCATGATGCCGTGGTCATGATGGTCCCCTGCGTGAGGAAAAACGAGGTTACCGAGGTCGCCCTTTCGGGAAAAGTTTTTGCGCACAAGACAACTCGCCACATCCTGCCCGCGAGGCCGGTCGGTCTTGACGTTCCAATCGAGTGGCTCAGGGGAAGCAAGGACATGAAAGAGCTGGACAGGATGTTTGCCGGGCACCTCTCGAAGCGGAAGATTAATCACCTGCCCCCAGGAAGCACCTTCGGCGGGAGGAAATACGACGAGGAACTGCTAATGTTTGGAGGAAGCATATGAAATATGTGGTCGTTGTCGGGGACGGGATGGCTGACTACCCCCTAGAAGAGCTCGGAGGGAAGACGCCGCTGCAGGTTGCTAAAAAACCAAACATGGATTTTCTGGCATTGAAGGGGAAGATGGGTCTTGTAAAAACTGTCCCGGACGGCATGACCCCTGACTCTGCCGTGGCCAACTTGGCAATTTTAGGGTACGACCCGAGGAAGTACTTCACTGGCAGGGGGCCGCTCGAGGCCGGGGCAATGGGGATAAAGCTTGGACCGAGGGACGTGGCTTTCAGGTGCAACCTTATCACCGAAAGGGATGAAAGAGTGGCCGACTACGCTGGCGGGCACCTGTCAAACGAGGAGGCCAAGCAACTCCTGGAAGAGGTCGAAAAACTGGGAATAGGGGAGTTCCACCTAGGCGTGAGCTACAGGCATGTTTTTGTTCTCAGGAACTCGGGCATAAAAGCCGGTTGCGATCCACCACATGACATCGTTGGAGAGCAGATAATGAAACACATGATCGGTCGGGAGGGTGGAGCGACTGGAAAAAAGCTGAACAAGCTCATGCTGGACTCAAGGGAGGTCCTCTCAAGGCACCCGATAAACCTCAAAAAGGTCAAGTCCGGCAAAAACCCCGCAAACATAATCTGGCTGTGGAGCCCGGGGAGACGGCCCGCGATCACTAACTTCAAGAAAAAATACAATCTGGGCGGGGCGATGATTTCGGCCGTCAACCTCATCAACGGCATTGGCGTGTACGCCGGGATGAAGATAATAAAAGTGCCCGGCGCCACCGGGTACTATGACACAAATTACGAGGGGAAGGCAGACCACGCTCTCGAAGCCCTGAAAAAATTTGATTTTGTCTACGTCCACGTCGAGGCGCCGGACGAGGCCGGACACGAGGGGAACGCGGAACAGAAGATAAAGACAATCGAGGACCTGGACAGCCGACTTTTGGGCAGGATTTTGGACAAGGCAGAGGGGTGCAAGATTGCCGTTCTGCCAGACCACCCGACCCCGGTAAAATTGAAGACGCATGCCGCCGATCCGGTGCCGTTTGTGATCTACTCCCCCGGCGCGGACGGTGACGGGCTCAAGTTTGACGAAGCCTCTGCCAAGAAGGGCTCTTTGGGCTCCATCCCCGGCGAAAACTTCATGAAGATTTTACTGCGCGGCTAACGCTCGGCCCCGGCTTTTACTTTCAGGAGAGCAGAAAGCGCGACAGCTTGCACCAGGATCGCATAAATGGAGATGACCACAATCGACACCCCGTAGTCAAAGAAAGCCCCGTAAACCACGCCGCTGACCAGGAAACCGAGCCCGTACATCGTGTAAAAAATTCCATATGCCTTTCCTCTGGACGCCATTGGTGTCAGGTCCGCCACGGCCGCCCTATATATTGACTCCTGCATCCCGAGCACTAGACCGAACAGAACCGCGGAAATGACCAGCGCGAAGATGTCCTGGCCAGCGAACACCAGAATTGACGGGAAAATGGAAATGAAGAACGGGATCAAAAGTACCCCAATCCCCTTTTTGTCGTATGCATGACCGGATATCAGGGCCGACGGGGCGTCCACCGCCTGCACCGCCAAGTAAATCGCGGGAATCACCCACTGCATGCTAGCGGACGTCACGATTGCCGAACCCTTGAACAGGATCAGCCAGATGGGGACCAACCCGATGGTGTTCAGGGAAACCGCCCCGATGTAAATGTAAAAGCTCTTGCTCAAGCCTTTCCTTCTATCCTGGCCGCTGAACTTGGTTCGGGCCTTGTCCTGGATTTTTTTGACCTTTTTATAAGTGAAGAAAAGCGCCAACAGCATGACAATAAATGGTATGGATAAAAATGCAAACACGATTGAATAGCTGTTGCCTGTGGAAACCATCACCAAAACGACGATTATCGGGCCAAGCACGGCGCCAATCTGGTCCAAGAACTCGTGGATGCCGAATGCCTTTCCTGTTCCCACACCCTGGCTGACCTCGGCGAGAATAACGTCCCGGGAGGGCGACCTGATGGCCTTGCCCAACCTTTCGACCACCACCAATACTGCAGCGACCGGCCAACTTCCTGATATTGCCAAGAGTGGGATGGCGATGATCATGCCGTAACCCAGGATGGTGAAAAACCAGTATGACTTGGTTGTGTCAGCGAGGACTCCGCTCACGAACCTGAAGGCGTAACCTATGAACTCCCCAAGCCCACCAACTGTGCTGACCATAAATGCAGATGCTCCGAGAAATTTGAAATACTCCGGAATCGCGCTCCTGGACCCCTCGTAGACGACGTCGCCGAGCAGGCTCACTATGCCAAGGGCGACTATCGCCGCGTAAGCGGTTTTTTTGTTAAACTTTACCATATGCCCCACCGGGCCTTGGCCATCAGCTGCCGACGAAAATCGGGCGCATTGAAAGCATGCCCGATAACGCAAGGGGCCTGAAAGGCATGTCCCTGGTGAGCCTTGCGATTTCGGCCGTGAGCTCTTTCACTGTCATGTTTTTCAAATCTTTTATGCCGCGCACCCTGACCGGGAACTTCCTTCCCTTGAGCTCCTTGTCACCCAACACAATTATGTAAGGAACCCACTCACGCTCGGCATCCCTAACCTTCTTCCCCACCGTCTCGCTCCTGTCGTCAACGTCGACGCGGATGCAGCACCCTCCCAACTCCTCGGCTATTTTTTTGCATGCCTTCAGGTGGCGGTCGGCCAGTGGAACCAACCTCACCTGAGTCGGGGAAAGCCACAGCGGGAGCGAGGGCACCTTCCCCGCCTTTTGGGCCTTGGCGGCCTCTTCCAGCATCGCGTATATCCAGCGCTCGATTGAACCCATTGACGAGTGCAGGATTACACATCCGCGCTTCTGGCCGCTCTCGTCCACATAGCGGATTCCATAGCGCTCGGAGTCCTCAAGGTCAAGCTGAACGGTCGCAAGCTGGGCGTTCCCCCCAACGGAGTCTATCACCTGGAACTCATGCTTAAGGACCCAGTAGTGCTTCCGCTCTGCCAGAAGCTCTATCAAAGCCGGGCGCTTGACCGCTTTGAGCAGCTTGGCAATGAAACCTTTGTTCTGGTTGTAGAAGTCCTCCACTGTCCTGAAGACCACCACAAAATCCACGCCCATCACCTTGAACAGCTTGGAGTATGCCTTGAACAGCCGCTCGTACTCCTCCATCCCCTGGGGCAGGTCCTTGCAGAAGCAGTGGATGTCCGGCATTGTGAAGGACCTGAGGCGCTTGAGGCCAACGCACTCCCCGCTCTGCTCAAACCTGAAAGACGGGGAGAGCTCGAAGATTCTGATGGGGAGCTGGCGGTGGCTCATCCCGATGTTCTGCATTATTTTGAACAATCCAAAGTCCCCGGCGAAGCGGAGGAGCAGCTGCCTGTTGGGAAGCTTGATCTTGTAATCCTTCTGGCGGAACTTGGCGGCCTGCTCGGCGATGTCCGGCTCGTCCGCGCGGTAAAGCATGGGAGTCTCTATCCTGCTCGCGCCCAGTTCTTCCGCAAGCTGGGTGGCGCGGTCCTCAAGCAGCCCCTTAATCAACGCCCCGTTCGGGTAGAAGCGGAAGTGCCCGGTGTCGCTCGCAGGCTCGTAGTCCACAAGCTCCAGCCGCCGCATGAGCTTGACGTGGGGGGGCTCCTCTCCACACTTCTTTCCCAGCTCCTCGCTCAACACGAGCTGCCTCAGGGACGGATTTTTTGCCAGGGGCGCGCATGCATCCACGTTTGAAAGGTCCAGCTCGTGCTCTTCCCCCTCCGGGGTAAGGACTATCCTCCTGCTCGGAACTCCTTCGACTGCCGCGGCTTCTTCCCCCGCCTCGGCGCTTATGGTCCTGGAGAGCTCTGAAAGAGGGTGTCCCTTGCAGCTGAGCCTGAAAGCCTTGTACCAACCGAAAGGTAGACGATGAACTTCTAGCCCAAGCCCGCGCAGCTCAACCGCGGTGGCGTCAAGAATTTCAACCGCGGCCTTTGGCGGGGCAAGGGAAGTGCTGAGGTGGGCATATGGATAAATGGCGATGCGCTCGGCCTTGACCTTCCCTGCAACGTTGGCAATTTCCCGGGCGGCGTTTTTCGACAGCTCGGCTGTTTTCCCCTCGTCATCCTCCTCCGCTGCAGTGAAGACGACCAGCACCTCGTCAAGCCGTCCCGAACGCTTCTCGGCAGGGACCTCCTCGGCCACCGGCGTGGGCTGCTTCACCTCGAACTCGAGGGAGTCGGCGTGGATCAGCAGTATTCTCAAGCATTCACCGCGCGAATTTGCACGGCTGACAATTTAAACCAAGCTGCTGAACTGATGATGCCGCCCAAGCCATGCCCCAAATTGTTTTTATTCTAAGGCGGGAACACTCTTTTCTTCTTGATCTTCCGGTAGGCGACATATCCCGCCGCCGAGGCCGCCGCGATTCCAACGCCGGCGACCGCTGCCTTCTTCCGCCTTGACATTCCCTTGGGCTTTGGCTTGGCCTTTGCCCTCTTTTTAGCTGCACGTTTCTTTGGCATTTGCTTACCATACACATGTCGGGCGTTGGTTAATTAAGATTTTTCTGTCAAGCCTTTCCGAGCGTGTACCGCTCCGACATATTTAAATGATGACGGGCGTGCGTTAACTTGGATATTATGGGATTCAAAGACATGCTCAAAAATGCCAAGAACAAGGTAGAGAGCAAATCAGGCGGTGCCGTTTCCATACGGTACAAAAAGGGAGTCAAGTGCCCCAAGTGCAAAAAGGAATACCCGCCCGGGACAAAATTCTGTTCCCAGTGCGGCGAAGCTTTGTAACCCGTCACTTCAGATAATCCTCAGGATTCAATCTCATCGGCAGCTCTGGCTTCTTGAAGTCGTTCGGGTCGCGGTCGGACGGTATCGTGAGGTCGAACCCAACCTTGGTAGTCATCCTTGTCTCCAGGTCCGAGGAGGGGTCAAGCGACGAGCCCGGCTCCCTTTTGACTATCATGTCCTTGTCTCCCTGAAACCTCGTGGCCATCGCCCACTCGACCTCGTGCGGGTTGTGGATGTCTATGTCGTCGTCCACCACCCAGACGTGCTTCACCGACTTGTGTCCAGTGAAAGCCGCTTCAAGTGCCTTCCTGCCGTCGTCGGGGTTCTTCTTCTTTATGCTCACGACCGCATGCAGCCAGGAGCATCCGCCCGGCGTTATCAGGACATCATTGCACTCGCAGACCTTGCTGACCTCGCGGAAAATCGTGGGCTCCCTAGGCATCCCCATCAGCGTCTTGTGCTCCAGACCACCAGGCAGGAGCGCATGGTAGAACGGGTTCTCCTTGGTGAATATTTTCTTGATCCTTGCCACCCGCTGCTTGCGCACGATGTCAGGGGTTTCCGTCAAATCCAGGAAAGGTCCCTCGTCGTGCTCCTCTTCCGTCATCTCGGCGATCATGACTATCTCGGCCTCCGGGACCCTGTGACCGCCAAGCTCCATCAGGTTTGTCTCTGCCAAGGCGTTCGCTATGTTGAGCTCGCTCTTCCCCAACTTCACGGAGACGGCTGCCGCGACCAAGACCGACATCGAGTTCCCCATGCATATCGCGAACTCCTTGTCCCCACGCTTCAGGAATGCGTCGAAGTCCCTCGGCAGGATTCTCAGGACGATCTTGTCCTTCCCGATCACCATCATCCTGTGGAAGGAGGCGTTGAGTCCCAGCTCCGGGTCGCGCGCGACGACAACTCCTGAGGAGATGTATGGGCCGCCGTCGAACGGGTAGTGGAGCAGGATTGGAAATTTGGTGATGTCTACCGGCACTTCCTTGTATCCCTCGGCTTTCACGACCTTTGGCTCCCTTGGGTTTTCTATCGCCCATGCCAGCTTCGAGATGATCTCGCCCGGCTTTATCCCGAACCCAAGGGCCACAAGCTCCCGCGTGGAGCAGACGTTTGCCACAACCGGGATGGAATGCCCTTTCACGTTTTCAAAAAGGAGGGGCCTGTCGTTCAACATCTTCACCAGCGTCGAAATCTCATACTTTGTGTCGACTGGGCGCTTCACCCTTACGAGAAGCCCCTTCTCCTCCAAAGTTTTTACAAAGTCGCGGAAGTTCATACTTTCACCCGATCCTCGTCATCAGGACCTCAAAGCCCTCTTTCTTGATTGCGCGGGCGACCTGGTCCTGCAGTCCCCTGCCCGGGGTCAGCGCGACAATGTTCCCTCCAAGCCCCCCGCCGGTCATCTTGGCCCCAAATGCGCCGTTCTTGTAGGCTAGGTCAACAAGGAAATCCAGCTCCTTTGACGAGACCCCGATTGACTGGAGCTGCTTGTGGTTCTTGTCCATGAGCTCTCCAACCACCCGAAGGTCGTGATCGGACAAAGCCTTCCTGGCCATGTATGCCAGCTCCTCGGCCTCCTTGAAGATCTTGTCGTACTTTTCCGGGTTTTTCTGCTTGCGCTCGCGCACCCCTGCCACTGCTTTCTCGGTGTTGGCGACTATGCCGGTGTTGGCCATGACCATCTCCACCGGGCGCTTGATAGATATCCTCTCGATTGGCTTGCCGCGGACGAACCACAGCAGTCCACCGTAAGTCGCGGCGGTGTTGTCCACCCCCGAAGGGGTTCCGTGGTAGGCCCGCTCGCCCTCGTAGGCTATCTCGTTTATCCTGGTGTCCGAGAGGCTGAGGTTGAACTGGTCCGAGATGGCCCTGGCGATTGCGACGCAGGAGGCCGCGCTGGCGCCGACCCCGCTCGATGCCACGAGGTCCCCGCCCAAAGTTATCTTGATGGGGTTCTTCTGGAGGTCAACTCCCGCCGCCTTCAGCACCCGCTCTATGGAGTCGCGCTGCTGGGCAAGCTTTTCCGCCTTGTAGCCCGAGGTCTCCGGCCTGCGGTCGTCAAGGACCCAGCCCAGTCCCTTCAATGGCTCGACGGTTGCGGTGGTGGCCTTTTCGATTGCGGAAACAATTGACGGAACCTGGTAAACGACGAAGTGTTCATTAAAAAGAATTACCTTTCCATATCCCAGACCCTTTCCCATCGACTCACCTGAAGATACCACTCAGAAAAACCCGCCGATGGTTAAAAGGTTTCCTAAAGTCTGGTGATTTTTTGAGTGTCCTATTTAGGACGCCTCTCAAACAACCTGTCCTATTTAGGACATTAGATAAAAGTTGCCTGACTTCTTTTTGCTCCACCAGAATTCTGTCGGACTCCACGAACGCCAACACCTTGCCATCGGCGGCAAGCACCCGCTCAGCCGCCGCCAGCAGCGTTACATAATTTTGAAACCTCCACACCGAATGCTGCACCATCTTCGCATTCTGCTGAAGATAGCGGTTCATCCTCCGCCTGACGCTGCTCTGACCGTCCAAGTCGTAAATCAGGAGGTACGCCATTTTATTCCTGTCCTATTTAGGACGCTACGCTACCGGCCTGCCGCCGCGAATGACTAGCTCCCTGCCGCCGTCGCCGTCGTCGTAAACGACCCACGTCAGGCCCGGCGTTGCCTTAGACATCCGCCCGATGACCTGCAACAGCTGCAGCCTCGCCCTCTCCCCCCTCACGCGGCTGAACCCCCACCTGGAATCCTGAGGCTCCAGCCCGTTTACAATGTCCGACTTTTTCCAGAGCTTTATCCGCTCCCAGAAACCCTTCCCGTCGTTGAACCTCTCCCTGATCCTCCTGATGGTCCCGAGCTCCTCCGACCCGACCGGCTCAAGCGTCTGGTAGTGCAAGCACCTCATTTTTCCCGCCGCCCCTTTGGGTGGAGGTTCTTTATATAGGAAAAAATTTGTACGTATTTAGCTTTCCGCCCACACTTTCGTCAGGCTCTCACTCAGAGCTTCTGACGGATTGAGCCCCTGCTGTTTCCACGTTGCCATCATCGTCATCATCGTTTCGTAGATGCGCGTC
>Ga0315282_10007626_pt1 | contig 17729 bp, 16 predicted proteins | sample YL17G07_20_MG_FD_203693 | JGI IMG/M metagenome (GOLD analysis project Ga0315282, IMG submission 203693) | Sediment microbial communities from Yellowstone Lake, YNP, Wyoming, USA - YL17G07_20 | ecosystem: Environmental > Aquatic > Freshwater > Lake > Sediment | place: USA: Wyoming | collected... | reverse complement strand
GGCGGCATGTCGCGTGAGGGTCGATCTGACCAATGGTCGCCTCGAATCCTACATGGTGGAAGCACTCGGACCATCCGGCGGCGACCAGGTGTCCGGGGCGGAGGCCCACGATGTAGCGCAGGCCGAAGCGCGAAGACTGCTCGGCGAAGACGCCGACCATCTGGCCTGGCAGCAGGTGCATTCTCCCTATGCGGGCAACTTCCGATTCAGGGGCACGGCCCCTATGCTGGGTGATCCTCCGCGTGTTGGCTTGTCCCCCGTGGTCACAGTCGACGTCCTGGCGGCCGGCGGCCGCGTGGCCTCGTACCACCAGCTCCTCCCCACTGACCGTTCCCCGATCGGCTGCAGGGTCAGCGCGGAGGAAGCGACTCGGGTAGCTGCGGAGACGCTGCCACGCGCCGGCCAGAAGGTCATCGAAGAGCCGGTGCTGCACCAGTGGCGCGGGAAGCTGTGGTGGCACGTCTTCATTGAGGCGCCCGTTCCCAAGGGTGACCCCCTCGAGCACTTGGGTCGCGTCCAGTGGGAGTTCCGCATCGATGCGGTCACGGGTGAAGTGATAGAGAAGGCCACGCAGAAGGGCGGTAGTGGCCCTGAGAGCGCACGCAGACCCGGACGGGGAACGAGGTCGTGGGCGTCGGTTGCTGGCGGCGGGTCGGTGCTTGTGGTGGCCGGAATGCTCGGGTACGTGGGCGTCAGATGGCGCAAGTCAAGGCTCGCGCGCCTACGCGGATAACCCACGAAGGCGCATTCGGCGGCCGCGCCCTCACTCCGCGATCTCCTCGGGGTCGCGGCCGCCTCGCTTCGTGTTGGCGGTTGCCGGCGGCGCCGTGCCGGACTTGGTGGTCGACTCCATGATGCGCTCCAGGTTGCTCGCGCCGCCGGTATTGGGCCCGGTTGAGCCGGCGCTCGGCGTCGCCGAGCCGCCGCCGGAGGCGCGTGGCGCCGTTCGGGGAGTCGAAGGGCCGCGCTCCGCCGTCGGGGGCAGACCGATGTCGCTGGGCTCGCCTGTGGCAGCCGGGCCGGTGGCGCCGGTCGCGGACGGAGCCCCGGCCGCGCCGAGGGCCGGCTCCAGGTCCTCATCCGGAGCGGCCTTTACCACCAGCAGGATGTTGGCGCGCCGGTCGGCGAGGTATACGCGAGCGCCTTCGATGCTCACCGCGCAGCCCCGCGGCATGTCAGCAAGACTCGTGCCGGGCGACCACGCGACGCCTCCTTCGTCGAGCTGCTCGAAGCGCAGGGCGATGCCGTCCGCCTGGAAGAGTGGGCTCCACGGTGCGGGGCGTGGCATGGCTATCGTGACGGAGTCGCCCGGCGACAGCCTGTGACGGAAGAGGTCGGTCCACCTTATCCCGGTTTGCTCTTGTCCCACGAGCTCGATCGGCCCGGGCGCGTCGTCGTTAAGCGTCGCGATCAGTGCGCCGTCGGACGGCTTCACATCCACGGCGAACTCGGGAGCGGGCGCCACGTCGTCGGTGATGAGCGAAGGAGCGACGCCGACGCGTGGGTCCGGGACCACAGGAGCCGCGCGCGACGGCCATCCTACGGATCCTCGTCCCCACGTGACCCAATAGAGCCCGGCGCCGGCCATGCAGACAGCGACCACTGCGAGGAGGCCCAGAAGCCACTTCGGCGCCCGCCTCTCGACCGGGGCCGACCGGTTTGCTGTCGCGGTCCTGGCAGCACGCGGCCTACTGGCGGGCTCGACGTCGATGTCGGCTGGGGCCGGCCGTGCCTTAGGAGCGGCCCGCGGTCGCTCGGGAGTGGATGTCGCCGGACTGGATCGCCGCGCCGCGGGCTCAGCGTACTCGATCGTCTCCGGCCTCGGCTGGGGTGGCGTCGGTTCCCGCTCCTGCTCGGCCTGCGGCCGCGCCGGGCCCAGCAGCGCATGCAGCCCTGTAACGGGGTCCTGCGCCGCCGCCTCCAGCGGCAGTGCGGCCCTGAGGGCGAGCATGAAAGGAAGGGGGTCTCGCGTCGGGTCGGCCGCGATCCGTGAGCCGCCTTCCAAACCGACGCCCAGCATCACGACGGAGTTCGTCCCCCGGCTTCCTCGCATTCGGGCCTCGACGACCAGACGCTCGCACGCGCCCTCAAGAGAGCTCGACTCGGCGACAACGTTGCCCACCTCGCCCGCGCCAAGCAACTGGTCGCGCACCCCGTCAGTGGCGAGGACGAGCACATCGCCAATCTCCGCGGCGAAGGTCCGCGCATACGGCCTGAGCTCCTCTCCCAGCGTGTGGCCTCCATCGCTTTCGGGAGCGCGGTCGGCCTGAAGCTCGTCGGTGATGACCGTGCACGTGCCCGCCCTGTAGAGATAGCAGGCGCACTGGCCGATCCACGCGATGGCCGCGCGGTTGCTCCGCACAGCGGCCACCAGCAGTGAGCAGCTCCTGGGCACCGCGGGATCGCGGCTCGCCTGAGCCCGGTTCCGCAGGGCCAGATCCGCGGATGCGAGGGCCTCGCGCAACGCCAGCGCTAGGTCGAAGTGATCCTGCATCCCGCGGTGCGCGCGGCCTAGGCCGTGGGGAATCTCGAGCGACAACGCCTGCCTGACCGCATCGACGGCCGCCGCGGCGGCCCGTTCCGCGTGCGGCGTATCGTCGATGGCCCCCGCCACGACACCTGCGCCGTCGAAGCAGTACAGGCTGATCGGCCAAGCCAGCCCCGGGCGCTTGCCTTCGTACCAGTAGAGGTCGTCGTAGGGGCCGCCCTTTAGGCGATCGGTCCTGCCAATGCCCTCGACGGGCAGGTTACGGGGCCTCGCATGGACCGGCGAGGGCTGCGTTGTGCCACCTTGCGTCGAATCGCTGTCCACGGCCAGCCTTGTCACCACCAGTCGCGAGCGCCGCAGTGGCTGCGGCTGCTCCGAGCTTACGCACCACACCTCTTCTGGTTCGGTCAGATGCGCGCGGGCTCCTGGTCGGTGCCCAGATCCTCGCCAGACCAGGCTCCCGCGCGCGGCGGGGAGACGGCCCTGGCGGCACGACACCGGGGGCGGCCGAACTGCCGCGGCGTTCGGGCAGTTGGGCTAGAAGGTGCCCAGGCAGATTCAGACGCCCGAGGGGCGCCAAGCGGAAGGACACTGCTCAGGCGGCTCAGAATGGACACGGTGCAGGAAGCGGTTGTCAACAACGGACGGCCCGGCATATGCTATCGCCCGTTCGCGTGCCCATGCACGAAACGGACGCGGTTCGTTGCGGGAGCCGATCCGTGTATGATGTCCGGGCGCTCGTGAACGCGCCCCAATTCAGACCGTAAAGGGACGGTGCTCGGGTGCAGTTCTGGACCTTCTATCGCATGTTCAGGCGATGGAAATGGGTCATCATTGCCCTGGGCGTGATCATCCCCCTCATCATCGTCGTGGCGACCGTTCTGAAGCCCGACACATACGTGGCGAGGAGCGTGCTGTACCCGTCGCGCGAGGCCAGCATCGAGAACACCATGGCTGGCACCAGAATCGAGGCTGTAAGGCCCATCGACCCCAAGATCGTCCTCGGGAACCTCATGCAGATCTTGCGGTCTCGCGGGGTCTGGGACAAAGGGGACCTGTCCCGGGAGTTCGGCGTGGAGTACAGCACGTACGCGCAGAGGCTGGGCGTAGAGGTCAGCCCGGACAGCGACCTCATGACGGTGACATGGGAGGACAACGATCCGGAGCGGGCCGTCGGGGTCGTGAATGGGGCGGTAACTGCGTTCGCGACGTTCTACGAGAACCTGCAGTCCGAGGATGCGCAGCACACCCGTGAGGTGCTCGATCAACAGAAGCTGGCCGCGAGCGACACGCTGGAGAAGGCCGAACGGGCCCTCGAGGAGTTCCAGAGCGAAAACCAACTGCTCGACGACCGAGATGTAGCCGCCCTGCAGACGGAGTACGCCCGTCTGCAGGCTCAAGAGCGGGATCTCGCCGCCGCGGCCGCCCGCGCCGGCACACTGGCCGCCTCGTTGGAGGCCAAAGCTAGTGCGCTCCCCGAGCGCACCGAGGGCATGACGGAGACGCGGCCGAACCCGGAGCTGGAACGGCTCCGCCAGCAGCGCGTTGACGCGCAGGCCCAGCTTGCGCAGTCAGAGGCGAAGTACAATCCCGTACATCCGAAGGTCGTAGAGCTGAAGGACACCATCAGCGACCTGACCGCGAGTATCAGAGCTGCGGAGGCAAGAGAGCCCGGCGGCTCGAGCACTGTGAACAATCCGGTCTACCAGGAAGTAGCCACGAGGGCCGCTGCCGCGCGCGCCGAGGCGGACGGCTCGGACAGCCAGTTGGTCGCGTGCCGCGGGGAGATGCGCCAGGCGGAGACTAGGCTGCTGCAGCTTCCCGGACAAAACCAGAAGCTAGTCCAGCTCACGCGAGACCGCGAGGTTGCGTCCGAGGCCTATCAGCGTATGTCGCAGGCGCTCGAAGAAGCGAAGGTCAACGAGGAAGCGGCTCGGCAGAAGGGCCGCATTCGGGTCATTGAGCAAGCTGAGGGACCCCTGGTGAGGCAGAGCAAGCAGCTCACCCTCAAGGCGGTACTCGGCCTTGTCGCGGCTCTCTTTCTGAGCGTCGTCTTCATCCTGCTGCTCGAGCAGCTTGATAACCGCATCAAGGGGCCCGCCGACGTGGAGCGCCTGATCGACCTCCGCACCATCGGCGCGGTACCGCTGCTAATGCCGGAGCACAACGGGGATCAGCCCCTTCCGCCCGAGGAAGCCGAGGCGGAGCGCATTCGGGTCGAGGGGTTCCACGAGGCGTTCCGCGCCCTTCGCAGCCAGGTGTTCCTCCTCGGCGGCGATCCTCCGCCGCGCGCGATCGGCGTTGTCAGTGCCCGGAACGCGGAAGGGCGCACCACGGTTGCCCTCAACCTTGCCGAGAGCATTGCCCAGGCCGGCGAGTCCGTCGTGCTTGTGGACGCCAACCTCCGCGTCCCGGCGGTCCACGCGATGTACGGACTGCCGACGGAGCCGGGCCTTGCGAACGTGCTGCGCGGCGAGCTGCCGGTGGAATCCGCCTTGCGGGACGCCGACGTACCGGGGCTCAAAGTCCTGCCCGCCGGGTCCCCGCCTGAAGACCCCGCGATGCTCCTCGGATCAGCGGCACTGCGTGGCCTTGTCGGCAGCCTCCGCCAGAGCTACGGCTGGGTGATCGTCGACACCCCGCCCGGCCTCGCATTCGTCGACGCGGTTCTCACAGCGGCCGAGCTGGATGGGGTGCTCATGGTCGTAGCGGCGGGCGAGATAGCGCGGGGCGCCCAGACGCGCATCATGGGTGACTTTGAGGCGGTGGGCACGCCGATCCTCGGGGCTGTCGTTAACAAGGTACTGCCGCAGTACAGCGATGCGCTGTACTTCTACCAACAGTCCGCCGAGCTGAAGGCGCGCCAGGCTCAGATAGCATCCGCATCCGGGTCCGCGGCGACTCAGTAGCCCTGCCCTGAGGGGGACGGCGGTCCCGTGTCGAACGGCTGCCTAGGCGCCGAGGCGGGGCCGCTGCGGTGTGCCGGGTGCCTACCGGCCTCACCTGCGCAACGCCGGGCATCAGGCCCCGGCCGCGGTGCCCTGGCTCTCCCGCTCGGCCCTTGCGCGCAGGTACTGCGCAAGCACGTGGTCGAGGATGAGGTGCATGTCCTCGACCGGGCCGTAGTTGCGGCTTCTGACGGTTATGTCGAGGTCGACCATCGGCTTCAGCTTGCCGCCACCGAACCCAATGAGCCCCACCGTGAAGGCGCCCCGCGCCTTCGCCAGCTCAACGGCCTTGAGGATGTTGGGAGAGTTCCCGGACGCGGTGATGGCGATGAGGATGTCCCCTGGCTCTACCAGCACGTCGAGCTGCTCGGAGAACAGGCTGTCGTAGTCAATGTCGTTGCCGACCGCCGTCATGAGGGAGACGTTGTCGGTCAGCGACATGGCCTTGATGCGGGGCAGGCCGGGCACGGATGCGCCCTTCGCGAAGTCGCAGCAATAGTGCGACGCGGTCGCCGCGCTGCCTCCATTGCCGATGATGAACACACGCCTGCCGGCAAGTCGTGCCGCGTGGACCCGGTCGGCCAACTCCTCGAGCCTCTCAGGGTCCAGTTCGTCCAGCACCTCTCGGAGCTGAGACAGGTAATCCTGCAGGAACTCACGCATGTGGGTCTCCTCTCCGGAGGGGAGCGACCGGCCTTTCAGGAGCTGTACCCGCGTGGGTGAGCGCACTTCCAGCGCCACGCGGTCTCGACGATGGTGGTGAGATCGGGGAACTCCGGCCCCCAACCCAACTCCGCTCTGATACGCGCGGAGCTCGCCACCAACTGAGCCGGGTCGCCCGGACGCCGCTCAGCATCCGTAACCGTGATCGCTCGCCCCGTCACGGCCCGCACAACGTCAACGACCTGCCGGTTGGTGTAGCCGCTGCCATTGCCCATGTTGTACGCGCGCGCCTCGATGCGGTCGATGTTAAGTAAGGCGAGAACGTGAGCCTTGGCTATGTCGCTAACGTGAATATAGTCCCGGACGCAGGTCCCGTCCGGTGTGTCGTAGTCGGTGCCGAACAGGCTGAACTGCTCGCGGTGCCCGGCCGCCACGTCGAGCAGCAGCGGGATGATGTGGCTCTCCGCCGCGCGGTGCTCGCCGAGCCCTTCCGTCGCGCCGGCGGCGTTGAAGTAGCGGAGGGAGATGTGGCGCAGACCGTACGCTCTGCGGTACCAGCCCAGAACCCGCTCAAAGGCGAGCTTCGAATCTCCGTAGGAATTGCAGGGGCGGAGCGGCGAGTCCTCCTTGATCGGCACCGCCTCGGGCTCTCCATAGACGGCGGCGGTGGAGGAGAACACGATCCTCTGGCAGCCGGTCGCTTCCATGGCTTCCAGTAGGTTCACGCCGCCGCACACGTTGGCCCGGTAGAACTTGCCGGGGTCCCCTATGGACTCGTGGACCGATGCCTCGGCCGCAAGGTGCACGACGGCATCGGGACCCTCCCCGGCCACCAGCCCACCCAGCCATTCGGCATCGAGGATGTCGCCCTGCGCGAACCGTGCGCCCTCGTGCACGGCCTCCCTGTGGCCGTACAACAGGTTGTCGACCACGGTAACATCGTGGCCTTCGTCCACAAGCTGCGCGGTCACGACGCTGCCTATGTAACCTGCTCCGCCGGTTACCAGCACCCTCACGCCGGGCCCTCCTCCAATGACAGTATGACATCCGCTGCCTCGCGGAGGCTGCGGACCTTCCAGTCAGCTTCGCTATGAGTCGCGTCGTCTTCGTCCGGGATCAGGACGCGAATGGTCCTGACTCCGGCCGCCTTCCCCGCAGCCACGTCCGACTCCTTGTCGCCCACCATGAACGAGCGTGCGGGGGCGACCCCGTGCTTCGCGATCGCGCGCAGGAGCATCCCCGGCCTCGGCTTGCGGCAGTCGCACTGCTCGTCGGGACGGTGCGGGCAGTACTCGATGTCGTCGAGGTCGCCGCCCTCGGCCAGCAACCGTTCGATCAGACACTCGTGGATCCCGGCCAGCCACTCGTGCGTGAAGATCCCGCGCCCCACCGGCGACTGATTCGTGATGAGCACGCATAGGTAGCCCGCATCACGGAGCCGCGCCAGCGCCCGGCCGGCGCCCGGGATCAGCCGCATCTCCTCGGCGCTCTTCACGTAGTCGTCGCGGTCCTCGTTCAGAACGCCGTCGCGGTCCAGGAACACCGCGCGGCGGAGGCTAGGCGATGGCGAACCTGCCTGCTGCAACGTCTTCCTCAGCCTTCCGGTAGCTCTCCCAGGTCCCTATGTCCCGGATGTAACCGCTGACCTCAGTGCCCCGCATCGACCCCACGAGCCGGGGCAGCAGATCGTTGCCGATGTCGGCGGGAGCGTGCGTCGGCAGGAAGCGACGCAGCGACGGCCTTGCGGCATACATCCCCGCGTTGGCCAGGTCTGACCCTGGGTGCTCAGGCTTCTCGACAAACGAGGTTATCACACCTCGCTCATCGACATCGGCGATCCCGCACGCGCGCGGGTCATCGGCGCGGAACAGACCCATGGTCAACGGCGCGTCGTGCGAGCGGTGGAAGCGGAGCAGTGCGGAGACGTCGGCATTGGTCAGGTTGTCGGCATAGCCTATCAGGAACGACTCCTCATCCGCGACGAAGCTCCAGTTCGCGACGACCGTTCCCGCGCTGCCCAGCAGCTCCCGCTCGAACGTCAGCGTGAGTCTGACGGGGTGGCCGGGCTGTTCGGCGAACCGCCGCACCTGGTCTGGCAGGTGGTGGAGGTTAACCAGGACGTCGGTCACTCCGTGCCTCGCCAGCAGCTCGAGCCAGTACGACAGAAGAGGACGCCCCCCGATGGGGACGAGGCACTTCGGCACGGTCTCGGTCAGGGGCCTAAGCCTCGTCCCGAGCCCGGCCGCGAGCAGGAAAGCCTTCAACGTCGCCTCCGTGAGCGGCGGTCGGCGGTGCCGCGTCGCTAGCGCTGCCCGTTGTACACCACCCGCGAGCCGCAGTCGTCAATGTCAAACGGGAGCTCCTGAAGGTCAGCGAGCGCTCTGCGAACTCCCGGCTGGTCGGCGGCTCTGCAGTAGAGCAGCATGAACCCGCCACCGCCCGCGCCGGTGATCTTGCCGCCTATCGCGCCCGCGTTGAGCGCCCTCTCGTAGAGCGCGTCTATCTCGGGGCTGGTGATGCCTGACGCAAGCCGCTTCTTGCGCTCCCATGCCTCATAGAGGGTGCGCCCGACGGCGTTCACCTCTCCGCGCTCGAGGTAGTCGCGGAGCGCGTACGTCTGGTCCCTGATCGCCTGGATGTGCTCGTAAGTGTCACCGATCTTGGACTTCTGCTCCACGAGCACGTCCTCAGCCTTCCGCGTTACTCCGGTGTAGAAGAGCAGCAGGTTCTCGGACAGCACGCGCCGCGTCTCCGGGGTCACATTGACCGGCTCGACCGTTACCGTCTCGTCCGCAAGGAAGCTGATGAACTTGAGGCCGCCGAAGGCCGCGATGTACTGGTCCTGCTTCCCGATCGGCTTGCCGAGCACGTTGATCTCTATCTCGCACGCCTCGCGAGCCAGCCGGTCGGCTGAGACCAGCTCGCTCCTGTAGCTGTACAGCGCGTGTAGCGATCCGACGGTGACCGTCGACGACGAGCCCAGCCCGGATCCGCGCGTAGGAATGTCGGCCATGGTTGCCATCTCGACGCCCTTGCGGACCCCGGTCATCCTCATGGCCTCGCGGAACAGCTCGTGCTTAAGCTCGTCGATGTCGTCCGCGAACTCGGTGATCGAGTAGCCAACGCGGATCTTGTCGTCGAAGCGCCGCTTGATGCAGGTGTAGACGCACTTGTCGATCGAGGCGCTGAGCACGCAGCCCTCGGTCCGCTCGTAGAAGCCGCGGAAGTCCGATCCGCCACCGGCGAGGCTGATGCGAAGCGGCGTGCGGACGATTATCATGACGTGCCACGCTCCTCCTCCGCCGGCTACCGCCCCAGCAGCCCATTGTACAGCGCCTCGTGCTGGTCGACGATGCGTTCCCAGTCGTACTCGCGCCGGGCCCGCTCTCGACTCAGGTCGTTGTTCGCGGCCACCGCATCGCCATGTGCCAGCAGGTACCCGAGTCGCTCAGCGAGGTCGTCAACATCGCCTTGCCGGAACGTGAACCCGCACTCGCCGAGCACCTCCCGGTTGTTCGGAATGTCGCTCGCGAGAACGCTACACCCACAGGCCATCGACCGGATGGCCACCTGCGACAGGCCCTCCAGATCGGAAGGGAGGGCGAACAGGTAGGCGTTGCGGAGCAGGTCCTCCACAACATCGGCGGATACCCAGCCGAGGAACCGGATGCGGTCCCCGGCGCTGCGCTTGAGCTCCTCGAGATATGGAGTCGCGTGGTAGTCGTCTCCGGCGATAGCAAGCACCTTGTCCGTGCCCAGCCTCTTGTGGGCGTCGATCAGGTAGTGGCACCCCTTCTCAGGGGTCAACCTGCCGATGAACGCCACGTACCCGCCGGGCACAAGACCGTGCTGCGCGAGCACTCCCGTGTCCTTGCCTGTCAGGACCGGGGCCCCGACCGCTATCTGATGGATCGGTCGGCGGAAGGCTTGCTCCAGGGCCTGCCTCACGACACCCGACACCGCCGTGGTGGCGTGAGGCACGCGCACCGCCGTCCAGGCGCCTGTCTTGAGCGCGACCCGGGCGACCGCACCCCACTTCGCTCGCTCCCAGTCGAAGCTGTGCACTGTCGTGACGATCTTCGTCCGACTCCTAAGCCTGAGCATGGGACAGAAGAGCGACGGGCCGACCGCGTGGTAGTGCGCGATGTCGATCCCCTTCGCGAAGAGCGCGTGCAGCGAAGCGGTAAGGGTGTGAGTGGCCGCGTCTAGGTGCTTCGAGTGTATCCCCGGGGTGTGGATCCGCTTCATCCCGAGGTAGGGCGAGGAGTCGCCCTTCGTGTAGTACTTCCGGCAGTACACCCACACGTCATGACCGCGGGCGGCGAGACGCGCGCCCACGGCCTCGACGTAGTCCTCTATCCCGGCAGTGTAGGGGACACCCTTGACGCCCAAATACGCGATCCGCAAGACGGCTCCCTCCACGCTGAGTCGGCGCGGCCTCGAGGGCGGCGACGCCCAGTTCCGAACGCCCGCGAGCGACGCGTGTGTTCACTCACCGGCGTTGTCCCCAAGCGTCTCGCCCCTGGGGCGGAACTCGGCGCTAAGCTCGAAGAGTTCACCCTCACTCGCGTTCAGGAAGCTACGGCGGTTCTTCAGGATCCACTGCACCGGGGTCCACAGCGCCTTCTTCATCGCCGGTGCGGCGCTCCCGATCATCCAGCACTGCCGGTCACACGTTGCGACCTGGGCGCGGATCTCCCTCGCCCTATCGCTGTTCCAGATCTCGTCGAACGACTGGGTCCGCAGATCTCCCATCTCGACGTCCAGCGCGTTGCAGGGCTTCACCTTGGCGAACGGATCGACGACGAACAGGTCAGTCCCGCACTCGCACGAGAGAGGGCGCTTGCCCCCGTAGACCTTGTTCACAAGGTAGTAGTTGAAGTAGGCCCGGAACCAGCTCTTTGGCTTCCTGGTGCGGAACAGCTCCTGGACGAGCTTCAGGAACTCCTTGGCGATCATGTCCGGGTCTTTGAACTCGTTATCGAACTTGTGGAAGTAGTAAGCGTTGTGCGTCACCGCGGTGGCGAACTCAAGGTCCATCGAGAGCGCGAGCTTGTACAGCTCCAGTAGGTCCTTCGCGTTGCGGTCGCTGACCGTGATTCCGAAGCCGATGTCCTTAAGCCCCATGTGTTTGAGCTCGATGATGGTCCTGAGGCCGTGATCGAACCCGTCGGGGATGCCCCGGAGCTCGTCGTTCGCGGCGGGCAGGCCCTCGAGAGACACACGGATGCCGATGTCGCAGTGCTTGCGCGCCAGGGCGACGACGCGGTCGGTGAAGTAGCCGTTCGTCGAGATGACCACACGGTCCGCTTTGCTCTTGACGACGTCCACTATCTCGCCCAGGTCCTCGCGCAGGAACGGCTCGCCGCCTGTGATGTTGCAGAACTTGAGACCAGACGGAATCTTGGCGACCTCCGCGGGGGTTACTTCCTCGGTCTTCGGGGACGGGTGTTGCCAGGTGTTGCACATGTAACACCTGGCGTTACAGCGGTACGTAACGGCGACGATGCCTTCCAACGCAACCTCCCTGGGGCGTCAAACCCGCGTGCGATTGACCCGGACCCCGTGCGGGCATGGGGAGCGCGCGCGCCCATTGACCCAGACCAGCGGAGCTGGCGGGCATAGGCGCCAATGCGCGAAACGGACGTCACGCTCCCGCACTCTAGTTACGCGCTGTCCGGAGCTATCCCTCTTGGCTCACGGCCGCTTGCTCGCCTTGCTCGGCTCTCACGAGCTTTGCGGCGGCCTGCAGCGCGAGGCCGTAGCCGTAGAGCCCCAGTCCCGAGATGACCGCGACGCAGGCCGCGCCCGTAATGGACTGCGAGCGGAATGACTCGCGCGCATGGATGTTGCTGACGTGCACCTCGACGGCGGGCACTTCAGCGGCGCGAATGGCGTCGTGGATCGCGACGCTCGTGTGTGTGTACCCGCCCGGGTTGATAACCAGAGCGTCCCTCGTGACGCGACAGGCCTGGATGGCATCCACAATCGCGCCCTCACTGTTTGACTGCACGAAGTCGACGTCCACCCCCAGCTCCTCCGCGACGCGCCGCAAGCGGTCCTCGAGATCCTGCAGCGTGTCCGTGCCATAGATGCTAGGTTCGCGCAGGCCGAGCATGTTCAGGTTCGGCCCGTTGATGACTCGGATGCGCACTTCAGAGCCCTCCCTCAGCGCGGTCGACCGCTGTTTCCACGAGCAGGCCCCGCCAATCACCCCGCTCCATTGCGGACACGGCACGCGGATCCGCCTGGCGAGCTAGGCCGAGCAGCGATCGGGGATCGTCCGAGCGCACGGCTAGCAAGCGCTCGGATAGTAGGTATAGCATCCGGGCTCGCATCCGGTCCACCTGCCTCAGTCGAGCCAATGTGAATCCGCGTCCGGCGAGCATCAGGTCAACCACCCACCGCTCATTCCCGGCCTGCTTGGTGAACAGGTCCTCGGCCCGGGCGCGAGCCTCCAGGTAAGCCTTCAGTCGCGCCTGGGCCTCTCCGAGGTCCCGCGCGCCGGGGGCAAGCTCCGCGAGCGCGGCGGGCGGGTAGAGGAACTCCAGCGACAGTATCTCGGGGACGGCCTGGTACCGACCGTACGGCTCGCTCTCGAGCTCGGCCAGCCGACGCATGTCGTCGATCGCGCCCGGGGTGTCCCCGAGCGCCTCCGAGCACGCCGCACGGCCGACGATGAGCGTAGTGAAGAGCGGCGCAATCCGAAGGCCCGCGTCATAGGCGTCCCTCGCCTCGACGTAGTGTTCCTTCATGAAGAGCGCGTCCCCAAGGGCGCGGTAGTTCTGGACCCTCCACGGGTTGCGCTGAACCACCGGAGCCAGGACCCCGACGGGATCGCCTCGCGTTGCGGAACCGTCGCACATTAGGGCCTTCCGAAGCGGCGTGGCGTCGACCGGATAGCAGGCGTACGCGCGTCGATACTGCGAAGCCGCGTATGTCAGAATGCCGGCGCGTTCGGCCTCCTGCGCCTTTCGGCCGAGAGCCCCCGAGGCTGCCACACACAGCCCCACAGCGCACGCGAAGACACCCAGTCCGATAGCGACGTACGCGTAGGGCCGACCGGCGGGTCGCCCGCGTTGCTCACCTCGAGCAAGCTGCGTGGCCGCGATGAGGGCCATCGCCGCCCACAGCGTGGGGCGAACGTTCAGGTCGGTGTCCATCAGCCCGTGGAACAGCAAGGCCGCCAGACCTGCCGCCGCCCCATGGGTGAGTAGGCTCCCCGACTCGCGCATGCCCGCGGTTCGAACGGCGATGGCGAAGGCCGCGACCATCGCCAGCGCCGCGGGGACGCCGCACTCCGTCGCGACCTGCAGGGGATCGCTGTGGGCGTGTGTCGTGTAGCCGACCTGTGCCGTAGCGAGATGCGCGATGCTGTACGCGCCCGGCCCCCACCCCAGCATCGGCCTGTCGAGAACGGCGGCCGCCGCTGCCTTCCAGCAGTAGACTCGGAACATGATGGAGTGGTTGTCGCTGAATGACGATGCGACACGCTCGCGGAGCGTGGGGATGGCGAGCATCACCGCGGTCAGCCCGGCGGCACAGGCCGCCGCGACGATCACGCGTCGCCCCGGCGACCCCGGCAACGCGAGTAGGGCCAGGACGAAGGCGGCGAGCACAAGCGCGCCGATCCCCGTTCTGGAGTGGGTCAGCGGCGCGGTGCCGGCGAGCAGTAGTGCGACGAACCAACCGAGCATCCGGCCGGCCCGCTCGCGCTGCATCAGCGCCAACCCGGCTGCAACGGGCGCCAGGAGCACCAAGAACCCGGCGAGAGCGTTGGGGTTCTGAAACGTCCCGAATGTGCGCCAGTCAGTGGCTCCGAAGATCGCGACGTTGCGCAGCCACTGCGTCGCGCCAGAGCCGGCGGCGATGACCGCCCCTCCCACCGCCGCGACGGCCAGGCGAAGGGCCACGGGTCCGCGATCGTCTCCGGCGGTCGCCAACGGGATCAGGAAGCACGCGACCGCCGCTACCAGGCGCGCGAGGTCGGAGATGCTGTAGCCAACGTCGCGAGTGCACGCGGTCGCGAGTGCCGCGAGGAGGAGCCAGAGGCCGATGGCGGCGGCCTGACCGGTGGCGATCGGGCGAGACGTCCGTCGGCGCAAGACAACGGCGACCCCGGACGCTAGTAATGCCAGCCCCAGCCAGGCATCCAGCGCCGGGCCCGCCACCTCGGTGTCCGCGCCGGCAAGCCACGGCCCTACCGCCAGCACGGCTAACACCGGAAGCTCGAAGAGAGGGTCAAAACCGCGAAGCAGCACCGGAGACTCGCGCCGAGACGGATGCAGCCGCGGGCGGATCTTCCGAGAGCCACGCCTTGCTTCAGGTCTCGACACCGCGCGCCCTCCGCATCCGCTCTCGGGCCTGCAGCCACCAGCGATGAGCCTGGCGCAGAGCGTACCTTGCCCACACGCCGGCCGGGTACAGGGGCCTCAACACGGCAGGGACGGTGGGTGCGATGTGCTTCCGATAGTAGCGAAGCATGCTCCTGTGATGCGCCAGGATCATCGGCCCCTGCACCTTATCCGACGAGGCGCCTATCTTGTGCTCCACGCGCGCGTCGGGCACGAAGGCGACCGCGCGCCCCGACTCCCACAAGCGCTTGCAGATGTCGATGTCCTCGCAATACATGAAGAAGCCCTCATCGAACCCTCCGACCGCCTGAAAATCGCTCCGCCGGACCATCATGGCGGAGCCGGACACCCAGTCCACCTCTGTCGGCCGGTCAGTCGCGAGGTCGTCCATGAGGTACCCGTGCGTGAACCGATTCCGTGGGAAGAGCCTCCCCATGAACGTGTTGCGGAAGATGGCGGCCCCGGCGGTGGGGAACCGTCGGGCCGACGGGTGCCTCGTCCCGTGGGAGTCCACCATGAGAGGGGCGCCCAGTGCCACCTCGGGATGCGCCTCCAGGAACTCCACAAGCCGTACGATCGCCGCCGGGTACACGACCGTGTCCGGGTTGAGGATGAACAGGTACCGGCCTTGGGCCTCCGCCACAGCGCGGTTGACCCCTGAGCCGAAGCCGGCGTTGCGTCCCATCTCGATCACGGCCGCGTCCGGCAGCGCCTCGCGCAAGCGCTCGACCGAACCATCGCCCGAATCATTATCCACGACGCGCAACTCCAGCGGGAGGCCCTGAGCCCCCGCCTCCAGAGACAGTGCCAGCCTGATCGTCTCGTTCGCGGTGCGCCAGTTCACGACGCACACCGATACTACCGGCGTCTCCACTAGGGTGTCGGCGCAGCCGTCAGCCTGCGGGAGCGACGCGCGGGCGGGACCTACTCCTGATCGTCCTCGTCACCGGCGTCGGGCTCCGACCGCTCCGGCTCGGGCTGCTCAGGCTCCTCTCTGCGAACCGTCTCGAGCGCCGCCGCGCCCTCGGCTTGCACCTGGTCGTCGACAAGCATGATCGGGATCCCGTCCCTGATCGGGTACGCGCGCCCGCACTGCTTGCATGCGAGCACGACCTGGTCGTAGTGCTCCAGCTCGCCCCGGTCGGCGGGACAGCGCAGCCGCTTGATGAGGTCCTCGTAGGCCACTGGCGGACACCTCCAATGAGCCGCCGGCACACGCTTCCGGCGCCTGCACTGTGTTCTCCGCAACGGCCGGAGCCCCTCTGCGGCCTGCTTGTTGGCGGTTCTCGCCGCCGCATTGGCGGATATCGCCAACACGGCGCTCAGAGTAGTCCCGCCGGGTGGCGAATTCGTTGCAGGCATAGGTGTTGGAGGTGGCGAGAATGTCGCCGACAACACTGAAGCAATCGTCCGTATCGAACCTTGTGGCCCGCGCTCGCGCGGGGGACACCCAGGCCTTCGAGGCACTGTGGGCGCAGTCGCAGCCGCGCGTAGCGGCCGTAGTCCGGGCCTACGTCTCGCACCCGGAGGATCAGGAGGACCTCACCCAAGATGTGTTGCTGAGGGCGTTCCAGTCCCTCGACACGCTTCGGGACTCCGACCAGTTCAAGTCGTGGCTGGACACGTCCGCGAGGCGACGTTGTGTCGACTTCCTGCGCCGGAAGGGGCGCGTGAGCTTCCAGTCGCTCGACGAGCCGAGCGACCCCGACTCGGGCGGCAACGCGTTCGAGCCGAAGGCCGAGGACCCGGACATCGACGACCTTGTGGTCGCGCGCTCGATGGCTAGCACGGCGAAGGCGTCCCTCGCGAAGATGACTGTGCGGTGCCGCGTCTGCTACAACCTGCGCACGAACACGCCCACGTCGCTTCGGGAGATCGCGCGCAGGATCGGCACGACCGAGGGAGCCGTGAAGTCGATGGTCTACCGCGCGCGTCGCGGTCTTCAGGACGATCTGCAACCCTACATCGCGGCGTAAGGGGACGACCCCCGGGCCGGGTGAGCCACGGCCTCACCCGGCCCGCCAAGACGGACCGTTCACCCTGAGCACGCCCGAGTGGCCGTGACGAAGCATGTCCTGAGCCCGTCCAAGGGGGCCCCGCCCGAGTCCGTCTTCCGCGTCCGCTGCTGCGCCGCGTTCCACTCGAACACGTTCGCCGTCTGGATGCCCAGGACGGTCGCCGCGGCCGTTCCGTTAGCCCTGAAAGGGCGGCATGTCATAGCCCAGGGCGCGAGCCCTGGGACCCTGGCGGCACATGGTCTGGAGCCCTGAAAGGGCGGCATTGGCCCGGCGCAATGCCGTCCCTTCGGGACTCGACGGACGGGGCTGCGGCCAACCTGGGGCTTGCGCCCCATGCTACGTAATGCCGTCGCTTCGCGACTGGCTGCCCGCGCGTCGTCGTACGTGTAGTAGTGGTTCACGTCGTAGTCCCCGCGACGGGCTTGGACCGTACGAAGTGCGGCTGTCACTCATACCAGAAGCACCGGTGTGCGGGCAACGGCACGAGCTCTCCCTGCTCCACCGACACAGGCAGGTCCAGCGGCACCGCACTGTACTCCGGCGCGACGAGCCCCATGCGCGGCAGAGGGTAACCTAAGGCTCCGCTCACCTCGCGAGAGCCGAGGTCGACGCTGCACAGAAGCATGCCGAAGCCGTCGGTGAGCCACACCTCCCGGCCATCCGATGAGGCGTAGAACACTGGCTCCCCTAGAGCACCATGCTCCCACCTCTTGGCGATGACCCACCTGGGCCGCAGTGGCCCACGGCCGAGTGCAAGGTAGTGCAGGCACGATGGGTCGCCGTATGGCATGATGGAGGCGATCCTGTACCCGTACTCGATGCGGAGTCCCCTGGGAGCCTCTGTCCAGAGCACGCGACGCCACTGGTACCAGTGCGCTGAGCCCAGCAACAGCAGCGCGGCAACGACGGGAACACCGAAGCGCCTTAGTTGCAGCCTCGCACGGTGCCACGTAGGTGAAGACCACCAAGCCGCGCTTGTCATCTGGGGCGTCCCAGCGGGTGACGAGGACGTGCCGCCGCCAAGCGCTTCGTCAGGCCGGGCATCGGGGCCTCCCTATCTCGGCGAAGTACCACCTGCAGATGTCGGGGCCGGGGTCGCGCTCCTTGCCGGTGAAGAGGTAAGGGGTCGAGTATGCGCCGGTGTGGGATCGCTGGACGCCAAACGCGTCGAGGTCGTAGGTCGCCATGACGGCCTCGGCCGCGCTCGTCACGTTGCGCGTCGTGCCCTGGACGTCGGTGTGCACGAAGCGGGAGTCCT
>Ga0315282_10007625_pt1 | contig 17729 bp, 12 predicted proteins | sample YL17G07_20_MG_FD_203693 | JGI IMG/M metagenome (GOLD analysis project Ga0315282, IMG submission 203693) | Sediment microbial communities from Yellowstone Lake, YNP, Wyoming, USA - YL17G07_20 | ecosystem: Environmental > Aquatic > Freshwater > Lake > Sediment | place: USA: Wyoming | collected... | reverse complement strand
ACGTAGAAGATTCCCTTCCCACCAATCTGTTCTGCTAGTTCAGGTGTAAGTCCGATGCCGTGTTCGATGGAGTCTACGCCTGCTTCAATTGAGTTGGCCAAGGCATCTTCTCCATAAGCGTGGGCTGCAACCTTCATCCCTGCAGAATGCGCCTCTTCCACGATCGCTTTGAGTTCTTCCACTGTGAATTGGCGGCGAACTTGGCTACCTTGAGCAAAGCTGCCGGACGCGTAAACCTTCACTAACTCTCCACCATCCCGTATGACCTTCCTAACTGCTCTGCGGCACTCCCACGGTCCATCGCAATAGTAGGAATAGGAAAGGCGTTCAGCCATGTCCAGAGGGAGAATAGGCAAGTCGTCATCTCCTCCCGTCTGTGATAGAGACTTGGCTGCTGATACTATTCGCGGACCATCGATCAGACCCTCGTCGACCGCTTGTTTCAGATAAGTGCCAGCTTTGCTCCCTAAATCCCTCACAGCAGTGAACCCTGCGTTCAAGAGTCGGCGCATATCCGCTACGGACCTCAAGGCGACAAGTGTTTCTGGTGTCGTCACCCATTCCATCAGATCATATTCCTTTGAGCCGAAGAAGTGGATGTGCGCATCAATGAGCCCAGGAACAATCGTTGAACCTTGGACATCGAGTATGCGTGCTCCCTCCGGTTCGCTTACCTCACTTTTTCGTCCCACTTCCACAATCACGCCCTTGGACTGGTCTACGAGGACGCATCCAGCCTCGATGAAAGTATCACCAGTGAAAATCGACCCGCGCAGAACGAGACTAGGCATAGCTCCACTTCACTCTAGATGAGAAGTTAAACTCTATCAAAAGATCGTTCACGGAGGTTCTTGACCAACCTCAGCCTATCAGTAAGGGTAACTGATGCTGACTAACACGATTGATTGCGAGCCATAACGTTCTTGTCGTCAGAAACAGTCCAGCAATTCGCACGTTAGCTTGGAAGCCACGGCGGTTATTGAATGTGAAAGAGGTCAGGATCACGTTTGTTGGTTTCGGCACTGTTGGACAGGGTTGCGCGAAACACCTAGTTCGAAGCAAGCGGTACTTGAAGAAAGAATTCGGTTTCAACTACAAAGTAGTAGCAATCTCTGACATCGTCAAGGGCTCAGTACGAAACGAGAAGCAAGGCCTAGACTTACCCAAGGCCCTCGATCTTTGCGCAAGAGGAAAGAAGTTGGATGATGGAGAATTGAAGGGCGAGATCGGTCTCTCTCCCATTGACACCATCAAGACCTCGAAGGCCGATATGGTCGTCGAGGCCACTTGGACGAACCTGAAGGACGGTGAACCAGGACTTACCCACATCGTCACCGCGCTCAAGAGCGGCAAGGATGTGGCAACTTCGAACAAGGGCCCTATCGCTCTGGCATACAAGAAGCTCGTCAACCTAGCCAAGTCGAAAGGGCGCCAGTTAAGGTTCGAATCGACGGTCATGAGTGGAACGCCTGTCTTCAGCCTCCGAGAATTCTGCCTCAGAGGTGCACAGATTATCGGAATCAGGGGCATTCTCAATGGCACAACAAACTATATCCTTACAGAGATGGCTGCCGGGAAGAGCTACACGGAAACGTTGAAGAAAACTCAGGAGCTCGGCTATGCCGAGGCAGAGCCCTCGGGAGATGTTGAAGCATTCGACCCAGCGGCTAAGATAACCATTCTTGCGAACGCTTTGATGGATGCGGAAGTAGACTTCGCAGATGTGGAGAGAGAAGGAATAACCCGCATAAGTAGCGACGACATAACGAAGGCCGCACAAAATTCGAAACGCATCAAGCTAATCGCGACTGCAACCAGAGGAGAGGACGGTTGCGTAAAGGCCAGCGTGAAACCTACCTTGCTTCCGGATTCCGACATGCTCGCCCATGTCAACGGTGTGATGAACGCGCTCCAAATTATGATGAACGTGCAACCTGACGTGACGGTGATTGGGCCTGGGGCTGGCGGCGACTCAGCCGGATACGGGCTGATGAGCGACATTCTAGCAATTCACAATCTCAAAGTTAAGCGGAGAAGGTGAGAATATGCAAGAGATGCGAATGATAGATGTGAAGGACAAGTATTCGGGCGAAGTGATCGGGCGTGTACCGTCCCTTCCAGTCGAGCGAGTGCCAGACATCGTTAGGAAGGCGTTCGATGCCTTCGGCAATTACCTAAAGAAGATTCCCCTGTACAAGAGGGCCGAGATCCTTGCGGAAACATCGTCACTCATCAAGAAGCGCCAAGATGACTTCGCCAAACTGATCACAAGGGAAGGAGGCAAACCTCTCAAATACTCGCGAAAGGAAGCAAAACGAGCTTCCCTGACCATGCAGTTCTCGTCGGAAGAGGCGAAACGCCTTCACGGAGAAACCATACCGTTCGATGCTGAACCCAGAGGCGAGGATAGAACTGGATATTGGTACAGGGTTCCAGCGGGCTTGGTAGCAGCGATCACACCGTTCAATGATCCATTGAACCTCGTTGCCCACAAGCTGGGCCCCGCGATCGCCGCGGGCAATACCGTCATCTTGAAGCCAGCCAGTCTCACTCCACTGTCTGCCATCAAGCTCGTTGAAACACTTCAGGAAGCCGGCTTGCCGGGCGACTTCATCCATGTAGTCACAGGGGAGGGAGAGACACTTGGCCCAGCTATAGTCTCCAACCCACATGTCAGGGTTGTGACGTTTACTGGTGGAGTTGAGGCCGGTGAGAAGGTCGTAAAGGCAGCTGGACTGAAGAAAATAGCGATGGAGCTAGGAAGCAACTGCCCAGTCATCGTAATGGACGACGCTCCACTGGACTTCACAGCGACTTGCATCTTAGACGCAGGCTACAACTGCCAAGGGCAGAATTGCTTACACGCACAACGTGTCCTAATTCATGAATCGCTGTATGAGGAACTAGTGGGGAGGCTAGTGCAGGACACTGGGAAGCTGAAAGTTGGAAACCCATTGGACGAGGGTACAGACGTTGGCCCGATGATTGCAGAAAGTGAAGCCATAAGGGTCGAGAGATGGGTGAACGACGCAGTCCAAAAAGGAGCTAGACTCCTGATAGGCGGTCAGCGCAAGAAAAACATCTACATGCCTACCATACTGGCGGGCGTCCCCGGTAACGCCGCAATAGCCACGGAAGAGGTCTTTGGCCCGGTCATGATAGTCTCCAAGTTTCAGAAGCTCGCGGACGCAATACAGGAAAGCAACAGTACAAACTACGGGTTGCATGCTGGAATCTTCACCAAATCAATCGACAACGCCCAGAAAGCCATCTCAGACCTGAACTTCGGTTCGGTCCTAATCAACGATACAAGCGACTTCAGGGTCGACTTCATGCCTTTCGGAGGAATGAAGGCAAGCGGGCTTGGTAGGGAAGGGATAAGGTTCGCTATCGAAGAAACCATGACAGAGATCAAAACGGTGATTTTCAGAAAAGGGATCTGAGTTCAGTTATGAGCGGTTCAGGAATTCGCGTTCATCGATAGAACCAGTGTCGCTAGCGTCCGTACGCCCACTCCTGTTGGTCCAACAGCCAAGTACTCCAGCTTTCTGGAATTCCACGCGGTGCCGGCTATGTCCAAGTGGACCCAGGGAGTATCTTCAGCAAATTCCCTTAGGAACATTGCGCCGACTATGGTGCCCGCGGGTCTGGCGTTACTGTGAGCGACTCTTCTTCTAGCGATGTTTGTTATATCAGCAATTTCGCTCTCAATCAACTCTCGGTAATCTTGGAACGTCGGTAGCAGCCACATCTTCTCTCCAGCAAATTTCGCGGCTTTCAGAACTTGTGTCGCCCAATTCTCATCGTTGGTCATAGCACCGGTCGTGATCTCGCCTAGGGCGACAATGCAGGACCCGGTCAATGTGGCGATGTCAACGAGATGGGTCGCGCCCAGATGTCGAGCGTAGGATATGGCGTCGGCTAAGACAAGCCTTCCTTCAGCGTCAGTATCGAGAACTTCAATGGTCTTCCCGTTGAAGGCCTTAACAATGTCACCTGGCTTTTGTGCTCCTCCGCCGGGCATATTCTCCGCCGCGGCAACAATTCCGAGGACGTTGATCTTGGGTTTGAGTTCTCCGATTATCTTCATCGCTCCTAAGACCGCTGCTCCACCTGCCATGTCGTTTTTCATGTAGTGCATTCCGTCTGGTTCCTTCAGGCTTATTCCACCAGCATCGAAGGTCAATCCCTTGCCGACTAATCCTAAGGTTGTTGAATGCGAATCGCTCCCGCGATATCTTACAACACACAGCTGTGGAGGCTCATTGCTACCTTTCCCGACACCTAGGAGCGCGTTCATTCCGGTCTCTTTCATGCGGTCGGGACCGAGAACTTCAGCCTGCATGCCATATTCTTTCGCGAGCGCCACAGCTTCCTCGGCAAGACGCCTGGGGGTGAGGATATTGGACGGCTCGTTCACGAGGCCTCTCGCATAATTCGTGGCCTCAGCGTAAAGGCGTCCGCGCCCCGCACCTTTCCTAAGCTCATTCTCTTCACCTGGTTTGCTTGGGACGAGTACAATTGAATCAAGAGCCGACTTTGTTGGGTCTCGTGTCTTGTATTTTCCCATCTCCAGAGCCCCCAGTAGTGCTCCCTCAACACAGGCCTGTCCTCGCCGTTCTGCTGACAACTCGCCCCGCATGAGGAACGCAATCTCTCGCGCGCCAGTCAGACGGACATGACGGGCAGCAGTACCCGCGAGCTGACATGCAACCTCAAAGTTGAAGTCGTGTTTGGTTCCAGAACCAACGAGCAACAACCTTGTGACTAGCAGACCTTTCGGCCGATAGAAGCTGGCGACCTCAAAGAAGGTTCCAGAAGAAGTCCTATCTCTAATGGCACCAGTGATGACTCCGTTAATCGCTTCATCGAGCTCTGCGAGGTCGGCAGGAAGCTGGCTTTCATCTTGAAAAACATTGATCACGAGTGCGTCAGATTTGATTTCATGAAACGGCTTCGATTCAATTCTAAACATGTTTCTTACATCTCGACAACGAATGAGATTGGCGACAACGTTTGATAAACACTGTCGATTCGTTGTGGCAAGCTTCGCTTCCGCGGAGAATCTGCGTGGTGTACTACTTACGCTAAATACACTACTTACTGTGAATCGCATTAGTTATCATCACTAAAAAGTTCTTTATGCGTGGCGAAGCTACTGCTCCTACGAGGTTTCTCGAGAATTGTCGAATCAGGCAATATCACGTGTGCAGGCAGCTATAGTCATCATAATCGTCGTAGCAGCAGTTGCCGCAGGAGCGTACTTCGCTGGTCAAGGACCAGGTCCCTCAGGTCCCTCGGGTACCACGGAGGCTACGAAGCCGAGCAATGTACAAAATCCAGACACCATCATCGTTGAAACAATAGGTCAACCTGACACTCTGGATCCAGCGATTGACTACGAAATCCGGGGCGCTAACGTCATTCAGAACGTATACGAACAGTTGCTGTTCTTCAAAGGAGAGAAGGCCGATCAGGTGATTCCTTGGCTGGCACAGTCTTTTGACGTTAGTCCAGATGGCTTGACTTACACGTTCCACCTCCGAAACGGGATAACCTTCAGCGATGGGACGCCCATGGACGCGAATGCGGTCTACTTCAGTCTCATGCGCGCCATGATCATGGACGACCCGAACGGACCGGCATGGGCAATGCTTCAGGTTCTCCGTGGAGGCCAGAACTATAGTAAATCCTACAATAACGCAGGTCCCAGTGCCCCGAACGGATACGGCGAAAAATACACGAAAAGTGAGCTAGATGACTTCCTCAACGCCAAACCTATTGAAGTTCTAGACTCCAAGACTGTTGCCCTTCATCTGGAGCGGCCTTACGCGGGCTGGTCGTTCGTAATGGCTTTCACGGTGACGGCGATCGTCAGCCCAACCGCCTTCAAGGCACATTGGACGGCCACCACCGATGGGACACCATACATCGAGGGTGCCACGGCCGGCGACTACCAGAACCAACTGAACCCATGGCCAGCAACGAACATGGTGGGGACGGGGCCGTATATGCTCAAATCATGGGACAAGGCATCGCAGATCATCGTCCTCACTCGGTACGAGAAGTATTGGGGAAGCCCAGACAACCGAGGAATGGCCCCAACGCCGAATGTCATCATCAAGGGTGTCGATGACGCGAACACTAGGGTCCTCGACTTCAAGACCGGAGCATGCGACATTATCGGAATCCCAGCAAGCATCACTACCATCATGCCAGGTGGTCTGATCTTCCAGTTCGCGGACAAGAACACGTGGTTCAGCCAGCACAAACTGGTCTCATTAAGTCCCGACTATCGGCTATTTCCTGCGAGTGGATTGTGGCCACAATTCAGTACAATGGTGATCGGCTTCAACGAGAAGATTCGTGGGCCGGACAGGAAACCTGTGGCTTTTCAGCCTTTTGCCGATGTTAGACTACGTAAGGCCTTCACCCTAGCCTTCAACAGGACGGCCTTTGTTCATGACGTATTGCAGGACTTCGGTCTACCGGCCTCACAAATGATTCCGCCGGGCATGTTCGGCTATGACTCGAGTATACAACCCTCGCCCTACGACCTCGACAGTGCTAAGAAACTTTTACTCGACGCAGGAGCAAACCCGATAACCCCAGACAATGCATTCGGCCCCAAGAACTCGAAGACCGTGGAATTAGAGTATATCTTAGGGTATACGGCTGACGAATCAGCGGCGACAATCCTTGCCACTGCGATAAATAGCATTGCTTCAGACACAGGGCTCTATGCATCGGTCGTCGGAATTGCAGGACCTCAGCTACACGCCTTACGGCATGCCGGTCGGCTTCAAGTCTTCTTCCTAGCATGGTATGTGGACTACGTCGATCCGGACGATTTCCTAGTCCCCTTCGCCTCCGGAACAGCTGGCTACTACCCGCCCACGATGGGCTACAACAACCCTCAAGTGAACAGCCTCATCGACAAACAGGCAAAGACTACAGACCCCACGCAGAGGCTGCAAGTGATCAACCAGATCCAACATATGGTGAACGACGATTGGGCATATGTTTGGCTGAATTACGGAGCCGCATATTCGCTTTCCAGGTCTTGGATTCATGAGCGTGCCAGTGCCTCTGTGGCTACGGGAATTGAACACAACAATCCAGCAGTCTACGGCTACTTCATGTTCGAGCTTCAGAAAGGTGGCAGCAGCACTCCACAAGTACTGCCTCCAACATTCCTCGCTCAACTCCAACTGCCTGTAATGATACCCTCCTCAAAGAAGGCGTTCTAGGGCAACCTAGAACCCTCATTTTTTCTGATTACGTCTCAGAGAATTCTATTGAGAACAGGCAGGACTAGAGCACAGGTTTTCCTCGCTCTAACGACACAAAGACGCTCGGACTTCCTCCGAGAGGTGAACTCTGCTGATTGGCGGCCAACGTCATTCTCGGTTCAAAACTGTTGATTGAGCCACCGCGCTAGTCTTCCATGTCTTTCAGGGCTTTGAGAATAGTGTCTTCGGCTTCGCAAAGATAGTGATTGACCTTATTAGCCTCCCTTCTCAGTCGCGTTATGAGAAAACGAAACTCGTCGCTATCGGACTTGAGCTTCGACAAATCTGTTATTCGATCCAGCACCGGAACCATAGGTATAGGTACAGCTAGGTCTTGGTCAAAGGGACCAGCCCGTGTGTAATTTATGGGAATGAGTAATCTGCCAAGTCGCTTGAGAGTCTCATTGATCTTGCGCGCAGATGACTTGGCAGCCATGCCGCTGTTTTCACCATTGACAAAGTTTACGGTTTGATGCTTCAGCTCCATCGTCAGTTCTTTCAGTTTCTCAGTTCTTTTAATCAGAGGGGTCAGATCGAATAGTTGGTTGGCCGCTGCCTGCAGGTCCCTGAGTGTTTGTTCAATTTCATGGACCGTTGCCGAATAATTAAACGGCAAGATCAGACTACTGCAGAGCCCCAGGATGATAAGCAGATAGATCTTTGTATCTCTCACAAGATTGGCTGGGTCTATCTTGTCCAAAGTGTCTTCGCGGGTGTGCCACCACCATCCCAGCCCTCCACTGCGGGGACCGAAGATGAAAGAGGGAGCCTTCGCGTCTGTTCGCAGTGGTTGCTCTGAAAGTTCCATGAAAATTGACGGAATGCCCAGTCCCCAGAAAGATTGGTCGCCTGCCCTTGTCAACCTGGCTCCGGTGAGTTCCTGACCTGCGATTTGCTCCACCGCAGATGATGCGAAGGATCTCGCCTCGGCCATTACGCCAGCTTCTCTTAGGACTGAGGCTCCTTTGGCGCCGATGGAGTCAATATTGACATGCGTCACGCAGTGTTGATGTAGATCCTCCCAGAAGTTGTCTGCATACCACGTCGAACCCGAGTACCTGCCATGCGAATGCCCGGACCAAAAGGCCAGCCTGACACCACGCCTCAGAAGATCACGATGCGCACTCGTAACCCTAGCTATCTCGAGCATTGCAGCATTTGCGCCAGCGTTATCCATCGCTCCATAATGCCAAGAATCAATATGGCCACTAAACAGGACGAAGTCATCCTCTTCGCCTTTCAGTTCGCCTGTCATCACAGGAATCTTTTTCCAAGCACACGACGCAGTCGTCTTCAGTCGCGCGGTGACAGCGTCTTTCTTGAGTCGTGTGACAAGTTGCTTCCCTTGTGAAGCAGTGATGTTGATTGAGGGGGTTTTTGGAAGGAGGTGTGAGGTTTCAGGTGTCGGGGTACCCCAAACTACTGACACGATGCCTTCATGAACGTGGTCATCGTTGATGAATACTTCTCCAACTGCACCATGCTTCTCTGCTAACTTTGCAAGGTAAGGGTCTGAAAAGCCATCGAACACAACTATCTTGTTGCTCACGTCGAGACCTTCCAGATTTCGGGCGTCTCCAGCATAGACGAGATCGGCACAGATACCAGGCGTAGGGGGCGCCAAGGCCGGAGGGACTCCAGCGTACGTCGTCTCATCAGGGGAAAGAATGGTCAGTTCTGCAGATTCTGGGTACCCTACGAACGAATCGAAAGAGTACTCATGCACATCATAGCCGTATCCTCTCAATACTCCTTTCACGTATTCAAGAGCATGCGCTTCTTCTTCACTGCCCGAAAGTCTGACCCATTTTGCAATTTCCGCAGTGTGCTGCATCAATAGAGATTGCGAAATCTCCGAAAGAATTTTCTCATAGAGCAATCTTGGTGGCCTTATTCAATGGCTAACTCAAAATCGCATTTGAATTCTTGCTTATTGTTATATCGTCGAAGTAGGTCAATGGTTTTCTCGATTGGCAGCGCTTCAACAACCTGACCATTTATTCGATGAAATAGACGTCTTGCATTAAGACCCATTAGACTGAGAAATAGAGACGGTAGCCGTTTTCGGACACTTGTTCACCGCGGAGGACTGACATTCTCCCTATCTCCTTGATGTCCAAAACGTGTGTTCCACCGCAAGGTATTGGATCGCAACCCGCGATGGTCACTGTACGGACTTCCTCAAGGTCTGGGAGCCGCTCGAAGTTTGGAGCATTTTGAAGAACCGACTTGCTTTGTTCCGGTGTAAGGTATTCAATCCGAACTAAAGCGCCAATGGAGATCATACTGTTCGCCAAGTCCTGAACTTGTTCTAGCGTGATAGCATTAGGAGTCCTCCCACCATAACCAACATAACATGGTTCATCTAACCAAGAGTCTGTGGTTTCGACTCGACTTGAGGCGGTCTTCGCCAAACAGTGATCTAACAAATGAGCGGCAGTATGTCTCCTCATTATGAGATAACGGTAGAGCCAGTCTAGATCACATGTTACGGGACCCGTTGAGGGTGTTCCGTTGGCGATCTTGCACCAATGGACAACGACCCCACTATGGAAGATTGCCCTCTTGACACTTACCGTAAATCCTGAAGAAGTGATCGTGCCATGATCAGATGGTTGCCCTCCCCCTTTTGGGTGGAATATCGTCTTGTCAAGCATAAGGTAAGCGTGGGAGCCCTTTTCGGGAAACACTCTGACAGCATTGGCTCGAGCCTGACGTGTTTGCATCTCTTTCAGGTACACTAATCCGGTTTTGGTCAGTCCTGTGGTCATTTCGTCGAGATTCAAGATAGACGCCTAGAAGTTGTATCGAGGCATGTCATTTCGGGGATAAAAGGCGTTTACAAGACAAGGGGCGCCGGCCGCCACGGAATATTGCAACTCCTCGGATGGAGAAGGGGATTTCAACCCAATTTACCAGAAAATATAGATTCATTACAGGTGTCACTTGGTCTAAGAAGAAGTCGTGAAACCGGCTACTTTTTTTTGTTGACTTGTCTCGCGACTTTCTCGCCTACACTCAATGTATACTCTATGTCTTCTTTCTCGATTCCCCTGTGAGTGACCATCCTCACTCGCCCGCCCTCCTGTGCTCCCGCCTTGACTCCGAATTCGTTCATTTTTGCAACCCACTCTTCCGCGCTTGCTCCTAATCCAGCGACATCGTAGAGAACAATGTTCGTTTGAACATGCGATGGATCTAAGGAGATTCCTTCGATCTTCGCAAGTCCTTTCGCTAGCATTTTTGCGTTGGTGTGATCATCTTTGAGACGATCTACCATTTTTTCAATAGCAATTATCCCCGGTGCGGCGATCACTCCTGCTTGTCGCATACCTCCCCCAAGCATCTTCCGATAACGCCTAGCACGGTCGATAAACTCGTGATCTCCCACAGCCAGAGATCCGATCGGTGCACTCAAGCCCTTGGAGAGGCAGAACATCAGTGTGTCCACGTAACGTGTGAACTCGCGCACGTCAATATTTTGGGCTACGGCAGCATTGAATATTCTGGCGCCATCCATGTGAATGTTCAACCCTTGGCTCTTCGAGAAATCAAAGACCGCCTTTGTCTGCGAAGGTGACCACACTGTACCCCCCGCGCGGTTGTGCGTATTCTCGATGCAAATTAGACTGGTGGGAGGAAAATGAATGTTCGGCGGCCTTAGCACGGTTTCGATATCCCGTGGAGTCATGACCCCCGCCTGTCCTCTTACAAGCCTGGGAATGACTCCACCCAGCGCAGAGAACGCACCGACCTCGTAGTAGTACATATGCGCATCAGCTTCCAATATGACCTCATCACCACGCTTGGTCTGACTCAGTACGCTCACCAGGTTCGCTTGGGTTCCGCTGGTCGTGAGTAAGGCGGCTTCTTTTCCCATCTTCTTTGCGGCGAGTTCTTCCAGACGGTTAACGGTGGGGTCCTCTCCGTAGACATCGTCGCCAAGCTCAGCCGCTCGAATCGCCTCAAGCATTTCCTCCGTTGGAAGCGTGACAGTGTCACTCCTTAGATCAACTACCTGCAAGCAAAGTCGCCGAAGTCAGGAGAACAATCGTCACTCAATTGTTTTGCGGAATTTCGCGTTTGGGATAAATGGTGGGGGAGGAGATTCTGACCCCAATTTACCAGTAAGTATAAACGGCTAAGATGGGCCGTGAGTTTAGCCTACGTTCTTTCGAGGTCTCGCTTTGCTCCTAGTTTCTCGAAGATCTTTAGTGTCTTTTTGAGTTGTTTCCGTGATTCCTGCGGTGAGGTCTTTGCTATGGCTTAAGAATAGGGGGAGGGGGGGCTAGGTTGTGGCAGTGATTATCTTCTTCTAACCGGGACCTGAACTTCCGCGTTCGCCCATACATGGGCATTTGCCCATGGGTTTCCTGCGTAAACTTCTCTGCTTGGGCTGTCGGTGGCTTTGAAGTCGCTATATCTTAACCAACCGTAGATCCCCGAATAAACCAAACGGGGAGAAACCTTTCCCGGATCGAAAGTGACGCTAACAACAGTTTGCTTGGGGAATTTCTTGATCCTTATCTTACCTTCCGATCTTGCCGTTCCTCTGATCTCCAAACAAGCTTCAGAACGAAGCTTACTAGGAGGTGTCTTACCGTCTGGCTCGTCAAGAAACCGCATGATCCACTTCCCAGTTCGCAGTTTGTTTTTCTTCGCCCACTTCATAAGCTGACCAAATTCAGCTCGGAACAAGTTCGGACCATGAGATCCATAGTGGATCATGGAAGCGACCGTGCAACCTTGAACTTGTTTCACTTTGAGGTCAACGACCAAATCGATTCCCAAAAATACAAAGCCAAACGCACACACTTGAACATTACTACGGTCTATTCTCCATAGCGTTGACCAAGATTCACGAGCATCTGAGCGAATTGGATTCGCGTATGATTTCTGACAAAGGAATCAATGGATACAGCAAAGTCGAAGCAGAGCTGAGAATGGGATTTCAGCACCAATTCTCTTGCAGATAATCATCAGAAGGGATGGTTCTTGGTTTTAGCACGTCGCTGGAGCAGGGGCCCAGAACGAATATCTATCCTGATCCTACAAGCGGTCAAGGTCAAAAGCTTCTCGTAATTGGAAGAAACGTTGGGCGACGTAGGTCTTTTGACTGCTGGTCTTCGGGGAGGTTGGAGTCTGTCGCCCACTTACACAATACCCCTGCGGCCTTGTGCGGTTTCCTTTGATTTCAATTGTGAAGGTGACTGAAACTAAACCTCAAGTCACGCGTGTCGGGGAAGCGGTTCACTATCAGAAAATGGTATCGAATCCGCATTCAAGTTTAATCGGCTTTCACCCAAGGTACTTATGTTGGTTTATGTCATTGTATAAGGTTGGTCTCTTATGGCTTCGACGAAGCAAGTTAAGCGCTACGTGTATCCTGTTCAGCTTGACGAAGATGAGCTCGATGCACTTGAAGTCATTGTTGGCAAGTTGGGCTGCAGCAAATCTGAGGCAATCAGGGATGCGATCAGGGACTATGCCGAGCACGTCAGAGGGATTGAGGTGGTCAAGTTTCGGGATATATCCAAGGCGCAGGCTCGAAAGGAGATACTGGAATTCTTAGACAAGAAGGATAGGGCATGGTCTTCCGATATTTCAGATGCGCTTCGCATCGATCTCACGCTTGTGAACAGCATCTTGGAGGAACTCTGGAGGGAGAAACGTGTTGAACCAGCCGCAACCTAACCGCATTGTCGGTGAGAGGTTAAGATGTATCGGAAGGAGAATTTCCAAACCACGTCTGTTCCATTACACACACAATCACCGTGCGGTGATGGTTGATGTGGAAGGCTACCCCGCGATGTGTGAGGTTGTAAGGGAATGGAAAATCATACGAAGGAAAACGTAGCCGGCTCATCCCTGCAGAGAATACCTAATTCTCCCGTAACCAGTGTCCACTGAGTCGTCCCTGTCGGAGACAGCTACGACTCAATGAAATGAACCGCTCACACTTTTTTCGCCAAACAACCCAAAACAACCCCAAAAACCCCAACCAACCCCAAAACAAAACCACCCACAAACCCAACTTCCCATCTTCTCCCACAAAACAGTCGAGAAAGAGCAGGCGCGCTCAAAAGCAGAACTAGGCAAAGATTCGCTCATCCGACTTTCAGTCGGAATAGAAGACCACGAAGATCTCACAGCCGATCTGTCTCAAGCCCTCGACGGTCTTTGAGAGAACAGAAGACAAAGGGCACGCTGCCTGGAAAACCAAACTAGAAGAGTAGAGAATTGACTTTCGGAAAAGGCTTAAATGTTTATGTTTACGGTTACGGTCATGTGTTTCCTATGAAAACGACCGTATTGTTGAGGGAGGATCTTTACGAGATACTGAGGAGGAAATACGGTCCGAGAGGGATCTCGGAGGCGATTAATGCAATTCTGGCAGAGGCCTTGTTGAAGGGAGAGAGCATGTTCGGTACCATGGCCAAGACGTCACTAAGGGACCTCAGAGATCACAGGGACCGAGTATGAGGTACATCATGGACTCGTATGCGTGGATAGAGTATTTCATGGGCACGGAGGCCGGGCAGAAGGTCAGGAAGATCATCGATTCCGAAGCCGACGAGAAGCTGACGCCATCAATATGCCTAGCCGAGATCTACGCCAAGATTCTGAAAACTGAGGATCAAGAGAAGGCAGAGCTGCGCCGGACTTTCATCAAATCAAGAAGCGCATTGGTTCGTCTCACAGAAGAATTGGCGGTGGAGACGGCCAAGGTTGACGTTGTCATGAAGAAACGGATTTCGGGTTGGGGCTTAGCCGACTCCGTCGTATTATCGACTGCTAGGAACAAGGAAGGTAAGGTTGTTACCGGCGACCCACACTTTCGAGGATTGCCTGAAAGTCACCTGATCCTGTAGCAGAGCACAGGTGTCGTAAGTTAGCTGAGTTGGCTTGTTGCTTCTGCCTGAGTCCTTTTCCTTCTATGACTGGACACAGACTTCCAGAGGCGGATTAGGAAAACCGCCTCGATTATGACTATCTGCGCATCCGAAGGTCAGCACCGGTCTTCATCAGGCTGCCGGTGCATTTAGAGATTTGCCGGCGACTGTCAACCAAAACGTTTCCCAATTGATCACTAGGTTAGCGTTATCTGGATGGTGCTTGCGTTTCGAGTTTCGTTACTTTCTTGTTGTTCTTCGGGATCAGAACAATAAGCGGGTCTCGAAACTGAATATCGTATTCGATAGAGAGATCTAGGCTTTCGCCAATTCGGATTGGTACGTAGAAGAGATAGCGTTTGCAGTTGTAGACGGCCTTTGTCATGTACCGCTTCTTGTATGTGACTAATTGAATCCTCGCCATTGTCGAAGCAACATCGGCATACAATGTCTGAGCTCAAAGCGAGGCTGGGTAGGTGAGGCACTCTAGGTGAGTGAAAATGAGCCGATAGGTTGGGGCGGGGGGAACAGGATTTTGACCCCAATCAACCACTAATACTCTGTGGCTTTGCTCGGATTTTGCGAATACCCGTATGTTTCGACATGACTGTAAGTATTCACATCGTGGCACAATCGTAATCGCTAGCCGTTACTTGGCTCCACACATTTTCTTGACGACACGCCCCAAAACAAACCCTGAAACGAATAATGGGCAAGAACCCAAACGCCTCAGGGAGGCATGTTCCCCGATCCTGAAGCTGAAATTCCGCGTGGTTACTTGGAGTGAAAGTGAAGCCGCAAATTGGTGCGGGGAAGGGGAATCGAACCCCTGAAGGCCTACGCGGCCAATGGCCTCTACGCCACAGGATGCCTCCTCCAACCCCGACAGGGTTGTTGGGATCTTAAGTGTGGCCCCACCAGCAACACCCTGATGGTCCTGCCCCTTTGACCTGACTCGGGAATCCCCGCCCAAGAACGCCTGAATCCCCATGAATCTTTAAGGTTCTTCGGAACCGTTCTCCTCCCGAATGCTTTTAGTTTCGCAAACCGAGCTTTCGAGGTTGGGCCCGTAGCTCAGGTTGGATAGAGCGGCAGACTTCGCCCGTCAGGCGGGTTTTGTTGCCGAACCCCCTAAGGAACACCCGGAAAAAGCTGTAGAACCCCAACGGAGCGATCTGGGTGCAGAAGTCCGGGGTTCAAATCCCCGCGGGCCCGCCAACAAACCTGTGCATTGCCGATGAAGACTGTTGTACGCAATCCGTGAAGGCAAATGCTCCGACAGCCGAAATAGTCGACATGACCAAGTAGACCAAGGGTCCTACAGCGTGAAATCAGTGCAAACCGACTTAAGTAAGCAAGTTCGTGGAGCCTTCAATCGCCAAATCAGGAAGGAATCGTGAATGGTCGCTAAGAAAGCTAGAAGAAAAAACGCGCCAAAGACACCAAAGGTGCCGCGAATCACATATGCAACCCTTAAGGTGACGCCTGACGACGACAGGGCTTACGAAGATGCGGTTGCGAAAGTGAAGACCAAGCTCGGCGGCCACTTCACAATGCTCATCAACGGTGAGAAGTGGGTCTCCACAGGGGAAGAGATGGCGCATGCAAGCCCTGTCGAAAAACGCATAATCGTCAGCTACTTTCCCAAGGGAACACGCGACGATGTGAAGGTTGCGATTGCAGCCGCCCGAGAAGCATATCCAAAATGGGCCGCCACGCCCTACAAAGATCGCGTCGCAATTCTCCGAAAAGTGGCGGAGCTGATAATTGAAAGGCGATATGAGCTATCGGCTTGGATGGCCTTCGAGGTCGGTAAGAACCGCGCCGAATCGCTCGCAGAGGTCAACGAAGCAGCGGAACTAATTCGATACTACTGTACGCAGATGGAACTCAACAAAGGTTTCTTGCGACCCCTTGAATCGCCCGGACCAGGACAGGAGACGCACAGTATCCTGCGACCATACGGCGTTTGGGCAGTCATTGGCCCCTGGAACTTTCCCCTTGCACTGACCACAGGCATGTCTGCAGGCGCCCTGGTTGCAGGCAACACAGTAGTGTTCAAACCCTCAAGCGACTCACCAGTCCTCGGCTATGAGCTCTGCCGAGCCTTCGTTGACGGAGGCATCCCACGTGGCGTATACAACATCGTGACTGGGCCTGGAGGAACTGTCGGCTCTGAGCTCCGAGAAAATCCAGGAGTTGATGGACTTGTCTTCACGGGTTCGAAGGATGTGGGGATGGATGTGTACCACAACTTTGCAAAAGCCTATCCAAAGCCCGTCATAGCAGAGATGGGCGGTAAGAACCCGGCCATAGTAACTGCCAACGCAGACCTTGACCAAGCCGCTGAAGGAGTCATGCGTGCAGCCTTTGGTTACGGAGGACAGAAATGCAGCGCTTGCTCACGCGTATACGTCGACCAACGGGTGAAAGACAAGTTCTTAGAGCTTCTGAAAAGCTATACTCAGAAATACGTGAAGGTCGGCGATCCCACGCGCAAAGAGACATTCCTCGGGCCCATAATCAACAAAGCCGCTGTTGAAACATATTTGCGAGCAGCCGATGAGGCAAGACGTGACGGCGGCAAATTCCTCTACGGAGGCAACGTGCTGGGAGGCAGCGAGTATGAGAACGGCTACTTCGTCGAACCCGCGATCGTAGACGGTTTGCCGCCAACTCATCGACTATTCAAGGAGGAGCTGTTCGTGCCATTTGTCTTGATCGCCGGCGTCGAATCACTCGACGTGGCCCTCAAACTCGCCAACGATACCGAATTTGGGCTCTGCGCGGGTATCTACACACGGAACAAGAAGGAAATGCAAAGTTTCTTCGACGAGATACAAGCTGGGGTCACGTATGCGAACAGACGTGCAGGCGCAACGACTGGCGCCTGGCCTGGTGTCAACTCCTTCGGGGGATGGAAGGGGAGCGGTTCAACCGGCAAGAGTGGATTAGGCCCATACTACGTGCAACAATTCATGCGCGAGCAATCGCAGTGGATCGTGAAATAGCACCGCTCGTATCACTCTAAGATTCAACGTGCGAGTCTGTGACTGCTAGACGGCGGACTAGAGGAAGTTATACATTAGGCTGGCCTAAGGTTACTGGGGATTTGCTTATCCAAGAAGCTCAGAAGACGGCCATTGAATTCTTCCGGGTTTTCGAGGTTGCTCATGTGCGCTGGACCCGGAATCACATGCAATTCGGCGTTGCGAAGATTATCCCGCATCTTCATCGAGAGTGAAGGCGGAGTGAGCTTGTCGAGTTCTCCAACGAGAATGAGGGTTGGGACTTCAAACTTCGGCAGGGACGATGTTGTTTCTGTGCGTCCGGCTAGCGCCAATAGGGTTCCAAAGATTGCGAGTGCTGAGTTCGACTCAATGATTGCTCTAATCATTGCGACAATCTCTGGTTTCTCCGCTAGGCTCTCAGGTGCGAATACCGCTTTGACGAATGCTTCAGCGTACGCCTTCACGCCGTCACGCTTCACCGTCCTCATCGAGGCGGCTCGTCTTAATTTCGCTTCGTTAGTATCGGCCTCAGA
>Ga0315282_10007624_pt1 | contig 17732 bp, 12 predicted proteins | sample YL17G07_20_MG_FD_203693 | JGI IMG/M metagenome (GOLD analysis project Ga0315282, IMG submission 203693) | Sediment microbial communities from Yellowstone Lake, YNP, Wyoming, USA - YL17G07_20 | ecosystem: Environmental > Aquatic > Freshwater > Lake > Sediment | place: USA: Wyoming | collected... | reverse complement strand
CGCCGGTCCCCGCCTGCTCCTCGTGCCATCGAATCACCGTCTTTCCGCATTTCGCGCAACGCGCCCGCCGATGCAGAAACCGCGTTGCCACCGTCCTGGGGAGCAGCACAACGTCTTCCTGCCAATGCTCCCGCAGTCCCTCCATTTCCCGCAGATCGGTCGAATGGCAGTAGGGACATGAGGCGGGCGCGGGGACCTCGACGGTGCGGTCGAAAGTTGCGGGTCTTCTCCGCGACCATGCGGGATGCCCTTTCGGCGCGCCGCGCTTTGGGACCGCCGCGGTCCGCGGCTTTTCGTCCTCGGGCTTTTTCCGGTTCGCCTTGAACTGCCTGTGGTGAAGGAGCCGGATTTTCGCCTGCAAATCGGCCTTCTCGCGTTCCAGTTGTTCGCACCGCTCCTGCGCGCGTCTCAAGTCGTCGCCCAGCTCGCCGATGGATTGCCGCGCCTTGGCCAAGTCTCTTTCCTGACTCAGATAGTTCCGCTTGAGAGAGACGGCGTTCCATCCCTCGATGGCGGGACATCCGAGTTCGTGGGGACAACGCGAGCCGGGGGGCGGATGGATGGCGGAAACCACGCGGCTATTCGTTCTCCATCCGGAGGATTTCCCAGTTGACTTTGGAAAGGTCCAGAAGCAGCGCCTTGACCTTCTTGTGGCGTTTGGTCATAGCCTGGGCCGCGGACAGAATTTCCTTCCGCACGTACAGGGTGACGGTCTTTCCATTCTTCTTGGTGGTGAGGGTGTATCCGGTCATCGAGGGGGATTTGGCGATGGAGCCGGCGAGAAGATCGAGATTCCGGACGACCTCCTCCTTCAGATTCTCGCGCCGTTTCTTCAGGGATTCGATTCGTTTCATGGGAACGATCTCCTTTCCAGGGATATGAGTATCATTACTCACACCACAAGTCAAGAAAAATCGACAGGATTTTTTCCTGTCGTTTTCAGGGAACTCGGACTTCGGAAAGGGCTAAGCTGTTACAAAATACGTATTGTGTCCCCCGATTGGCTGGGTGATGAGGTGAGGGAGGCCGGGAGCGACCACCCGGGCGATTCGAGCCATGGGCTTATTCTCAGGAATCAATCACCTGTTGTCAAGAGAAAAAATACGTATTGTGTCCCCCGATTGAGAAAAAATACGTATTGTGTCCCCCGATTGATACGTATTGTGTCTCCCGATTGACCTGTTGTCAAGAGAAAAAATACGTATTGTGTCCCCCGATTGAATCACCTGTTGTCAAGAGAAAAAATACGTATTGTGTCCCCCGATTGAGAAAAAATACGTATTGTGTCCCCCGATTGATTGATTTCGTCGTAGCCGTAGTCGGTCACCACTTCGGCACCCATGAAGTCCTGAACGATTTCGGTAACACCCGACCGAGGGTGAGGCTTCGTAAAGTGAAAAGTGTAAGTCTGACCCTGCTATTGCTGCTATTGCTGCTATTCCGCCCGGGGTACCCTCGTACCCCGGATTTTCCAAAAATAACTTTGGAAAATCGGGTGGTTGCGCGTCCATATATAGGTGAAGATCACTTTGCTGGATCGCCGGAGGACCTATGACACCGAACACCAACTTCCGCCCTTCCTCCCCGGTGGAGGAATTCCTGCGAAATCCGAACGAGAAAACCTTTGGGCCTGTTTATGAGAGCACGGCGCCGCTGGTGTTCACGATCTGCCGCCGGATCCTGGGCCGCCAGGAGGACGCACAAGACGCGTTTCAATCTACTTACACGCGACTGCTGGCGCTGGCACGGGAGGGGGGCAAAGACGCGGAACTCGACCCGAGCCGCCTGCTGAGCCGCCTTGCCGCGCGCGAAGCAGACGCCCTGCGCCAGCGGCGGAGCCGCCGCGCCCGAAAGGAAATCGCCATGGATGCCCTGCCGCCTGCCCCGCAGACTACTCCCGCTGTGGACGAAGTTCTCTCGAACCTCCAAATCCGGGAGCGGGTGGAGGCGCTGGTGTCCACGCTGCCCGACAAGCTCCGCCTGCCGGTGACGCTGCACTATTTCGACGGGGTCAGCCAGCCCGAGATCGCCGATGCGCTCGAGTTGCCGGTGAGCACGGTCGCGAGCCGGATAAAGAAAGCGATCCGGGTTCTCACGCCGCTGATGCGGCGGGCGGGGCTTGGCGAAGCCCTGGGCATCCTGGGCGTGATTGCGGGCGGGAGCCACTTGCTTGCGCCGCCCAGCGCGATGGCGGCCGGTATGGTTTTTGCCAAGGCCGTCTCCGCCCTGGGCGCGGCCGCGGGAGGGGCCGCGGCTGGCGCCGCGGCAGGGACCGGCGCAGTCGCCGCCAGTGGGGCCGGCGCGGCCGTTACCTCGGGTGCGGGCGGCTCGCCGCTCTTCTCCGGCATTGGCACGGCGATCCTGAACGTGAAGGCCGCGGCCGGAATGGCGATTGCGGTCGTGGCGGTGGGCGCGGCACTTTGGCTCGGCGGTCCCTTTCATCGGGAGGAGCCTTCCGCCAACCCGCCCGTGATCTCGAATCCCGGCCAGACAGGGAAGGGAACTTCCCTAACCGGGAGCCCTGCGGACGAAGATAAGGGCAAGGTTGAATCTTCCCTTGCGGCCAAACCAACCCCCGTGCCGGATCAGGACCTGAAGATTCGGCTGGTGTGGGAGGACACGAAGGCGAGCATCGCCAGCACCAGCGTTACACTCGCATCGGGGACAGGGAGGCCCGGCGCCGCCCCGGTTGCCCGCGCCCAGACGGACCCGCAAGGAAACGCTGCTTTCCGGCTGCCGGGCGGATGGAAACGCGCGCAGCTCAAGGTGAGCGACCCCTGGGCCGCCGCGGAGCCGGTAGTTGCTCTTCCCTGCGCGGAGACCAGGGAGATCGCGGTGGCGCGCGGCGGAGCGATCTATGGGACGGTGCGCATGGCCGGCGCGGGCAAACCGGCCGCGGGGGCGGTTGTGCGGGTTATGAACAACACCGCCACTACCATCGCCGCCGAAGACGGATCGTTTACGTTGACTCCCGTGTACCCCGCAGCCGAGTGGTGGATCTATGCCCAGAAGGACACATATCTCTCCTATCGGGAAGAAGCCGATATCACACGGGCCCCGGTTACGCCCGGGGAGAAGAGCGGGCCCTATCATCTCATCCTGAGCGCCGCGGAAGTTGTGCGGGGCGTGGTGAGTTCTCTTGAAACGGGCGAGGCGATCCAGGGCGCCACTGTCTGCGTCATGAACGACGCGACCTTCTCCCTGAACCCTGTATCCCTGGCCGAGAGCGGTCGGGACGGGACCTACGCGGCGCCTGTCCCCCGGGTTGGGCGGTTCGAGGTTTTCGCAAGCGCCAAGGACCACGCCGGGGATTCCAAAGTGGTCCAGGTTCGCGAAGGCGAAGCCTCCACTTGCGATTTCAAGCTCGCGGCCGGAGGCGTGGTGGACGTGCTCGCCGTGACCAAGGGTGGAACGCCGGTCGAAGGCGCCAGGGTAAGGGCATCCCGTCCGGACGGCCATGATATTCCCGGTCTGGAGACTCTCACGGACAGCGAAGGGCGCGCCCGGCTGGACGGGATTAGTCTGTTCGAATCTCCTTCCATAGCCGCCCACTCGGCCGAGTACAATTCCTGCGAGAGCGCCCGGGCCGTTTTCCCGCCGGGAGAGCGTAGGACGCAAGTGACCGTAACGCTCTCCAGATCCCGGGATGAGGATAAGGCGCGACCCGAAAGCGGGGGGGCTGTTTTTGAAGGCCGCGTGACGGATACGGAAGGCAAGCCCGTTCAGGGCGCGCAGGTCTCTTGGACTTTCAGTTACCCCATGAAGGATAATCAGTGCACAACGGGCGCGGAGGGAAGATACCACCTCGAAGCCAAACAATCCGTGAGTGGCCCCAGGGCCACCCTGATGGCTTGGGGGCCAAACCTGGCGCCTCAATGGAAACAAGGCCTCGCTCCCGGAACCGTGGAGAGGCCCACTGTGGCGGACTTTGTCCTGCAACCCGGGCACTACCTGGAGGTGACGGTTGTGGATGAACAAGACAAGCCGGTTCCCCAGGCCTCCACAAACGTGGATATGCGGACAGGGGATCACATGTATGGCGTGCCTCGCCGTGACTCTTCTCAGAGAACGAACGAAGAGGGCCGCATCCGTCTTGAGGATCTCCCGGCCGGAAAGGTGCTCCTGTCCGTTCAGGCCAGAGAGAAAACGGGGACCTCGCGCCAGGAAGTCGAAGTGGACCGCGAGGTTCGGATCACGCTGAAGGACCTGGGCGTGGTTCGCGGACGGGTCGTGGACGCGGAAACCGGCGGCCCCGTGAGCCAATACGTGGTCAAGGTCCTGGGTTCAGGCGCGGGCGACCAGCTGCGCGAACCCGGGGTGACGATTAACGCCGCCGATGGGCGGTTCGTCCTGGATAGACTGAATCAGGACACCGACTACGAGGTGACCGTTTCCTCGGAAGACTACGAACCGCTCACTATCGCCAAGACGCCTTGCGTGTCCAAGGACAACCCGCAGGAAACGGTTTTCCGGGTGTCGAAGGGAAGCCCGCTCGAAGGGGTGATCGTGGACGCGGCGTCCCAGGCGCCTCTGGCCGGCGCAAGGGTCGTGTACGCGTGTGTGCGGGACCAGGCTCCCAGGAGCATTCAGTGGGGCCGTTTCAACGAAGACGTCTTTGGGCATTACCAGAACGTGCAATACGCCACCACGGGCGCGGGCGGCGGCTTTCATTTCAGCGAATGGAAGAACGAGGGTTATCTCTTCATCCAGTGCGGCGACTACGAGCGGATGATCCTTGCCCCGCCGCAGCGGCGCTTGTGGCAGGATGGGGCGGGCGATCTGAAGATCGGGCTCAAGCCCGGGGCGGCCGTGATGGGAACCTATTCCGAGAACGGCGAGGGCAAACCCGATGTCCGACTGTCTCTAAGGGTGAGCGGGGGAAGGGACGAATCGTTCGAGGAAGCGAGAACAAACACGAGCGGGCGGTTCCGCTGGACGGGGCTTCCGGCGGGGGGCTATTCCCTTTCCGGAGGAGGGCTCACGAAGCAGTTTTCGCTGAAAGAGGGTGAGCAGAAAACCCTGGACCTTGAGCTGGAAAAAGGGGAATGTTCGCTATCCGGCCGAGTCCTGCAAGGGGATACGCCGGTGCCGGATGTCTCGGTCAGCCTCAGCCAGGTGCAGAAGAGAACGGCGGGCGGAACGGGGGAGGAACAAGACGGCGGCATGTCCCGGAGCTTCTCGGCGCGGTCGGACAAGGACGGCAAGTACCGCATCGAGGGCATTCCGGCCGGCGACTACTCGGTCTTCGCTCACCTGTTCGACCAGAGCCACTCCCGGCCCTTTGGCGTTGATATTCAAAAAAGAGCGAAGATCAGCGGCGCGGATACACTCGAACTTGTTTTCCTGCCGGCGTACAAGGTCACGGCGCGCCTGGTGTTCCCGGAGGGAATGGCAGAGGAAGAACGAGCGAAGTACCGAAGCGCGCGGCTCCAGCCCAGGCAAATGCCCGCGTTCGATAACGAAGAACAACTGGACCATTCCGGGGGTTGCGACATCATCGGCGGGAAGATATCTTTCACCGGGCGATTCAAGGGGACTTGCAGGCTGGGGGTGGACCGCTTCGAGGGGGATCGTTCCCAGTCCATCCCCATTTCCGACTCGCTGAAGATAGACAACCGAAACGGCGACCAGGACTTGGGCGAGATCCGCCTGCCCGCGATCAAGGGGTTTGTCGTGTCCGGCAAGGTAGGGACCCTGGACGGGAACACATTGCCCGAAGCGGGGGTCAGCCTGTACTCCGCGTCCGGAAAGGGCCAGTCGTTCGGCGGCCAGACTGATGCAAAAGGCGCTTACCGGATTGAGGACGTGGCGCCGGGAAAATACCGGGCGCAAGTCTATAAGGGAAGCCAGGATTCCGGGCGGACCTATCGCAGCGCAAAGCAGGAAGTGGAAATCCAAGGCGACACGCAGCTGCAATTTGTGGCGCTGCCGGTCTACAGGGTGACGGGGTTGCTCGTGGCGGATGATCCCACGGGCAAGGAGATCATCCAGAAGGTCTCGTGGCTCTCATTGAGTCTCAAGAATCCTTCTGGCGAGAAGACGGAGGAATCCCTCGGGATTTCCACCTGGGGGAACATGTCTCAGGTTCGTGGCGGCGTCCTGAACTTCGAGGGTAGCTTCCTGGGGGAATACAGCCTGGAGATCGTTTATCACACGGACGGCGCTTCCGGGCGCGGTATGACGCGGTCCATCTTCCTGCCCCTGTCCCTCAACAATCTGCAAGGGGACCAGGATCTCGGAGCCGTGAAGATTCCGAGCCTGTGCAAAGTGCGGTTCGAGCTCGCTTTTGAATCGCCCGTCCAAGGCGCCGCGAAGCAGACGGGCGGCCTCATGGCCCAATTCCGCCAAGAGGGAGGCGCCCCCCGTCAGAGGACGGCCGTCCCTCTGCGGAGCGATCTGGCTTCGCAAGTTGCCGATGGAATCGCGCCGGGGAAGTATGACGTGGCTGTATTCGGGCTGGGCTACAGGGCGGAGCCGCAGCGCATGACGGTGGTGGCCGCGCTGGATCAGGAGCCGGTGGTCAAGGTTTTCCTCAGGCCAATAGGATTGGTCGTGGGACAACTGAGGATGAGCGATCAGGATTTCTCGTTGCGGGTTGTGACCCTGCGCGGTCCGCTCGGCGCGGCAGACCCTGAAACACGCGTCCTGAAGCCGGAAGAAAGCGTGGATGAGGAGGAAGTTTTTACCTCTGGCAGGGATGTTGCCGGGAACAGGCTTTTTGTGTTCCAGAACCTGCGCGCCGGCGAGTATGAGGTCTTGATCGAAGCGGACGGGTACAAAACCGGCAGGATCACAAGAACCGTTGTTCCCGGCGATTTGCGACAGGACACGATGCAGCCCATTAGTCTGGAGCCACTCCAGTGATAAGGATCTTGTAAGGGCTCTCGACGTTCACCCGCTTCCAGGAGATGCCCGCTGCGTCGAAAGCGGCGGCGAGCTCCCGCATGTGTTCTCTGCGGCCCGTGACAAAGATCCAGGGCCCTTGCTGGGGATGCGCGCGCAGGTCCTTTATCACGTCGGCCAGTCCTCGCGCCCAATCGGGAAGGGGACCGGTTTTTTCCACGCGCGTGAGCTTCCTTTTGAGGTAGAATTGCAGCCCAAACATGCGCGCTTCCTTATCCAACGGGCTCAAATCCTTCGAGGAAAACGACGATTCGTAAACGAACACGCGCGTGGGGGCCGCGGAGGAAGCCCGGATCGCCTCATACAACTGCCCCATGTCTCGGTCGGACTCGCGCGTGGCGAAACCCCACCGCCCCGCCACCAAAACAAGCGCGAACAGAACCATTGCCCCCACCACGGTTCGCGTGAATACGCGCGGCTCGGCAAAAAGGGCCAACAGGCGGGCCGTGGCGAGCGCCACGGCCGGGAACAGCGGCAAAACGTAAAGGTAGAGGCGGCTCCGGGCGATGAAGAAGATGGGGAGTGGAACAAAAACCCATAGGGAGAGAAAAAGCAGCCGGTCGTTCTTCCATATCGCGCGGCGCAGGTTGCTCCAGCGCAACAGAGAAGCCTGCCGATATACCAGCGCGGCCCACGCAATCATCGCCGCCCCCGCCCCGAAGAGCAGGGCCGGCACATACATCAGGAAAGGCTGGTACCACTGGGCGTTGCGGTGGTACTCGGCCGAGAAGACCCGGCCGATCACCTCCTCCCGCAGGAAGTAGGAAAGCAGCCCTTTCGTGCGGAAGTCGGCCCACAGGTACCACCACAGGGCCACAACGAGAAAGAGGACGATGGAGGGGGGGTGGAACATGCGGGGCGTGGTCTGCCCGCGCCGCCGCCGAATGATGTGAAAAACCACCATCGCTCCCAGGACGAGCAGGCCGGGCGGCCCCTTTGTGAAGAACGCCATCCCGGCGCTGAGCCACATCACCCCTATCCACCCCGCCTCCTCGGCGCGCTTTCCCCCCTCGGCGCCCTTTCCCCACTCGGCGCGCTCTCCGGTCCGGCGCAGCGCTCCCCAGTATCCCAGGGCCACCAGAATCTCCCAGAGGGTCAGGAGCGTGTCGGTGTTCACGGTGTGCGCGGCAATGAGGGTGAGCGGCGAGGTGGCGTAGATGAGCGCGGCGAAAAAACCCGTGGGCTTGTCCCACATCCAGCGGCCCAGCACGAGGATCGCCCACACCGACAACGCGAACGCCACTCCGCTGTAGAAACGGACGCCCCACTCGTTTTGCCCGAACACCTTCATCCCCAGGGCGATGGCCCAATAGGTGAGAGGGGGCTTTGTCCAGTGGGGGCGGTAGTCCAGCTGGGGGATCAGCCACTGTCCCGTTTCGATCATCTCGCGGGCGGACTCGGCGTAGCGCCCCTCGGTGGATTCGTAGAGCCCGCGTGTGCCCTGGAAAGCGAACGCGGCCGCCAGGGTCAGGAGCAGAAGGAATATCCTGCTCTGCCGGAAGGGTTGCGGTTTGGGAGTACTGGTCATGAGTATGTCTTAGATCAGACATCGGAGAGGCTGAAGACCTGTGGAGAAGCCGCGCTGAAGCCGGCGCCCCCTGTTCGTAGTGCGGGCTTCAGCCCGTTAGTTCACAATGCCCCGCTTCGGACGACTTGCCCCGTTCGGAGTACCGGCTTCAGCCGGCTTCCGCTAGTCCCCATAGGTTCTCTTCAGTCGGCTTTCGGCCTCATGCCGCTCGAGTGCGAGTTCGATCAGCCGATCCAGGAGCTTGCCGTAGGGCAATCCCGAGGCCTCCCACATCTTGGGATACATGCTGATGCGGGTGAATCCGGGCAGGGTGTTGAGCTCATTGACCAGCACGGCGCCGTCTTCCTTGAGGAAGAAATCCACGCGGGCCATGCCCTGGCAGTCCAGAGCCTCGAACGCGCGCACGGCCAGGTCGCGGATTTCCTGGGTCTTTATTTTGTCGAGCCGGGCGGGGATTTCGAGCGCGGCGCCGTCGGGGTCAATGTACTTGGCGTAGTAGGAGTAGAAATCCGCGTGGACGATGATCTCGCCCGGCGCCGACGCCTGGGGGGAATCATTGCCCAGGACGGAGCATTCGATCTCGCGTCCGCGGATGCCCTCCTCGATGATAACTTTGAGATCGTAGCGAAACGCGTCGGCGAGCGCGGCGTCGAAGGATTCGGCGTCGGTGATTTTGTGGATTCCGACGGACGATCCGAGATTGCAGGGCTTGACGAAGAGGGGCGTTCCGAGGGTCTTGGAGAGGACGTCGAAGGAGATCTGGTCGCGTTCGCGGGAGCGCACCACCACGAAGCGCGGGATGGGGATACCCGCGTCGCGCATCAGGCGTTTCATCACGTCCTTGTCCATGCCGGCGGCCGAGCCGAGGACACCCGCGCCCACAAAAGGAGCGCCAAGCAGCTTGAGCAATCCCTGGAGACAGCCGTCCTCGCCGAACGTGCCGTGTGCGATGGGGAAGAAGACGTGTATCTCTTGCCGGGGCGCCGCCGTGGCCAGATCCACCAGGATCACGCGGCCGCTGCCCGCCTCGGGGATCACCACGGGAGCGGCGGGGTTGATGCGAAGGCCGTCGGGCGAGACTGCGGCGCCGGAAGGCTTGGCCGCGCCCGCAGCCGTTTCCGCCAGAGCGTCGGAGCCGTCCTCCCCGATGAGCAGGGGGTGTTCCGGGGACGCGATGCGCCACGCGCCTTGCAGGTCCATGCCTATAAGGATCTTTTCGTATTTCTCCGGATCCAGGGCGCGGTGGATGTTGATGGCCGACTGGATGGAGACCTCGTGTTCGCCGCTGGGTCCGCCGAACAGGATTCCGATGCGTTTTCTCATGATTCCTCCCCGCCCGCGCCGCAGATTGGATTTCCCGCATCCGCGAGCGGGAGTATCATGCGCCTTGTTTCCCCGCTTTTCCAGCTTGTTTTGACTGGCAGACTGTTCTTGACGAATGGCCCCTTCCGGCCTATACTCAGTCTGTAGATAGGTGCGGTGAGCGGTTTTCATTCCAACGTTTGCGTGCGGGGAAACATAGGATGCAAGGGTGGGCTTTCCCGCCAACCGGAGAAAGGGAGGGTATCGGTATGTCTGGCAAAAGCTGGTGTGTGCGTTGTGCTCTGTTCTTTGTGGTAGGGTTGCTGGCCTTGATCGCCCTGGGTTGCTCGACCACTATGGACAAGATGACCCTGACCAACGTGAGCGGCGTGAATCTGGCTCCCCTGGCGCGCGATCAGTACGAAGTCCTGGACACGGTGGAGGGTTCGGGGGAAGTGACGTATGTTCTCTGCCTGCCGGTGGTGAGCTACTTCCTCAACGGCGGCGACAACTATTTATACGCTTTCACCTTTGGCGACAAGCAGTTCGGTTACGCGACGGAGTCCGCGGCTGCGGTGGGCATGTTTGGGCTCAAGACGAGGACGGATTCCGTGGCGGCGGCCACCTACGACGCGCTGAGCAAAGTGAAGGGGGCCGACCTGCTGCTGCCGCTGAGTTCCAGAACCTCGAAGACGGGCCTTCCCGGGCTGTATGTCACCATGCGGTCCAAAGTCCGGGGAAAAGCTCTTCGGATAAAAACCGACGCGGATTTGAAGGAAGTGAAGCGTCCGGCAACGCCGTGACACCCCTTCCGGTTGTGTGCGCCGCTGCCATGGCTTGGAGCCGACAGCGGTGTTATTTCCCGGGTTCCTCGGCTAACGGGGTCGTGCAGATAACGAGGATGCGGTTTTTCTCGGATCGGGTCGTCTTGAGGATAGAGGCGCGCGTGCCTTCGAAGCGCGCGATCCTGGCTGTTCTGCCTATAAAGCCGATGGCGCCGCCGCCAGCCACCCAGAAAGACGGAATCTCCCGTGCTGCGATGCCCAAGGCCTTCATCGCGTACTCATAGTCCTTGTTGAGGGAGAGTATTTGCTTGTCGGTGGGCATGAGGCACACGAACTTCCTGGCGCTGCCGGAAGCGCTCAGCTGCACCGGCAATTCACGCTGCAGCAAGTCGCACGCCTCGCCGTAAGTGTACGTCGCGCTGGCAGGGGGGCAATACCAGGTGATCTTCTCTCGCTTGTCGAGCACCAAGGGGCCTTCGAGGGCCACAAAGCGGTTTTCGCCGGTGACTTCCGCGCCGCCGCTCTTGCCCCCAATCTCAACGTCCTCCCCTGGATCCACCTTTCTGGTGTCTTTGATGAGCCGCTCCGCATAGTTGGCTGGGATCGTGCCTTCCAGGAAATCGAACACCACTTGCCTCGTGACGGGGTCGGGGGACTTGAGGGCTCTGGTGAGGATATCATAGCAGCTTTGGGTAATCTGCTTGTTGTTGACCTTGGCGAAGAGTTGCATGTTCGCCTCATTCATCCGCTTGAGCAATTCCTCGGCGACGTAATCGCCGCTCATGGCCAACGGCAGGTCCCCCGTGCTATCCGCCAGGTTCAACGTGGGCGATTGCTTGCCCGAGGGCTTGTTCTTGCTCCATTCCTCCACCTGAAGCCTCACGTACTCGTTCAGGCCCTGTATGGTGATATACCCCTTGTCATTGGGCTTCACCTGGCCCTCGCGCAGTCCCTTGAGGAGGAAGTAGGTGAAAGCGCCGTGCTTCGTATCCTTCATCTCATAGCTGAACTGATTCTCGCTGCACGACATGAGCGTGATCAGGCCCTTGGATTTCATCATCTCCGTGATGAATTTGTTCCTCACGGGGTCACTATTCCCGGCGACCGCCTTCGAGTCGCGGTCCAGCGTCTCGCGGCAAGCGTCGTAGAACAGAATCCGCCGCGGGCAGCGCGACTTCTCCAGCTGCTCCTTCACCCACTTCATCTCGACGGCGGTTTCGGTGAGAAGCGTGCGCCTGGTGTCTTCCGGCACAATATATCCTTCTATGCCGTGCGTGGAGAGTTGGACCACGATAGAGCCCTTCTCACCGGCGCGCTGGGCGGCATCCTTGATAGCGGCCATGATGTTGGTCCGGGTTGGCGCGTTCTCGCCCGATGCGCCACTCACAAGCAGACGGGCGTTCTTCTTCGGAATGAACTCCATTTCCTCAACAAACAGTTTGTGGAGCTCTGTGGCGTCGTTTTTCGCGCACTCCAACGGCATGATCGAGGAGTCCTCGAACTTGTTAATGCCCACAAAGACCCCATAACTCTCGGGGAACAAGGCGTTGGCGGTTTCCTGGTCCTTGGGTGTCAGGGGTTCAATCGGACGGATGCCGACGCGCTTGCGGTTGTCGGACTTTGCCAGGGTCGCGGACGTGGTGTCGGACGGGGCGGCCAGCGCAGCGGCGCACCAAACGCAGCAGAGGGCGGCCGCGAGACACAGCCGCGTCAGATATCCTGGACCGAGGCCCACCGCCGGGCAACCCCGCAACCGGGAGGACGGATATGCGGCGGACACGAACGCCCGCGGGGATGACGAAAAAACTGTCCTAAGCATATTCTGTTTCCCTTCGTCACATTCTCGGCCACCTATTCTTACTTCCGTCACCCATCGCATCAAACGGCGGAATCCACTTCCTTTAATCAGAGGATTTTACACCATCTCCTCAACGAATGCAAACGGAATTCACGCTTAGTCCGGTTCTCTTAATCTCTTCCGGCTTCATCCAGAACGTGCCGCAGATACTCAAGCGGCGACAGGGACATACATGACCTCCTTCAAAATGTGCCGCCCCAGGTAGGGGCTGAGCGAGTCAGGCGTCTAGTGGGCGGTCAGCGACGACGCCGAGACGTTTGGCGCCGGCACGTCCTGGGGGGAAATGCCGAGGAGCTTGCAGAGATCGTCGAAACGGGCCTTCATCAGCTGGAGTTTGAGCACCTTGTAGTTGAAGGTCTTGCCCATCTTGCAGCCCGACATCAGCTGTTCGCTCAAGGTCTGGCGCTCGCGGCGCGCGTGCGATTCCTCGAATTCCACAACCATCCCGGCGGTCACCTGCGGGGCGGGGGCGCCGAGTTGGGAGGCGTAGAAGTTCCGGACCGCGTCATCCGGAGGGTCTTTGAGGGCGCGGGCCTTCTCGATGGCCATCAGGCGCTTGGCCAGTTTGACGCAGGAGGCGTCGGCCTCCGTGGAACCCTCGCGTTCCTCGCGCACCAGGATCATCTCGTGGCCGTGTTCTTCCGTGCGCCCGTGGTCATACCGTTCCAGGATTTCGCGCGCGCGCCCCAACTCGAATTTGACCACGTCCTCCCTGGTGATGTCCACTCCCGGCCGGATGACCATCTCTTTGCGGTAGAAATCCACCATGGCGGCGTTGAATTCGTGGGTCTTGAGATTCTGCAGGCGCTGTTCCTGCAAGTCGAAGCGGTACTGGTCCGCCGCGTCGCGCAGGTCCCACCAGATCCAGGTTTGGAGCAGGAGCAGGACCTGTTCCAGGGAAGGGTCGAGCGCTTTGTAGAAAGACTTGACGTTATGGATTTCGAGCTGTCCCGCCCGCTTCTTCCCCTGGGCCTCCTCGTCGCTGGGGATGATCTCGTTCATGAAGGAGACCTGGTTGGTCGGGTTGAAGAGGTCCCGCTTCTTTTCCTCGTCCGCCGAGCACAGGATGTCGCCCACGATGAGTTTGATGGGGCCGAACCCTTTGGCGTTCTCGAGAATCTGGCGCATCGTTTCCAGCTGGTGCCAGCGGATGTCCGCCTCGACGGCGGCGATCCGGGGTGAAACGCGATTGGCTTGGATGAAACGCTTGTCCAGCAGGTCGTTCAGGTGTTGAAGTATCCCGGCGACGCGCTGCTTCTGTTTATCGCTCAGAGCCATCCTGGTTGCCTCCTTGCCGCAAAAGTGCCTCGTAACGCAGAGGCGCCCGCCCGAATAGAGGGTGGAAGGATATTAACTTGTCCCGGCGGGCATGTCAACAGCGAATCCCGCGGCAGAAACCGGTGTTGACGGGGGTGTTCGGGCTGCGTTAACATCGTCGCGCCGGGTCGGCGCCGTTTGGCGGAGTGTCCGCGGAGCGCCACGGCCAAGAGGGGTCAAAGAACCTGTGTCCACCACGAATCTCCCATCTCCAAACCGGCGGCTTCTCAAGACTCTGCTTGTGCTGATGTGGGTGTTCTGGGGGTTCATGTTCCTCAAGTACGCCATCGGGCAGCAGTTCAGCATCGCCGGATGCGATTATCCCAAGCACCATCTGGCCGCCGTGGATATCTCCCAGGGCAGAAATCCCTATATCGGCCACGGGTACCTGAGTTTCAACTACCCCCTGATGACGGCCTGGCTGTTCTATTTCCTTCTCCTGTTTCCCGTGAACCACGGCGAAATTCTCTGGGACGGACTCCACGCGGGTTTCACGGCCCTCTCGCTGCTCCTGGTCGTTTTCTTCTACCGGCCCGGCGCCCGCGCCGCCGGACCTGGCCCCGGCTTGTGCGGCGCGGCCGAGGGCGAATGGATACGGCGGCAGTGGCCTTCTCTTTCGGCCTTGCTTATGGCGCTTTTCTCCCCGCTGTTCCTGGACCTGTTCTGCGGGAACATTGATCCGTTCATCCTGCTGCTGCTTGTGGTGATGGGCGCCCTTTTGATGCGGGGGTGGGACGCGGCGGCGGGCGTGGCGCTGGCGCTGGTGTGCCTGGTCAAGATGACGCCGGTCTTGTTCGCCCCCGGCCTGCTGCTCGCGGGGAAGAAGCGGACGTTCCGGGCTTGGGCGGCCGTCATGGGACTCTATGCCGCCGTGCTGCTCGCGACGGGGCTCTGGCGGTGGGAATGGGACCTCTACACCAAGACGCTCCCCAACATTGGCTTTGAGTATCGGGAGTTTTCCAGGACCATCACGGCGATGATCAGCAAGTTCTTCTTCCCCGTGCTCTACAACACGAAAGCGCAGTTCGACAGAGCCTCGACGATCGCATCTCTCGCGGTGGCGGCGGTTCACTTCGGGGTTCTGGGGGCGGGGTGGCGGGCTTTTCGCGAGTCCTGGAGAATGGCCGTGATCTTCACCTCGTTGACGATCGTTCTGGTCTCCCCCCTCCTCGAGTATCACCACCACACCTGGGAGATCCTGGCGTGGCTCCTGATCGTCGTGGAATACGCGGAAGGACGGATGGGAAGGAAGCTGTTCTGGACGAGCGCCGTCGTTCTGCTGTGCGTGTTCGAGTGCCGCTATTGGAACGAGTATGGCAGCTGCCAACCCATTCATCCCTACTACGTGGCCACGCTGCTCTTGCTGGGTCTCTGGATCGTGATGGGTACGGCGGCCGTGCGCAAAAGCCTCGCGCTCCGAAAGAGGAAAGACGAACAACCCGCCATCCCGGCGATTCTGTGAATCTTGTCCGGTTCATCTTTCTCTTTCGTTGTTCCGACGACGAAACAGGAGATCGCAGGCTCCGGTTGTTCCTCCAGCCTCCAGCCTCCAGCCTCCAGTCTCCAGCCTCTAGCCTGAGAAAGAGATGACGAGTGCGATATTGCTCACGGCCCAGAGCGCCATGGCGCGGTAGAGCCCCTTCTGGTGGGGATAGCGCGGGAACGTGATCCACCAGTGGGCGGCAAAGAGGAACCACAAGACCGCCTGAAACGCGAGGCAGGACCATCCGAGAGGGGACAAGGGGTTGACAAGCGCGATCTGGCGGCCCAGCGCTGCGATGAGCCAGGACGCCGTGGCGCAGGCCAGCGACAGGTGGATGAACAGCATCGAGCGAGTGTCCCCCAGCACCAGGACAAGGGTCCGCGCTGCTTTGCGCAGGTCCTCTTGCTTCTGGTAGAACTGCGTCATCGGGTACACCGCCGCGAACAGGAAGGCAAAGCCCGCGAAGATCATCCAATCGGCTCCCCGCGGCGGGTCCGCCACCGCCAGCCAGCCCGCGAGCGCCGTCAACGCCCCGTAGCCAACCATGTTGATGGCGACGTCCCATCCGCCGCGGGCCTTGAGCCGGGCGGGCGGCGCCGAATACAGCCAGGACATGAAGACCGAGAAGAGGTAGATGGACAGGTAGGGAAAACCCAGGGCCAAGCTGCCCAAGCCGCCCGCCAGCATCACCCCGAAGCCGAAAAGGCCGAGTCGGGGAGGGACCGGGGGCGGGTTGTTGAGGAAACCGATGTCTCCCTCGTCGCGGTCCATGGCGGAGTTGAAGGCAAGGGTTCCGCCGTTCAGGCAGACGGTCCACAGGGCGCATCCCAGCAGCGCTTTCCCCAGGAGTCCGAGGTCTGAAAAGACGGCCAAACCCTTAGCCATCAACACCCCCGCGAGGACATGTCCCCCCACGGTAGGCCAGGAGCGGGGCCGCAAGTGGATCAGGTAGGGCAAGACCGAGAGGGAAGTAACGGCCGGTTCTTTCATTACCATCCCTCAACACTCTCTTCTCAGTCCTTGGTACAGGCGTTCGTAAGTGCTGTGACATATGGCGGACGCTTGGGAGATATTGGACAAGATTAACAAGATTAACAAGATCAACATGATTAAGGCTCTCATCTATTCATCCTGTGAATCCTGTTAATCCTGTCCACAAAAGATACATCGCCGAACTTCTGGGCTGGAGCACTTCGTTCTCAACACTCAGTCCTCAGCCCTCAGCACTTTCTTTTCAGCGCTCTCGGGGCGGCAGGCGACGTAGAGACTCTCGAGCAGAGCGAGGGCGAAAGGCAGAACCACCAGGAGGATGAAAGCGCCGAGCCCAAGGTAAACCGGGCCGGCCCAGGCGGGGATTTCCAGGGCTGGCAGCCGTTGGGGCCAGAAGGGAAGGGTGCTGCCGCTCAAGAGGAGGGGCTTCTTGGCGATGAGGATGAGGCAGCCGAGACCGGCCGTGGCCAACGCGAGCAGTGCGAGGGTGGCGCTGACCGCGAGGGAGATGACGAAGATAACGAAGCGCGCAACCAGCGACATGTGGGGCTTCCTGGCCGTGAAAAAGGAAAGCCGCCTGCCTTCCTTCAAGACAAGCGGCGCAAGACAACTCCGGCAAAATGCGTTTGCCCGAAGAAAGGCTCAGGGCTTGTCCGTAACAAGGGAAATACCCCGGATTCCCACGCAACTCCCCGCGCAAAACACCATTTGCGGACAAGCCGTTACATCATCTCCAGTTTGCTCTGGAGTTTCTGCAAGCGGCGCCTATGTTTGCGAGTGGCGGCTTCATCGGCGCGTTTGCGCCTCACGCTGGGCTTTTCGTAGAACTCCCGTTTACGCAGCTCGGTCAGAACGCCGGACTTCTGGCATTCCTTCTTGAAGCGTTTCAGGGCGCGCTCGATGGGCTCGCCTTCCTCGATCTTGATCAGAATCAAAAAATCACCCCCTTTTCCGGGTCCAAATCCGCCTTGGCGCTTGCCGCGACTAGTACACGGGCGGCCAATCCGCCCAAGTGCGGTCTATTCTTCTATCGAATCCTTTCCCTTTTGTCAAAGGAAAAGAGTCCGGGGTTTTCCCCTATTCTCCGATCCAGGAGATGCGACCCCCGCGTTCGACTACTCCCATGACCCGATGGCGCCGTGCGGTACAAGTTCCTGTTCCAGATGGTACGCCGCCCAGCCCTTCCTTAGATGATTGTGTACAACGCAGCCCACCTCTAGCCAAAAAACGGGGCGTTTTGCGATCTTCACCCCGCGAATTGCGAAGGTTGGGCTAGTGAGCCGGAATGGCGATTTCGCGCCGAGTTTCACGGGGCGCATCTTGACTCCGCTACCAAACTGTGGGGAGGGACAAAGTAGGGCGGGCGTCTCGCCTGCCTCCTTCAAACGCCCCCCGCCGACTTTATGTCGGTGGAGCGGTGATTTTGCTCCAGAGCAGACGCGCTCCCCATAGCGCCCCCGCCGACTTTATGTCGGTGGAGCGATGGGTTCCCTTTCGTTTGCGAACCCGAGGCAGCGGTAGTGTTGAAGAGGGCGTGAATGGGCGCCGAAGAATTGGTGGCAAGAA